>Ga0187819_10001581_pt1 | contig 11824 bp, 8 predicted proteins | sample NC_wetland_sal_i_15_FD_132411 | JGI IMG/M metagenome (GOLD analysis project Ga0187819, IMG submission 132411) | Wetland sediment microbial communities from Neuse River Estuary, North Carolina, USA - SO4_4 | ecosystem: Environmental > Aquatic > Freshwater > Wetlands > Sediment | place: USA: North... | reverse complement strand
TTGTGGTTATTAAATTCCTTGTGCACTCGTCCCCAGACCACGGACATAGCCCATGAGCCTTTCGCGAACGGCCGCACATACTCCACCGAAGCCGTTTGCCGGCGTTGGCTCCCAGGCTCAAGCGCCTCGGGATGCTCCAGCCGCCCGTAGCTGTACTGCGCGGTCCAGTTCCGCGATGGTGCCACGCTTAAGCGAGCCGACCAGGAATCGAGCGGCGCGAACTGGATGCTGTAACGCTTCTCGTCGGGTTCCCGGCCGTTGAAGGCCGAGCCTTCGATCTTGAAGCGGTCAATCGTCAGCCCAGCGGTGACTACTCCAAAGCTGATGTGCGTGGAATCCTGCAGATGGTGCGACAACGGCGCCATCGGTACTTCCGACGCGGATGCGCGATGCACATACGCCACCGGACCGAGCGCCGGTTCGCCCGCAGCCGCCCCATAAAACAGCCAGGAAAGCTTCTTAGAGATTGGTTGTGTGTAGTAAAGCGCGAGTTCGGAAAAAACGTTGTGCGGATGCTGGTGATCGACCAGTGACTGACCGTGATAAGTCTCCCCTGTCTGGAATAGCTCGGGGAATCCCGGATGCGGCGCGGTCAGCGACTCGGCGGAAAGCATTTCGCGAAACAGGATGCTGCCGCGTCCCAGCTTGTGCTGCTCCATCAGCATCAGCCAGTTGACCGATTCTGCCTTGCCTGCGCCACGCGGGCCACCCTGCTGGTTGTAATCCACAAACACGACGCCATGGGTCATCAGGTCCCAGGTTCCAACCGTCTTCATCCACATATGCTCGGGCGTCGCTGCGGGCTGCCATCCCGTACCCGAAGCGTCGTGCGGTGAGGGCATCCAGTCCGGCGCTGGTTGCGACATATCCATACCCGGCATGTTCATGCCTTGCTTATCCGTGTCTTGCTTATCCCTGTCGGGCATGTCGGTCTTCTGCTCGATCAGGTCGCTGACCGCTGAGACGCGGAGGACGCCGGGAAATTCTTCCTGCGCTCCAGCAAGGGACACGCATAAGCTGATGGCCAGGACACCCAAAGTTAAAGCCCGCACAATCCACTCCCCCGCGCACAAGCAATTATCCGTGAAAACTAAGGTGTCTGGATCGCCGATGAGGATGAAGAGGAAGACTAGGTCCCCAGTCGAGAGGGCGTCACTCACGACCCCGTGAGTTTCGCGCGGATTTCTTCGGGCAGGCGCTCGCGGATCTCCGCCGGCAGCCGGTCATGCACGTGCCGTGCTCCGAGTTTGGCTGCATCCACCACCGCCATGGGCGCGGGAGTAGCCACGGCCACGATCAGCCAGATCAGCGCAGACAGGGCGAAGCCCGCCAGTGCGCCCACTTCCAGCCAGAAAGCGTGGCGCGGTCCAAAATACCGGATCAGGGCGAAGGCCAGCAGAAACACCGCCGCCGATGCCGACGCCATCACGATCAGAGAAATATCGACGATGCGGTGCAGTTTCTGGCGGCTGCGGCAATGTTCGCAGTCGGCGAAATGCAACTCGTAGTCCCCGCGCATCTCCGGGGCCAGGCCAGAAATATCGTAGCGCCATCCCGCAAGGATTTTCCCCACGATCGGTTCCACACACTCGCTCATAAGAGGCTACAACCGGATCGCTTCCAGAACATCCGTCTGGGAGGCCAGCAGCACACGGTTGTGCCACAGCCCCAGACGGCCGCCGAGGGCTTGTTCTGCCGCCGCCCGCGCGATTTCGGGATGGTTATTCTGCTCCGACAAATGGGCTAAAACTACGTATTCCGCTCCTCCATCATAATCGCTGGAGAAGAATTCCGCGAGCGCGTCATTCGACAAATGCCCCACCCGGCTCATCACGCGCTGCTTCACCGACCAGGGATACGAGCCAGAGCGCAGCATCTCCACATCGTGATTCGATTCGATCACCAGCACGCTGCAGCCCCGCAGATGGTCGCGCACGCTCACCGGCATGTAGCCGAGATCGGTGGCAAAACCGACCTTGACGCCTTCGGCGCGAAACGTGAAGGCCACCGGATCAGCGGCGTCGTGGGGAATGGTGAACGGCATGACCTCGATATCCCCCACGCGAAAACTGCGTCCGGCGGAGAAATGTTCGGATTTAGGCAATTCCGGAATCGCTCCTTCCTGGTCGCGCACGGCGCGGTTCCAAGCGTGATGCGTCGGAGCGGTCAGGAAGACCGGCACATTCGACTTTGTTGCCAGCCGCTGCAGACCGGCAACATGGTCGGAGTGTTCGTGCGTGATCAGGATCGCGGAAATTTCCTCGGCGCGCTCGCCCAACGCCCGCAGCCGCTTGTAAGTTTCGCGGCCCGACAGGCCAGCATCCACCAGGATGCGCGTTGAACTCGTCGCCACCAGCGCGCAGTTCCCACGGCTGCCGCTAGCCAGCACCGATACTGACACTCCCATAGCCGTAGCTTACCCCCTGCGGCTGTGGAAACGGGAACAGTTTTTCAGGAGCCGGTACCTTTGGGGGGACTGCCCTTTGTCTGTAGAGACGTGGCGAGCCGCGTCTCTACCGAAATGCAGGTACTCACTTCCCCGCCAACAAATTGCCCACCACGCCGCGCCCGATCGCTCCCCCGAACGCGCCCGCAATTCCCGGCATGAATGCCAGAAAGGATTCGTAAATCTGCGCCCGCTCCGGCTTCTGGGCAAGAAAGAAATACGCCATCCACTCCACGACGGGCACGAACACTCCGACCAGCAGCACCCAGCGCCAAGGCCGTCGCGGACTCAGAATTCCGAACAGCATGCAAGCGGCCAGCACCACCATCGCCGTCAACAGCAAATCACCTACTTTGACATTCAACCACCCCGCGAACACTCCGGACACTGGCGCCAGGAAATAATAAAAGCGGTCGCCGCTTGATTTTTCTTGAGGAAGGATTCCGCTTGAGGCTATCGTCATACTTGTATCTTACGATCCCCACGAATTGTCAAGAAATTGCGAATCGGGCCGCGTCTCCATTTCACTGCGGCCTACTACGAATAGCTGTAAAACCCGCGGCCGCTCTTACGTCCGAGCCAACCGGCATCGACCATCTTGATCAGCAGCGGACAAGGTCGGTACTTCGGATCGCCCAGCCCATCCTGGAGCACCCGCATGATGTCCAGACAGACATCGAGCCCGATAAAATCCGCCAACGTCAGCGGCCCCATCGGATGCGCCATTCCCAGCTTGAAGACTTCATCCACCGCCTCGGCGGTCGCCACGCCCTCCATTACCGCGTACATCGCCTCATTCAGAAGCGGCATCAGCACCCGGTTCGACACAAATCCGGGAGCGTCATTCACCTCTACCGGCGTCTTCTCCAGTTTCGCCGCCAGGTCTCGCACCGTTTCAAACGTGGCCTGTGAAGTCGCCAGGCCCCGAATCAGTTCGACCAGCTTCATGACCGGCACCGGATTGAAGAAGTGCATGCCAATGACCTTGTCGGCGCGCCCGGTGAGCGCCGCAATCTTCGTGATCGAAATCGAAGAGGTATTCGTCGCCAGAATCACCTCCGGCTTCGGCTTCATCATGCGATCGAGGTCGCGGAAGATCTCCGCCTTGACCTCGAACCTTTCGGTCGCCGCCTCGATTACCAAATCGCAATCCGCGAGCTTCGCCCGCTCCAGCACCGCCGTGATCCGCCCCAGCGTGGAGATCTTGTCGCCCGCCGCAATTTTGTTCTTCGCTACTTCGCGATCCAGGTTCTTGGCAATGGTCGCGAGTCCGCGATCCAGAAATCGCTGCTCCACATCGCAGAGCACCACGTTGAACCCGCACCGCGCCAGCACGTGGGCAATCCCGTTGCCCATAGTGCCCGCCCCTATCACACCTACCCGCTGAATGGCCATGATTGCCTCGCTCGCGATTGCCTGCGAAAAGAAGGAAACTGGAAAGTGTAGCAGAGGGAGCCCCAAGCGCCGGCGGTCGCATTTTCGTCCATATCCATTGAGGCGGGTAGCCGACGATAGATGAGAAATCCCGATCAGGTGGGCGTAGGATCCCACCTTTCAAAGAACGAAGCGCGGGGCATCCGGCCGCCAAAAAAAGTCCCACGCTTCGAGCCATCCGAAGCGTGGGACAAGGGTTACTTACAGGCGATGTCATTCGGGACTACGGGCGCTTTACTGCCCCGTACCCGAAAGCTTCACCTCCAGCGGACTATACCCTCCTGAGTAGGTCACGGTTGCTACACCACTAATCGCTCCCGTCGTCGTCGGCGTGAAAGTCACGCCAACTGTGCAGCTCGCGCCCGCTCCCAACGAAGCACCACAAGTCCCGCCTCCGGCGGCAAAATCGCCACTGGCCGCAATGGCAAGGCTTATCGCTGACGCTGTGTGATTCGTCACAGTCACCGTAGGGGTGCCGCTGCTGGTACCTACCGTCCAGCCTCCAAAGCTTAAGGTAGCTGGGGATAAAGTTACCGGCAGGATGGCCGTGCCCGAAGCGTCCAGAACCTCGGGACTTACGGTGGTGGTGTCGGTTAGCGCAATTGCGCCTTTAATCGTTCCGTTGGTGGACGGACTAAAGGTAACGGTCAGTACGCACGTAGCTGCCGGGATCAAGGTTGTAATGCAGCCAGACGCGCTGTAATCGCCACTGGCCGAAACGCTGGAAACGGTTACCGGCTGTGCACTCGCGTTCTTCACCGTCACCGTTTTCATTGCGCTCGCTCCCACAACCACGGTGGTGTAACTAAGCGACGCCGGCGTAAAGGTCAGTGGGTTAGCAACTCCACCGCTGCCGCTGCCGGACATCCCTACTACGAGCGGGCTCAAGGAAACACCATCTGTGACCGTGACCTCGCCGTTTATGGCTCCATTCTGGTGCGGTTTGAAGGTGACGTTGACGGTACAACTCGCCCCGCCCGCAAGCGTCGCTCCGCAAGTGCCGCCGGAAGCGACAGCATAGTCGCCGTTGGTCGAGACGCCGATACTCAGGGTCGTGCTCGGGTTGTCATTTTTCAGCGTCACTGTCTTGGGAGCGCTAGTCGTGCCCACGGTTATCGTGCCGAAGGCCAGGCTGGTCGGTGAGGCCGTGAGCGGAACCAACCCTGTGCCCGTCAGGCCCAGTCGGTCCGGAGAACCAATGGCGCCATAGGCAATCGTCAGATCTCCCACGGTAGCGCCCAGCACCGAAGGCTTGAAGGCTACTGTGACGATGCAGTGCCCGCTACCCGCCAACGTCGCAGGACAGGTGTTCGCGGTAATGGTAAAGTCCCCTGCCGCGGCTATCGACGAGATACTCACCGACGACGACGTGATGTTAGTGATGGTTACGGCCTTTCCAGCGCTGGTCGTGCCCAACACCTCATTGCCAAAAGCCAGAGTCGCCGCAGACAGGCTCAAGACCGGCTTGATTGTGAAGCTTTTGGATTTAATGGTTTCGTAATTTCCGGCATTATCGATGCTCTCAAAATGAACCGTGTAACTGCCTATGTATGGCACCGTAAACGGGCCACCGTAGAGCTGCCATCCCCCGCCGTTAAGGTAGTAATAGGTAGCGACAACGCCGCTTCCGGTGCTGGGATACCCAGGGTCGCTAGCCGTGAGAGTGACCGTCACCGCACTCTTGTAAGTCGTGCCGCTGATTAGAGTGCCGCTCAGACCGGCCGTGGTGACGGGCGGGATGGTGTCATAGCCAATCGGCCCGTAGCTCCCGAAGGTGGTGCGCCCTTGATTGTCCCAGCCTTCCACTTGGACGGTGTGCATGCCCTGGCCGGAGCCGCCCGCGCAGCCGAATGAGCCGTTGAACGAAAGGCAACCCGTTGTTCCGTAGGCGTATTCCGGGCCCCAGTAGAAGGAGTTGCCGTCGCCGCCGTTGGGCTCGCTGTAGGGGTCGGTGGGGATGGAGTCCCAGCCCTGCGTGAATCCGGCAACACCGGGTGCGGGGAAGCCCCCGCTACCGGCGTCGGAGAGGGTCCAACTGACTTCCTGGTCGGTGTTGTACCAGTTGTACACCGTCGGGCCAGAGAAGACGAGAGAGGGGCTGCCGTAAGCGGGAATCAATTCCCAGTTGATCCCCCAGGCCAGTTGCAACATATTAGCCGAGCCCCAACCTGTAACCAGATCGTAGCCGGTACCGGCGCAATAATATACCAGACCCCAAAATGCCGTATTGTCATTGTTGTTGCAGCCGCTGGTCATGTCGTAAAAGGGATTGTGCGGCGCGCCGTCAATGGCATCATAATAAATAAACGGACTGGCGAGGCCGACCGGGGAGCATGCGCTTGACCCTGCGCCGCAAACGTTGCCGATCCAGTCGAGGTAGGAGTTCTCCTGGGCAAAGAACCCGGCCAGCTCAGGCGCCACGATGCTGGTGCCGCCTTCGTCCTGCCAGGACCCGCCGGAGTAGTACCACTCACCCATGACATCCGGGTTCGCAGTCAGCGAAATGTCGGGCGTTAGGCGGTTCGTGTTGCCGGTGACGATGTACTCGGTGCTGCCGATCCACTCGTAGTAGGGAGACTCGATGGGGCCCTGCCAGGAGGGCGCAGAAAAAAGGACGCTTCGGCCGCCGCTGCTACCACCATGGTTGCTCGAGCAAGCGCCTGACCAAGATTCTCCTTGCCAGGCGGTTTCACTGACGAAGACCCCGGAGCTATCCAGCAGAAGCTGTGTGCCGCCCGCCGCAATGAAATCGGGATCGGTGGCCGGGTAAAGCGCTGCGGTGTTGTCCCCGCAGCCAACGCTGGCGCCGTTATCGCCGGAGGCCGAAAGCAGCGTGAAGCCCTGGCCCACCATGGTGTTGAACAGGGGATGCATGGTACCGGTCGCTACCGAGCCTGAGAATCCTACATTCTCCTCCCAGCCGTAGCTGGTTGAAGCGACCTTCGCAGTGTTGTTGGTTAAAATGGCGTTCCAAGCGTTGTAGTACGTTGTGTACAGGTTGTTTGTCATTTCGTACTCAATGACCTGCGCGGTGTCCAGGTAGGAGCCGTAGCTGTTGGACATTGCGTCCGAGTACTCGACATCCAGGGGAGCTTCACTGTCCACAGCCGGACAAGATCCTCCACCGATGCACCACCCGCTGATGTTCCACGCCAACCCGTAGTACCCGAAGAATGTGGTAACGTCGCTATTGTTGTAGTTTCCATACCCAACCAGCGCGATCGAGGATTCAGGGGGTGAGCCGCCAGCAGCGCCAGGCTCATTGCAGCAAAAGCTCAGCCTCTGCAGAGCGTTATAGTCGTAGCCCTCCGAACTTTGTATGTTGTCCGGATTCGCGACGCCGCCGCTCAAGGGGTAGCTATCCGAAGGAGTTGGCTTGGACATCGTCGCACCCGCCTGTTTCGCCGTGGCTCGTTTTGCGGGCGCCCTCGTCGGGTCGCCGTCGCCGTGCGAGTTCTCTCCCACGGAGTAAACGGGACCGGGAACATAGTCCGCACCCTTTGTCGTTGTCTTGCTCTTGCCCGACCCTATCCTACGGACCCTCTCGATGCTGTTGAGGCCCAGCACGGTGTGGAGGATGCCGGAGAGGCTAGCCGGGATAGCCGGGTCGCGATCGTTGGAAAAATCCACTTCGTCGCCAACCTGGTAATTGTTAATCGTGACGCCGAAGACCTTCTCGATGACCCCGGCCGGAGCTTCCACGTCCACCATCAGCCGATCGGGATGCCGCGCGGTCACGGTGAGGCCCTGGCTCTTGGCCCAGTCCACCACCTTCTGCTCATCCTCGACGGCAGGCGCAAAGCGCGCGTTCCATTCGTCGGCGGTCAGGAACTTGTGAAAATTGGGTGACCCCTTGGTTACCAATTCCTTGATGAATTGCTCTTCCTCTGCCATGTGCGGCGCCTGAACGGCCAGCCCGAGGCGCAGCATTTGATTGGAATTGTAATGGCCAACCAGCGTAGCCGAGCCGTTCTGGACTTTCATTGGCACGTGCCCAGAGAGCGTGGCGCTATCGGAAGTTTGGGCCGATGCTGGCCCAGAGGCGAACAGGCACAACGCGACGATCAGCAGGAATGCCCGAGTCCAGGCACTGGTCGCGGAATTCGACGAACGGCAATAGCGCATATTCTTCTCCTTGAATTCCCACTTTCCGTGGGGGTGGTAGCGGGTGCATGCGTGAGTGGCCATAAGGATCACCTTTTCGGCGGTTCTCCAGTTGACTCCGCGCGTGGCGCGGAAGTCCTGGATCTGGTTGGGACGCACAAAACGCTACGGGTCTGGCAGAAGCTGCCACAAGCACTCTTGCGGCCGGTTGGTCCCCCAACACTTACCTGCTTCTTGGCAAACTCAGACTACGTATTTATTAGGTGGGGAAGGTGTGCAGATGGACCACTCACACGTTTGCCATTATGTCTAGTTCGCGAGTGGTGTCAAGAAAAATCGCAACGGCGAGGGGATTTTAACGGAATCTTCTTTTGGCGTTCTTCTTCTGGCAGGCTGGCCAATACAGATAGAGTGCAAAACTTTTCAGAGTGTGTTGAAGATTTCACCGGATGGTTCCGGGGAGGAGGTGGGAAGGGCAGGGTCTCCAGCCCCTAACGGGACATCCGTACTCTAGAACGTACGATATAGCTAAAGCGATGCCCCTGGCACGAACCCGAGCGCCACCAGAATGCGGGCTTCAGCAGCCGGCGACGCATTTTTGGCTACTTTTCTTTAGCAACGTTCAGCCGCGTTTCCGCCCGCTGCAAAGCATCTTCCGCGCGCGTGTAATCAATCTGAGGATCGTTGCTCTTCAGGCGCTGTTCGGCCCGGTCTTTGGCCTTTTGCGCGCGCTCTACATCAATTTCCTGCGGCCGCTCGGCCGCTTCCGCCAGAATCGTCACCTTGCCGGGCAGCACTTCCGCAAACCCCCACGCCACCGAAAGCGTGTGCGCCGCTCCGCTCGCCCAGTAGGTAATCACCCCGACGCCGAGCTCCGTAATCAACGGAGCGTGCCCAGGAAGAATCCCCAGATACCCGCTCGACCCAGGGATCTGCGCTTCCTCGGCGGCGTCCTTTACCAGAAGCCTTGAGGGAGTAACGATTTCGAGTTGGAAAGTATTGGCCATCGGTCGTTGGTCGTTGGTCGTTAGCTAAGGACGTTAGTCGGTGGGCTTTTGCCAACGACTAACGACCAACGACCAGCGACTGATCTTAAGCTGCTGTCCCCTTCATCTTCTCCGCGGTCTCCAGCACTTCGTCGATCGTTCCCTTCATGTAGAAAGCCTGCTCCGGGATGTCGTCATATTTGCCTTCCACGATGCCGCGGAAACCTTTCACCGTGTCGGCAATCTTCACGTAGCGTCCCGGAGTGCCGGTGAACTGCTCGGCCACAAAGAAGGGCTGCGAAAGGAACTTCTGGATCTTGCGCGCCCGCGCCACCGTAACCTTCTGGTCCTCGCTCAGTTCGTCGATGCCCAGAATGGCAATGATGTCCTGAAGGTCTTTGTAAGTCTGCAGCGTTTTCTTCACCATCTGCGCCACATCGTAATGATCCTGCCCGACAATCCGGGGATCAAGAATGCGCGAAGTGGAAGCCAGGGGATCGACAGCGGGATAAATTCCAATTTCCGTAAGCGCGCGCGAAAGCACGGTGGTGGCATCAAGGTGAGCAAATGTGGTCGCGGGCGCGGGATCGGTCAAGTCGTCCGCCGGCACATAAATCGCCTGCACGGAAGTTACTGAACCTTTCTTAGTCGAAGTAATTCGCTCCTGTAACTCCCCCATCTCGGTGGCTAAGTTGGGTTGATAACCAACCGCACTGGGCATCCGGCCCAGGAGGGCGGAAACTTCGCTGCCAGCTTGGGTGAAGCGGAATATGTTGTCGATGAAGAGCAGGGTGTCGGAACCTTCTTCGTCGCGGAAATATTCGGCTACGGTCAGAGCAGTCAACGCTACGCGAAGGCGTGCTCCCGGTGGCTCGGTCATCTGTCCATAGATTAGAGCCGCTTTCGATTCGGCCGGCTTGCCGGGCTTGATAACTCCCGATTCAGTCATTTCCAGCCACAGATCGTTGCCTTCACGGGTACGCTCGCCGACGCCCGCGAACACGGAGAATCCACCGTGCTGTTTGGCGACGTTGTTGATGAGTTCCATGATGACGACGGTCTTGCCGACACCGGCGCCGCCGAACAGGCCGATCTTTCCGCCTTTCAGGAAGGGCTGAATGAGGTCCACCACTTTCACGCCGGTCTCGAACATTTCCGCGGTGGTCGATTGTTCATCGAACGCTGGCGCGAGGCGGTGAATCGGCATTCTCTTTTTGAAGTCAATGGGACCGAGATTGTCGACGGGTTGGCCGATAACGTTCATCACGCGGCCGAGGGTGCCGCGGCCGACCGGGGCGGAGATCGGTCCACCCTGATCGATGGCTTTCATGCCGCGCACCATGCCGTCGGTGGCCTCCATGGCAACGCAGCGCACCCGGCCTTCGCCCAGATGCTGCTGCACTTCGAGAATGACGTCGATGGGGGAAGGCACGGTGAAGCCGTCGCTGACCACGCGAAGCGCCTCATAGACGGGAGGCATCGCCGCTTCGGTGAACTGTACGTCCACGGCGGGCCCCGCAACTTGAATTACGTGTCCAATATTTTCTGACATATGACCTCAAAACCAGCAATTAGCACTAAGCAATTAGCATTTAGCTTGAAGCCCTAGGATTTTGCTAAGTGCTAAATGCTAATTGCTAAGTGCTGCTTTACTGCGCTGCCGCTCCGCTTACGATCTCGATAATTTCTTTCGTGATCTTGGCCTGGCGCGCGCGGTTCATAGCCAGCGTCAGCGAATCGATCATATCGCTGGCGTTGTTGGTGGCCGCGTCCATGGCCGTCATACGGGCGGCGTGCTCCGCGGCAACGGACTCCAGCAGCGCATGAAAAATCTGGATACCGAGGTACTTCGGCAGAATTCCCTCGAAGAGTTCCTCGGGGCGCTGCTCGTAGATGTAGTCGACGGGCAACGTGCCGAACCTGGCGGCCGCCTCATCGACGGCGCTGGTATCGATTGGACGCAAACCGACGTGGGCCGCCTTCGCCGCTTCGATTCGCTGTTTGCGTTCCTCTTCCGAAGCCTCTTCCGCCATGTGGATATCGACTTCCCCGATCTCTTTGATGGGCAGCAGGCGTTCAGCAACGAGTCGTTGCGCGATGACCGACTTAAATTCGTTGAACAGAATGTAGACGCCGTCAATCCCGCCCCGGCAGTAGCGGGCGATCACGCTCTCGCTCAGAGTGGCCGCGAAATTGTGTTCGACCTTGCCGAGAACTCCGACATATTCGCCGGCGATTTGCACGCGACCCGCGCGCGGCGGAGCACCTTCCGTACCCGGCTGGACAGGCGAGGCGTCCGTCGCCCCATCAGTGGAAGCCGGCTGTGGCGCCATCGGGTACCGGCGCCGCATGAAGTCGCGGCCCTTGCGCCCAATGCATTCCATGTCGATGTTCTGATCCGGTTTGGACTCGATGAATTTCGAAGCCATCTTCAGGATATTGGTGTTGAAAGCCCCAGCCAGGCCCTTATCGCCGGTAACGACGATGAGCAGGACGTTGTTTTCGGGGCGCTCGGCAAGCAGCGGATGACGCGGCAGGCCGGTAGCGGGGTCGTAGATATCGGCTCGCGACACCAGCGACTTGAGAACGTTGTTGAGCATCTGCGAATAGGGCCGCGCGGCCAGCGCGCCTTCTTGCGCGCGGCGCAACTTGGCCGCCGAGACCGTCTTCATGGCCTTGGTGATCTGCCGCGTGTTGACCACGCTGCGGATGCGGCGCCGGATGTCGAGAACGTTTGCCATCGAAAATCAGGTCTTAGGTGTCAGGTCTCAGGCTTCGGGATCCAGTTAATCTCCACTCCCGGAAGATTTTCCTGAGACCTAAGACCTGAGACCTGTTATTTTGCTACTGCTTG
>Ga0187819_10001579_pt1 | contig 11827 bp, 12 predicted proteins | sample NC_wetland_sal_i_15_FD_132411 | JGI IMG/M metagenome (GOLD analysis project Ga0187819, IMG submission 132411) | Wetland sediment microbial communities from Neuse River Estuary, North Carolina, USA - SO4_4 | ecosystem: Environmental > Aquatic > Freshwater > Wetlands > Sediment | place: USA... | reverse complement strand
CGGCGCCATCGACCACGCCAATTTCTGGGTTGGTCAAGTACCCGACCGCTACAAGACACGCGAATTCTTCCAGTACAATGCACAGAACCTTCTTATGCGCACCGATACCGACGAATTTCGAATACTGGGCGAGGAATTTGCAAAACGGCTCAATTCGGCCAAGGGACCGGTCCGCATCCTGATTCCGCTCGAAGGTTTCAGCGAGCACAGCAAACGCCGCGCGTGCAATCTCAATGGCGATGACAAAGGGCCATGGAAGCGTTCAGATGACTACAGTGCTTTCGTTGATTCCCTCAGATCGAATCTGAAGTCCGGCACTGATCGAAGAGCTGCCGCTGCACATCAACGACAATGCCTTTGCCGATGCCTGCATTGCTGCATTCGTCAAAATAGTAAAGAGCTGAGCACGCAGTCTACCATGCAGGTACGCACGTCAATGCCCTTCGACATTCCAATTATACGCCATGAAACTGATGTGCTGATCGTTGGCGGTGGTGCCGCAGGCACCATGGCCGCATTTGAATGCGCTAATGCGGGCGTTGCGGTAGTCCAGGCGACCAAGGGTCGTGCCACCAGCGGCACGACCACTGTGGCACGCGGAGGCTTTGCCGCCGCCATGGGTAAGGATGACAGTCCCGAGTTACATCTGCGCGATATATTGAAGCATGGCGGCGAGCTCATCGATCCCGACCTTGCCCGCGTTTGGGTCTACGACATAATTGATGTCGTGCACGATCTCGAGTCTTGGGGCGCGGAATTTATTCGCCGCCCTGCTGGCGAACTTGATCTCAAGGCCTTTCCCACCCACTCCCGAAACCGCGCGTGCCACCATTACGACACGACCGGCAACATGCTCACCAAGGTGTTGTCGAAGAAATTGCGCGGCGACGAGCGCATTGAAAAGCATTCGATCACAGCCATTGTTGATTTACTTAAACGCAATGATCGCGTGGTTGGCGCCTGGGGCGTGGATTATCAGAAAGGCGCACTCGTTATCTACCGTGCCAAACAAATTATTCTGTGCACAGGAGGTGGTAGCGGGCTGTTTTATGTCAACGACAATCCGCCACAAGTAACGGGCGATGGGTACGTCATGGGATTCCGCGCCGGTGCACCGCTAATCGGCATCGAGATGATCGATTTTCAAGCAATGTGCTGTTCTCCAAAGGAATTATTTGGCTTCGCGCCGCACCCGACAGGCTTCATTAATGCCGGTGCTGTGTTCAGGAACCGAAACGGCGAGGAATTTCTTAAGCGCTATTTTCCCGATACTGCAGAGCAGTCGACCCGTTCTGAAGTGATCTTAGCGATGGCCAAAGAGATCCATGCTGGGCGCGCTGGCTCTACTGGCGGCATTTTCATGGATGCAACCAAAGTACCGACGGATGTTATCCAAACGCAGATCCCGCACGTTTACAAGACCTGCCTGCATAGAGGTATCGACATCAGCAAAACGCCTTTGGAAGTTGCGCCGGGAAGCCACACGTGGCTTGGCGGCTTGAAGGTCGACATCAACGGACAAACGCCGGTCAATGGTTTATTTGCGGCAGGCGAAACCGCGGGCGGTATACACGGCGGTAATCGCATTGGAGGGTCGGCACTCTCTGCCTCGTTGGTGTATGGACGGTGCGCAGGTAGACGGGCGGCGGCGCTCGTCAAAGAGGAATGCACCAATCTTGAGATGGATGACAATGATGCCATCCCAAAATCAGAAAGGGCGTGGCTTGCAGAGTTGATGAGCCGTGACTGTGGCCCAATGCAATCAGATGTACGCATGGCCTGTCGTATGCTGGCGCATAACAAGCTGGGCCCGATCCGTGAAGAACGTTCGCTCAAGGAGGCGTTGGCTGAGTACGAACGTATTGAGTGCGAAGACGTACCAACCATGCGGATCGACCCCAAGGCGCGAGGATCAAACAAGGTAAGGGGCGAAGAGCTTGAGAGTGCACTCTCTGTACGCAATCTCGCATTGCTCGGATGCATTCTTGCCTTTGCCTCGTTGCAGCGGACCGAGAGTCGGGGCGCGCACTTTCGGCTCGACCATCCAGACGCTGACGATGTGCGCTGGCGTGTAGTGACAAGTCTGCAATTGGGTGCAAACAACGCTATAGAGTTCCACACTGATCCGATAAAGGAAACGGTTGCCTCGGACATGCATCGTTGAATGGCAGTTCGGCGGTTGTGCAGGGGGGCGACGAGCTGTCCGACTGGGCACTTTCGAGATATACCTACAGCAACGTCACCCACGAACATTATGACTTGTACCGTCGATCGTCTCGCGGCTGGTCGTCCTACAATCTGACCCACGTCATGAGACATCGTAGGCGTTCGTTCGCTGATGGCCGCGATCCAACGCGGCCAAGACTCATCTTGGACATTGGTCTCCTGGGGCACACTAAACCCTTATTCGGAGCGAATAACATCCTCAATCCAAGTCAATCCTTTTACTGCTTGTGGGAAGCCGATCGTCGGAATAGCGAGAATCGCGACATGCTTTAATTCCGCTGGCGGGATGCCTTCCTCGACGGCGCGGCGGGCATGCGAATGCACTGCGCCTTCGGACGACGCGCCAATCGCGAACCCTAGCTTCAACAGCCGGGCTGTACGTCCATCAATAGGACCTGCACTTGTGCAGGCCTTCCCCACAGCTGAATAGGCTTCCCACACGACTGGATATGTGCGCGCAACATTACCGGCGCCGGATGGCAGTTCTTCGAAACTATTTGGCATTGCCTGTTCCCTTTCGCAGGAGATCTTCCAAGCCGCAGGCTAACCACCGGGTCGTTTGTTGCGCAAGGAAATGACGGCCGGGATGAATCTCAGGACGGCATGGACCGGAGTTGACCTGGGTCAAACGGGTGACAAAAGAATGGCCTCAATGGACCTACCAGATGGCGTCGGGAATGCCGGACACGCTCGGCCGCCGCAGCGACAAGGTGACCTGCGGCGGGCTCATATAGGGAAAGAAGTTCACGTTCTTGATGTCGGCGAACGCAATGCGCTCTTCTTGGCCGCCGCTGCGCACGAGGAGCGCGTCGCCGAGATCGAATACTTCGTCGACCAGATTGAACGCCATCTTTTTCATGAGTTGGTAGCCAACGATTGCCATCACTACCGGCACGATCAGAAACGGCAAATTAGAAATCGGGTCCGTGGCAAGGCCTTTTACTAACGCAATGAGAAAGAACACCGCAAGGAAGCCGAACCAGATGATCGGAAAGACCCGCTTGTAGAAGAACGTCATCCTCGAGGACATGAGCAGCATGAGAGCGGCACCCACCATCAATGATCGTGGGCGCGCTTACCGGTGAGGTAGTAGCCGGCGGTTGACACTCTAGGCGAGCATGCCGAGCGCGTGCAGATAGGTCTCGAGAATCGCCTCCTGCTCCTTGCGCTCGTTGATATCCTGTTTGCGCAGACGGACAACGACACGCAGTGTCTTGACGTCAAAGCCGTTGCCCTTGGCCTCGGCATAGACATCGCGAATGTCGTCGGCGATCGCCTTTTTCTCCTCCTCGAGCCGCTCGACCCGTTCGATAAAGGCTTTGAGCTGATCCTTGGCGAAACGGCGGGCGGGTTGATCGTCTTTGACGGCGGCAGCAGTAGCCATTGGACACTCCGTGGCGCGGTTCTCGCAATCTGCCGCCAGCATTCGAAGCTGCGCGCCGTCCGGTCAAGCGACCAGCGCGCTCATCCACAGCACTGCACAGGCGAACCGAGCCGCGACGGCGCGATCAATGCTTTTGACTTGCTTTTTCGAACGCGGCCTTCTGTTCGGCCGAGGCCTCTTTCTGGTGTTTGGCGCGCCATTCGTCGTAGGGCATGCCGTAGACGGTCTCGCGGCTTTGCTCCTTGGTCATCGGGATCCCTTTGGCGTCGGCAGCATCTTTCATCCAGTTGGAGAGGCAGTTGCGGCAAAAGCCGGCCAGATTCATCAAATCGATGTTCTGCACGTCGGTGCGCGTGCGCAAGTGCTCGACCAGGCGGCGGTAGACGGCGGCTTCGAGTTCCGTACGGGTATTGTGATCGATAGCCATAATCTCCTCCGCAAGCTACCTATGGACAGTTGAAACATAGAGACGCGGCGTGGATCTTTCCATACGCCATTCGACGCTGCGCTCGACACGATTTTAAAATGCGCATGCTGGGCGGCGGTCATTGAGGCAACGGTGACGACCAAATCGCGTGAACTTCTTGAATCTCTGTTTCGGGTCGCAGTCGCCACCGCGCATCCGTCGCACTGCCTGCCGCCGCATCTGCCGGACGCGCCGCCGCGAGGGCGCTTGATCGTGCTCGCCGCCGGCAAGGCCGCGGGTTCACTCACCGAGGTGGCCGAGAAACATTATGCCGGGTCTATCGGACAGGGACGGCTCGAGGGGGTGGCGGTGACGCGTCACGGTTATGGCCGGCCGACGCAGCGCATCGCCATGGTCGAAGCAGGGCACCCAGTCCCCGACGAGGCGGGCGTTGCCGGTACCGAGCGTGCGCTGGCGCTCGCCGACGGAGCCAGTGCCGATGATCTCGTCCTGGTTCTTCTCTCCGGCGGCGCCTCGGCCAATTGGATCGCGCCGGCCGCGGGCATCACGCTTGCGGAAAAGCAGACGACCACCCGCGCGCTTTTGCGCAGCGGCGCCAATATCGGCGAGATCAATTGCGTGCGTAAGCATCTCTCGCGCATCAAGGGCGGCCGGCTCGCTCGCCGCGCCCACCCGGCGCGCCTTGTCACGCTGGCGATCTCCGACGTCCCGGGCGACGACCCCGCGGTGATCGGTTCGGGCCCGACGGTGCCGGACCCGACAACGCTCGGTGATGCGCGGGCGATCGTGGAAAAATACCGGCTCGATCTGCCGCCAGCCGTCACGCGCGCGCTCGCCGATCCCGACAATGAATCGCCGAAGCCGGGGGATGCGATTTTTGCCGCCGGCGCTTACCGCATCCTGGCCCGGCCAGCCGATGCGCTGGCGGCCGCCGAGCAGCGCGCGCGGGAGGCGGGTTACGACTGCATCGTGCTCGGCGATCGCCTGCAGGGGGAGGCGCGCGAGGTCGCCACCGAACACGCCCGGCTGGCCCGCGACCATGCGGCGGCCGGCCGCCGCGTGGCGATCGTTTCGGGGGGCGAGCTGACGGTCACCCTCAAAGGCGGCGGCCGCGGCGGTCCGAACCAGGAATATGCGCTGGCGCTCGCCATCCACCTCGCCGGCGCCAAGGGCATTGCCGCACTGGCGGCCGATACCGATGGAACCGACGGCGGCCGGGGCCGGCCGGACGACCCGGCCGGTGCCTTTATCGACAATACGACCCTGATACGGGCCAAAGGGCTCGGCCTCGATCCCGCCGCGTTTCTCGCCGACAACGATTCCACGGGGTTTTTCAACGCCATCGGCGACCTGTTCATACCCGGCCCGACGTTCACCAACGTCACCGACTTCCGCGCCATCGTCGTTGACAGGCCCGCCGATTGAAAACGAATCTGCGTTTGGGATGAGCCGAGGCATCGTCGCAAATAGGTTACGCGGAGCGCTCTTGGCGAGCGCTTTTGGCGCGCTGCCGCTGACCATTTCCGCCGCACCGGCGGCGGCCGATTTCCGTCTATGCAACAACACGTCGAGCCGGGTCGGCATCGCCATCGGCTACAAGGATGCCGATGGCTGGACCACCGAGGGTTGGTGGAACCTGCCAGCGCGGACCTGCGAAACCGTACTGAAAGGCAATCTCGTCGCCCGTTATTATTATGTCTACGCCATAGATTACGATCGCGGCGGCGAATGGATGGGTCAGGCCTTAATGTGTACCCGTGACAAGGAATTCACGATCCGCGGTATCGGCGACTGCCTGGCGCGCGGCTATGACCGCACCGGATTCTTCGAAGTCGATACCGGGGAGCAGCGGGCCTGGACCGTGCAACTGACGGAATCGAGCGAACAGCCGAAGCAAAGCCCGGCGCCGCCCGGGCCGGTGAGCAGCAATCCCGGCGCGGCTCCGCCGGCCATCGGAACGCCGGCGATTGCGTTGCCGCCGGGTCGCGCCGGCTCGACACCCGGCGTCTCGGCGCCGCCGGGAGCGCGGACACAATGAGGCGGCAACGCCGCACCAAGGTCGTTGCCACGCTGGGGCCGGCTTCTTCGGATCGCGTGACGATCGGCCGGCTGTTCGCTGCCGGCGCCGATGTATTCCGCATCAATATGAGCCACACCAATCCCGACCGCATGCGGGAATTGGTGACCACGATCCGCGCGATCGAAAGCGAGCACGAGCGGCCGATCGGCATCCTGGTCGATCTGCAAGGTCCGAAATTACGGGTCGGCACGTTCAAGGACGGGTCGGCCGAAATCGACAGCGGACAGGATTTCACGCTCGACGCCAATACGGCGCCGGGCGACGCGAACCGCGTGCAGCTTCCGCATCCGGAAATATTCGCCGCGATCAAAGAAGGCGACACGCTGCTCATCGACGACGGCAAGCTACGGCTCAAGGCTACCGCCGTGACGCCGGAGCGTATCGTCACGCGTGTCGAGGTCGGCGGCAAAGTGTCGAACCGCAAGGGCGTCAGCCTGCCAGACACGGTGGTGCCGCTCGCGGCGCTGGCGCCGAAAGACATCGCCGATCTCGAAGCTGCGCTCGATGCCGGCGTCGACTGGATCGCGCTGTCGTTCATTCAGCGCCCGGAGGACGTCGCCGAAGCGAAAAAGCTCACGCGCGGGCGCGCCGCGGTGATGGCCAAGATCGAGAAGCCGCAAGCGGTGGCCAAGCTCGGCGATATTCTCGAAATGGCCGATGCGCTCATGGTCGCCCGCGGGGACCTTGGCGTGGAGATGCCGCTGGAGCGCGTGCCCGGCGTGCAGAAAGAGATGACGCGCGCCTGCCGGCGCGCCGGCAAGCCGATCGTGGTCGCGACCCAAATGCTGGAATCGATGATCTCAAGCCCGGTGCCGACGCGCGCCGAGGTTTCCGACGTCGCTACCGCGATTTTCGACGGCGCCGACGCGATCATGTTGTCGGCGGAATCGGCGTCGGGACAATATCCGGTGGAAGCGGTTGCGACCATGAACCGCATCGCCGAGGAGGTCGAGGACGACAGCGCCTATTTGCCGTCGCTGCATCTCTTGCACACCGAGCCGGAACGAACCGGCGCCGACGCGATTGCCGCCGCGGCACGGCAAGTCGCCGAGACGCTCGATCTCTCCGCGATCGTCTGCTGGACGTGCTCTGGCTCGACCGGCTTGCGCGTGTCGCGCGAACGGCCGAAATGCCCGATCGTCGCCATTTCGCCGATCGACGCGGCGGGGCGAAAGCTGTCCATGGTCTGGGGCATTCATTGCGTGATCGACGAGGATGCGCGCGATCAAAACGACATGGTGGAGCGCGCCTGCCGCATTGCGTTCAAAGAACACTTTGCCGCACCGGGGCAGCGCGTCATCGTCGTCGCCGGCCTGCCGCTCGGCACGCCCGGCGCGACAAACTTCATGCGCATCGCCTATGTCACCGACGATAGCGCGGGCAAATGAGCGCGGGGGCGCGTAAAGCCGGCAAGGCTGGCCTTCGGCCCTAGGGCGTGTACTCGTAAAATCGAGATCGCGATGAGCAACGGGTGGTCAGTGTCCGCTTTAGCCCGGAAAGCCGTATCGCGAGCCAAGACGTCCAACTAGCAAGTCACCCCGCGGGCGCACCTGCTGGCGGCACGGCGGGCGTGAGTTCTCACGCAGGTACCATTCACCATGTGCATTCCCGCCCCACATGCTTCGCGGACAGTAGTGACCATCTGGTCCGGCTGGTGGAGGGGTGCGAGTGGCATAGCCTGTGCGAATGACGCCAGTGTCAAAGCAAAGGCAAACGCGATCAACCTCATCATTGCTTCTCTCCAATTTGCCCCGCACGAAAAGTAAAACATGGCGTCTGTTCGGTGAGTTTGATGCAAATCAAGAAAACGTTGAGTGGCCGTTGCAACCGGTCGAAATCTCTCGTTGGTGAGCCGCAAATTGCCGCCGTGGCGCTCGAACAGGGTACACGCCCTAGTTTATCTCCCGCTCGCGTTGAAAGTCATTGAGCAGGAAAATCCATCCGGTAAGTATTTCTGCTGCATGGTCCCGGACAGGGCCTTGAGACAGGCAGTCATTAAGTGGCTGCCAAAGCCGACCCGTTGCGGAGAGCCGATCCGCGGGCCGCCAATTTCCCTCCAGGCCAGAACGATCGTATCCCCATCCTCCCGCCAATCGACTAGGACACGACCGCTCAGCCGCGAGAGTGACCCGTACTTCACCGCGTTTGTAACAAGCTCGTGAACTAGAAGAATGAGATGACGAGCGATATCCGGATTAAGCATGATTTCCGGACCGAACGCCTGCAAGCGATCGTCGCCATATGGCGCGAAAGCTTCAAGCAGCAGTTGTTTCACCGTGAGCAATTGCGGTTGAGACGCCATGAGCAGTTCGTTTGCATGCATCATCGCCTTGACGCGTCCAAACACTTTGTGCGCCCGTTCTGGGTCATCGGCCAAGCTTTTTCGAACGATCACATCGATTGCAGCACAGACGTTTTTACTTCTGTGCTGCAGCTCTTTGGCCAAAATCTCATTGGTGAGGTTGCGCTTGTGCAGCCGTTTCAAAACCACGCGACAATAATGAGCAAAAGAAACGGTCAACGCGGCTGACACCAGATAGAGGAGAAAGTCGATAAGCTCGGCGTGGCTTTGCGAGCTGGAATGGAAATAAGTGGGAACAAAAAACAATCGAACGATCAACGTGGATGCGATCGTCACGCCGACGGCGGCTGGAATCCCCGCAAGCAGACCGGCTGCCAATATTGCTGGAAAGTAGGTCGCAAAAAGAAAATCTGAATTGGTCCAACTGCCCATCAGACGCAGAACAGTAGCTGCGCCCAAACAGATGAAAGCGATTGCCAGCGCGTCAGTGGAGTATGGCCGTATCCGGGTACTGAGCTCAGCTAAGCGGTCGAGCGGATCGCCCGCTTGCGAATTCGGCTGCGCGCTTTCATTTGACGAAGCCAACGGAGTTGGATGGCGCTCAATGGCTTGAGCCACGGCGATTCTCCCCCGACCGTGCAAACTGACCTGAAAAACCAGCAAATCACAACGGGAACCTAAATTGCGATTTTTCTGTGCCGGTAACGCATCTGTGTCACTGTTACCGCCGATAAAAATTAAACCCGAAAAGGGAGCATGGACTCTCTGAAATAGATCAAGCCTTTGATTGTAAAACATCTCCTATCGCGTGATCGTCTCTGTGGGCACACGGATCGCCACAGCGACAAAATGTCGTAGCGCACATATTTGTTCTATCGTTTGGGAAGGCGACTGTACTCACTGCCACCGCAGCAGATATTTCTCCAATCGGCCGGCAATGCCGAAAATGAGCAGCACCACGACCAGGATCAGCACGATCAGCGCGAACATCAGCGCGGCGTTGTAGGTGCTTTGCGCAAAGGACAGCAGATAGCCGAGACCGTGTGTCGCCGCCACGAATTCGCCCACCAGCGCGCCGGTGAAGGCAAAGCCGACCGCGATCTTCAGATTGCTCAAAATCCAGGCGGTGACCGACGGCAGATAAACGTGGCGCACCAGCGCCCAACGGTCGCCGCCGAGCGTAATCACGCGCTCGACCATCCTGCGGTCCACTTGCCGGATACCGGTAAACACGGTGAAAAAGATCAGCACCGCCACCAGAATGAAGGACAGTGCGATTTTGGACGCCAAGCCAATGCCGAGCCAGATCACGAAAAGCGGCGCCAGGATCACGCGCGGTACGGCGTTGAGCAGCGTCATCACCGGCTCGAGCAGCTCGGCGACCAGCCGCATCAGCGCCGCGGCGACGCCAAGAACGACGCCGACCGCAATGCCGAGCGCGAGACCGCCGAGCGCGGCGGTGAAGGTTGCCTCGAGATGCGGCCAGATGCGGCCGTCGGAGAAAAGGTCAACGAGCGCGGCGCCGATCTGGCTCGGGCTCGGCAGATAAAGTGGGTTGAGCATGCCGGCCCGTCCCGCCGCTTCCCACAGCGCGAGCAGCACCAGTAAGGCCACAACCTGGCGGACCCAGCTATAGCGCGCCGCGCCGAGCATCATGCCGCCTCCGCCCGCGGATCCACCTCGCGCGACAAATCGGCCCAGATCTTCTCATAGAGCGGCGCGAAGGCGGGATGCATGCGCGAACGAACCGGATCGCGCGGCCGCGGGATTGGCACCATGTAATGCTGCGTGATGTGCGCGCGCGGTCCTTGCGAGAGAAGATAAATTTCATCCGATAGGCTGAGCGCCTCTTCGAGATCGTGTGTGACCAGAAGCACGCTGATCTGCTCGCGCTCGACCAGGGCGACGAGGTCCTTGACCACACGCGCACGCACGATCGCATCGAGCGAGGCGAACGGTTCGTCCATGAGGATCAATTTGGGCTTCAACGCCAGCACTTGCGCGAGCGCCACGCGCTTGCGTTGCCCGCCGCTCAAGTGGCGCGGAAAGCGATCCCCAAAGCCGGCAAGATCGAGCCGCGCCAGCCAAGCTTCGGCCTCGGCGCGCGCGGTCCGGCCGTCGGTACCATTCAAAATCAGCCCGAGCGCGACATTGTCGCGCGCTGTTTTCCACGGCAAGAGCGCATCATCCTGAAACAAGATGCCGACCTGCGAACGCGGCAGGCCAGTATCGACAGTACCTGAAAGTGGCTGCTGCAAGCCGATCACGGCGCGCAACAGGCTCGATTTGCCCGAGCCGGACGGCCCGACCAGACTGACGAACCGGCCATCCTCGACGGCGAGGCTTGCTCCCTCAAGGACCGGTTCCCCGCCGTACGAGATCGTCAGATCACGAACGCGCAGCGTCAGCCTCCGGCAATTGAGGTGTCGTACAGCCTGGCGATATTCGCGCCCGGTTTGATAAGTCCGCCGGCGATGAGGCTCTGCTCGACGCGCTTGCCAGCGTCGACATCGATCTGCACGGTTTCGGGGTACAAGGCGTCGCGGCGATGCTCGAGAATTTCGCCGAACTCTTTGAGATCGAGCCCGGTGGTCATCTCTTTTGGCAGCGCCGCAGTCAGTTGCTCCCCGTTCATGGCGCGCAGCGCCTTGAGCGCATCGGCCAGCGCGGCGGTCAGCGCCACCATTTCCGGCCGGCGCTGCTCGACCTCTTTGCCGCGCACCGCCACACCCATGAACTCGTAGGCGCCGCCGAGATAACGCTTGGCGTCATCGAGATCCATCGCGTTCACAAGCACGCGCGCGCCGGCGCGCCGCAGCAATGTCAAGGCGGGCTCCTGGACGACGCCGGCATCGATCTGGCCTTGGCGCAATGCTTCGAAAAGGTTCACGCCCATGGTGGCGAATAGCACTCTCGTAGAATCGGCGCCCGCTTGTTTGAGAAGATAAATCGTCAACGAATGATCGGCATTGCCGAGCGCCGAAACGCCGACGGTCTTTCCCTCAAGATCCTTGATCGATTGGATCTGGCTTGCAGCCTTGGGCGCGGTGACCACGGCGAACAGCGGCAACCGCCCGGTGACCGCGAAGCGGCGGATGTTGGCGCCGACATTCACATAAGCCTGCAGGGCGACGTCCAGGGCCGTAGCCGCGTAGTCGACCGCGCCACCGATCAGCGCCTGCATCGCGGCATTGCCGCCGCGGGTATAAACGAGCTGCACGTCGAGGCCGTGGTTCTTGAAATAGCCGTCGGTACGCGCGACTTCGTATGGCACTCCGCACAGAAGCTGGCTGCAGTAAGCGAGCATGATTTGCCGGCTTTGTGCTTCTGCACGGCCGGTCGCCGCTGCCGGAATTACACTTGCGGCGAGGCTTGCGCCCTTGAGCAACGAGCGCCGGGAGAAATCGG
>Ga0187819_10001578_pt1 | contig 11831 bp, 13 predicted proteins | sample NC_wetland_sal_i_15_FD_132411 | JGI IMG/M metagenome (GOLD analysis project Ga0187819, IMG submission 132411) | Wetland sediment microbial communities from Neuse River Estuary, North Carolina, USA - SO4_4 | ecosystem: Environmental > Aquatic > Freshwater > Wetlands > Sediment | place: USA... | reverse complement strand
GGCGCCTGCTTCAGTTGCCGGGCAAGCTGAAAGGCCACCGGAACGGCCAGTTCGCCGAATTCAGCCTGCTTGGGCTGCTCGATGGCAATCGCCAGCTCGATTCCGTATCGCGCCAGGATGTGATGGCGAAAGGTTTCCTGAACCCGCTTTTCCAGTAAATGAAACACGAACATTCGAGTATAACAACGGGGGTGGAGGCGGCTTTAATGCAGGTTGAAAAACGGGGACAGGAAGGTGAAAAAATCGATCTGATCCCGACGGTGGGACAGGTCTGGCCGAGCACATGCTCGGCCACTACAACGAGTTACGAAAGGCCTGTAGTGGCCGGGCACGCCCGGGCCGCGGTCATGACACCTAGCGTTGTGAGGGGAAGATCGGAGGGGGGATGATGATCTCGCGGCGGCCGAACACGCGCGCATCCACCGAGAACGCTCCGGGCCCCAGACCCATGATGGCGAGGAGCATGGTCAACCCGAAAACCAATGAGATTCTGGAATCAAAGAGGCTCGGCGTACAAGCGGGAAGTAATGAGAGCCCCACGCCAATGGCGCCCGCGGCCACAACTGCTCCGGCAATGGGCGTCAGGAAACCGATTAACAGCAGACCGCCGGCGGTAAAAGCTGAAAGGCCGATGAACCACAGCGCGGGGGCAGGATCAGGTTCATGAATGTAGAATCCTCCCTCGACCAATATGGCCAGACCAAATACGGCGCGCAGCAGCAGCAAAGCTACGCCCGGCCGACCGCCAGGGAATGCGAAGAACAGGCGTCCCAGCAGCTTCCTCCTTGGATTGCTTACAGCGCCTTTTGAAGGGCACCTAAAGTTAGGGTAAGGAATTCAGCCTGGGCGCGAATCCCAAGGTGTCGTCATATTTACATACCACTTTCGGGGGACGGACTGAATTAGAGTTGAATGATTCCACGGCGCACGGCAATGGCGATCGCCTGTGTGCGGTCATTGGCTCCGAGTTTGTCCATAATATGTTTCAAGTGAACTTTGACCGTCTCCTCCGAGATATGCAGCAATTCCGCGATATCGCGATTTCGGTTTCCTCCAGCGACCTGCTTTAGAACCTCTACTTCACGGGCAGTCAAATTGTCGTCGCTCATATGCTCGGCAAGTTGAGCGGCTAATTCCGGTGGGACACGCTTCTTTCCCGCGTGAACATGGCGAATTGCATTTACGAGCTCGCTGGGAGGCATGTTCTTCAACAGGTATCCGCGAGCTCCCGCTTCCAGGGCACGTTGGATTTCAACGTCACCTTCAAACGTGGTCAGGATGATGATTCGCGCCGGCGGAAACTCCGCGCGGATGGCGATCAGCGCGTCGATTCCGCTGAGATCCGGGAGGCGAAGATCCATAAGGGTGACGTCTGGTTGATGCTCGCGGTATCGCTGGATGGCTTCGGCGCCGCTGGAAGCGTGACACACGAGCACCATATCCGGCTGGCTGTTGATGACCATGGCGATTCCCTCGCGCAGAAGCGGGTGGTCGTCGACACTGAGAATTCGAATACGAGTCTGATCCGTCATTCAGCCAGCCTGCGCTCGCTCATATGTCCCGTTCGCGGTTTCCGTTGGGCTCCGGCAGCTTCATCCTTCGTCTCTGGAATCCCGCAAACCATCCAGATGCGCGGTCCGAGACAGGAGATTCGAAAGCCACATAGTTCGGGACCCGGAGCTCAATTTCGGTTCCGCCCACAAGGCGACTTCGAACCTTGAGGCGCGCACCAATTCTCTCTGCCCGCTCCCGCATACCCGTCAGCCCCGAAGGTAGCTCGGGTGCACGCCCGTCATGGCGGACGAGAAGCCGGAACTCGCTGGCAGTATAGCGCAGTTCCATTTTGACGTCACGGGCGCGCGATTGGCGAAATACATGGATCAACGCCTCCCGCCCTATACTGTAAAGATCAGCACAGATCGTGGATTGTAAGGGAAGGGCAGGGCCTTTTACACAAACGCGAAAGCCGATATGTTCATCGATATTGAGTTCTTGCGGGATTCGCGCAAGAGACTTTTCCAGCTCATGAACGCTATCCATTGGGGAGCGCAATCCTCGCAAGGTATTCCGGCCCTCCTCCACCACCTGCCGCATGGATTCGAGTACCCGGTGTAGCGGATCGAGTGCGGGCGAACTAACCGGCAATTGATCGACCGCAACGTGGAGCTGCATCGACGCGCTAATGACACCCTGCAGTAGCGTGTCGTGCAATATCTGAGCAACGCGCATGCGTTCGGCGAGGCGCTCTTCAAAGCGGATGGTGAGTTTGTCTGCCATCTGATTCAGCCGGAACCGATGGAACGCAAACACACCGAACAAGCCGGCCAACACACAGGCCAACAGGAACCACCATCTCCGCCAAACGGGTGGTGTGCCTTCCGTGACCGCAGATGCAATGACCCCTTGGCTTGGCAACGCGTTGGTAGTAACCGGCGGACGAAATTCCGGACCGACGAGGAGGGCAGCATATTCTACGCCGGGGTGAGTTTGGCTCTCCCACGTGGAATCCGCTTGAATTTTCGTAAAGGGCTGATTGGCGAACGGCTGTACCCACCAGGTCGCTTGGCTCCTGGCATACAACACGATTCGCTGGTCAGGCTGGGCGCCGATGGCAAGTCCCCGGATAGCGGTGAGTTTGTTTGGGTTGCCTGCTTCTGCCAAAGGCACGCTGGTGAATTCGATGGAAGGAGAATGGCGCGACCATTGGCAACCTGTCAAAAGGATACAAATGATGGCGAGAAGACTTGCGATGCGCCGCCGCACCCATGGCCGGCAGCGCAGAGCCCCGTTGTTAAAATCCGTCAGAATACCAAACGTCATCCAAACCTGGCGCAACCTACGGTCCAAGGAAAGCTGGACTCACCCACCCCAAACCTAGAGTATCGGCCGGCGCCGGTGTACCGAATCCCACAGCTTCGGAGTCTTTCTCTACCACTTTCGGGTGATGGTTAGGACAAGGAGGTGTGAATGAGCGGATGATGGCTGGATGAGAGCCGGTGGGAGAGCGCCTTGGGGATTACTGGCCGGCTTTCTTCGAGTCCGCCTGCTCGCCTGGGGCGTTTTGCCGAACTTTCCTGCCGACCCACCATGTCAGCGTGCGCTTGGAGCGGCTTTGGAAGGCGACATTACCAGGAACGGAGAGTTCAATCTCGGTACCCGCAGACGCGCTGCTCATCAGATGGAGTCGGGCACCGATTCGATCGGCCCTCTCGCGCATCCCCGAAAGCCCCCAGTGTCCATGCCGGCCCGCTCGCAAAATCTCAGGGTCAATCCCACAGCCGTCGTCCCGCACCAGAATCCGTAGCCGATTGGAAGAATACTTAAGCTCCATCTCGATCTTCTTCGCCTTCGCATGACGGAACGCATTGATCAGCGCTTCCCGGCCGATTCGATAAACCTCATCCCGGAGCGCCGGATGCAGCGGCCGCCGTACGCCTTCAACAATCAGACGGAAGTCGATATGCTTGCCGGCTTGCTCTTGAAGAGGGAGCTCCTGCTGGATTCTTGAAAATGCCTGTTCGATATCGAGAGGAGTGTGAGAGGATCGCAGGCCTTGAACGGCGTTCCTGCCCTCGTCGATCATTTGCCGCATCAGATCCAGGGCGCGCGTCAGCATGGGCTTCACACTGGAATCCTCAGGCAATCGGTCAGCGGCGACATGAACTTGCATGGAGGCACTGAGAAAGCCCTGAAGCAGAGTGTCGTGTAGCTCCTGCGCGATGCGAGTTCGCTCAGCCAGCCGCTCCTCGAAGCCAAGATTCAGTCTGGCGCTCAACCGGCGCAAGCGCCGCCGATACAGGAACACAATCCCCAACGCGCAGCCGATAACCATCGCAGAACGAAACCACCACGTTTCCCACATCTGTGGAACGATTTCAAAGGCGACGGTCTGCTCCGAACCGTTCCAAACGCCTTCGCTGTTGCTCGCGATCACGTGAAACTTGTACGAACCCGGCTTCAGATTGGTGTAGACCGCTTCTCGCGTCGCCTGCGGCTCGCTCCAGTCCCGATCGAAGCCGTCTAGCCGGTAGCGGTATCGCACCCGATCGGGCACCGAGAGGCTAAGCCCGATGTAGCCCAGGGTGATTCTCTGGCGGGCCGACGGAATGCGGAGCTGAGCCCCGGTGTTCAGCCGCCGGCCATCCGCGGCTACGGTTTCAATATGAACGATCGCCGGCGCCGATCCAGCGGTAACTCGCGCCGGGTCCACCACCGAAATGCCGCCATGCAGGGAGAACCAGATCCTGCCCAAATTGTCTTTGACGACCGAGCGTTGCCGCCTCACGCCTTCAGTCGAAGGAATACCATCCGCGGGCCCAAACTCACGCACGGCGCCCGGGCCGGAAACCTCTGCCAGCAGATTGGCCCGCGGCGCACGCACCACGTGACTGGACGTGGCAATCCAAAGGTCGCCGCGCCCATCATCCGCTACCCCGAGTACTTCCTCGAGCAGCACCTCGGGCGGGTCATGCGGTGTATCCAGGCGTCCGCCGCGGATGAACGCGAGCCCCGCATCGGTGCCGACCCACAGCACGCCGTGGGAATCTTCCGCCAGACAGTTCACGCGCCCAGGCGGTATTCCGTCCTGGCTCGAGTACACACCCCATCGTTCGTGCGCGAACCACTGCAAACCGTTGGGGGTCGCGAACCAAACAGTCCCGTCGGCTCCTTCTTCAATCGCGGAGATGCTGTTGGACAACAAACCATCTGCGGTGGTGTACGTCGTGAGCCGGCCGTTCCGCAGGCGGCTCACACCGCCATTCAACGTTCCTGCCCAAACCGTTCCGTCACGAGTTCTATGCACGGCATAAATGCTGCCCAGCGCGAGCCCGTCCTGGGCCGTGTATGTCCGGCTGACAAATGAGTCGCCTTGCTCGCGCAATTCCGTCAATCCACCGCGCTGCCTCCCGATCCAGAGTTCACCAGGGCCGCCGGTAATTGAATAAACGACATCTTTGCTCAGCCCGGCCGCCGTGATGTTCCCGCGCGCACTCGCCGAGAGCCAGAACAGTCCGCCGTTGGATAGCCCGTACCAAGTGCGCCCCGCGGCGTCCGTATACACGGGTCCGGTTTCCGGGGAGCGCTGCTCCGTCCCGGAGGCGTAATTGAGAAACAGGCTGTCCCGGTACCGCTCGATCCCGCGTGTGCGGCCTACCCAGAGATTCCCCTCGCGGTCTTCGAACAAGGCGCGCACCGGTCTCGGGTCTCCAGGAGGTTGTTTAAATACCGTGCCTGGCAACCGCTCCCTCACGGTCGCGGCTCGGTAAACCGTCAGGTCTGTGGAGAAGATGCCACGCGCGCCGATGCGCACCAGTCCGTTTGCCGTGCCGACCCAAATGTTGGAATCATGATCGCGAGTCAGAGCAAGAACCTCGACGTGCAGCAAAGACGGAGGCAAGCCCCGCTGGCTCATTTCCCCGCCATTCCAGTGCACTAATCCGTCGTCGGTGCCGATCCACAACTCCGGTCCGGTACCCGGCAGGAGACAGTTTATCTTCCGGTCCGGCAAACCGCGTGGCGCCGAGATCTCTCCGGCATGTAACGAGAACAGCCCCTCATCCCGCGAGCCTATCCATACGGTTCCGTCAGAAGTCTCGGCGATCGAGATCAACGGACGAGCCTGGAAGCCGATGCCGCTTGCAATCTGCACTAATTTTCCGTTGCTGTATCGAAGAAGCCTTCGCGGACGCGCCAAAAGGATGTCGCCGCCGGTTCCTTGCCCCATTGCCGTCACGCCGGTCTCCGGGGCCTCGCCCGGAAAGACCTCTTGGAAGATGCCGCCGCGGAATCGCACGAGATCTGGTGTTTGCAGGCGGACCCATAAAGATCCCTCCGCGTCGGCAGCCAGCCCGAGAACGGGGCTGTCGGGAAATGAGGGGGTGTTGGCGTGGTTGAACAGGCGAAAGCTCACACCGTCAAAGCGCACCAGACCTTTCGCCGCGCCGACCCAAAGATACCCGTCCGAAGTGGCCGCGAACGCATTCACGGTGCCGCCAGGAAAACCCTGTTCGGCTCCCCACCGGTTTTGTATGTACTGCGTGATCGACCGGTTCGGATCCAGCGCAGCCGACCGGGGCAAGAAACACGCCGCCATCAGCACGGCGAGCAGCCAGCGCAAAGGCAAAGGAACGTGCACAAGGGCTCTCACGGGAGATATTCGAAATGCTCAATCACCACCTCCGCGCCGTTTCGCATAGTGCTCCCGCTATTCCGATTCACGTAGAGGTTCATGCGGATCGATTCAATACCGGGGGAAGGAACACCAGATGTGAAGACGTGCTCGGCGACGGCGGGTGTTTGCTCTCCATTCTCTCGTCCTCGAGTGGTGCGGAACGAGAGACGGCCCTGCTCCCATCGAAAGGAGTGCGTGAGCGTTCCAGGGGGAATCGTGAACCGGGCGACGTTGGCCGCCACATAGTAGGGCTGCACCACGTACTGGGCGTTCTTGCTACTGGGTTCACCCCATCGGCTGATCTCGATGTCCATTTCGCGATTGCCCTGGTCTCCACCGGAATAGTCCCAGGTGAACATTCCAAAAACTGCGGCCGGCTCGAGATGCGACGTGTCGCGGACCACCCAACGATAGGTGCCATAGCCGAGGCTCCTCGTCAGGGCAACCTCGGCGCAGGTCCAGTCTGGCGCGCTTCTGGAAATTCGGAGGTGCATCGCGCCCTTGTCGTCGGTCCATGCATTCGACGGATCGTAGCGGTTCAGTCCACCGCGGCTGCTGGGCGCATCGCGGACTCTCCACTCGTATCCACTGAACCTGATGGTGACCGATGGCGGGTTCTTCTGGCCGGGCACCGTAGCCACAGCCGCCACATTGCCGCCCGGCCGGGGCAGGGCGTTGATTACGGGGGCCGGACGATAACCCGGTTCCACCAGCAGGGCGGCGTACTCGGTGCCCAGATGCGTCGCGTTAGTCCACTTGGAGTTTTCCTGCAGCTTGGTAAATGGGTGGCTGACGAGTGGCTGCACCCACCATTTCCCGCTTTTGGCATACAAGACGATCTGATGCCCGGCACGCGCGTGCGTTACAGTCCCTTCGATAATGTCGTTCTTCTCCCTTCCGCCCGGATCCGCTTGCGGAATTCTGGTGAACTCGATCGAAGGGCTGGAATCGTCGTGCCCCGAGTGACAGCCGGCCAAAAGCGCGGCCGACACCGCCGCCACGGCTTTCCGCCGGCTCACGTGCGGTTGACTGCGCTCAGAACGCACTCGGTTTCGATTGAAGCCCATGCCAGCGCACCTCATGCACACACGGTGGCCGGTGCGATGCGCGATCCCTCCTTCGGCCATATGGCCATCCGTTTGGTGCCGATTTGAACCATCCTACCTCGACGGCAGCCGGGAGGACCGGCGGTCCGTTCGAAATCACACGATCGTGGTATTTCACGATGCCTGCTTCTAGGGTTTCTGGGATGCGCGCCTTGGCTTCACAATTCTAATGACAGGCGATTCCGATGAGTCAATGGCCATGGTGTCTTGATTCGAACGGAATTCGAGGAAAGGAGAAAATCGCATGAGCATAATCAAAACGAAAGACGGTACGGAGATCTATTACAAGGACTGGGGCCAGGGACGCCCCGTGGTCTTTTCGCACGGCTGGCCTCTCAACGCGGATGCATGGGATCCGCAGATGTTGTTCCTGGGACAGAACGGCTATCGCGTGATCGCTCACGACCGGCGCGGCCATGGCCGGTCCAGCCAGCCTTGGAACGGAAACGACATGGATACCTACGCCGATGACCTGGCGGCTCTCGTAGAAGCGCTCGATCTGAAAGACGCCACTCTGGTCGGGCATTCCACCGGGGGCGGCGAAGTTACGCGCTACATCGGCCGTCATGGCTCCGGGCGAGTCGCGGGCGCCGTTCTCATCGGCGCTGTGCCGCCTTTGATGCTGAAGACCGCCAAGAATCCAGGGGGTCTGCCGATCTCGGTGTTTGACGAAAACCGCGACGCGGTTTTCGCTGACCGCTCGCAGTTTTTCAAAGATCTCAGCATGCCGTTTTATGGCTATAACAAGCCCGGCGCCAAAGTGTCGCAGGGAGTTCGGGACTCATTCTGGCTTCAGGGCATGCAGTGTTCGATGAAGGGTGCCTACGACTGCATCAAAGCGTTCTCCGAAACCGACTTCACCGAGGATCTCAAGAAAATCGACGTGCCAACGCTGATTCTGCATGGCGACGCCGATCAGATTGTGCCGATCGGCGCTTCAGCATTACTGTCTTCGAAGCTCGTGAAGAATGCGACGCTGAAGGTTTATCCCGGAGCGCCCCACGGGATGTGCACCACGCGGGCGAACGAAGTCAACACCGATCTGCTCGCGTTCCTGAAGGAATCTTTCGGGCGCAGTGTAGCTACGGCCAGAAGCACATCTTGATAAATCGTTAACACAGTCGAAACGCGGTACGCGTCGAGCGATGTGGCTGCGTACCGCGCGTGACTTTCGATACTCCAGTGAAAAACCCCTTTTCGAAACCGATAACGCACTCTAGTGAGCGACCCAGTCAAAGCATTCGCCCGCCTATGCCCCCTCCTGAGCCTCAAACTTCGAGGCCCATCCACTTGCGGTGGCCCTTCTACGATCGCGGCAAACTCCCGGCCGATTTGGATCAAACAACGACGGCGGCCCCCAAGCGGGTGTTCACACATTCGTAACTTTCTGCGATACCACCAATGGGGGATCAGGTTCCTTTACTAAACGAGTTAGGCGAAAAATCCTCGATGTCGTGATGACGCGGAATGAGGGAACACGCATAGTTGAACCATGAGCCCAGTCAAACGCGGCTGGAACTAGAAAGGAAACGGAAATGATGACTCAGAGCGCAACAACGAAGGCCCCGGAGGGCCATGTCGATTTGAGCCCGAAAGGCGTGGCCGAGATCACAAGCGTGTTGCGGCAGCTCCTGGCGGACGTTTTCGGCCTCTATCTCAAAACGAAGAATTTCCATTGGCATATGACCGGCCGCCATTTTCGTGATTATCATCTGCTGCTGGACGAGCACGCAGACCAGATTTTTGCGATGACCGACGATATCGCGGAGCGCGCGCGCAAGATCGGCGGTTCGACGCTACGATCTATCGGCGATATCGCGCGCCACCAGCGCCTCAAGGACAACGACGGCGAGAACGTCACCCCGCAGAAGATGCTGCTGGAGCTTCGCGACGACAACTCGCAGTTAGCGCGCTTTCTGCGCGCCGCGCACGAGACCTGCGCCCAATACAACGACGTGGCCAGCACCAGTCTGATTGAGGTCTGGATCGATCAGACGGAACGCCGTACGTGGTTTTTGGCGGAGATCGTCAGCGAACTCTGAGGGAGGTTTTGCCATGCGCAACGTCATACAACAAGGGTTCGGAGAGGAGAACGCCATGGAATACGCAGGAGCGGAGTTGGCGCGTGAAACCAAAAGCGGCATCGAGCATACGATGAGCAAAGCCTTTCGTACGGCTCACCTGTTGACCGCGAGCATCGAACAAGCCGAGCGGGCGGTAATCGCGGCGATGGATTCGTGGGAACCGGATGGCGGTGACGAAGCGCTGTTCCACCAGGTGGTGTATGCTGCCGTACGGGCGCAAGTCAGAGACATTGCACCGAGCCCGGGCGAACCGGACTCGACTGCCTTTCTGCCCACTGAACTGCAGGCTGTCATCCACCTCTCGCCAGAACTTCGCAACTGCTTTGTACTGCGCATCCTGGTCGGGATGTCCCGGCAGGCCTGCGCCCGGCTGTTGGATTTGCATTCTCGCCAGGTGGATGAGTACACCTGCGCCGCGCTGAAGCGTCTGCCGGCTCCAGGCGCAGGGGCAACCGGCGGCGCCGCGTACCTGATGTAGAGAGGGATAGATTGAACAGGCTAAATGGCAAGCGCGCGCTCATCACCGGCGGAACGAGCGGGATCGGCCTGGCAACCGCACGGCAGTTCCTGAGCGAAGGCGCGCGCGTTGCCGTGACGGGCACGAATCCGGCCAGCTTACATGCCGCGAGCCAGGAGCTCGGCCCGCAAGCCCTGATCGTCGCCTCGAACGCAGGGGACATCGGCGCTCAGCAGGCGCTGGCCAAGTCTGTAGGCGAGGCGTTCGGGCAACTGGATATCCTCGTCGTCAACGCCGGAATCGCCGAGATGCGCCCCCTCGAAAAATGGGATGAGGGTGCCTTCGACCGGTCCTTTGCCATAAATTTCAAGGGGCCGTTCTTCCTGATCCAGGCCCTGCTGCCGCTGTTCGCCAATCCCGCATCGATTGTGCTCACCACATCTATCAACGCGCACATCGGCATGCCCAACACGAGCATTTATGGCGCTTCCAAAGCTGCACTTCTTTCGCTGGCGCGGACGCTTTCCGGGGAACTGATTCCACGCGGCATCCGGTTGAACGCCGTCAGTCCGGGCCCGATCGCCACGGCGCTCTACGACAAGCTAGGTCTGGCCAAGGTCGATCTCCAGGCGATGTCGGATGCGCTCAAGAACCAGGTTCCGGCTCGGCGGTTCGGAAATCCCGCCGAAATCGCACAGGCGATCGTCTTTCTGGCCTCCGATGAGGCGGCCTTTACGGTCGGCAGCGAGTTGGTGATCGACGGCGGGTTGAGCAATCTCTGACGTGGAGACCGGGCCCGTAGTGGCCGGGCACGCCCGGTGAAATCAGATCATCTCGTTCAGCAGTTCCGGCCTTGGGGACGGGATCACCACCTTGTTCACCAGCATCCCCTTCCGGCCGACAATCTGCGCTCCCGCATCCACCGCGCTCTGGACGGCCGCCACGTCGCCCGTCAGCGTCACGAAGGCCTTGCCACCCAGCGCCATGGCCAGGCGGATTTCAATAAGCTGCACGTTGGCTGCCTTCACTGCGGCATCCGCCCCTTCGATCAACGCCGCCACGGAAAACGATTCCAGCACCCCGAGTGCCTCCAGTGCTTCGATCTTCGTAGCGCCGCTGATGGCCGGGAACACCGCTTCGTGCAGATTCGGAATAACGAATGAATCGATTACCGAGAACTTGCCGCCGCCGATGCCCGCCGAGACGCTGGCCTCGACGGCCGCAACGTCCCCGCGCACCATCACCATGTACTTTCCGGAGCAGATCGACCGCGCCAGCAACAGGCTCACGTTCGCGGCCTTCAACATGGCATCGCTTACCTCGAACCCGGCTGCGATGCTGCTCAACTCGATCAAACCGATTGAATTGTTTGCCATTGCTTATGCCACGATCTCGACCATTTCCGGTGTCACGGAGCGCACCTTGCCGCTAATGCCTGCGTGGACGTGCGCGCCCAGCTTGTGGTCCTCCACGCGTCCCACCAGTTGCCCCGATTGCACGCTCTGCCCTTCTCTCACTGCCGGTCGCGCGGCTTCTCCGGCATGCTGGCGCATTTTCACCCGCATCACCGCCGGCCGGCATTCAATGCTCGCGAACGGGGCCGCCCGCTCGTACTCCTCGATCTGCAGCCGGCGCCGCAATTGCGAAAGCGGGACGCGCCGGTATTCCTTCATGGGATGCACCTGAACCGGCTTCTGTTGGACGAACTTCAACCCGGCTGCGCGGCGGTCATGCTTTCCCTGGTCGCATGCCTCCTTGGGATATAAATCCTCGGGACATGCATAGAGGGTGCAGATCCCGCAACCACAACACAGTTCGGCCCATTGGTTCCAGATGTCGCCCCCAGTCATAGTAAAGCCCAGGCTGCGCATCACCTTGTGCGGCACTATCTCATAGCCCATCAAATACCGCGGGCACAATTCGGTGCAGTAGCTGCACTGGTCGCAGGCCGATTTGCCGATGTGGTTCATTTCCTGCTGCGACCGCGTGCGGCGGCTGATCAGGTAATGGTC
>Ga0187819_10001577_pt1 | contig 11834 bp, 10 predicted proteins | sample NC_wetland_sal_i_15_FD_132411 | JGI IMG/M metagenome (GOLD analysis project Ga0187819, IMG submission 132411) | Wetland sediment microbial communities from Neuse River Estuary, North Carolina, USA - SO4_4 | ecosystem: Environmental > Aquatic > Freshwater > Wetlands > Sediment | place: USA... | reverse complement strand
CCAGGCTCGACGCGCTGAGCCCGCCCGAAGAGGTCGATTTGTTGCGCCTCGTCAGCCCCGAGGCTGCCAAATCGATGCACCAGGCGAAGAAGTGGACGTGGTGGCGGCTCGTCATCGGCGCCGACGGCACCTGGCATTCGTTCAAGAAGGGCGAGTGATGCGCGCAAGCGCTTCCCTCGCCTTGCGCCGGCCGTATACTTCCCCGGACAAGCTCTGGCCGGCAGCCGGCAACGGAAGTTGCGTGCGCTCGGCGTCGAGCTCAAGTCCGCAGAGGGACTGCGAGATGTTGTGGCGAGTGGCATTGGCGTCGCTGGCGGTCGCGAGCCTCGCGGAGCCCGCCTCGGCGCAGTGGTATCCCGGATGGGAGGGTTACTACGACCGGCCCTATTACGGCGACCGCCCCTACTACGGCGACCGAGGTTTCTGGGGCCAGCCGCGCCGCGATCCCTACTACGATGGCTACGGCCGCTACCAGCCCGATCAGAACCGCGGGTGGGAGGACGAGCGCGGCAACGGTGAGGACCGCTACCACGACGAGGACCAGCGTCAGCGCCAGGGCGGCTACGGCGAGGTTCGTGACGGAGGCCCGCGTCCCCAGATCGCGCCGCGCGCGCCGGCTAAGATCCCGTTCCGCAGCAGCTTCGCACCGCGCTCCATCGTCATCGATACCGCCGGGCGCAAGCTCTACTTCATACTGTCGCCGAACGAGGCCTACCAGTATCCGATCTCGGTCGGGCGCGAGGGTTTCGCCTGGACCGGCACCGAGGTCGTCAGCCGCAAACAGGAGTGGCCCGACTGGTACCCGCCGAAAGAGATGATGGCGCGCGATCCTCGCGTGCCCGAGAGGATGACCGGCGGCATCAGCAATCCGCTGGGCGCGCTGGCACTCTATCTCGGCAAGACGCTCTACCGCATCCACGGCACCAACGATCCCAACTCACTCGGGCGCGCCGCTTCCTCGGGTTGCTTCCGCATGATGAACGAGCACGTGCTGCATCTGGCAATGTTGGCGCCGATCGGAACGCCGGTGACCGTTGTGAAGCACCTGCCACCCTCGGTGGAGTCTGTCTCCGCGCCGCGGCCGCCGGCATATTATGGCCGCTTCCCGCCGCAGCGATATTGAGTGGTATTAGAAGGTCACGCGCCTTCGAAGAAGGCAACGGGCGCACCGCGCCCTGCGCCCGCGATCTCCCCCTCCCACATGACGCGGCGCCCGCGCACCAACGTGCCGACGGGCCACCCCCTCACTTTGCGCCCGTCGTACGGTGTCCAGCCGCAGCGGCTCGCGATCCACGCGTTGGAGATCGTCTCGCTGCGCTTCATGTCGACGACGGTGAGGTCGGCATCGTGGCCGACCGCAAGCCGGCCCTTGCTGCGGATGCCGAACAGCCGTTGCGGGCCGGCGCTCGTCAGATCGACGAAGCGGGAAAGCGACAGCCGCCCCGCATTCACGTGGTCGAGCATGATCGGCACCAGCGTCTGCACGCCGGTCATGCCTGAGTGGGAGCCGGGGTAGGCATGGTCCTTCTCCTCGCGCGTGTGGGGCGCATGGTCGGAACCCAGCACGTCGACGACGCCCGACGATAGCGCGGCCCAGATCGCGCGGCGGTGAGCCTCGTCGCGCACCGGCGGGTTCATCTGCGCGTAGGTGCCGAGCGCGCGGTAGCAGTCGGGCGCGACCAGCGTGAGGTGGTGCGGCGTCACCTCGACGCTCGCCCAGGCCTTGTGGCCAGCGAGGAACGCCATCTCGTCGGCGGTGGAGACGTGCAGCACGTGCACGCGCTTCTTGCAGCGCTCCGCGAGCGCCACGAGCCGCTTCGTTGCGATCAGCGCCGCTTCGGCATCGCGCCATTCGGGGTGCGAGGAGGGATCACCCGGCCGCCGCAGCCCCATGCGCTCTTTCAGCCGGGCTTCGTCTTCGGCGTGGAAGGCGGCGCGGCGCCCCAAGTGCGCGACGATGTGCGCGAGCGAGGCTTCGTCGTCGACCAGCAGGTCGCCGGTCGAGGAGCCCATGAACACCTTGATGCCGGCCGAGCCCTCGAGCCGCTCGAGCTGCGGGATCTCGTCGATATTCTCGCGCGTGGCCCCGACGTAGAAGGCGAAATCGCAGAACATGCGGTCCTTGGCGCGCGCAACCTTGTCGGCAAGCGTGGCGGCGCTCGTCGTCAGCGGCTTGGTGTTGGGCATCTCGAACACGGCCGTCACGCCGCCGAGCACGGCTGCGCGGCTGCCCGTCTCGAGATCCTCCTTGTGCTCGAGCCCCGGCTCGCGGAAATGCACCTGCGTGTCGATGACGCCAGGGAGGATGTGCAGGCCGCGGGCGTCGATCGTCTCCGCCGCGGCTGCCGAGCCCAGCGCACCGAGGGCCACGATGCGCCCATCGCGGATTCCTACGTCGCGCAGGCCTTCGCCGTCGTGGTTGACGACGCTCGCCCCCTTCAGCACGAGATCGAAAGTCTGGACCATCCTGTCTCCGCGGCTTGCGTCCCGCTTCCCGCCCGCATACGTAAAACGGACGCCCGTTGCAACCGGCGCGGGGAAAACGATGGCCGATACGAGAATAGCGCTCCTTCCTGACCGCGGCGTCGTCAGCGTGACGGGCCAGGATGCCGCCAGGCTGCTCCAGGGTGTTATCACCAACGACATGGAGCTGCTTGCGACCCAGCCGGCGCTGCACGCCGGGCTGCTGACCCCGCAGGGGAAGATCCTGTTCGATTTCTTCGTAGTGCGGGTCTCCGACGGCTTCCTGCTCGAGATGGCCCGCGACAAGGCGGCGGCGCTCGCTGACCGGCTCATGCTCTACAAGCTGCGCGCCAAGGTCGACATTGAGGACGTCTCGTCCGACTACACGGTCGCGGCGATCTGGGGGGGGGCCTACGAGCCGCACGGCAGGGGCAAGCCGCCGCTGCTGTTCGCCGATCCGCGGCTTGCCGCCATGGGATCGCGCGAGCTCGTCACCATCGGCTCGGACTGGGCGCTCGCCAACGAGGAGGCCGACAGCGCCACGCAGGACGAGTATCACGCACACCGCATAGAGCTCGGAGTGCCCGAGGGCGGAAAGGACTACGCTTTCGGGGAAACCTTTCCGCATGAAGCGCTGTTCGACCAGCTCCGCGGCGTCTCGTTCACCAAGGGCTGCTATGTCGGGCAGGAGGTCGTCTCGCGCATGCAGAACCGCGGCACTGCTAGGAAACGTGTCGTGCCGATCGTCGGCGCAAGCCCATTGCCCGACCACGGAGCCGCCATCGGTGCGGGGAGCGTCGAGATCGGCACGCTCGGCTCGGTCGCGGGCGAGCGCGGGCTCGCACTCCTGCGTCTCGACCGCGCGGCGGAATTTGCCGATCGGGGCGAAGCGTTGCGCGCGGGCGACGTTCCCGTGCGCATTGCGCTGCCAAGCTGGGCGACGTTCTCCCTCGCCGGGGCCGCAGCAGGGACGCCGGCATGACGGCCACAGCGCAAGAAGGGCTCGTGCGCTGCCCGTGGGCCGGCGATGACATCGAATACCGCCGCTACCATGACGAGGAATGGGGGGTGCCGTTGACGACGGACGCCGCACTGTTCGAGAAACTCATCCTCGAAGGCTTCCAGGCCGGCCTATCGTGGCTCACGATCCTGCGCCGGCGCGAGAACTTCCGCCGCGCACTCGCGCGCTTCGACGCGGAGCGCATCGCCCGTTTCAGGAAAAGCGACGTCGAAAGACTGATGAAGGACGAAGGCATCATCCGCAACCGCGCCAAGATCGAGGCGACCATCGACAACGCCAAGGCCTACGCCAAGCTCGGCGAGCGCACCTCGCTCAAGGCGTTTCTCTGGAGCTTTCTCGACAACGGTCCCGTGCAGAACAGGCACAAGACGATGTCCGACATCCCGGCCGAGACGGAGATCTCGAAACGCATCTCAAAGGCCTTGAAGGGCGAAGGCTTCCGCTTCGTTGGGCCGACAACGATGTACGCATTCATGCAGTCGGTCGGCATGGTCAACGACCACCTCCTGAGCTGCCACCGCTATGGCCCATGCGGAAAGCTGCAGCGCGCAAAAGTGAAACTCTGAGCTCGAGACAATGAAGAAGGCGCCCGGCACGCATGTTGTCGACACTTCGACGGTTCAAAAGCGGGCTTGGCAGCGCATGCTCTCCGGGCGCCGGCTCGACCTGCTCGACCCCAGGGCCGCCGACGTCGCCATCGAGGACATCGCGCATGGCCTTGCCCGCGTGGCGCGCTGGAACGGCCAAACGCTTGGGCCTCACGCGTTCTCCGTCGCCCAGCACGCGCTGCTAGTCGACGAGATTGCGGGCTCGCGCCACCCCGAGTGGCCCGCGCGGTGGCGGCTCGCGACGCTGCTGCACGATGCGCCGGAATACGTGATTGGCGACCTCATCAGCCCGTTCAAGACCGCGATTGGCCTCGACTACAAGGCTTTCGAGTTGCGCCTGCTCGCGGCCATCCACGAGCGATTCGGGCTCCCGCGAGAGCTCCCCGCACCGATCCAGGCCGAAATCAAGGCGTGCGATCGCGTGGCCGCCTATTACGAGGCGACCCGGCTTGCAGGCTTCGGCAAGGACGAGGCAACCACGTTCTTCGGCCGGCCGGGCCCGATTTCGCCGGAGCTCGCGGAGGCTGTGGAAGACTTGCACCCGCTGCCGGCGGATGAGGCCCAGCGCGCGTTTCTCGCCCGCTTTCAATGGCTCGGCGAACAGGGCAGTTATTTGTAAATTGCTCAGCGTGGAGAATACGTTCTGCGTCCGCCGTTCCGAAAAGAGCCACGATCAGGCCGTACCCCAGCCTCATTGGGGGGCTCCTCACACCGGAGCAAAAGCATGAACTCGCCCGCGCAGTTGAAGCGACCGGCCGTCAATGTCGATCGTCAAGTGCACGTGGAGACCCGCTCGGAGCCTGCGGCTGTCGAGATCGGGCTCAATGCCGCGATCGTCGCCGTGTCGCAGAACGAGCCGGTCGTTCTGATCATACGGGGGGAAGGCGACGACGGCCTTCCGTTCGGCACGTTCTCACCATTGCAGCACCGCACTTTCGAAATCGGCTTGCGCGCCTGGGTACGCCAGCAGACAGGGCTCGATCTCGGTTATGCCGAGCAGCTCTATACGTTCGGCGATCGCGGACGCCACGCCGAGCCAGGAGACGTCGGCCCGCACGTCGTGTCGATCGGCTACCTGGCGCTCACGCAGGCCAAGCCCTCGCTCGAGCTGCAGCATGGGGCCTGGCGCAGCTGGTATCACTACTTCCCGTGGGAGGACTGGCGCAAAGGGCGCCCGGACATCCTCGAATCAATCGAGCCACGGCTTAAGGAGTGGGCCGCGCGGCCGCCGCAGCGCCCCACGCCTGCGCGTCCGGTGAGCAGGCAGGAGCGCGTTCGCATCTGCTTCGGTTTCGATGGCGCCGCGTGGGACGAGGAGAAGGTGCTCGACCGCTTCGAGCTGCTCTACGAAGCGGGCCTTGTGGACGAGGCGAGCCGCGACGGGCGCGAAGCCGCCCGCCAGTGGAGCGACCGCCCGCGGCTCGGCGCGCCGATGCGCTTCGACCACCGCCGCGTTCTTGCGACCGCCATCGGCCGCGTGCGCGCCAAGATCAAATACCGCCCGGTCATCTTCGAGCTGATGCCGGACGAGTTTACGCTGTTTGAGCTGCAGAGAACGGTTGAGGCCATCCTCGGTCCGCATCTGCACAAGCAGAACTTCCGCAGGCTCGTGGAAGGCGCGGGACTGGTTGAGCCGACCGGCGAGGTCAAGATGCGCACCGGAGGGCGTCCAGCGAAGCTCTACCGCTTCCGCCGCGAGGTGTTGCTCGAGCGGCCGGCGCCGGGTGTGCGCGTGAAGCCTGGCAAAGTCTGACGACGCGGAGCGCTGCGGGGAGCGCTTGGCGCACTACGGGGATGGAAGGCGCACGGGGGACGGAACGCTTACAGCGTCTCGATCTTTTTCCTGGCTGGTCAGGCAAGAGCGGATGACGTATCGTAAGCAGGAACTTGGAATACTCAAATTGAGCATTATATAGCTACATCCGGCTAACCGCCGGGCTCACTTGATGGGCTAGAAATGCTCAAGTTGAGCATAGGTTGGAGGTAGCGATGGACAGTCTCGAGCCGCGTGCTGAGCGGACCCCGCGTCGCCGCGGTCCGACCCGAATGCGTCGGCGCCGAGCTCCGGCTGCTCTTCCCCCCTTCACGCCGGAGCTCGGCGCCGAGATGACGCCGCTCTACGCCCGCGTGAAGCACCTCGTCACGCCGATGGAGTGGCCGCACTACGCGCCGCTGATCAAGGCGATCAACGAGCTCAAGAAGACGCGCAACGCAGTCATCCTCGCCCACAATTACATGACGCCGGAGATCTTCCACTGCGTGGGCGATTTCCAGGGCGACTCGCTGCAGCTTGCCAAGGAGGCGGCGCGCACGAAGGCGCAAGTGATCGTGCAGGCCGGCGTGCACTTCATGGCCGAGACGTCGAAGCTTCTCAACCCCGACAAGACCGTGCTGATCCCCGACCTGAAGGCCGGCTGCTCGCTCGCCGCCTCGATCACGGCCGAGGATGTACGCATGCTGCGCGAGGCCTATCCCGGCGTGCCGATCGTCACCTACGTAAACACCTCGGCCGCTGTGAAGGCCGAGTGCGACATCTGCTGCACCTCGTCGAATGCGGTGAAGATCGTCGAGAGCCTCGGCGCGCCGCGCGTCCTGCTCATCCCCGACGAGTATCTGGCGAAGTACGTGCAGACCAAGACCAAGGTCGAGATCATCGCCTGGAAGGGCCATTGCGAGGTGCACGAGCGATTTACGGCAAAGGAGATCGTCGACATCCGCACGGCCGAGCCCGGCACCAAGATCATCGCCCACCCCGAGTGCCCGCCTGAGGTTCTCGACGTGGCGGACTTCACCGGCTCGACCTCCGCCATGATCAACTGGGTGAAAACCAACCGCCCGAAGAAAGTCGCCCTCATCACCGAGTGCTCGATGGCCTCCAACGTCGCCATCGAGACGCCGGACGTCGAGTTCATCCGGCCGTGCAACCTGTGCCCGCACATGAAGCGCATCAGCCTCGAGAACATCTACGAGGCGCTGCGCGACATGCGCTACGAGGTGACGGTCGATCCGGCCATCGCCGCCAAGGCCCGTCGCGCGGTCGAGCGCATGGTCAACCTGACGAACTGAACCGGCGGCCGATTTCCCGGGATCGGCCGAGGCGCTGCTGTCTCGAGTGTGTTGCCCATGGCTTCGAAGGTTTCGAACGTCGGCCGCCCGCGCTCGCCGCGTTTCGCCTCGGCGTCCGATGAGAAGCTTGGCGCCCACGGCGACGTGGTGATCGTCGGCGCCGGGCTCGCCGGCCTCTTCACCGCGCTGAAGCTCGCGCCCATGCACGTGACGGTCCTCGCCGCGGCGCCGCTCGGCGAGGGTGCGTCAAGCAACTGGGCGCAAGCGGGCATCGCGGCCGCCGTCGGCGCCGATGACAGCCCAGAGCTGCACGCCGCCGATACGATCGCCGCCGGCGCCGGCATCGTCGACGCCCGTGTTGCACGCTTGGTGACCGACGAGGCGCCGGCGCGCATCGCGGACCTCGTCTCCTATGGCGTCCCCTTCGACCGCGATGCCGACGGGCAGTTCTCGCTCAGCCGCGAGGCCGCCCACTCCCGCCGCCGCATCGTGCACGTCTCCGGCGACCGCAGCGGCGCGGCCATCATGCAGGCGCTGATCGCGAAGGTGCGCGCGACCCCATCGATCCGCGTGCTCGAGGGCTACGAGGCGCAAGATCTCATCCTCGCCGACGGCCGCGTGCAGGGGGTGCGGCTGCTGCGTCCCGCGGCGTTCGGCAACGGCGCCTACGAGTTCTTCCCCGCGTGCGCGGTCGTGCTGGCGACCGGCGGCGTCGGCGGACTTTACTCCATCACTACCAACCCCGGCTATGCGCGCGGCGAATCGATCGCCATGGCGGCGCGTATCGGCGTCGTGATTGCGGATGCCGAGTTCGTACAGTTTCATCCCACCGGAATTGACATCGGGGCCGACCCCGCGCCGCTGGCGACCGAAGCCTTGCGCGGCGAGGGCGCGACCCTGATCAACTCCCAAGGCGAGCGCTTCATGCCGAAGCTCGATTCCCGCGCCGAGCTCAGCCCGCGCGATATCGTGGCCCGCGGCGTGTTTGCCGAGATTGCGGCGGGGCGCGGCGCCTTCCTCGATTGCCGCGCGGCGATCGGTGCGCGCTTCCCGCAAGCGTTCCCGACGGTGTACGCGTTCTGCAAAGCCGCCGGCATGGATCCCGTAACGCAACCGATTCCAGTGGCGCCCGCCGCGCACTACCATATGGGCGGCATCGCCACCGACGAACGCGCGCGCTCAACCGTGCCGGGCCTGTGGGCCGTCGGCGAGGTGGCGTCCACGGGCCTGCACGGCGCCAACCGGCTCGCCTCCAACTCGCTGCTGGAGGCCGTCGTGTTCGGCGCCCGCGCCGCCGCCGACATCACCGCGCTCGACCCCAACGGCCGTTGCGCGCCAACCGTGAACCTGAAGCCCGTCACCGATGCCGGACGCAGCGCTGCGCCCGGCTGTGCCGCCGCGGTGGCGCGGCTGCGGCGTACGATGACCGACCACGTGGGAGTCATCCGCGATGCCGCTGGCCTCGGCGAAGCCATCGCGACGCTGGCGCAGATCGAGCGCGAGGCGGGTGACGATCGCATCCTCGCCAACATGGCGCTGGCTGCGCGCTTCATCGCCGGCAGTGCCCTGATGCGCGAGGAAAGCCGCGGCGCCCATGCCCGCAGCGATTTTCCCGCGACGAGGCCCGCGCTGGCCGAGCGCAGCTTCCTTTCGCTCGTCGAGCTCGACCACATGGCCTCCTCGCAGCCGGCCTCTGCGCGCCACCGTAAAGCCGGATGCTGCGGATGAGCGTTGCCCCTGCCGACCTCGCCCTGCCGCGGGAGCTTGTCGAGGCGGCGGTGGCCGCAGCGCTGGCCGAAGATCTGGGGCTTGCCGGCGACATCACATCCGAAGCAACCGTCCCAACCGGAAAGCGCGCTTCGGGCGTCATCGCGACGCGCAAAGCCGGTGTGGTCGCCGGCGTGCAGGTCGTCGAGGCCGCCTTCAAGGCGCTCGATGCCGACACGCGCGTCGAGGTGCTCATCGCCGACGGTGGCAAGCTGAAGCCCGGCGACATCATCGCGCGCGTCTCCGGCAATGCGCGCGCCTTGCTCGGCGCTGAACGGGTCGCGCTCAACTTCCTCGGGCACTTGAGCGGCATCGCCACGCTGACGCGCGCCTACGTCGACAAAGTCAAAGGCACGCGCGCGCGCATTATAGATACGCGCAAGACCACGCCGGGCCTGCGGGCGTTCGAGAAGCACGCGGTGCGCGCGGGCGGCGGCCTCAATCACCGCTTCGGGCTCTACGACGCGATCCTGATCAAGGACAACCACATTGCGGCGGCGGGCGGCATCGCCAAGGCCATGACGGGCATTCGCAATCGCGCAGGCCACATGGTCAAGATCGAGGTCGAGGTGACGACGCTCGCCGAGCTCGACGAAGCCTTGGCGCAGGGCCCCGACGCGGTGCTACTCGACAACATGCCCATCCCCATGCTGAAAGCCGCGGTCGACAGGGTGGCGGGGCGCATTGTCACGGAAGCTTCAGGCGGCGTAACCCTCGACACCGTACGGCAGATTGCCGAAACCGGCGTCGATCTCATCTCGGTGGGCGCACTCACCCATTCCGCGCCCAATCTCGACGTAGGGCTCGACTTCGATCCCGCCGGTTAACGAGCGGCGAGAAGACGCTTGATTTTGCCACAGTTGCTGCGCAGGAGTCGTGCGCAACCGCCACCTGGCCACCTCAAGACGCCTCGATCGGTACACCGCCTGCCCTGTTGAGGCACCGCCGCTATGGATTTCACCCAAGGCATCGTCATCTGGGGTCTTGTCGCGCTGTCCGCCGCCTTCCTCGGCGGCGTGCTCGCAGGCGTCAAGAACCGCGACTACTCATTCTGGATCGCGTGGTGCTTCGTGCTGCCGCCGATGCTGCTGTTCATCCTGCTGCTGCCGAAGTACGAAGGCGTACGCCCGCGCCAGCCCACGCTCGACGAGCAGGATCGCCGAGGCTGGTGGTGAGCGCGCTGGTGGTGAGCGCCTAGTCGCCAACCCCGGCAACGTCGCCGCTTCTGCGGCGGATGGCGGCCTGCGCCGCAGCGAGCCGCGCCACCGGCACCCGGTAGGGCGAGCAGGACACGTAGTCGAGCCCCAGCTCATCGAAAAACGCGACCGACTTCGATTCCCCGCCGTGCTCCCCGCAGATGCCGACCTTGAGGCCCGGGTTGGCCGCGCGGCCGCGCTCGGTCGCGATGCGGATGAGCTCGCCAACCCCATCGATGTCGATCGACACGAAGGGGTCCACCGAGAACACTTTCTTATCGAGGTAGGCGTCGAGGATAGGCGCGGCATCGTCGCGGCTCAAGCCGAGCGTCGTCTGCGTAAGATCATTGGTTCCGAACGAGAAGAACTCAGCGCCGTCCTCTCCCGCCGCCAACTCGCCAGCTTTGAGCGCCGCGCGCGGCAGCTCGATCATGGTCCCGATCGAATAGTCGAGCCTCGCGCCAGTCTCCATCTCGACCGTGCGGGCCGCGTTCACGATGATCTCACGCACGATCTCGAACTCGCGGCGGTAGGCGACAAGCGGCACCATGACCTCGACCTTGATCGGCTTGCCCGTCTCCTTGGCTGTCGCCAGCGCCGCCTCGAAGATGGCGCGCGCCTGCATCTCGGTGATCTCTGGGTAGCGGATGCCGAGGCGGCAGCCGCGGAAGCCGAGCATAGGGTTGAACTCCGCCAGATCGGCGATGCGCGCTTTCAGCTTCTCGACCGGCACGCCGATTTCCGCGGCGATTTCCTCGATCTCGCGGTCCTCGTGCGGCAGGAACTCGTGCAGCGGCGGGTCGAGCAGGCGGATCGTCACCGGCAGGCCGGCCATGATCTTGAAGATCTGCTCGAAGTCCGTGCGCTGCATGGGAAGGATCGTCGCCAGCACCTTGCGCCGCCCGGCCTCATCGTCGGCGAGGATCATCTGGCGCACCGCGAGGATGCGTGCCGCATCGAAGAACATGTGCTCGGTGCGGCAGAGCCCGATGCCCTCCGCCCCGAAGGCCCGCGCCTGTCTCACGTCGCGCGGGGTATCCGCGTTGGCGCGCACACGCAGCCGCCGCTCCGCATCCGCCCAGCCCATCAGCGTGGCGAAGGCACCCGACAGCTCGGGCTGGCGCATGCGCGCACGACCGTTGAGCACCTGGCCGGTACCACCGTCAACCGTAATGAGGTCGCCCTTCTTGAAGATGCGCTTGCCGACCTGCATGGTTCCCGCTTCCACATCGATACGCAGCGCGCCCACGCCCGAGACGCACGGACGACCCATGCCGCGCGCGACCACGGCTGCGTGGCTGGTCATGCCTCCGCGCGCGGTCAAGACGCCGGCCGCGGCGTGCATGCCGTGGATGTCCTCCGGGCTCGTCTCCTGGCGTACGAGGATCACCTCGCGGCCGCGCGCGCGCTCTGCCTCCGCGTCGTCCGCGGTGAACACGATCTCGCCCGCCGCCGCGCCCGGAGAAGCCGGCAGCCCGACCGCGATCACATCCTTTTTGGCGTCCGGGTCGAGCGTGGGGTGCAGGAGCTGATCGAGCGCCGCCGGGTTGACACGCAGCACCGCCGCTTCCTTCGAAAGAACGCCGGCCTCGGCGAGATCGACGGCGATACGCAAAGCTGCCTCCGCCGTGCGTTTGCCCGAGCGTGTCTGCAGGACCCACAATTTGCCGTTCTCGATTGTGAACTCGACATCCTGCATGTCGCGATAATGCT
>Ga0187819_10001576_pt1 | contig 11836 bp, 6 predicted proteins | sample NC_wetland_sal_i_15_FD_132411 | JGI IMG/M metagenome (GOLD analysis project Ga0187819, IMG submission 132411) | Wetland sediment microbial communities from Neuse River Estuary, North Carolina, USA - SO4_4 | ecosystem: Environmental > Aquatic > Freshwater > Wetlands > Sediment | place: USA: North... | reverse complement strand
GGCCGCCAGCGCCTGCGCGTCGCGCACCAGCGCCTCGGCCGTCTCCGCGGTTTTCCCCTGCACGCGGAAGCCGCCCAGCGCGTGCAGCGATTGCGGCGTCAGCCCGATGTGCCCCATCACCGGAATTTCCGCCTCCACCAGCCGCCCCACCAGGTTCATGCGCCGCTCGCCGCCTTCGATCTTCACGGCCTCGGCCCCGGCCTCTTTCACGAACCGCGTGGCGTTGCGCACCGCTTCTTCCTCGCTGTTTTGGAAGCTGCCGAACGGCATGTCCGCCACCAGCAGCGCGCGATGCACGCCCCGCCGCACCGCCCGCGTGTGGTGCAGCATTTCTTCCAGCGTCACCGGCAGCGTGTTCGGGTAGCCGAGCACGGCCATGGCCAGCGAATCGCCCACCAGCACGATGTCCACGCCGGCCTCGTCCACCAGCCGCGCCGTGGGATAGTCGTAGGCCGTCACCGACGTAATTTTGCGCTCGGTGAAAGCCTCTTGGCCGGGAATGTATTTCTTGCGGGAGAGAATCTCGGGCACGGTCACTCGTCCGTGACCCGCCGACGGAAGGATGCTCATAGCGCCTCCGGTGCCATTCCCGTTTCCCGGGATACAGCCCAGCAATTTGATGCTACCAGCGTGGCCCCGGTTACGCCAGAGGTTTCCTGCGTCGGCCGCGCGGCAATTTCCAAGAAGTGACTCTGGGGCGAATCGTTTCCGAGTCCCTGTCCCTCGCGGAGCAATCCAGAAGCGCTTTCTCCAGCGATTCCATCCGCTCCGCACTGAAGCGGTCGGATGCTTCGCGGGCGATCGCCGCTACATTTGCTCGTGGCGCAGGCGCGTATACATCGCGATTTGATCCGCCGTCAGGATCTTCTGTGCCGCGAGGTGCGCGGAAAGATGTATCCAGCGCAGCTCCGCATGGATCGAATCCACCCGGAACGACTGCTCGCGGAGGTCGGCCTCGGGCCGCCCGTCTCGGAACATCTGCTCGAGACGCGCCTCGGCCTCGAACAGCTCCTTCCCGCGCGCCTGCGCCTTCTCCTGCATGGCGGCAAACAGTTTCTCGATGGCGGCGCGCTGCTCGCCCGTCAGCTGCAGGTCCGCGGCCAGATCGAGCACGTGCCGCGGGCCGGGATATCCCGCGCGGTCCGCGGACATGCCCATCCCGAATCCCTCGCCGCGCTCGATCGAGGCCCGTTCCTCTTGCTGGCAGGAGTGGTGGTGCTGCATCTCCATCTGCGCCTGCTGAGCCCCGAAAGATGGACTCGCCGCAGCCGCCGAGCCGGCGCGAACTCCGTGCAGAACGTTTCCCGGCGCCACAATCGCCAGCGACAAACAACCGAACACAGCAGCGCAAATCCTCGAGCGATTCATGTTGATCCCCCCTCGCCCAGACGTAATCCGTCCGGGTAGCGCAGACAATCCTGTCTGTGCGCGCGCTCAACTGCCTCAAAACAATCGAGCCAGAAAAGCGTGCCCCATTCCACCAACCCATCAGGGCAAACTAACCGACACCCTCCAGCCGCGTCAGGCCCCGCCGGGCGCGGGCCGGGGTTGCGGCTGGACCCCGCGCCACCCCACCGCGCCGCCCTTCCACGCCTGTACCACCGCGCGGAAAATCACCACGTACATGAGCTGACGGTAATAGAACCGCTGGAGCAGCAGCGGCAGCAGCAGCGACCAATCCTCGTCCTTCTCCAGAGCGAACGCCACCACGCAGGTCGCGAAGTCGATCAGCATGAACATGACAAAAAAGACCATCGAGCGCGCCACATCGTCCCCCGTCCAGATCTGCCCGAACCGCGAGATGGGCAGTTGCGCCAAAGCCCAGATCAATATCGTGCTCAGGAACATCAAGTCGATCACCGGCGAGACCAGCGGCAGCAGGATTTGAAATAGAAAGATATTGGGCAGGGCGATGAACCCCAGCGAACCGTAGCGCCGCCGGAACAGCGTGTCGCGATGCTTCCACACGGACTGCAGCGTCCCGTAGGTCCAGCGAAACCGCTGCCGGATCAGCATCCGCGGCGTCTCCGGCGCTTCCGTGTAGGCCTCCGCCTCCTCGTCGTAGGAAATCCGCCATCCGCGACGGCGGAGAGAGATCGTCAGGTCGGTATCTTCCGCCAGCGTGTCGGCCCCAAATCCGCCGAGTTCGCGGAGGGCTTCCGCGCGCCAAGCTCCCAGTGCGCCGGGCACCACGGTGATGCAGTTCAACAGGTCGAAGGCGCGCTTCTCCATGTTCTGGCTGGTCACGTATTCGAGCGCCTGCCAGCGCGTGATCCAGGTGGTGCGGTTACCCACTTTCACGTTTCCGGCCACCGCTCCCATGTTCGCATCAGCAAAGTGGCGCACCAGCCGGCTGATCGCCGCGCGGTGCACCACGGTGTCGGCGTCAATGGTCACCAGGATTTCCCCCGCCGACAACGCCAGGGCCTGATTCAGCGCCGCGGGCTTTCCGCGGTTTACTTGATGGTGGATCCGCACGCGCGGGTCACCCGAGAAACGGCGGTCCAGGATTTCGGCGGTGCGGTCTGTTGAGCCATCGTCCACCACCACAACCTCGAGGCCCGCATAATCCGAGGCCAGCACCGCCCGCACCGTTGCTTCGATGGCCGCTTCCTCGTTGTGCGCGGGAATCGCCACGCTCACCAGCGGGTGGTAGTCCGGGTGCTCCGGCTCGCGCCTGCGCAGCTTTTCCGCCAGCGCCAGCAGCCCCACGATCACGGCCCGGCCGCTCACCAGGATGATCCCGGCGATGAAAATCACCGCCATTCCCATGCCCGCGATGTTGGAGAGATCGAGAACGAGATCATCCATGCGCGCCCTCAGCCACTCGTTCCCCACCAGCGGCGGCATCACCTGGGCGCGAGTCTGGCCGATCAGCTCCGAGACGGGCACGATTTGCAATCCCTGTGCGCGCAGCCCGTCAATGATTTTCGGGAGCGCTGCCACCGTTGCGGAGCGGTTCCCGCCGCCGTCGTGGAGCATGATGATGTTGCCTTTGCCCGTCCGCGCCTGCGCCAGCACTTGCTTCACGATTTCCTCAGCGGGCGGCGGCGGCACTCCTCCCTCCGAGCCCCAGTCGTGCGGGTCAATGCGCGCCCCCACCAACAGGTATCCGAATTTCTGCGGGATGGGCAGCAGCGCCACCTCGTCAGCGGAATCGGGCTGGTGGTCGATTCCATACGGCGGGCGGAAAAGGATGCTCTTGGCGCCCAGCTTCGACTCCAGCACCAGTTCCGTGAGGTTCAGCTCCGTGCGAATGAACGTCTCCGAGCGGTCCGTCACGTTGAAAGTCGGATGCGTGAAGGTATGGTTCCCGATTTCGTGGCCTTCCGCGTAAGTCCGGCGGAGAATGCGCGGATTGTCCTTGGCGTGCTCTCCGATCACGAAAAAAGTCGCCGGCGCATTCTTTTCTTTCAGGATATCCAGGATCTGCGGGGTGTAGTCCGGGTCGGGGCCGTCGTCAAACGTGAGCGCCACTTTGTGCGGCGCCGCTCCCATCTGCTGCACCCGGTACGTCTCGGGAAACTTCGTATACGTTTCCCCCGTGAGCAGGTCGTTCGCTGCGTCGTATTCCAGGGTGCGGGCGCCCGGAGTCGGAGTGGAAAGAATCCGCCAAATATCGCCGTCACCCTCCAGCACCAAGTCGTAGCCCGGGGGGATGGTATCGAGCCGGGCGCGAACCTCTTCCGCCGAGGTCGTGGCTTCAATCACCGACCACAGGGAAGGATCCTCCGACCCGAGACGCCACAGCGCGATTCCCCGGGCGCTCCGGTGTTCCGCGGCGCGAATCTGGTTGAATGCCGCCACACCGTCCACCATCCAGACCTGATGGGTGTGCTCATCGTCGTCGGAGTAAGAGAAATGCGCGTTCAGATGGTCGGGATCGAACTCGATATCCGATTCCGACTCCTGCGCGCGCACCACGGCATCCTGAAAGCTCAGCGGCTCTGCGGTGGGATGCGGCACTTTCTTCGTCGCGGCGGGCCAGTCGTAGGCATAGCTTCCCACTGCAACGATCAGCTTCTGCGGCGGGACCTCTTTGAGCGCCTGATCCATATTCCGCGTGTACCACTCCTGCGAAGCGATCGGCCCGGGGGGCGCCGTGGACCAGTGCTCGTCGTAGTTCATCAGGATGATGGCGTCCACGGTCGGTGCAATGGCCTTGTAGTCCATTCCGAAGTCGATGGCCGGCAGCGCCACCATCACCTTCAGGTTGGCGCGATGCAGCACGGCGCCCAGTTCGGCCAGGAATTCGCGAAACCCCGGCAGGGCGTGCTCGGGAAGAAGCTCGAAATCCACTACAATCCCCGCGGAATGATGCCCCGCGGCAAATCCCAGCAGCTCGCTGATCATCCTCCGGCGTGCCCGTGGATTCTCCAGCGCCTTGGCCAGCTCCTCCGGCCGGAACGTGGTCCCGTCGGTGTCGTTCACCAGCGGCATGGTGGGGATTTCCACGCCGACGCGGCGCTCCCACGCTTCGAGCTTGGGATCCGTTTCGGCGATAATCCGGCCGTCCGCATAAATGGCGTGCATTTGCTCGGGGATCAGCAAGTCCAGGTGGCGATAATTCTGCCGCAGAGAGGCAAAACTGGTGGAATCCCAGCTCACGTAGAATGCGGCTTGAATGGGATCGTAATTCTCAGGAACTTTGCCGAGCGCGGCCACGCGGCGCTTGCGGCCCGGGCGGCTCACCACCACCTTGGCGGGTTTCGCCTTGGCCTTGAGGGGATGGACATTTGGCTTGTAAGCCGGCCACAAAGGATTCTGGATGTTCAAGTGGCCGAAGGCGCCGAAGGCCAGCACCACGAGAAGCACAGCGAACACAGCTCCACCGACCTCCAGCGTGCGCCGTGTGACGCTCCACCGCTGCTTGCGTTCGTCGTGAAAGACAGGCTTGCCGTCCGACATGAGGAGAGTCCAAGCTAACGTGGGGTTCCGACCCTGTCAATGAGACTCCATATTGAGATGCGCCGGCCGGTGGTCGCGGCTGCCTTGACGGGGTTTGCGCTCCGGCTGGGGTTCGTGCGGTTTTTCCCCACCACCGGAGGCGACTCCGCGGCATATCTCGAACTGGCGCGCAATCTGCTCGACCTGCATACTTATGGCCTCCTGCGCGATGGCCGCCTGGTGCCGACCGACGCGCGTCCCCCCGGATATCCCCTCTTCGTGGCTGCAGTTTATTCGCTGGCAGGCCGCTCGACCATCGCGTTGCTCGTCGCGCAGGCGATTCTCGACGTGGCCGCTTGCTTTCTGATTGCGGCGCTGGCCGCACGGCTCGCGCCGGAGCCGGATCGCCCTCGGGTGCGGCTGGCGGCTTTGTGGCTCGCGGCACTTTGCCCCTTCACGGCCAACTACACCGCAGTTCCCCTCACGGAAGTTCTGGCCGTCTTTCTCACCTCGGCCACGCTGCTGCTCCTCGTGCGCGCCTGGCAACGCGAAGAGATTACAGGGGTGTCCTGCGATCGCCTCGGCTGGCTCCTAGGCGGAACGGCGGCGGGTCTGGCGACCCTGGTCCGTCCGGAATCGCCCTTGCTGCTGGCCTCCGCCGGCGCCGTCATCGGATGGACCTGCGCGAAACGCGGCCAATGGCTGCGCATCGCGCGCATCGGAATCTGGCTGGCCGCAGGGCTCATGCTGCCGCTCGTTCCCTGGGGGGTGCGCAACGCGGTGACGCTCGGCCGCGTGCAGTTTCTGGCCTCGCGGTATGCGGAAATGACCGGAGATTACGTACCTCGCGGCTTTTACGCCTGGACGAATACCTGGCTGGTGCGCTTCCGGGACGTCTACCTGGCTCCGTGGAAACTGGAGTTGCAGCCGATTCTCATCGACGATCTGCCGACCTATGCATTCGACTCGCCGGAGGAGCGCGAGCGCGTGGCACGCCTGCTCGACGAATACAACGAATCGCTGACCATCACGCCGCAGATCGACCAAGGGTTCGCGGAGTTGGCCCGCGAGCGCACGCATCGCCATCCGCTGCGCACCTGGCTGGCGATTCCGCTCGAACGAATCGCTACACTGTGGCTGACGCCGCGAGTGGAGTTGCTGCCGTACACCGGCCATTTGACCCCACTGGAAGACAAATGGGAGTACGACCGCCAGGACCTGCTCGTGACGCTGGCACTCTGGCTGGTGAACCTGGTGTACCTGCTGCTGGCCGCGGCAGGCTGCTGGATGCTGCTCGCGCGCGGGAGGCTGGCCGAGGCGCGAGCGCCCGGCTCGCCGCTCGCTGGACACGCAGGACTCACCGTCACACTTGGGCCACCGGGTGTGATGTTCCTGATTGCGTATGTGGTGATTCGCACGCTCTTCCTGACCCAGGTGGAAACGCCCGAGCCTCGCTACGTGCTGGAGTGCTTCCCGGTGGTCATCGCACTGGCGGCGCAAGTGTGGCGGCGGCACGAATCGGCACGCTAATGAGCGGCCGCCGAGAATCCTTCAGGTTGTCTGGCCGCGACTCCACGCTCACTCGACCCAATCGGCGATAAAGATGTTCGTCTCGCCGCGGACCTTTCCGTTGCGGTTGGCAGCCCAGACGAGCATTTTCCCGTCCGAGCTGAACATGGGGAACGCGTCGAACTGCGGGTCGTAGGTCACCTGCTCGAGCCCGGTACCGTCCTCGTTGATCAGATAGAGATCGAAATTCCGGCCCTTCGGGTCCAGCCGGTTCGAGGCAAAAATAATGCGCTTCCCGTCCGGGTGGAAAAACGGCGCGAAGCTGGCCGCGCCGAAATGAGTCACCTGGCGTTTCTCCGATCCGTCCGCGTTCATCACGAAAATCTCGAAGCGCCGGGGGTGCAGTTCGTAGGTGCGCAGCAGGTCCTTGTAGTCCGCGATCTCCTCCGGCGTCTCCGGATGGTAGGCGCGGTAAACGATTTTCTTTCCATCGAAGGAAAACCACGGCCCGCCGTCGTAGCCGAGTTCCGCGGTCAGCCGGCGTACGTTTTTTCCGTCCGCGTCCATGGTGTAAATGTCCAGGTCGCCGTCGCGCAGCGACGTGAACACGATGGTTTTGCCGTCGCGGCTGACGGTGGCCTCGGCGTCGTACCCGAAGTGATGCGTCAGTTGCTCCACGTGCGAGCCGTCCGGCCACGCCTTGTAAATCTCGTATTCCGGATACAGCTTCCACACGTAGCCGTGGCTCCAGTCCGGCGGCGGGGGACACGCCGGGCCCGCGCCGCGCGTCGAGCTGTAGAGGATGTGCTTTCCGTCTGGAAAGAAGTAGCCGCAAGTGGTGCGCCCGCCGCCGGTGGACACCATGCGGCGATGCGAGCCGTCCACGTCCATCGTGTACATCTGGTCGCAGGATTTTGTGTCCGGCCTCGATTGGAAAATCAAATGTTGGTCGTCAGCGGAAAAATAGGCCTCGGCATTCTCGCCGCCGAACGTGAGTTGCCGCACGTTGCGCAGGTGGCGTTCCTCCGGCAGCGAGAGGCTCGGCGCCTGCCGCCGGGCCGCGACGAGAGCGGGCAGCCAAAGCAGCGCAGCAAACGCGGCAAGCGCTGTTGCCGCCACCGCCGGTCTCCACATGCGACGCATCATGATCATCTCCCCTCCCCACTGCCCAGGGCCGCGGCGAAGCCGCCGCCCACCTCTCGAACGGCTAGCTTTCTCCCGGCGGCTCGGGATGAATCGTCACGCGGGCAATCTGCGGAAACTGCTCGCGGACGCGGTCCGCGAGCACGCCGGTGACGTCGTGAACTTCCGTGATCGGCAGGCTGCCCTGCATGGTGCACTTGCAGGAGACCACGATGCGGTTCTCCGCGCGCCGCACCTGCACGTGGGAGCATTCGGCCAGCTCATGGTACTCGCTGCGGAGGTTGTTGATATAGTTCTGAACGGCGCGGCCAAGGTCTTTCATCGTGTCGGCAGGGGGGATATGCGCGCCCAGCGGCTCGATGTGGATGTTCACTTCGCCCGCCCGGGAGATTTCGGAAAGGATGTCGCGCTCAAGTTCGGTGGCGGCGCGGTGCGCATCCACCAGCGTCAGCCCCTCGTCCACCTCGAGGTGCAGCTCCAGGAACAGCTTGCCGTCGAGTTGATTCGCAGAGATGTCGTGGATGGCCAGGCCGCGGCGCTGGGCGATGGCGCGCACGTGGTCGAACACGTTTTCGTGGGAGCCGGCGCGCGGTTCCATGTGCACCATGATGTCCGCGGGAACGATTTCCCGGATGCGGCCTTCGACGGCGTCGCTCACGGCGTGGACTTGCTCGAAGGTGGCGGTGCGCGAAACGCTGATGGTCACGTCCACAAAGTAACGCTGGCCCGCGCGCCGCACGCGAACGCGGTCGGCCGCGAGCACGCCTTCGATTCCCGCGACGCCGCGCTGGATGCGCTGCAGCAGGCCGCTGGGCGCGGCATCGAGAAGTGTTTCGAGCGTCTTCTGCCCGAGCCGCGACCCGATGCGAATCACCACCCCCGCCACAAACAGCCCGGCCACCGGGTCCGCGTAGTGCAGCCAGGGCATGCCGTAGCGGACCCCGGCCGCGGCCAGCAGCAGGCCGCCGATCACCACCATCGTGCTCCACACATCGGTGGAAAAATGCAGGGCGTCCGCTTCCAGCGCTTCGCTCCCGTATTTGCTGGCCACGCGCGTGAGCGCGCGCGCCCGCACTATATCCACGCACAGGCAGACGCAGAGGATGAGCACCGCCACGAGGCTCGGGCGGATGCTCACGCGTTCAAAAAAGAGCCGTTCGGCCGCTTCGTAAATAATGAACAGCGCCGTAGCCAGCAGCAAAAGCGTCTCGACAAACGCCGAGAAGCTTTCGATCTTCTCGTGGCCGTAGGGATGGCTCTCATCCGGCGGCAGGCTGGCCGCCTGGACGGAGAGATAGGTGATCACCGCGGCGAGCAGGTCGAGCGTGGAGTGCAGGGCTTCGGAAAGAACGCCGAGGCTGCCGGTGGCGTAGGAAAGAAAGGCTTTGAGCCCCACCAGAACCAGCGCGGAGGCCACAGACGCCCCGGCAGCCAGCCGCTTTTCCCGGATTTCCTGCAGTTGGCTCACGGCTGCCTGTTCGGTAGGCTCCCGAATGCTCGTCCCTCACCCGGTCCTTAGTTAAGCGCTGGAGGAGTCAGGCGAGGAGCGCGTCGCGGTTCGCCGCGAGCGCCGCGCACGTCCACATCCTCGAAGAGCAGCGAAGGCGCCACCAACGAGGTGGGCAGCCCGCCCTGCGCTCCTCCGAACGCGGAGAGAGCGGTGCTCGCGAAGCCGAACTGCTGGCTCTGCATGTACTGGAACGGAGTGAAGTCGGTGCCGATGCCGGCGATGGAGCGCAGGGCGCGCGTGTTCAATCCGCGGAGCAATGCGCCGCGCATCAGCTCCTCGTGGCCGTCGCTCAGATAGACGCGGTACAGCAGCAGGGGCAGGCGGTCGCCGGCTCCGACGGCTCCCGCCATGGCGCCGATGTACTCGGAAACGTCATCCTGGCGGCTGAGCGCGACTGCGGGGTTGTCCATTTTCCGGACCACGACGCACCAGGAGCGCCCCTCCTGCCGGCACATATCGAAGAACTGCTTCCGCAGCTCCTCCGGACTTTTTGTTTCCGCGGCCTGGAAGAAAACATTGCTCATGGCCGCGTGGGGATCGCTCAAATAGTAGCCGCGGCCGTGGCCGTTGGAGGCGTCAAAATCCGGGCCGGGCCGGCGCGACATGAGCAAATCTTTGAGCATGCCGTTATCCACCAGCTCGATCCTCTTCGCGCGAATGCCTTCGTCGTCCACCTGGTAGCCGCCAATCAGCGGCGTGCCGTGGAATTCCTTTTGCGTGGGGTCGTCCACAAGCGAAACGCCGGTGGGGAACACGCGCGTGCCCAGCCTTCCGGACCAATCGCTCCTTCCCCCCACGCGATCGAGCAATTGCTCGAAGCCCTGCATGGTGGCCAGCGCGGGACGCGCCCCGGTCACCGAGGGCGCCAGGATCTGGGCGAGCAGGGCGCCGGATGCCGGGGCTTCGAACAGCACGGGGCCGGAGTAATCCGGCGCGGGCGGGCTGCTGCGCAGAGCCATCAACTCGCGAGCGGCCTTCTCCAACCCCTGGCGGACCACGGCGGGCGAGGGCAACTCCGCGGGAGAGTCCGCATAGGCGGTGTAGAAATTGTGCAGCGGGAAGCCGTCGTCGGACTGCGTCTCGAAGCTCGCCTCGATGGCCGCGACCACGCGAGGCACGCGCACTTCGGTGCCTTCCGAGGTCATCAGGTAATAGTTCATCTCCGCCATGTGATAGATGATCCGAGTTCCGTACAGTTCCGGGAATGCGCGGAGCACCGAAGAGGCATCGCGGGCCTCCTGCTCCCAGTTGCGCGAGGTCCAGTCGGTGGCGAGCTTGGGCTCGACGTCGGTCACGGGCTGCTCGCGTGAAAAATCGGGGATTTCCGGAGGCCGGGTGAGGTTGAGCAGAAAAGCGCGCTTGCTGGAAAGCTGGTCGAGCGCCGCTTTGTAGGCCTGGTCGGTCGCCAGCCACAAGTCCTGGCGGAGCGAATCATAATCGCCGTCAATTCCCACGCCGCCGGTCGAGCCGATGAAGCCGCGGAAATCCTGGCCCCCGATGAAGTTCGAGTTGTCGAGCTGGTAGTCGCCCACGCGGACATCCACATCCATGAAGCGGTTGCGGGAAGTGGCGCTGGTGAGCAGCGCGCCGAACGAGGCCGCCACGGTTTTCTGGTCGATGTCCAGCAGGCGGTACTCGATGTAGTACGGCGGAACCTGGGGCGGGAGCACCAGCCGCGCCTTGGAGCGCGCCAGTTCGTCGTGCATGGCGTGGAGCGTCTGGCCTTTGTCCTCCGCGGAAGCGGGCGGCGCGGGCCGGCCGATGGCCGCGAAGAAAACCGCGGCAGCACAAAGCAGGGCCAGCGGAAGCGTACGCGGACGCGTCATTTTGCTCACGGGCGCACCCCCGCGGTCTGCGACCCGGCCTGCGGATCATGCGCGGGAGGCGGCAGGATCGGCGGCCGGTCCGTGGAGCTCACCTTCTTCTGCACTTCCAATTCGCTCATCAGGATGGCCGGAGAAACCGCGGCCACGGGCACGGAACCCGATTCCGCGCCGCAATACCCGTTGAACACTTCCGGCCTGTCTCCCGTGGCCAGAATTTTCGTCAGCGAGACGAGCGGCGTGCCCACAATGTCCACGCCGCGCACCAGTTCGTCCGGACGCCCGTCCGGATAGACGCGGTAGACCACCAGAGGATTCACCTGGAAGGCCTGCGGCTGGCCGCGGCCCGTGAAGGTGAAACCTCCGGCGATGTCGTCAATCAGCAGACCGAAGGGCTTGCCCTGCCGCTTCACCTCTTCAATCAGCATTTTCCGCAGTTCGGCGTTGCTCACCTGCTTGCTGCTCTCCACGACCAGATTTCCCTGGCGGGAGACGGGTGCGAGCCCCGTCTGCGCGCGGCCGTGGCCGTTGGAATGCGGGAAACCGATCAGGGGCGAACGCGACATCTCGAAATTCCTCAGGATGCCGTGGTCCACCAGCAGCACGTGCTGCGCGGGCACGCCCTCATCGTCGTAGAGATAATGGCCCAGCAGTTCCTGGTTGCCCACGCGCGCCTGCGTCGGGTCGTCGTAGACGGAGAGGAAGCTGGGAAAAATCTGTTCGCCGACCTTCTTCGCAAACGTCTGTCCTTCGCTGATGTCCTTCTGCCGGTGGCCCTCGGCGCGATGTCCGAATACCTCGTGGAAAAAGACGGCAGCGGCGCGCCCGGTGAGCAGCGCCGGCCCGGCAAAGGGCTCGACGAGCGGGGCTTTGACCAACGCCTCCATTTCCGAGACCAGTTGGGCGGCCTGCGCCAGCACCACTTTGTCGCTGGGCTCCTCGGAGGGATCCACCCAGTCGAAGT
>Ga0187819_10001575_pt1 | contig 11844 bp, 12 predicted proteins | sample NC_wetland_sal_i_15_FD_132411 | JGI IMG/M metagenome (GOLD analysis project Ga0187819, IMG submission 132411) | Wetland sediment microbial communities from Neuse River Estuary, North Carolina, USA - SO4_4 | ecosystem: Environmental > Aquatic > Freshwater > Wetlands > Sediment | place: USA... | reverse complement strand
GCAGAAAGCTCCTTCTGCAGAAAATTGACGAAGGCATACTCGGGAGCCGTGCAACTCTGTTCCCCTGCCAGGCAATAGGCAGGATTCGCGCCTGTTTCCGGCTGAATTGAGCCTCCCACGGCGGGGACGTCTCGTTCATACATGTACCAAGACTCGCTTGCCATGTGCACCGTCTTCGAGAATTTGTGATACCAGGTTGCGTCATACTGCTGCAGATTGTTGTAGGAGTATTTGCCATTGTTGATCCCGTTGGCGCAGACATAGACATTGTCGTTCACCGATTTGGTCGTATAGCTCACGCAGGCAGTGCCGGAGGGCTTCGCATCCGGCGTCCAGGGGGCAACGTCGTGCCCGTCGGTAATGCCAAGCTGCACCAGCCACTGATCGTTCAGTTTGATGGTCGCTATCAGGCCGGTATCGGTGAACGGGTCAATCGCATACAGCAGCGAGTGGCTGAAGATGTAGTTGTTCGGCGCCAGTTGCGCTTCGATCCCAGGCACGGAGATGAAGCGGCCCAGCCGCAGATTCATACCGTCCGCAATCTGTGGAATGTAAACGTCGACATATTCGAGCGTGGGATCGAAGCCATATTGGTGATGATCGTCCAGCAACTGGCCGCTGAGGTAGCCCTTCCCCATCGTAAAGCGATAATCCGTGCCGTAAAGGGCCGTGAGGTGGTAGCCCCAGTCGGCATGATCTCGCTGCACGGAATCGGGGAGACGCTCGGCATAGAGGACGATCTGGTTCATCTCGAGACGATTTGAGTAGAGATCATTCGCCTCTGGCAAATTACTCTGTGCGGAGGTGCTGAAGTTCAGCGTGGGATCGATCCATCCATAGAGCTTCGTGCGGCTGCGTGCCTGGTTGATCGCAGTCATCAGCGGATAGCTGTTCGTGTCCGGCTCTCCGATCACGGGCGAGCCGCCATACGACCAGTCTGAGTTGGGGAACGGCGGCGAATCGAGCGGCGAGGGAAGGCCACGGCGTGGCGGGCCGGGAGGGGAAGCAGACGTTCCCGACCAATCCTGGCGGTAAGACTCGACCCAGCGGGAGAAGAATCCTTTTGACTGAGTTTCGGCGGGCTTCGGAGTGTCAGGCAGAGGATTGGCTTCTTGTCCGAGAGCGAGAGCGCACGAAAACAAAAAGATGCATACGGCAACGAGGCATGGAGGCCGGCGTAGGGTAGCTCTTGCTCGCATGGGAAAGGCGTGCGACTCAAGTCTACAAGCTGTCCTGCCGGAGCGGCTTAGATCCGCGGCGCTTGCGAAGGTGTGCGGCAAGCGCTACGCTGGTGCGTCATCAAAATCTGCGGGTGCGGCTAGGGCAAAGCACGTCTGCAGCTAGCCACGGAGGAGGGTCTCATGCAATTGAAAGTTGCGAAGCGGACGGTGGATGGAATTCTGGCGTTCGAGTGCAACGGGCGGATTGTGTTTGGCGACGAGTCGTCGCTGCTGCGGGATGAAGTGAAGAAGGCAATCGCCGACGGCAATAAGCGCATTGTGCTCAATTTGGCTGAAGTGAACTACATCGATTCGGGCGGGTTGGGTACGCTGGTGGCGCTGCATACCACAGCACATAATGCCGGAGGTACCATCAAGCTCGCGAGTCTGACCAAGCGCGTGGGAGACTTGCTGCAGGTCACCAAGCTGCTCACAGTGTTTGAGGTTTACAACTCGGAGTACGAGGCGCTGGAGGCGTTCCGGGCCGCCGCGTAGATGCTCTTCTCTAGTCGGGTCTGATCATCAACGTCAAAGTCCCCAATTTTGCCGCAAGCGGCGCGGTAAAGATGGGGAACCACGAGACCCCTGCCGACTTTCGGGTTCGTGCTGGAGTTAAGACAACTGTGCAGCGCAAGAGCCGCCGGTCGCGTACAACCCGGAACAATGCGGACAAAAATGGCGCCGCGCGCTTGCGGATCGAACGCGCGATTCGGGCGATTCCGCAGGGAAGGGTTTCGACCTACGGCGGTGTTGCGCGGGCGGCGGGCTTTCCGGGAGCGGCCCGGCTGGTAGCGCGCGTACTGCGGCGTGGGTTTGGGTTGCCGTGGCAGCGCGTGCTGGGGGCTGGCGGCGCGATCAAGCTGACCGGCGACTCGGCGATCGAACAGCGTTTGCGGCTGGAGGCTGAGGGCGTGCGCTTTCGCGGTCGGAAGGTCGACATGAAAGCCCATGAGTGGAAGTTTGGGCGGACCAAGGGAGGGAGACAATAACGAGAGGGCCGCGCTTCGCGCGGCGGACAGCCGATGGCGGCTGTCCCCACACAATCAATCTCACTTCCTGAATTCCGGGTCGATCTCCACCTGATATCCCGTGACCATTTTGTTGGTTTCGTTGGCCATGCCGACGACTGCCATGAGTTCTTTGAACATGGCGTCGGTCATGCCTTTCTTCTGCGCCGAGACAGTGTGCGAGGCGATGCAGTAGTGGCACTGGTTGGTCACGCTGACGGCAACGTAGATCATTTCCTTCGTCAGCGGATCGAGCGCGCCCGGGGCCATGATCTGCTTGATGTCTTCCCATGTGCGTTTGAGCGTGGCGGGATCGTGCGCGATCGCCTTCCAGAAATTGTTAATCCAGTCCGTTTTGCGCGTCGCCATGATGTCGTCGTAAATAGCGCGGACTTCGGGACTGGCGTCTTTATATTCGATGAGGCCGAGAGTAGACATGGAATCTCCGTTTGAATTCATTTCACCCCAGAGTCACAGAGACAGAGAGAAACGCAAACTCTTGTAAAAAGATTTCTCTGTGACTCTGTGTCTCTGTGGTGAATCATTTCCTGGGTTACTCAGGCAATTCACCACTGAGGAGCTGTTCCAATTTCGCGGCGGGTACTCTTACTCCCACGTAGAAATGCCCGAACAGCGCGTAGACCGCGCTGACTTCGTCGAAGCGCATTTCGTAGATCAGCTTTTTGAAGACCAATGGATCGTCGGCGAAGAGATCGACTCCCCACTCCCAGTCGTCGAATCCGATCGAGCCGCTGATAATCTGTTTGACTTCGCCCGCGTAGCGGCGGCCGACCAGGCCGTGATCATTCATCTGGCGGGCGCGCTCTTCGATGGGCAGCTTGTACCAGTTCTTGTCCTCGCCGCGGCGGCGGTCCATGGGATAGAAGCAGGCGTAGCGGTTTGGCGGAATCTCTGGATACAGGCGCGGACGCATGGCCTCTCGATGACGATTCAGCTTGCACTCGATCTCGGCCTTCCATTGGTCGGAGTGCGGCTCGATTCCCTGGTCGGTGAGCTCTTTATAGATTTTGATGGTCGACTCGTACAGGCCGAGTTCGATGATGGAAAGATACGAAGTAGTCGGCTCGAGGTAATCGCTGAGGCGAAGATTGGCCAGCTGGAGTTCGGCCTGATTGAGATCGGCGAACGAGTTGCGGAAGTGGATCAGCATCAGGTCGCCTTTGTGTCCGATGAGCGAGTACAGCGCGGACTGGCCGGGAGAATTCTTCTCCATCGCGGAGAGAGCGGCGGAGGCCTGCTGCGCGATGGCCGATCTTTCCGATGTTGGCAAGGCTCGCCACGCGGGCCAGCGCAGGCGCATCATTTGATGCAGAACGCTGTAGCCTTCCGTTGTGAGCGGGACTGCGGGAGTTTCGGCGGCAACTTGCGGGCGAGGTTGGTGAGTCGTGGTCATGAGGCCTCTTTCCGAATGAGCTACACCGGTGGAAAGAGTTAATTGTAACGCGCTACCGTGCGTCCCGACTGGCATCGGATGCTTCATCCCTTGGCCGATAGTAGCTCCTGCACAGCGCGGTGGGCCTGATCGATTGCAACGTCGGTATACGCTGACGCACCGGCATCAGAGTTGGCGATGGCAATCTGTCCAAACTTTTTGCGGCCCAACACCCAGGGCTGTTCGCCGTCGGCCCAGTCGGGGTCAGCAAGCGAGTCGTGGGTGTAGGCATAACCGTGCGCCCAGCGATTGACCGTGATGCCTTCGATATCTCGCGCCGGATCAAAGCCGCCGGCAGTGAGCATCCGCGTTAGTTGGTCGCGAATGTTGCGCTCGAATTTCTCGAACGGCGTTTGCATCAACTCGTAGCGGCCAGCGCGATACTGGTCGCGCTGCGAAAGGCCCGGCTGGCACGGAGTTCGGAGCATGAACAGGACCATTGGATCTTCGGGGCGACTGGGAAATTTGTATCCGCCCATCGTCACCGGGAAATCGAGAGCGATGTAGTTGTGATATCCGGCCGGCGCCATAATCTGGTGGATGCCGAGTCTTTGAAACGACGTCCAGTTTCGGATCGAGACATGCGTATACACCAGCGGAGCCTTCACCAGGTACGACAACGCCTCTTTCTGCTTGTCGGGAAGCTCCGGACACAAATACGGGATCATGACGTTGTAACAAGCGAGCACGCAGCGCTTGGCTTGCACGGTTTTCAGTTTGCCACCGCGCATGTAGGCAATTTGCACCTCGCGGCTGGCCCCTGAGCCGCTGTGCTGCACATGAACCACTGTGCTGTTGAGTCGAATGCGGACTGGCTCATCCGGCTGATCGAGTCGTGCGTAGCTGGCCTGCGCAAGAACCACGTCGTCCATGCTGTTACCCGGGAGCGAGCCCGGTATGAGCGTGCGAACCAGCATGCGTGCGATGGAAGCGTTCCCGTCGGGGAAATGAAAAATGTAAGGCTCGGGCTTTTCCTCGCGGCCCAGGTTCATCCCCTCAAAACCGGGATAGCCAATGTCGTAGTCGTCGCCCGCCTCGTAGCAATCGAGGGCCGCAACGGCTTCAATGCCGACGCACCAAAGATCGTGCGTGAATGATTGGAAGAACGGGAGAGCGTCAGGATGTAGTTTGACGATCTTCGTCAGGAAGTCGGCGTAGCTGACCTTGGCCAGCCGCGCAAGTTTTTGGTCTCGTGAAAGACCCGGCAGGTAATCCACTTTTTCGGTGTAGACCCGTGCGATGTCTCGGCGCGCAATTTCGGAGAGCGGTGTCTTGGCCAGAAACTCGGGCCACGGCAGCGTGAGCATTTCGGTCACCAAGCGATCCAAACGTCTCTTTGTCGAAGAAGACGGCTGTCCCCAATTTCATTGAGCCGTAAAGGTGCTGGTCGTAGGCCTTGTAAAAGCGCTGCGTTTCGATCCCAAGTTCTTTCAGCAGCCCCTTCGCCACGTGGCTGTAACGCGATGGACTCTCGATCGACTGCGTGCCCCCATAGCTGATCAGAGAACGATTGCCGGCTTTGAACTCGTTGCGCTTGGCGTGGCCGCCGAAGTCGTCGTGGTTGTCCAGAATCAGGATGCGAGCCTTGCTTCCTGCCGCCTTGCGATAAAAATACGCGGCGGAAAGTCCGCTGATGCCGCCTCCGACAACCACCAGGTCGTAGGTCTCGCCAGTTTTTTCAGGAGCGCCAAGCTTGTCCCACGATTCGCCGTCACGCAGTGCATGCGCAAACGTGTAGGTTCCCTCGTGATTGCCGCGCATTGCGGTGAGTGCCGGAGGGTAATATCCGGCAGCCTTTTCCGGCGCATACTCATCGGCAGGCATCGCGGCCACCCAGTTCGGCACCGCCAACATGCCCGCGCCGATGGCGACGCCGTTCAGAAAATCGCGCCTGGTAATCGGACGGCTCATCCCCAGTCTTTGATCGTCAGTTCGATCGCTCATCGCTCTCCGCTGATTTTCAAACCGTCGAATCTTCCGCGTACTCAGCCTTGTTGTCTGGATAGTGTTGGCAACCGAAGATGCGGAAATCGCGAACTTTCTGCAGACGGAACTGACCCGAGGTCGGGCGGCCGGGCAACTTGACGCGGAAGAAGTCCGCGCCCTCCACGTCGTTGAGCCAGAATGCGGGGCGGGCATCGGCCTTCTCGGTGGCAACTTCGAGATTGCTGATCTCGATGTTCTTCGCGTGCCGCACGAATAATCCCGTCGCGGGAAGTTCGCCGAACATCGCCGGCTCGGGGTACTGGTCCGCCTTCTCCGTCGGGTCCAGAGCGGCCCACTCAGCAGATCCGCCTCCGACCTGATTGAGATACACATCGCTGATCTTCACGTCTTCGATTGGGTGTCCCGGCACGCCCGCGACAATCGACGGCAGCACGTCAGAGTTGGAGCTGGTGAAATTGCTGATCAACACTCGCTTCAGCGTACCGATCCGCGTCTCCAGCTTTGGCCCGCGCAGTCGCGCTCCCAGCCGCAGAAAGAACGGCGAGTTGCGCACATTGCGCATGGTGACGCCGACAAAAGTAATGTCCTCACAGATCGCACCGTCCACTGTCTCGAGGGCAAATCCGCGGCAGCCCTCGAAGACGCAGTTCGAGATGGCGATGCTCTTGAAGCCGCCGTTCGACTCGGTGCCACACTTGATACGGCCTGTCCCGCCGCGACGCTCGCCCCATTTCATCGGCTTCCATGTTCCGTCGAGTAGCGTGCCCACTTCATAGTCGCCGGTTACATAGCAGTTCGAGATGGTGAGGTTCTCGGTGACGCGCGCGTAGCCCAGCGCGAAAGAACTCTTGGGGCAGATGGCATCGTCCCACGGCGAATTGACGGTACAGTTGGATACGCGGACGTTCCGGCAGCAGTCCAGATCGATACCGTCGCGGTTGGTGTCGATCTTCAGATTGTCGACGGTGAAGTTGTCCACGCCGGTCGCGAGAATACCAAACCATCCGCCCTGCAAAATGGAGAAATCGCTCAGCATGACGTTATGACAGTTCTTCAGTGCGATGGCTTTATTGGCGACGCCGGGAGCCGTCGTGTTGGGCAGCGTCTTCTCGTCGTGCCCGCGGCTCAATCCTTTGCCCCAGATCAGGCCGGGGCCGAAGATGCCGAAGTCATGAATGTTTTCGGCCCAGATTAAGCTGTTGTGCCAGTGATTGTGGCCGTAGTCCTGGAACGGCTCCCAGGCGCCCTGCGGCTCGGCCGCATCATATCCGCCGCTCGTCATGCCGTCGTAAGGCGTGGGAGCGGCGAGGATAGTCGCTCCCTGCTGCAAAAACAAAGCGACGAAACTCTTGAGGTGGATCGAGTAGCTGGCATATACGCCCGGCGGAAAGACGACTGTGCCGCCGCCTTGCGATGCTGCCGCGTCGATAGCGGCGTTGATGGCGGGCGAGTCGATGGTTGTACCGTCACCTTTCGCACCGAAGGTGCGAACATCAAAGTAAATTTGATGTCCACTAACAAGCGGGCGCGATTGAGCGAGGCCCTTCAGGCTGTTGCCGAGCGCGGTTGCTCCGCCGGCCACAGTCAGGCCAGCCATCTTCAGAAAGTCTCGTCGAAACTCCTGCATCAGGACGTCACCGTCGATTTTTCTATCGGGTCATTTGCCCGTCCACCATCCGCCAGATTCCGAGCGGATTTCCGTCCTGCAATTCCTCGGGCAACATTCCTGCCATCCGGTCACTTCGCTGCGCTGGGTTCCAGCTGGCCTGTAACAGCCGCCATGGTCTCAATGCGGGCGGGGAAAACCGGCGGCCGAACTGAATCCGGATTCCAGTTGAACAGAAATTGGGTTGCAGGACCGCAGACGCGCCCTTGACATGGTCCCATGCCACAGCGAGTGTGTAACTTCGCTGCTCGCCATGAAGTGTGCTTTCGAAGACGCGAATACAGAACGTCTTCGCAACGGCAAATTATAGTCTCGGCCGAAGGCAGTTTACTCAGTTCGGAGCGCAGTTGGAACGTGCGGTCAAGCAACCGGGCAAATCGGCGTGCCCTCTCGCGCTTGCCGAACAATAATCTCGCCTCGGCGGCGCGGCCGGCGACAGCCAGGCCCGCAATCTGACCCTCGATGATCGCGAGTTCCACGCCCCCGATGCTGGTCGGCTCACCGGCACAGAAAATCGAGGGAATCGTCGTCTGCTGAAAGTCGTCGACAGTCACGTAACCATTGGTCGCCGTACAGCCCAGCAACCTTGGCAACTCGATGTTTGGAACCAAGTGGAATCCACAGGCCAGATAATCGCACGCAATGGTTTCGGTTCTGCCGGCGCGGGTGATCGTTACGCTTTCAAGAGCCTGTTGGCCGTGAGCGGTTAGCGGCCAACTATTTGCGGCAAACCGGGTCCCAGTGAGATCGCGTCTTAGCTGCAGCCCCTGGATGACCTTCGCTGGCCATCGAGACAGTGCCAAACCGAATCTCGTCAAACTCCCCCATGTTGCCTGTTCGCAAACCAGAGGTACCTGCGCGCCATGACTGCGAAGATAGGCCGCAACTGCGAGCAACAGGGGCCCAGTACCGGCAACAACAACGCGCTTGCCATCAATCGGCAGGCCGCTCTTCACGATCGCCTGCAGACCACCCGCGCCCATCACGTTGGGCAGCGTCCACCCTGGGAACGGCAGAAATCGTTCCCGGGCGCCGGTCGCGAGCACGAGTTTTTCATAGGCAAGCTCAGAAAACCTTTCGGAACTCTCTGCCAACAGGATACCCGCTTCCGGCTGGTCCACGACGCGCAGACCGTACAGAACGGTCACCCCTGCCTTGAATACGCGCTCAGCCCACTTCGACGCTTCCGCTCCGGAGTCCGCATCCGGCTGGCTGCGCCAAATCTGTCCGCCCAGCCTGAAGTTGTCGTCGACGAGACCTACGCGAAGACCACACTCCGCTGCGCGAGCGGCCGCGGCCATGCCGGCAGGCCCGCCACCAACCACGAGGACTTCAAATCGAGTTGTTGTGTGGCCCGCTTCCCTGCTTGTCTTCATTACTCTGTGCTGACCTGCATGCCCTCCTCGCAAAGCACCTGACAACTCCGGCAATGCGCTTTCCCATCGATTGCCACCCGACACTCGAAACAGATTCCCATGCCACACAGCGGGCCGCGCGGCTCGCCCGAGACGGAGGTTCGGCAAGCTTGTCCGGCAAGCATTATCGCAACCGCGACCGTCGCGCCGGGTGGCACGGCGATTTGCGTCCCGTTGACCGTAAGCGTGACCTGGCTAAGCATGCGCGTGTTCCTTCACCGCTCGCGACGGCAAGTATGCATCGATGGGAATCTCCGGCGTGCTGCCGGTGATTTGATCCGCCAGAATGCGTGCAGTTCCCAGCGATGTCGTAATTCCGAGACCCTCATGCCCGGTCGCGAGAAATATCGACTTATCGCCGGTCCATGGTCCAATCAGCGGAAGTTTGTCGGGCGTAGCAGCACGGAACCCGGTCCAGGTACGGACGGCCGACATGTGCGCTAGACCGGGCATATAATCTTGCGCGCGCTGCAGCATTCGCGAGACCATAGAGTGATCCACCTGGGGGTGCTCCGCTCCATACTGACGCGACGATCCGATGAGAATCTGACCCGTGCGGCGCGGCTGCACATTGAACGCAACCGAATCACTGCTAACCGAGTGAGCGCTTTTCAGATAGCCGAGTTCCACCAACTGATGCCGAATAAATCCGGGATATCGATCAGTGATCACCAGGTGTCCCTTCCTCTTCTTGATTTCAAGTCCCGGCGTAAGTTCGGCGGCGGATGCTCCTGCCGCATTCACGATGACGGGCGCAGAAAACTCCGACCCGTCTTGCAATCGCGCCTTGTCTTTGCCGATGGCTTCCACGCCAACACCAAGCCGAAGCTGCGCTGCGCGTTCCTGCGCACGTTGCATGAGACAACTCGCTGCGCAGGGCGGATACAGCACACCGTCTTGCGGAACCAGAAGACCGCCGGCCATTCCCGGCCGAAGGTTCGGTTCCAGGCTCCGTAGCTGCTGCGGATTGAGCACCTCCGTCGGAACGCCGCGGTCAGCGTAGTACGTATGCTTGCGGCGCACTTCGATCATTTCTTCTTCGTCGGACGCGACCCAGATCGTCCCGCACTGCTCGTATTCGACGTCGTCGGGCAGTTCAGCTCTCAGCTGGTGCCACAGTTGCTGGGAGTAACGCGTCAGGGCAAACTGCGCCTCGGAATCGTCCATGACAACGATGTGGCCCATCCCGGCAGCAGTCGCGCCACTCCCGACAATGTCTTGACCGATGACCGCGACTTTCAACCCTCGACGTGACAGTTCGTACGCGCACGCCGCGCCCACAATGCCGGTGCCCACGACGATTGCGTCATAGACCGTCTTGCTCATACCCGAATGCCCTTGCACAAGGGATCGCGCGGATCCAGCACTAACTCTGCCTCGGCGTTCACAAATGCCGATCCTTTGATGCTGGGATATATCTTGCCATCCCGCACCTTCACGCTGCCTTCAAACACGCTGCCTACGATGCTTTCCTGTCTCCACGTTTGACCCTCGCGAATTTTGCCGTCCGCGTAAAGGCACGCCAGCTTCGCGCTCGTTCCCGTGCCACAGGGAGAGCGGTCATAGGCTTTGCCGGGACATAGAACAAAATTCTTGCTGTCCACTCCCGGAAGCTGCGACGGACCGAACAGCTCGACGTGGTCAATCTCTTTGCCATCTGCGCCGGCAATGCCGCTTTGACGGAGCGCTTGACGGATCGCCCAGGTAAAAATTGTCAGCTCCTCAACATTTCGAAGGGTCAATTCCATGGCATGATCGCGCACCAGGAAAAACCAGTTTCCACCCCAGGCTACGTCGCCGAGGACCTTGCCGTATCGAGGTACGTCGACTGCAACGTTTGCCGCGCTTCGGTAGCTGGCTACATTGTTCACGGTGACATCGTTGCCGCCGTGCAGGACCGCGCTCACCGTACCTACCGGCGTTTCGACCCGGTGCTCCCCTGGGCCGATCCGCTTCATGTATGCCAGTGTCGCAACGAGTCCAATCGTTCCGTGACCACACATTCCCAAGTAGCCCACATTATTAAAGAAGATCACGCCCGCGGCGCAGGCGGAATCCAAGGGATCGCAGAGCAGCGCGCCAACCATAACGTCTGAACCTCGCGGCTCATTCACAACCGCAGAGCGGAAATCGTCGTGCTTGCTGCGAAACGTTTCGAGGCGGGCGGCAAGCGAACCGGGACCCAAATTCGGGCCACCGGATATCACCAGGCGAGTCGGTTCGCCCCCGGTGTGGGAATCGACGACCCGGACTGTGGATAATTTCTCGGCCATTTCCTCGGTTCGCTCGGGACTGCTGGAAAAGCATCCCGGAAGAGCTCCTACCACAGTAGCAATCGTCGGCAATGAAATACAACATGCGCCTGTCCGGCAGATAACCGCGTCTTGACGTTAGTCGTTATAACGACTATCATCGCAACAGGTGAAAAGTGGGATTCAATCACGCAAGAGACGCCCGGCCTGTCCCGAGGAGATCCTGTTCCTGGAACTGGCACGCACGACCGACAGGCTGAGCCGCGGGCCGGCCGCGGTTCTCAAAACCGAGGATCTCCCGGCGAACCAGTACAACGTGCTGCGCATCTTGCGCGGATCGCCCGACGGCCTTCCCTGCGGCGAGATTGCCAACCGAATGATTACTCGCGATCCGGACATCACCCGCCTTCTCGACCGCCTGGAGAAGCGGAACCTGATCTCGCGCTGCCGTGAAACCAGGGACCGCCGAATGGTGATGGCCCGCATCACGCCCGACGGACTTAAGCTCCTGGGTCGCCTCGATGAGCCGGTGGAGGAAGCCCACCGCAGGCAACTGGGCCACCTGGGGCGGGAAAGGCTTCGCGCCCTGACCGAGCTTCTGCGTGCCGCCCGCAGCGCCGTGACTTAATTCTTGGATATATCTCCGTTGCAACGATTATCGTCGTAACGCATCTAATCGGAATAGACAGGAGAAACACCATGAGCAAGGGTGCGCTTCTCCGTGGACGGGCCGACTCCGCCCGCGAAGGATCGCTGGGGCAATACGCGGTTGGCAGTGGCCAGCGACGACGAAGATTTACCGCAAAGACTTCGGCCTGACCTGGAATGCGGCGCTTGAAACCGGTGGCATTCTCGTCGGTCACGAAGTGACCATCACGCTGGAT
>Ga0187819_10001574_pt1 | contig 11846 bp, 10 predicted proteins | sample NC_wetland_sal_i_15_FD_132411 | JGI IMG/M metagenome (GOLD analysis project Ga0187819, IMG submission 132411) | Wetland sediment microbial communities from Neuse River Estuary, North Carolina, USA - SO4_4 | ecosystem: Environmental > Aquatic > Freshwater > Wetlands > Sediment | place: USA... | reverse complement strand
GATCAGGCCCACGCCCGCCACGATAAATACGCCCCGCATCAACAGCGCCCCCAGGATTCCTCCGAACAGCACTTTGTGCTGGTACTCGTCGGGCACCTTGAAATAGCGGAAGATGACGAGGAACACGAATAGGTTGTCGACGCTGAGCGACAGTTCGATAACGTAGCCGGTCACGAACTGCAGCGCGGGAGCCCGCCCCTGCCAGAGCAACACCAGCACCGCGAACGCAGCGGCCAGCGCGATCCAGAATCCCGACCAGGCAAGCGCTTCGCGAAAGCCAATGCGGTGGGAGCGACGATTCAGCACGCCCAGGTCGAGCGCTACCATCGCCACTACAAACAGGTTGAAGAGAATCCAGAAGACGAGCACAGGGAATAGTACGAGAAGCAGGTGTCAGGTGTCAGGTGGCAGGTCCCAGGTGTCAGGTTTCAGGAGAAGCCCTGCCTTATGCGGCGAACTCACGGCCTAGAAAAAACAGCAGCGTTTCCTGAGACCTGACACCTGAGACCTGCTTTACTGCTGTCTTCCTCGCTTTCCGTTGGCCCATTCGTCCCACATGCCCATATCCTTCAACTCCTGGTCGAAATGGGTTTCACGCATGGTTCCCTCGATCTGGGCGCGGTTCAGACGGGGGCCGATCGGGTCGGTGGCATTCGCCAGTTCAAAGCTCAGCGCCGCCGCTTCGGCTACGTTCTTCTTGAGCTGCGCGAAATCTACTTTATCGAAGGTGTCGGTGGTGGCGTGATAATTCTCCAGATAGTTCGCTTCCTCCTGGTCGGCAACAAACGTCGGCACACCTTCGAGCATGAAGTCGAAGTGATCGGTGCCCGACTCGGCGGTGGCTACGGCCTTGGTGACGCCGAATTGCTCTAAAGGCGCCAGCATCGCCTGAGCCGCCACCAGGACGTCTTTGCGCCCTCCGGTTGAAAATGTGGTCGTTTTTCCCGTACCGGCATCAAAAACGACCGCGCCCGCTGCTTTGTCGAGTTCGTTGCGATGCGCTACTGCGTAGGCACGCGACCCAATCTCTCCTTCCTCCTCTCCCGAGAACAGGATGAAGCGGATGGATCGGCGGGGCTTCAGACCCGTCGCCTTAATCGCACGGAGGGCGTCAATTACCAGCGCGGAGTTGCACCCGTTGTCGAGCGCGCCCGTTCCCAATTCCCAGGAATCCAAATGCGCGCCCAGTACCACGAACTCGTCGGGCTTCTCGCTGCCGCGCAGTTCCGCGACCACGTTCCAGGACTTGATGGCGCCGCCAATTTTGTTGGGAATCGCTAGATCCGCCCATACCGGATTGCCGGTGGCCAGCAAACGGGCGATCCGCTCCCCATCTTCGCGCGCCACCACCACCTGCGGCAGGGCATCAATCTCACCGGCGTCGGAGTTCGTGTGGCGGTAAAGGATACCGTGTTCGCGGGTGGCTATAAACGCGATCGCCTTGGCTTTCGCCCTTACCGCCAGCGCAATGATCCGTGGCGCCCGCGCGTATTCGGCGAACAGATCGTCCCAGCTCGCCAGCACCTTGCTGTGCACCAAGGCGATTCTCCCCGCAATGTCTCCCACTTTGGCAAATTCAGCGGGTGAGCCGTCTCCTACATCGACAATGGGCACATGCGTAACAGCAGCCAGTGCCGGCGCCCATGCGACGGACACAGCGTGAACCGGAAAAGTGGTTCCGGAATAGAGGGACGCGGTCATGCCGGTCGCGCCCTCCGACCACGAATGCTGGATGCTGAACTCTTCGGTGTGCACGCTGTCGGCGCCGGCTTCGTGGAACGCCGCCACGCCCCAATCCACGGCGCGCTGGAAGGCCGGAGTGCCGGGAACACGTCCGCCAATCTCATCGCTCAGGCGGCGAAGATTGGTTTCCAGAGGCGAAGGCTTGAGTGCTTCGGCAATCAGACGATCCGTGGCTTCTCGATCCGAATCACGATCGGCTGCGAAGGCTGTCAAATAAGAAAATGCCAGAAAGAAGAGAATGAACTCCAACCGCCCGAGTTTGCGAGTCATAAAGTTGCATTAGAAATGAATTTGCGGGAAAGCGAAAGTCGAGAATCAGGTGTCAGGTCTCAGGTGTCAGGTGTCAGGAAAACCGAAGCCGTCGGCAGCCAACTCATGCGGAGAAAAAGAGAAGATTTTCCTGAGACCTGACACCTGAGACCTGCCGCTCTACGCTGGCGTGAGCCCATATTTCTCTTGCAGACGCCGTTCCATGGTGCGGAAGATCAGGCCGTCCACCATGTAGCCGAGAATGATGATCAGGATCATCACGGCCATAACCTGGCTCATGTCGCTCAAGTCGCGGCCCATCATCAGCAACTGGCCCAGTCCGAGACTGAGAAAAATCATTTCTGCTTGAATCAGCGAGCGCCAGGCGAATGCCCATCCTTGCTTCATCCCGTTCACGATAAACGGCAGGCTCGCGGGTAGCAGTACTGACCAGAAAAGACGGAAGCCGCTCGCTCCCAGGTTGCGCCCTGCCATGCCGTAGATCTTGGGCATCTGTTTGCGGCCATCCTCCATCGCGATGGTGACCGAGAGCAGAGAGCCCATGAGAACGACAAAAAGAATCGCTTTCTCCGACAGTCCGAACCAGAGAACGGCCAGCGGGATCCAGCAGATGCTGGGCAGGGACTGCAAACTCACTAACAAGCCGCCCAAGGTTTCTTCGAGGAACTTGTTGCTTGACACAGCTAAACCGAGAATCATCCCGAGCACGACTGACAAGCTGTAGCCGATCAGCATGCGCTTCATGGTGACGGCGATGGCGATCCAGAAGCTGTGGTCGGCAAATCCATCCCACAAAGCGTGTCCAACTCCCCAGGGCGGAGGAAAAAGGTAGGGCGGCCAGATGCGCAGTTTCGCAAGCAACGCCCAGACCCCGAGAAGCACCGAATAGAAGATGACCTGCTTAGCGAGCTTTTTCATCGGCGTACTCCTCTTGCAGGGACTTGTTGATCTCCTCGCGCAAGTAACCCAGAATTTCTCCGGCGGTGCGGGCGACGTCGGGCTGCTCCATTTGACGTGGGCGCGGCAGGTTCACGGAAAATTCCTGCTTTACACGGCCCGGGCGAAACGTGAGCAAGGCCACGCGGTCTCCCAGCCTTACGGCTTCCCGGACATTGTGGGTCACGAAAATGATGGTGCGGGTGGTTTCGGCCCACAGGCGCTCCAACTCGTCGTGGAGCAGGTCGCGAGTCTGAGCATCGAGCGCGGCGAAGGGCTCGTCCATCAGCAGGACGTCGGGCTCGGTCGCAAGCGCTCGCGCCAGCGCGACGCGCTGGCGCATGCCGCCCGAGAGTTGATGAATATAGCTGTCCCTGAAATTCAAAAGATGGACAAGCCGCAGGTAGTATTGCACCCGCTCCTCGCGCTCGGCTTTCGGGAGGTTCTTCATCTTCATGCCGAACTCGACGTTTCCACCAACCGTGAGCCAGGGAAAAAGGCCGAGTTCCTGAAAGATCAGGATGCGATCGGTACCCGGCCCACTGACCGGCTTGCCATCGACTAGAACCTTGCCCGAAGTCTGAGGACACAGACCCGCGATCAAATGCAATAGCGTGGACTTGCCACATCCGGAGGGACCGACGATGCAAAGGAATTCTCTCGGCCGCACCTCAAGATTGATGTTGTCGAGCGCCAGCAAACTCTCGCCCGAAGTTGTCTGGTAGCCGAGGGAGATGGCATCGAGCGCAACTTTCGGGACCACTACTTCGGGTATTGGGCGCGGAAACATGGTTACCGTGGCCGCCGGTTTCCCGTGATATACACTCGCACGCGCTCCTGGGCGAGGGCCAACTGGAACTGCCGGGGAATACGCGTTTTGCGGACTCGTGCTCATTGGATGGCCTTCTTCCCTTTTTCGGCTAAGACCTGGTTCAGGAGCGAAAGATCGTACAGACTCGACAGATCCGGCATCTGGCGTCCAAGAAAACCAGCTTCAAACGCGGACTTCGCGGCATTCATCAGCGACCCACGCAGGGGATCATACGTCGGCTTCATGCGTCCAAAGGCTTCCTCGAGCACGGCGTCGGGCAGCGCTTTCCCCGTCTCTTTTGCGATCTGCTGGTTGAGAAGTTTCCTGGCTTCGGGCAGGTGTGCGTTGATCCAGTCGGTTAATTCCACGTGCGCCCGGATCCAGTTCTTCACCAGATCGGGGTGTTCCTTGAGAAACTGCGTGCGGACAATCAGGTGGGCAGTAATAAATTCACCGTTTGGCCAAAGCATCCGTTCGTCCAGGAACAGGCGGCCGTTACCTTCCTTGATCAACCGCGTTGCCCAAGGCTCGGGCGCCCAAGCGCCGTCCAATTCTTTTTTTATGAAGAGCGTCAGTTGATCAGGATTCGCGAGCGGGATTACCTGTACATCCCCGCCCTTGTCGGTGGTTTTCATGCCATTCGCCTTCAACCAAGCGCGCAGCGCGACGTCCTGGGTGTTACCCATCTGCGGCGAAGCGATTCTCCTGCCGTGAAAATCTTCCGGGTTCCGAATGCCGGAATCGCTGCGCACCACCAGCGCCGCGCCGCCACTGGTCGCGCCCGCCACAATCCGCAGTGCTTCTCCGTTGGAGCGGACGTAGCCGGAGATGGCCGGGTTCGGGCCGATATACGTCATGTCAATCGCCCCGGCAAACAAGGCTTCCATCGCCGACGGCCCGGCGTTGAAGCTTTTCCACTCAATCTTGACTTGCGGTCCCATCGCTTTCTCAAACCATGCGTTGTTCTTGCCCACCATCGCCTGCGGGTGCGTGATATTGGGAAACGCGCCCACGCGCACGACGGTCTCGGCCGCGGCCAACGTACCCAGCAAGAACAGCAACCAGAAAGCAGCAAGGAAGCTTCGCGGAGTCATTAGGCTTCGCCTCGAATCAGCATCGGCAACACTTTGAGCTCGGCTTTCTTCTTCCTGCCGGTCTTGCGGGGGCGGGTCTTCTTACGATTTTCCGAAGCGGAGTCAGCCGATGTGCGGGCGATCAGGTCGGCCAGCGTCGTGTTCTCCAGAATCCTGGCTGCCGCGTCCCGCACTTCCAGAAACACTTTGTACAGCGCACTGTGATCCGGATCGCGATCGATCAGGACTCGCAACTGCTCCGCATCTCCAAACGGCGCCAGCGGCCCGTCAATCAAACGGATGATATCGCTCAAACGGATCTCCGACGGGGCGCGGCGCAAGCGATATCCACCCTTGGCGCCGCGCACGCTTTCGACCATGCGCGCGTTCTTGAGTTCCAGCAGAATGAGCTCCAGAAATTTTTCCGGGAGATTCTCTTCATAGGCGATGTCACGAATCCGGATCGCACCCTGGTTATAACGCCGGGTCAGCGCCATCATCGCCTGCAACGCGTACAGCCCTTTTTGAGAAACCTTCATAATGGCTCGCTTCCGACTATCTCTATGGTACTAATAGACATTATAGGAAATGCAAGCGCACTACCAAAGCGTTAAATCTTTCGTCCCGGGGTGATCCCGTGATTTCAGCGAGTTACCACTGCAGGGAGGATTCGAAGCGGGGGCCCTTGTGCAAGGCTTTGCACTTTTGAGCGGGGATGGAAGGTGGACGTTCCTTGCCGGACGGTGGTTCCAGATGACACGGCCTCAACGCAAGCGCAGAATCTCGACCGTGATGTTATCCGGCCCGCCGCGTTCCCGAGCGAGTGCAATCAGCTGGCGGCCCGCTTGCTCTGCGCTGTGGTTTTCGACGGCTTCCAGAATCTCCGAGTCGCGCACCTGCCCCCACAATCCATCGCTGCAGATGACGAGAACGTCGTCGGCGCGCAGAGGCTCGGGTCGGCCGGGCGAGTCCATGATGAGATCGGGGTTGGTTCCCAAAGCGGCGGTGAGAATATTCCGTTGCGGGTGATGCTCCGCTTCTTCCGGACTGATGATGCCCGATTCCACCAGCCGTCCCACATAGGAGTGGTCGCGTGTGACCCGCGTAGTGTGACCGTCGCGGATGAGGTAAAGCCGGGTGTCGCCGACATGGACGTAATAGAGGGTGTTCTGAACGATCGCCGCCGCCGTGCAGGTGGTTCCCATGCCGCGCAGTTCGGGATGGGCAAAGCTGTACTGCCGAACCTGCTCGTGGGCCATCTGCAAAGCCTGGTTGAGCGCCAGCTGCGGCTCGTCGCCGTCAAAGTCGCGATAGCCTGCGACGAGCGTTTCGACCGCCAGCCGGCTCGCTTCCTGCCCGCCTTCGTAGCCGCCCATGCCATCCGCGACTACCGCCAATCGCCCCTTGCGCAGAAACTGCTGGTCGTCCTCGGGCTCCCAATAGCCGAACGAATCCTCATTATTGGAGCGCTGGCAGCCCACATCGGACTGGCCCGACACCTCAATTCCGGCGTGAACTTTCATCCGGGCACGACTTCATTGTCAGGAATGACGAGCATAGGCAACGATTGCAATCGCGGACGAACTTTGGATTATAAGGGTTGCGGGCAGGACGCTCAAATCGGGCGGCAGAGCAGATCCAAATGGAGACGAGGACGGCAGCGATGGAGTCTCGAGTCGTGGCCTAACTGGGGCTGGAATCGCAAATCGATTTCTTCCGCAAGCCCGCTGAATCTACAATCACTTCATGTCCGACCAAACGCCCGATCAACCCTTGCCGCCGCCGCAATCCCAAACTCCGTCGGAGCCGGCAACCGAGTTTCACATCGGCGACGAATTCGGAGCGGCCAAGCGCACTCTTCCGCCCGCCGGCATTGTCCTGATCTGCATTGCCGCGGTCGCGGTTATTGTGGGAATCTTCGCCGTCATACAACGGCCGAAGCCGCAGGGCGCGGGCTCGATCGATTTCGTGACGGCAGCCGAGGTTCCCGGACAGGACATGATCCTGGCCGCTATCACCCTGACCCTGCGAAATACGGCGGACAAGCCGCTGTGGATTAAGACCCTGCAGGCGCAGCTCACGACCGCCGACGGCAAAACCTTCGACGATAAATCCGCTTCCGCCTTGGATCTCGATCGCTACTACCAGGCCTTCCCGGCTTTGAAAGAAAGTTCCGAGCCGCCGCTTTCTCCTGAAACCAAGTTGGCGGCCGGAGCTCAACAGAGAGGAACCATCATCGTAGGTTTCAAGGTCACCAAAGAGGCCTTTGATCAGCGCAAATCGCTGACCGTCTCGATTCAACCCTACGACCAGGTGTTGCCGGTGGTGTTGAAATAGGCGCGAGAGCGACGGGAGTTTATCCTGTCTAGTCCGTGGTGGCCGGGCGGGGCGCCCGGCTCTCCACCGGCTGCGGCCTCACTCATTCTCGAGCTGGCGGCGCGCCTGCGCCAGCGCAGCCTGCTGGGCGCCACTCACCTTCGGATACTTCAGATTCATGCCTTTCAACGCATCCACGACAGCGTGGGAAACCACCAGCCGGGTGAACCACTTGTTATCGGCTGGCACTACATACCAGGGCGCGTGCTCACTGGCGGTATGCCGGATCATATCCTGGTAGGCTTCCTGATAGGCGTCCCAGAATTCTCTCTCTTTCACGTCGGACGCGGAAAACTTCCAGTTCTTTTCGGGCGTATCGAGACGCTCCATGAAACGCCGCTTCTGCTCTTTCCGGGAAAGATGGAGAAAGAACTTCACCACCGCAATGCCGTTCCGAGTAAGGTAGCGCTCGAAGGCGTTGATATCTTCGAAGCGCTCCTGCCAGATATGTTTCGTGACCAGCCGCTTGGGTAGTTTCTGGCTTTCCAGAATCTGGGGATGAACGCGCACGACCAGAACCTCTTCATAATAGGAACGGTTAAAAATGGCGATATGCCCTCTCTCGGGCATGCGCCTCATGGTTCGCCAGAGAAATCCGTGGTGCAGCTCTTCCGCCGAGGGCGCCTTGAACGACCACACGTAGACTCCTTGTGGATTCACGCCCGACATGACGTGCTTGATGGTTCCGTCTTTGCCGGCCGCGTCCATGGCCTGAAAGATCAGCAGCAGGCCCCAACGGTCTTGGGCCGCAAGAATGTCCTGGAGGCGGCTCATTTCCTGGACGCCATCGGCAAGCAACTGCTTCGCCTGCGGCTTCAATTCCGAGCCCAGCCCGTGCGTGTCGGCGGGGTCATGCTCCTTGAGGCTGAAATGTTTTCCATGTTCAACGCGGTAGAGCCTGAGCATTTTGTCGATTTTCATAGCATTCGCTTTGCGTGACTTTCCCTAGCGGTCCTGCTTGTAGACGGAGTTGTTGGGCGTCGGTTCCTCGTACTCGCGACCGTATTTGTTCTTGTGCGCCATGCGCTGCCGGTTCGTTTCGGGTACTCGAATCACTCCCAAAGAGGAAGTATCTTCGGCGATCGTGATCTCCCGAGTCAGAGGCTGCTCCTCCTCGGGGGCCATGCCCTCGCTCCAGACGCGTAACAGGTAGCGCCCAAAAGGAACGCCCGCCAGGCTAATCTGCCCCTTCTTATTGGAAATGGCGTACAGCGGCGTCGTAATGGTAATGACGACCGCGCTCATCTCGGGATGAATGTTGCAGAAAATGTAGCTGATTCCGGGACGGTCGAATCGCACCATCCGCGAGGTGCCGGCCTCGTACAAACCAAGATCAAAGCGCTTGCCTTCAAATAGAGAAAAAACGTTATGGAAAAAGGGATCGCGATTGGGAAACTCCACCATCGACCCGGCCTGAACCACGAGGATGTGCGGCTGGAAGCTCTTGTTCTTCTGCATCAGGCGCAGGTCTGCCGCCGGACTCGGTGCGGGAACGGGTGTTGCCCCGGCGCCAGCTTCGGTCATGGTTATCGGCGTCAGCCACACCACCGTCTCGGGAATCGCGCTGCGCCGCGTTCTGCCCGCGTCTGCGGCAGCGCTTACCTCGACGCGCCCGCGCACCGTGGTTGTGCCTACCTGCGTCGTGGGCTGCGCGTGCAATCCGGCCGCGCCGGCCCACAATGTCACGACCCAGATCCAGCTTCTTCTATGGCTCATGGTCGATGGCCTGTCTCAGTTCTTCCCATGCCTCTTCAGAAAAGAACACCCATCATCAGATTAAGTTGGCCCGCGCTGTTCCCTCCGTTGGAGATTGTATAGGTCGTCAGGCGATGATACTCAGCGGAGAACAACAGGTCCGACCGGGGACGGTAAATCATGTTCACAAAGCTCCCTTGATTCCTGGCCAGGGTCGGATTGCCGTAGGCCCACGGAGAGGCAAAGTATCTCAGGTCAGCAGCATAAGGATTGTCCATCCCAAACGCGGCATTGAACTCCCATTTATTCGCGGGGCGGTATTTCAACTGCGCCCACCCGCCAACCGAGTTCAAGGCTTGCACTTCCGAAGTGGCAAGGGCCGGGTCATCGCTGAACAGCACGCTGCGTCCGATTCCTCCATAGAAGCCGCCGAGGGCCCTTCCCCGATAAACCTTTCCACTCAAGGAAAACTGGCGGCTCAGCGGCAGATCAAGGTCGGCCATTCCGGCCCAGGCATCTACGGTTCGGCTGAAACCATAATCCTGCCGGCTGTAGAACCCACCCACACCCAAGCGAAGCGGCTGTCCAAAGACATTTCGTGTCCATGCTACTCGGGCGCCATACGCCGGTTGACGCGACGACTCGCCGGGCCCCGCCTGCCGGTAATAACCTGTGCCCGGCGATTCGCCGCTCACCGGATCCAGAATCCCTCCCTGAAGCAGCAGGCTCGACTCTTCCCCCAGAACCACTCGGTGTTCCAAGCGTATCTGCGGAACCCAGGCCCACAAGTTTCCTGCCGAGGAGAGCGCTGGTATTGCCAAGGAAGCAAAGGATGTCGGCGAGTTCGGCGAGAAGAAGATCGCATCCTGCCCGGCGACCACCGAAGTGTTGGTCCAGTCCATCCGCACCGTGCCGGTCCGTAACCGCAGCAAGCCTGAGTTGATCCCGTTGGGGATGGAGGGGAAACCACCCGCCAGATCGAGTTGCAGGTCTGCCCTCGTCCTCGCCCCCGCCATGTTCGGACCGAAGGCTTCGAAGCCGATTTCCGACTGCCGCAACGTCGCTCCGAAACTTCCTCCCGAATCCCCTGCCGGCCTGGCGAACGCCAGCATGGGAAGATCAATGCTATCCACCGTTCCTTGATTGCTCACCAGGTTCATTAAGACGATGCCCGACAGCCGCAACCGGTACTTCGATGCGCTTTCCACTTTCGTCTGATACTGGTCGTCCACTTTTCCGCTCAGCAGTTGGTATTCCTCTTCCAAGCTGGCGGCGTGCTCTCCCTTTTGCCGATCTTCTTCTTGATCTTGTTTCTCGTCTTGCGATTCTCCGTTCTGTAAGACGTTCGGCAGGGCGTCGGGTGATCTTGCTGCTCCTTGAGAGTTGGGAACCGCCGATTTTGCCACCGCCTCCCTGACCACGGCATTCCCCGGTCCCATTCCTGCGCGGACCTGATCAAGCTCCAGGCGCAGGGCCACGGTTTCCGCGCGGGCACGCTGCCAGTCAGAGCGCATGCCGGCGACCTCCGCTTGCAACTGGAGAACCTGCTCGCGCAGCTCGCGCAGCGAGTCAGGCAATGACTCTGTACCGGACTGCGGGTAGGATGGGTCAGGGCCGTTCACCACGTTCTGCGCGACGCCCGATGCGGTCCCTGCCAGGACAATGGCCAACATCGCCCAGCGCAACAATTGAAACCAGTGTTTTTCAGTCATGAGGCCTCCTGCCGCTCTCCGCATTGCAGCACGAACTCCGAGTGCGAGCCGCGAATCTGTGCTCCAAGTCTGCATTTCCAGGTTCCCAACAGAAAATATCAGGGCGCTTAGATAGCATGCCGGGTGGCCAAAGCACTTTCCGAGGAGGGATTCAGCGGAATCTTTATACAGAATGTCGTTCCCGAAGCCGACGTTTGCTCCACCGCGACGTCACCCCCGTGATCCTGCAGAATTTTCTGCACCACCGTCAATCCCATCCCGGTTCCATTCTCCTTGCCGTGGCTTACGAACGGCTCGAACAACCGGTCGCGCACCGCCTCTGCGATCCCCGGCCCATTATCCTGGATGCGAATTTCCAGACTCTCGCCTCGGCGCTGCATCGCGATATCGATTTTCCCGGATTCCGCCGGCACCATCTCGCACGCATTCAGCAGCAGGTTCAGCAAGGCGCGCTCCAGCTTTTTGAAATCGAACCAGCCCTCGGTCGATCCTTCACCGGAGATATGGATTCGTATGCGCTGGAACTCGGGATGCGCCTTCACTGCCTGGACCGCTCGATCCACCGCCGACCGGACGTCGCCGTAGGTGGGACGCAAGGACTCACGGGTGCGTGAGAATTCCAGGAGGGATTCGATCAACTCCGTCATCTGGTTAACCGCAATCCGTATCTCGGCGTAGAGGTCTTCGCGCTGCCCCGGAGTCAGGTTGCTCTCACAAAGAAATTCCGCATTGGCTATGACCGCAGCCAGCGAATGGCGCAGATCATGCGAGACCGAACTCGCCATCCGACCGATCGTCGCCAGCCGTTCTGCATCCAGCAACTCTCTTTGTGTTTTCTGCAGATTTTTTCGCATCCGGTCGAAGGTTCCGGTGACCTCGGCGACTTCGTCTCCGCCGCGGGCCTGCAGCGGATAGGCGTAATCCCCATGCTCGAGGGCGCGAACGCCCGCGACCAGATTCTCCAGGGGACGAGTGAAAGTGTGCGAGATCAGAAAAACCAGCAGGCTCCCGGCCAGCACGGCCGTCAGACCCAGCGCCAGCAGCAACTGGTTCAGGCTGGTCAAGAATGCAGTCGCCTGATCGAACGATTTCAACACCCACAGGCTCAGCGCCGGCTCACCTGGCGTGGGCAAATCCACCGAGGTCCCAGAAAGCGCTCGTCGCCCAGTCGGATCTGATCGCCCGGGGGTGTGTCTCGCGCCGCCGTTCTCTGCGCCACGCGCAGCAACT
>Ga0187819_10001572_pt1 | contig 11850 bp, 8 predicted proteins | sample NC_wetland_sal_i_15_FD_132411 | JGI IMG/M metagenome (GOLD analysis project Ga0187819, IMG submission 132411) | Wetland sediment microbial communities from Neuse River Estuary, North Carolina, USA - SO4_4 | ecosystem: Environmental > Aquatic > Freshwater > Wetlands > Sediment | place: USA: North... | reverse complement strand
CGTACGCAGCAAATTGCAGTGGGCATTAGCGACGAGAAAGGTATCATCACCATCCAGGATGTCACAGGGGAACTACCCGGGTCCGTTGACGACGATAAGAGGGGAGGTAACAGCACTCCTGGTGGACAGGATCAGACAGGTCGACGGGAACTGTATCCTGATGTCGATATAGCCACACTCGTGCGTGTCATCGATACCAAAGGGCAGATCGTTTATGTCACTCCCGCCTTCCTTGCCCTCAACGTGCCCGCCATAAGTGTCAACCAGGCGTTAAAAAATACTGGGTGGGAAGGGACTGTCAATGCCCATGATGGGCACTCGGTGCGCCTTTATAGTGTCCCACTCATCAATAACGGCAAGGTCTTTGGAGTAGTGCAAGTTGGAGAATCGCTCACAGCATTGGATGCCACGCTGCGTCGCGTTGTGATCGAATTCCTGCTCATTGCGCCATTTGTCCTGTTGCTCAGCATTGTTGGCAGCTACTGGCTTGCGACACGGGCTTTCGCGCCGATTAACCGCCTGACACGCACAGCAAGATACATCAAAGCCGGTGATCTGCATCAGCGTGTTCCAGTACCTCGGGCCAGGGATGAAGTACAAACTCTGGCGTTGACCTTCAACGAGATGATTGAGCGGCTTGACAATGCGTTCATACAACAACGTCGCTTTGTAGCTGATGCCTCACATGAACTGCGCACCCCTGTTGCCGCGATCCGCAGTATGACAGATGTTATACTGGCTCAGAAAGACCCAGTCCACAGGGAGGAATATGTGGCTGTGCTGAACGAGATAAACCTCGAGGCTGAAAGACTGGGGCAACTTATCAGTGACCTATTGGCTTTGGCACGCGCCGACGAAGGGCAGACCTTGTTCGAGTGGAGGCCTGTCCGGCTCGATCTGTTGGCTGCTGATGTGGCGGCAACGGCAGAGGCTTTGGCAGCCGAGCGAAGCATCACATTGGAGCAAGGTAAGCGAGAACCTGCCACGGTTTTAGGGGATGAGGCCCGCCTGATCCAGGTCATCTTGAATCTGCTTGATAATGCTCTTTCTTACACTTATCCTGGCGGGAAGGTGAAGCTGTCGGTCGAAGTCAACAACAAGAATGCATGCCTGACTATCAGTGACACGGGCATCGGTATAGAGTCAGAGCACCTGGAGCATATCTTCAAGCGATTCTACCGGGCTGATCCCGCCCGTTCGTGTACAGTAGGAGGCAATGGACTTGGATTGGCTATCGTTGATTGGGTGGTACATACGCATGGTGGGACGATTACGGTTGAGAGCCAGGTTGGAGTGGGATCAACGTTTCACGTGATGCTGCCGCTAGCCGAGTTAGCTCAAACGGTCACGTTGCCTCCGGCTCCTGGATCCCTGTCCTCTCAGACACTATTTAGGTGAGCCAGACCCCCCAAATAGAAAAATAAGAAGAAAGAGTAGAGCCATTGAGCGCGGCCGCGCTCACGCGAAGCGCTTGCGCCCGACATGCCGGGGGCATGTCAGCAAGGCTCTACTCTTTCTTCTGCCTGGAAAATAGCAATACATGCTCACTGAGATTTTCATCTTTTTCTCATGATTGTCTGATATACTGGGGAGGTCCGTGAATATTGCATGGATAGATGGTCTGTAAAGCGTGCAAGCACATATGTCGCGCATCGTTTGCGCAGTATCAATATCGCAAAGTATCATTCATAGAAAACCGAGGGATATAAATCAAATGAGGCAAATAGATAAAACGAAGCGTACTGTTCCACAGCCAACATATGCCCCTAGAATTAGCACTAGTGCGGCAGAAACTCCAACCTCTCGTCGGATGGCTATGCGCCTGCCAGCCTGGGTTCTCATGCCTCTACGGTTATTTCTTGGTATTACTTTCGTCTATGCTGGAATACAGAAGCTGGCAGATCCACATTACTTTGATCCATCAGCCGCAGGTTATATCGGCAAACAGATTCATGCATTCGCTACTGGATCACCGCTGCATAATTTTCTAATCAATGTCGCAGTGCCTCACGCCAATCTATTTGGGGCCCTTGTAGCTTTTGGTGAGATAGCAATAGGGATAGCCACACTGCTTGGTTTGTTCTCGCGGCCAGCTGCTTTCTTTGGCATGTTGTTGAGCCTGACGTTTTTTCTCTCGGCCAGTTGGCGCGTCTATCCATACTTTTATGGTGCCGATATTGTTTTTGTCTTCTGCTGGATCACTCTGCTGATCGCAGGCCCTGTCGACAGTTGGATAGCCTCATATGATATGGTGCTCGTACCGCGCTTGCTATCGATCACGGCCGAAGAGTGGCGACCAGGAATGGCGCAGATACTCTACGTCCTGCTGGGAGTAAGGGAGAAAGCTACGCCGGCTGTGACTGCAATAGATCGCGGTCAGAGCAGGCCCACTGCTGGAAACTACAGAGGGGGGAGACAGGCAATGGCCAGGCAAGCGCAAACGACCAGACGTAACTTCCTCTGGGGCCTTGTCACCGGTAGTGGAGGCATGCTGGCGATTCTCTGGCTCGCACAAAATCTACATCTACTCCCCCAGGCTCCAGTTGATACTGCAACATCGGTTCCAACCGATGCTGCACCTGCGTCAGTGCCGACAAATCCACCGGAGGCAACACCCACCAGCGGCACTTCTGGATCTTCTACGACAATTTCTCAGGTGAGTGCGGTTCCTACCAATAGCGCGGTCAATTTCACTATTCCATCCAATGGTGATCCAGGGGTTCTGATTCATCTGAACAATGGCAAGTTTGTAGCATTCGATGCGACCTGTACACATGCAGGATGCCCAGTCCAGTATGATCCCAGCAGCAAGTATCTACTCTGCCCCTGCCACGGGGCCGCGTTTGACCCTGCGAATGCTGCTGCGGTTGTTCAGGGGCCAGCGAATACGCCACTCACAGGTGTTCCTATAAGTATAGACAACGCGACCGGCACAATTACAACAAGTGGCTAGTGGACTGTCAAGATTCAGTGAAAAGCCGGGAGCCTGGCAGCCGCAAGGGCTGACACTTGTGCTTCGTCGCATAAAACGGCTCTTCCCACGGGTTGCGCAACGAGATAAACTCAAGGGCCAGCAGTCACCACCTGCCTTTCGCCGCTCGGAGATATTGACATGTATCAAGGTCTCGGTTATACTCGAAGTGAGGAGGAAAGCGATGAGACCATCTGACGGAACTATCCAGGTGAAGCCGCGTACCCGTCGTGTCGGCAAAATTGGCGGGGATGTGCCCTGTTGTCCGCCCCCTACGCAAGCCTCGCTGAGCGAACGTGATGCGACGGAGATTGCAGCGCTCCTACGTGCCCTGGCCGATCCCACGCGTGTGCAGATCGTCACGCTGCTGGCTGAACATCCAGGCGAAGTAAGCGTGTGCGACATTACCGGCCGTTTCCATCTGGATCAATCGACGATCTCGCATCACCTGCGCCTGTTGCGTGAAGCGGGTGTCATCGAGTCCGTCAAGCACAGTGTCTGGTCTTACTATTTCCTGCGGCCTGGCGTCTTGCAGCCGATTCTTCAGCTGTTGCGACGAGTGGAGTCGTGCTGCGATGGCAGGTGAGGCGTTTTTCCTTTTTTTGTTTAAGATATTGATAACTATCAATATCTCCAGAGAAAGGGAAAATCTACTGGTATCCCATCCTCTTGTCACGTCAACCAACTATCACCAATATGGGAAAAATGAGAGGAATAGCACTTGACTCTTTCATTCCAACGTTATCAGAGTTTGTTGACAACCTATTGTGATTTTACCCCCACGTAGGCAGTGTCTGTGAAGCATATCCTGGCACTGTTTCACGCTCCCAGGCCGAATGAGGACAACCAGGCGATATGAAGCTGTGAAGCATCTTTTGGCAGCGATTCGGCATTGTGTAGCATATCGTGGCAGTGCGTCGATAAAACGTTGGCTTCATGCTTTTTTGCTCACTTTTCCTCGATTCCCTTGCCATAATATGCTGCACAGTGCCAATATATGCTTCATAGGGTTGTCATTCCCTCAAAATACGGTATGCTTTTCTTGAACTCATGGTTGAGCCGTACCTCGTAGATCGACATCTGCTATGTACTCGCTGTCATTGTAGAAGGATGCTTGTCGAACACTGGAGAGCCGAGAGAACCACTCTCTTCGAGGTGCATAGATCATGCCGTCAACAGCAAAACCTCTGGCCCCCGCAGCTTACGCGCAGTGGTGTCGCGCGCGTGCCCTTGCGCCATCCACCTGTGACTATCTCTCGACCATTCGTGGATCAGAGGCTGTGCGCCGCGTCACCTCTCGTGCGAATAACGTGAGCGGCGCGTATCCCTCTCGGAAAATGGGCGTCACCATTCAATTTGAGAGTCAAAATCCTGAGTTGTGGGCCATTGTCATGATGGATCACGACGAGTCTGTGCTCGAATTCTTTGAGCAGCCAGACACGTTCAAACTCCGCTATCTCGACAAATCCGGGAAGAAGATGCAGGGCCACTACTACACCCCCGATTTCCTGGTCTTACGCAACGATTCGGTCTGTTTTGAAGAATGGAAGCGCGAGTCTGACTTGAAGGAGCTTCAGGAGCGATCTCCGTTCCGCTACCAACAGCAGGAGGACGGAAGCTGGCGCTGCCCACCGGCAGAAGAGTCGGTAGCCGCTCTCGGACTCACGTTTCGCGTGCGCTCCTCGGCAGAACTTCATCCGACGTATATCGACAACCTGCTCTTCCTCGAAGATTACTTTGACATGACGCTTGCTGTGCCGGTGCAGGTGCAGGTGCAAACAATCATTCTCCAGCGCATTCGGGAGACACCTGGTCTTCCGCTTTCTGCGCTTGCCTCCGATGGCTCTGGCGTACGTGCCAATGACGTGTATGCCATGTTGGCGCTGGATCTGATTTACACGGACCTGTACGCTGCACCACTCATTCAGCATGGACGCGTTCGCCTCTATCTCTCAGCCGAGCAAGCTCACACCCATGCGCATCTTTTGCCGACACGCTTGACCTCGCGGGTAGGCAGTCCCTTGCCAGAAGTGAATGCGCCGCTCACTGTCAACACCCAGCTTTTGTGGGATGGACGCGCCTTTACCCTCATCAATCCTGGAGACACCACGACCACCCTCTTGCCGGAGAAAGGAACGCCGATCCAGATCCCCTCTGACTTCTTTTTTCAGTTGCTCGATGCCGGAGTCATCACCAGACTGCATGCCGAAGAAGACCCGCCGGTCTCGCCAGAAGTGGACCGCCTCATGGATCGGGCAACGCCAGACGATCAGCGTCAGGCCACCGCACGCTTTGAGAAGGTCATTGCCTATCTCAATGGGGAGAAAGAGCGCACGGCTTCCGTCCCGCCGCGCACCCTGCATCGCTGGGTTGCACGTTTTCGGGAGGCGGAGGAACAGCTTGGTAGTGGATATGTTGGTTTACTTCCGCGCAAGGCTTCGCAGGGGAACCGTGAACCGAAAGCCCCATCCGCGCCACGCGAACTGATGGATACCTTCATCTCGGAACAGTTTGAGACGCCGCGCCACCCGAAAGCCTCTTCCGTCTATCGTGCCTACGAGCAGGAATGTCGGAAGCGCAACCTCACTCCCCTCTCTTCACGCGCGTTCTATCAGCGGATCAAGCAGCGAGCCACACCCGAGCAAACGGAAGCCAGGGAAGGCGCAAGGGCCGCCTATCCTGAGCAGCCCTGGTTCTGGGAATTAACCGCTCAGACGCCCCGGCATGGGAGCCGCCCGTTCGAGGTGGCTCATATCGATCACACCGAACTGGACATCCAGGTCCGCAGTTCCTCGACCGGCGAGGTGTTAGGCAAGCCCTGGGTGACCTTCATGATGGATGCCTACTCCCGGCGTCTGCTCGCCGTCTATTTGACCTTTGACCAGCCTTCTTACCGCTCGGTCATGATGGTGTTGCGCATTTGCGTGCAACGCTTTGAACGCCTCCCCCAATTCATTGTGGTGGATGGCGGACGCGAATTCCAGAGCGTCTACTTTGACAGTCTCCTGGCCCGCTATCGCTGTACCAAGAAGACGCGCCCCTGGGCGAAACCCCACTTCGGGTCTGTCTGTGAGCGATTATTCAAAACGACTAATGATCAATTCATCTACACGTTACTTGGCAACACCCAGGCTGCCAAGCGGGCACGCCTGCTGACTCGTGCAGTTGATCCCAAGCATCATGCGCTCTGGATGCTCCCAGATCTCTACACCTACCTGTGCGAGTATGCCTACCAGGTTTATGACCAGAACGAGCACAGCGGTCTTGGGATGACACCACAAGCGGCGTATCTGTGGGGCAGGAAACAGGGGGGAGAGCGCGAGCATCGCCGGATTCCCTACGATGACCGCTTTTTGAAAGCGACGTGTCCGACCACGATCAAAGGCACAGCGATTGTGCAGAAAGGGAGCGGCGTCAAGGTGAACCATTTCTACTACTGGAACAATGCCTTCCGTAATCCCGAAGTGATCAAAACCGCTGTCCCGGTGCGCTACGATCCACAAGTTAATATTAGTAGTCGAGCGTAGCCGTAGTACCTCTTTCCTGTTTCGTTTACAACATCCCTTTTCGGGTGTATTCTTCACTGAAGAATGGTGTGGTGAATATGTGGAAAGTGCAGGAAAGAAGATGCCAACAGCAACCTCTCCAACACAACAGGTGAAAATGCCTTCACCGGTTCGTCGGGTGCGCGGCCAAGCTGGCGATCTCTACGAGATCATCTTTCTCGATCAACAAGATCGGATCATTGTTCCACTCACCGAGTGGTATCGCTTGCGCAAAGAACAAGGACCGACAAGCACAAGAAGTACCTACCTTGCTTGCCTTCAATCTTACTTCGCGTTCCTTACAGAGAGTGGATGCCCCTGGAATGCGCCTCCAGAACGGTTGCGCCAAACGTTGATCGTCTTCCATCGTGATCGTCTCAAGTGCCAGATCCGTCCCCAGAGGAACACGGACACCGTTGAGATAACTCTGACTCGCGAAACGCCGCTGCGAGAGAGCACACTCAAGGTCATGCGCGCAGCCCTGCGCGATTTTTACCTGGTCATGAAAGAGGCCGGGCTGTATGCGTTTGCGAACCCACTTTCCTCGGACATGCTTGTGGCGCTCAAACGCGAGCAGGAACGCACGCTTGCCAACAAAGGCGCTCCTGATCAGGCAGGGATACGGGAAGAGACGCATGAGCAGTCCCGGCGGCGACCGACGGCCTTTCTTCGCCAGCATCAGCCTCAGGGGTGGAAGCCAGAGATACGCAAAGAACTGGCTGACGTGCGTCAGGGTATTCATGCCGTGCTGGATGCTCTGTTGGAGAGCCCGGAGGTCTCTCTTCGTGAGAAGGCGGTGCTCCATCTTCTGCAATCAACCGGAGCCAGGATTCACGAAGTTGCCCTCATGACGGTTGGTGGGTATCAGAACAAGGGGATTGCTGGCCAGGCTCAGGTTATGAACAAAGGCAGCTATGGCTGTGAGGTCAAAACCATTTACTTTGCTCATAACCCTCGCGTTCAGGAGGCACTCAACGCGTATCTTGAGCAAATGAGACCGCTCCATGATCCAGAGAGCCGACGCCGACTCATCGATGTTGAGCCTTCCTCCCCTCTCTTCCTCACAGAACGAGGGACACCATACTCTCCGAACGTTTTTTACTGGCACTGGTATCGCCGCTACACGCCACTCCAGGCACTTTGTCCGGTTCGTTTCTCGCCACATGATCTGAGGCATCTCTTCGTCACAGAGTATCTGATCAAGCTCAAACAGGCGTGTGGAGCAGGCGCTGAATCCTTTGATTCGGAAAAATATCTCCGTGAACGAGAGGCTTTTGGACAGACCATTATGGCCTGGCGGAGCATCCACACCATTGATATCTACGATCAGAGCCGGGAAGGAGAAGCCATTTTTTCTGTGCTCGCTGGCTATCAGCAGGATCTTGCCTGCCGCCGCTACGCGATAGGGTCACCGCAGACGACGTTTCCCTCAAAGCCTTGTGCTATTTCCCAGGCAGAGCCGCAGTCCAACCAGGAGGCAATTGTTATGTGGATGCACGATGAGGAGACGCTCAATTGGATCAAGAGTATGGAGCAACAGACAGGCCAGCTCTGGTAAGCGGCGGAAAGAGGGAAATGATGACCATATCTGTGAACGCCACATCTACTGGAAACACCTCTTCAGAACAGCTCGATCGTGTTTCACGACTGCATTTTAACCATCCAGAGGAGCGGCAAGCCCATATCCAGGCATTTTTAGTGTGGCTCCCACCGATTCTCAAAACCGCTCCTGGTATATGCTGGGAACGCTTGCCAAGCAATGTCATGGGCTATCTCATCCGTGTTGCGGATATGCCCGCTGATACGCCGGAAATGGTTGCCATTACGCTTGCAACTGGCTGTGCTATGGACGCGATGAAACCAAAAACGTTGTATGTCTATTGCACCCATATCACCAATCTTTTACGCCGGTTACGTAGGAGCTACGGAATGGGAACACTTGCTGATCTGGCCGAGCGTCGCGTTTGGGATGCGTTTGTGGAGGGGAGATTAATCTCCAGTGGTGATCTCAATATGCTCAGACGGTATCAGACGTTTGCGGGTGTCTATCAGCGACTGTACTTTGATGCTCTTCCCGAACGGCAACAGGTGATCTGGAAACCCTATCTTTTGCCCAGACTGCCTCGCGGTTTTTGTGAAAAACAGGCACAGCAACAAGCGGTGATTGCAGCCACCGAGGCCCGGCGCAAGGAACAATCGGACGTCATTGTTCCGTTGTTTCCCTTGCTCGTCGAGCTCGTCCAACTCCGCAAACAGGCGGCAGAGCGGCTTGTCAAAGAATTCCGAAGGCAGTGTGCGCGAGCGAAGCTGGGAGAGATTACCCTCCCCTATCAGTTTGAGTATATCGATCGACAGTTCTCCGTCTCAGAGCAGGCCATGACGCTCTCCGATGTCCAACTCATTGAAGAACCCGTCACCCTCAAGTTGGCGCTCTGGAATCGGGCGGAGCTGGTCAAACACCATCCCACATTGTATACAAAAGAGGTTCGAAGGCGAGTCAAGCGCCAGATGGGAGCATATGCACCTGAGCGGAATGGCTACTTCTTCCAGTACGAGGGAGAAGCTCGTCACTTGCTCTGGTGTGGAGATCTCATTGAGAAACAACTGCTCGGAGCAAAACACCACCCGGAGATCATCGGCACGCGTCGCCCTGGTGTCTTGACCTCGACCAGTACCGATGCTGCCTGGATTGGGTGGGCCAGGAGATGTACGGGAGCTATCCTCTTTGATCCTGAACCGCTCTACAAAGGAGCACTTTTTGCTGCGGCTCTGGCAACGTTGGCGCTGACCAATGGAAGCCGCGTGAGCGAGCTGCTTCAGGTGAGTGCTGCCCGTTTTGAGACCATCGTGGTAGATGAACTGAAAAACCAGCACCCAACGGGCCGGAAAATCGGTGTGCTTGTCCAGAAGCTCTTGCCCAAAGGATACCAACACGAGAGTGAGCGGCAATTTTTTCTCATCAGTGATATGGCGGTACGACACCTCAAAGAGATTGCTGAAATGCTTCAAGCCGCCCATGGTGGGCGTATCCCCAAGGTGTCTCCTGAGGCATTTGGGAACAAGGCCGATGATTTGATCGCTGAACCGTACTTTTTCCAATGGGCAGCATCTCCAGATGGGCGTTTAGGCCATTTCAATTCCCAGGATGTCGCGAGCCTGCTCCGTTTTCTTTTCCACGGTCTGACGCTCACCACAAGAGCAGGAGAGCCTATCCGCATCGCTCCTCATCTCCTTAGACACGTCCTTGCTACCCATGCAAGAACGGCCCTAAACATTCCAGCAGAGGCGATTGCCTACCTCTTGCACCATCGGGTGAAGCTGGAAGGTTCTTCTCACGCTCTGACCATTTCTGAAGCGACCGCCTACTACAGCCGCTTGCCGGTTACGCAGTTGTTGGCCCTCCTATTTGAGATCCAGCCTCAGCTTGCTTCCGAGCAAGGACGCTCCTATCTCCAGGCCCCTTCTCCGCAGACGTTAGAGCACATGGATGAGGCGCTACGCAAACAATTTGAGCGCTGCGGCATGATTGGACCCACCGCTCTCGGATTTTGTAGCGCTGGCACCTGTGTCAGACCTTCCAGCCGGGGAATCTGTGCCAATTGCCCGTATTTGGTTCCTCACTACAGCAACCTGCTCAAGGCCAGGACCTGGCGAAGACTCTACGTCCTGCAAGCCAAACTCCACGATGAGCAGGGCCATGCCGTCGATGCAGCACAGGCCCGCAAGATGGTTCAGTATATTGACGACGCGATTCGGATCATGGAGATCCAGATCCGTACACGCCAGGATGGCGGCTATTTGCCGTTTGTGGATACGCTACCGCTAGTCCAAGATGAGGAGGGAGATGAGTAATGACCCATGCCTCTGGCGATCCCTACGCCCACCTGCGCGCCAATGCGGTAGCCCAAAAACAGACGACCGTGGACCGTCTCAGTCAAGCGATTACGCAGCTTGAAGCTGAGGGCCGCCCGGTGAATACCTTCACCATTAAAGAGGTGAGCGGGATGGACTACATGGTCTACTACCGCAATCGGGAAGCCTTCCAGTTGTTCCAGGAGCACAGCACCCATCTGCGCAAGGAGCGCGAACAGGCTCAGGCAAAGCGTCAGGCAGTCAGCCGTGGTAAATCACGAAAACCGAAAAAAGGTCAAGCAGCTTCTCATGTGGTCAAGGTTTCCCCGCGTGATCCGCTCCTCGATTACAAGCGTCCGCGCCTGGTCGAACTCTTGCACGAGGCTCGTGCCGAACGTGACGAAGCCAAACGACAGTTGAAGGCAGAGCGATCTGAGAACGAGCAACGCACGCAAGCAGCACGCGCTGATTTGGAACAGCGCTATCACAAACTGCTGCAAGAGCATATGAGCTGTGGGATCACCATCGCGAAGCTCGAAGCTCAGGCAGCTTCGTATCTGGCCTTTCTGGAGCGCTTCCGATCCGCGCTCCAACGGGAGGAGCACAGCTAAAAGCTGCAAGGAACATCCACCTGGTCAAACTTCTCAGGTGGCTTGTGAGGTCCGTTTGATCGCACGCTCAACGGCGCTGGGCAGACGTGTCTCAAAGTCCAGGAGCCCGACCCAGTTTGGATGGATGAAGATGCGCGTCATGCGAGGATAGAGGCGAGCTGCTTCCTTGAGCAAAGCCTCTGCGTCTTCCTCGCTCATCGTCCGGTGGATCATGGCAGCGTACTCGGGGGCGATGCCCTCAACGGTATCAGTATGCACCGTCCCACGAATTTGGAGAATCCTGGGAGGTGAGGAGTCATGATCGATTGAGAGCGCCACCTTTGTGCCATTTGTGAGCACCTTCGTCTTCGGCGCATCCGTTGTTGTCGCCAGCACGATCTCCTCCCCGTTCCAATGGAACCCGATAGGTACGACACGAGGCGTACCATCGCGCCAATTGTAGGCCAGATGGGCAGGACCCTTCGACTGCAACAATTGCTGGGCAACTGGGTCTTGAAGCAGGCCAACGTCTCCTTGTTTGGAAGGCATCACTGGCTCCTTGCTTTGTTCACTTGACATACTTGCGCGCGTCCTTTCTTTCAACGTCCTTTCTCAGGAGTTCTTCTCACGCCTCACTTATGTGGAAGCTCAAGTGTCTCTCTTTGAGGCGACTCATTCTGAGTTAGTGTTGTTTCTGACTGTTTAAAACAGATAGTATCCAAGCATATATTCTGCTCTTCTGAGGAACATGAACAACAACTAGAAGAAACCCTTTGATATCAGTGTCGCGTACGCCTTTGTCCGGGGACACTGGGTGCTCTGCATTTCTGAGTACTATCTCCAGTTCAAAGATCACTCCGAACGAGAGCTGATGCTCGCGACAACCGAACTG
>Ga0187819_10001571_pt1 | contig 11855 bp, 10 predicted proteins | sample NC_wetland_sal_i_15_FD_132411 | JGI IMG/M metagenome (GOLD analysis project Ga0187819, IMG submission 132411) | Wetland sediment microbial communities from Neuse River Estuary, North Carolina, USA - SO4_4 | ecosystem: Environmental > Aquatic > Freshwater > Wetlands > Sediment | place: USA... | reverse complement strand
GTGTGCTGATCTTTGCGAGCAGCGGACGATGATCCATGTCACGGATGCCTTCGCCGCAGCCGATATAACCTTCAAGGTTGGTGGCCAAGAACATCTCGCGCATCCGCGCGATCGCTTGCGGATCGCGGTCGCGGAATTCCTTGGTGAACCAGCGCTCCATGTTGGCATCGACGATCGCCGCCAAACCTTTTTCGCGCACGGTCTTGAGCCGGCCCTCCCACAACGTTTTGTCGGCGAAATAGGATGAGGTGTTGGACAATATAAGTTTGTCGACGCGGGCGGGGGCGTTGGCGCCGAGCCATTGTCCGACCATGCCGCCCATCGATAGTCCGCACCAATTAATTTTGGCGATGCCCAATGCATCGATTACCGCGAGCACGTCGCGGCCGAGCCGCTGCATCGGATAGGGTCCCTTTGGCGCGCTTGAGCGGCCATGACCGCGCCGATCGTAGCGCACCACGCGAAAATGACGGCTCCAGGCCGGCACCTGGTCGTCCCACATGTGCAGATTGGTGCCGAGCGAATTCGACAGCATCAGCACCGGGCCGTTTTGCGGCCCCTCGACTTCCACATGAATGATGCAACCGTCGTCGGTTTTAATATCCGGCATTTGCGTCCTCCCCATCCCGGTCGCGGCGGCGACGTTCCTAGCACCCTTTTCAGCCGCCGCGCGAGGCGGTAAGCGGATAGTTCAACGAAGCCAAGCAGTCCCGCGCGCAAGGAGTCCCTGTAATGGCGATGACCATGAATGGCCAATACGAGCTGGCGGTGCCGCCGCAAACAGTTTGGGAAAAACTCAACGATGCGGCGACCTTGAAAGCGTGTATTCCCGGCTGCGAGCAACTGGACAAAACGTCAGATACCGAGTTTCAAGCGGTCGCTACGGTCAAGATCGGGCCGGTCAAAGCAAAGTTCAAAGGCAGAGTCACGCTGTCCGATCTCGATCCGCCCAACGGTTATAAGATTTCCGGACAGGGCGACGGCGGGGTTGCCGGCTTTGCCAAGGGCGGTGCCACGGTCAAGCTCGCGCCCAAAAATGGCGGGACGCTGCTGTCCTACAATGTCGATGCCCAGATCGGCGGCAAGCTGGCACAGCTCGGTCAGCGGCTGGTCAATGGCGCCGCTAAAAAAATCGCCGACGATTTTTTCTCGAATTTTGCCAATGCGGTGAACCCGAAGGCCGCTTAGCGACCTGACCCCTGGGGTGCGAGCCGATTTGTGCCGTAATGCGCCGCTTCGATGGCTGGCAGGGATAGCTGACAGGGCCTTGGACCCGCTTGACCGGCAACGGTCTCGCGGTTCACAGTAAACGGCGTTCGCGGCGTCAAAACAGCCAAAATCGGCTCGATTTCGCACCCGAACCCGGCCGGCGACCGCGCTCGGTTGGCAAATCACGACGTTTTTGATCGCAATTTCTAGGAGGGACCCTATGGCAGGCGAGACGGCAGCCGTGTCCATGACGGTGAACGGCAAGCCCATCACCGCCAATGTCGATCCGCGTACGTTGCTCGTGCAGTTGCTACGCGAACATTTGCGGCTTACCGGCACACATGTCGGCTGCGACACCTCGCAATGCGGCGCGTGCGTCGTGCACCTCAATGGCAAGGCGATCAAGTCCTGCACGGTTTTGGCGCTGCAGCTCGAAGGCGCCACTGTGCTGACAATCGAGGGGCTCGCCGCGGCGGATGGCCCGCTGCATCCGATGCAGGAGGCCTTTCGTGAAAATCACGGGCTGCAGTGCGGTTTCTGTACCCCCGGCATGATCATGACCGCCGTCGACATCGTCCGCCGCAAAGGCAACGAGCTGGACGATCGCACCATCCGCGAGGAGCTTGAAGGCAACATTTGCCGGTGCACCGGCTATCACAACATCGTCAAGGCGATTGCCGCGGGCGCGCGGGCAATGCGCGGGAGCGGTGCAACGAGCAAAGCCGCCGAGTAGGCAATCCGAAGGAGAGCGATTGCCGGGAGGCCGAAGACCATGAGCGCGACCGGTATCGGCGCCGCGGTGCGCCGCAAAGAAGACCGCCGTTTCATCACCGGGACCGGTCATTACACCGATGACATCAACCGGCCCGGCCAGTCCTACGCCTATTTTCTCCGTTCCCCTCACGCCCACGCCACAATCAAGTCAGTCGACGTCAAGCCTGCCGCCAAGATGCCGGGCGTGCTTGCGGTCCTCACCGGCGCGGAACTTGCCGCCGACAAGATCGGCAATCTGATCTGCGGTTGGATGATTCACTCCAAAGACGGATCGCCGATGAAAATGGCGCCGCATCCGGCGCTGGCGAATGGCAAGGTCTGCCATGTCGGCGATCCGCTGGCGGTCGTGGTCGCGGAGACGCTGGCGCAAGCGCGCGATGCCGCCGAAAAAATCGTGGTCGAATACGCGGTGTTGCCGGCGGTGGCCGATCCCGCGGCGGCGCAAAAACCGGGCGCGCCGCGCATTCACGACATCGCGCCGAACAACACGATCTATCAGTGGCACCTTGGCGATGCGAGCGCGGTCGAAGCAGCGTTCCGCGCGGCCAAGCACGTGACCAAGCTCGACATCATCAACAATCGCCTGGTTCCCAATGCGATCGAGCCGCGCGCAGCGATCGGCGATTACGACGCCGGCACCGGCGCTTTTACATTATGGAATACGACGCAAAATCCGCACGTCGCACGGCTCGTCATCGCCGCTTTTGTCGGCATGGCGCCCGAGCACAAGCTGCGCGTCATCGCACCGGATGTCGGCGGCGGCTTCGGTTCGAAGATTTTCATCTATCCCGAGGAAGTCGTCGCGTTGTGGGCGTCAAAGCGCGTCGGCCGCCCGGTGAAATGGGTGGCTGAGCGGTCGGAAGCGTTCGTCGCCGATGCCCATGGGCGCGACCACGTTACCCGTGCCGAAATGGCGTTCGATGGCGAAGGCAGGATCCTTGGGCTGCGCGCCAAAACCGTCGCCAATCTCGGCGCCTACATGTCCACTTTCTCGTCGTCGGTGCCGACCTATCTGTACGCGACGCTGCTCTCGGGCCAGTACGAAATTCCGCAAATCTATTGCGAGGTCGATGCCGTCTACACTAATACCGTGCCGGTCGATGCCTATCGCGGCGCCGGACGTCCGGAAGCGACATTCGTGGTTGAGCGTCTGGTCGAGGTCGGCGCCCGGGAGATGGGTCAGGATCCGGCTGAACTGCGGCGCAAAAACTTCGTCAAAAAATTTCCGCATCAAACGCCGGTCATCATGGCTTACGACGCCGGCGACTATAATGCCTCGCTGAAGAAAGCCATGGAGCTTGCCGATTGTAAGGGCTTCGGCAGGCGCAAGCGCGAATCCGCCCGCGACGGCAAGCTGCGCGGCATCGGCTTTTCGACCTATATCGAAGCTTGCGGGATTGCGCCGTCGCAGGCCGTCGGCTCGCTCGGCGCCGGCGTCGGCTTGTGGGAATCCGCCGAGGTGCGCGTCAATCCGACCGGCAGTGTTGAAATCCTGACCGGCTCTCATGCCCACGGCCAGGGCCACGAGACCACGTTCGCGCAGCTTGTCTGCGAACGGCTCGGCATTCCGATCGACAATATTTCAGTTGTGCACGGCGATACCGACAAGGTGCAATTCGGGATGGGCACCTACGGCTCGCGCTCCGGCGCGGTCGGCATGTCGGCGCTTGCGAAGGCGCTCGACAAGATCGAGGCCAAGGCCAAGAAAGTCGCCGCCCATATGCTCGAAGCCGCCGAGGGCGACATCGAATTCAAGGACGGAAAATTCAGCGTTGCCGGAACCGACAAATCAGCAGCCTGGGGCGACGTCACGCTCAATGCCTATATCGCGCACAAATTTTCCGGTCAGGAGCTCGAGCCCGGCTTGAAGGAAGGCGCGTTTTACGATCCGACCAACTTCACTTTCCCGGCCGGTTGCCACATCTGCGAAGTGGAAGTCGACCCCGAGACCGGAAATACGGAAATCGCCGCTTGGACCGCCGTCGATGATTTCGGTGTGATCGTCAATCCAATGATCGTCGAGGGCCAAGTTCACGGCGGCATCGCCCAAGGCGTCGGCCAGGCCTTGTGCGAGGGGGTGGTTTACGACAAGGACGGGCAGCTCGTCACCGGCTCGTTTATGGATTATTGCATGCCGCGCGCCGATCACCTGCCGACGCTCAAAGTGGACACCACCGTGACGAAATGTCCGTCCAATCCGCTTGGCATCAAGGGCTGCGGTGAAGCCGGCGCGATCGCCGCGCCTGCTGCCGTGATCAATGCCATCACCGACGCGATTGGCACGGAAGGGCTTGCGATGCCGGCGACGCCACAGGCGGTATGGGCGGCGCTGCAAAAGGCAAATCGGATGCCTAAGGCGGCGTAAAGAAATCTCTCTCCCCGCGCGGGGAGACGTGAGCAAAGAAAACGGAGGACTACCGATGTACGCTTTCACCTTTCATCGTCCGCAGACGGTGCGGCAGGCGGCCGGGCTGCTCACCAAGAATCCGGACGCCAAGCTCTTGGCCGGCGGCCAGACGCTGCTGCCGACGATGAAATTGCGGCTCGCCGGCCCGCCGCAAATTATCGACATGTCGCTGATCGAAGGCATGTCGGGGATCGAGCTGAGCGGCCGCTCGCTCACGATCGGCGCGATGACCCGCCACAACGAAGTCAACACTTCGCCCGTGGTTGCGCAGGCGATTCCGGTGCTCGCGAAGCTCGCCGGCATGATCGGCGATCCCGCGGTTCGCCACATGGGCACGATTGGCGGCTCGATCGCCAACAATGATCCCAACGCCGATTATCCGGCGGCCTGTCTCGGGCTTGGCGTCACCATCATCACCAACAAGCGGCGCATCAAAGCCGACGACTTCTTTACCGGCATGTTTTCGACGGCGCTCGAACCTGCGGAAATCATCACCAAGTTGAGCTTTCCGATTCCCAAAAAAGCCGCCTATCAGAAATTCCGCAATCAGGCGTCGCGTTTCGCTCTGGTCGGCGTCTTTGTCTCCAAGCGCGGCAGCGACATCCGGGTCGCGGTGACCGGCGCCGGCGCCAATGGCGTGTTCCGGGTAGCCTCATTCGAAGAGGCGTTGAAAAAGCGCTTTTCGCCGAAATCGCTCGAAGGCATGAGCATTCCGGCCGACGGTATGAATAGCGATATTCATGGCAGCCCCGAATATCGCGCCCATCTGGTCGGCGTGCTGGCGCGCCGCGCCGTGGCGGACGCTATCGGCAAGCCGATCGCCTGATCTGAAAGTACGAATTTACCAACTGCGGTGCCCGGTCTTGCGCCGGGCAGCTACGTCTTTACATGCCAGGCAGACGTGGATTACCGGGACAAGCCCGGCAGGGGCGGGCTAGATTGACACGATGAACAAAACGTCCCCGCGGCCGCTGCCCACTTCGATCGATGCTACCGTCGATCTGTTGGCCGAAGCCGACTATCTGGCCGACCGGTCGCTAGGCACCGTCCTCTATCTTGCGTTGAAGATGGGCCGGCCGATTTTTCTGGAAGGCGAGGCCGGCGTCGGCAAGACCGAGATCGCCAAGGTCTTGGCCTCCACGCTGGGCCGTCGCCTGATCCGCCTGCAATGTTACGAGGGCCTCGACGTCGCCGCGGCGGTCTATGAGTGGAATTACGCCGCGCAGATGATCGCGATCCGCGCCGCCGAAGCGGAAGGCGAGCGTGACCGCGAACGGCTCGAGCACGACGTGTTCTCCGAACGCTTTCTGATCAAACGGCCGCTCCTCCAAGCTCTCGAACCGGATGCCGCCGGCGCGCCGGTGTTGTTGATCGACGAGATCGATCGCACCGATGAAGCATTCGAAGCCTTTTTGCTCGAAGTGCTCGCCGACTTTCAGGTCACGATTCCGGAACTGGGCACGGTCAAAGCGGCGCACCCGCCGATCGTCGTCATCACCTCGAACCGCACGCGCGAAGTGCACGACGCGCTCAAGCGCCGCTGTCTTTATCACTGGGTCGGCTATCCGAACGCCGAGCGCGAATTGGCGATCGTGCGCGCCAGAGTGCCCGGCGTCAGCAAAAGATTGTCCGAACAGGTCGTCGGATTCGTCCAAGCGCTGCGCAAGCAGGATCTATTCAAGGCGCCGGGCGTTGCCGAAACCCTGGACTGGGCCGGCGCGCTCTCCGAACTCGATGTCACCGCGCTCGATCCGGCGACAGTCTCGGACACGCTCGGCGTTCTTCTCAAATATCAGGACGACATCGCGCGGCTCGAAGGCTCGAAGGTCAAGGACCTGCTCGATCAGGTGAAGTCGGAGTTAAGGGCGGCGGAGTGAAAATAATGCCTCTCCCTGAGGGAGAGGCCGGCGCGCGAAGCGCGCCGAATGAGGGGCTCGGGCGGCGCAGGAAAGTTTCAGCATGACCCAAAGGTCCGAACCCCCTCACCCCAACCCTCTCCCCAACGGGGAGAGGGAGCGCACCGGCCGGCTCGCCGAAAACATCGTTTATTTCGCCCGCGCGCTGCGTGCTGCCGGGATTCCCGTTGGACCTGGCGCCGTGCTCGATGCGCTAGAGGCTTTGAAAGTGGCGGGTGTGGGCACGCGCGACGATTTCTATTGGACACTCCATGCTGTGTTCGTGAAGCGTCACGAACATTCGCTCCTGTTCGATCAAGCCTTCCGCATCTTCTTCCGGCGCCGCGGCTACATCGATCAGCTTCTGGCGATGATGTTGCCGCAAGCGCCGGCGGCGCGGCAGGCCCCGCAAGCCGGCGCTACCCGCGTGCACGAGGCCTTGTTCGCTGGCCTCGATGACAAGCTGAAGAAAGAGCGCGAAGTCGAACTCGACGCTCGCCTGACGGTGTCCGACCGCGAAGTCCTGCAACGGAAGGATTTTGCGCAGATGACGGCAGCAGAGACTGCCGCAGCCAAGGACGCGATGAAACGTCTCGTCCTGCCGCTCGCGGAACTGCGCACGCGGCGTCTTACGCCGCATCTGCACGGGCATCTCATCGATATCCGCCGCACGTTACGCGCCAGCATGAAAGGCGGCGGCGACTTCATCGATCTGCGCTTCATCGGCCCGAAGACGCGGCCGCCGCCGATCGTGGCGCTCCTCGATATTTCGGGCTCGATGAGCCAATACAGCCGGATCTTTCTGCATTTTCTGCATGCGCTGACCGATGCGCGAAAACGAGTCAGCACATTTTTGTTCGGCACGCGGCTTACCAATGTGACGCGCGCGTTGCGCGAGCGCGATCCCGACGATGCACTGGCCGCCTGCTCGGCGGCAGTGCCTGACTGGTCCGGTGGCACGCGCATTGCTTCATCGCTGCGCGCATTCAACAAGCTCTGGGCGCGCCGGGTGCTGGCGCAGGGCGCGATCGTGCTGCTGATTACCGACGGTCTGGAGCGCGACGCCGACGACACGCTCGCTTTCGAAATGGACCGGCTGCATCGATCATGCCGGCGGCTGATCTGGCTCAATCCGCTCCTTCGCTTCGAGGGCTTCGAGGCGCGTGCCCGCGGCATCAAGGCCATGTTGCCGTCTGTCGACGAAATGCGTCCCGTTCACAATCTGGAATCGATGGCGGGCTTGGTCGCCGCGCTCGCACATGGCAGCGATAGCTCGGCCGATCCGAAAGTCTGGCTGCGGAAAGTGGCGTGAGGAGCGCGCAAATGGCGAATAGTGAGTAGCGAATAGTAGTACCAACGCCTATTTTACCCCTATTCGCTACTCGCCATTCGCTATTCGCTAATTGAGGACATCCCATGGTCACAACGGACACTGATATCCTCAAAGCCGCCGAGGACTGGCGCAAGAACGGCCGCGAAGTAGCGCTTGCCACCGTCGTCGAGACCTGGGGCTCGGCGCCGCGTCCGGTCGGCTCGAACCTCGTTATCGACGGCGAAGGCAATTTTCTTGGCTCGGTATCGGGCGGTTGCGTCGAAGGCGCGGTGGTTACCGAGGCGCTCGACGTGATCGAAAGCGGCAAACCAAAAATGCTGGAATTTGGCGTCGCCGACGAGACGGCCTGGCAGGTCGGCTTGTCGTGCGGCGGCACGATCCGGGTGTTCGTGGAGAAGGTGGAGTGAGTGGCATTCCGGGGCTCGGCTGCAAGCCGAGAACCCGGAATCCAAAGCCACGGAGCAGGAGGTCATGGACTGTGATTATGGTTTCCGGACAACCTCGCTCCGCTCGGTTTCCGGAATGACGGCCAAAACAAAATGAAGCTCGACATCCTCACCGCACTGAATGCCGAACGCGCCGCGCGGCGCGCCGCGATCGTCATTACCAATGTCGAAAGCGGCAAGCAGCGCTTCGTGAAAGCTGCCGAGATCGGCAAGGATCCGCTGCGCGCGGCTCTTGCCGAGCATTTGCGCACCGGAAAGAGCGGCATGGCCGAGACCGCGGAAGGCCGCGCCTTTCTCACCGTCTATGTGCCAGCCCCGCAGCTTGTGATCACCGGCGCGGTCCATATCAGCCAGGCCTTGGCGCCCATCGGTAAGCTGCTCGGCTACGACGTTACTATCGTCGATCCACGCACGGCTTTTGCATCTGTGGAGCGCTTTCCGGAAGTGAAAGTCATTGCCGAATGGCCGGATAAAGCGCTGCCTCAACTGAACGTCGACCGCTACACCGCGTTTGTGGCGCTCACGCATGATCCCAAGATTGACGATCCGGCGCTACGCCATGCGCTGTCGCGCGACTGTTTTTATATCGGCGCGTTGGGCTCGAGAAAAACTCACGCCCGCCGCGTCGAGCGGCTCAAGGCGCAAGGGCTGAGCGAAACGGATATCGCGCGCATCCATGCGCCGATCGGGCTCGATATCGGTGCGGTTTCGCCGGCGGAAATCGCCGTCGCGATCATGGCGCAAGTAACCGAACGGCTGCATGCGGTGGCTGACACCGAAGAACCATCAGGTGAACGGGTCGCCGCGCCCGCGACGGCGGCGTCATGAAGTTTGGCGCGGTGCCGGTAAAGGAAGCGCTCGGCGCGACCGCCGTGCACACGATTCGCCAAGACGGCCTCGTGCTCAAAAAAGGCACGCCGATCGGACCGGCGGAGGTCGCCGCTTTGGAGGCTGCCGGCATCAAAGAGGTTGTGGTCGCGCGGCTGGAACCGGGCGACGTCTCCGAGGACGTCGCCGCTGCCGAGATCGCCAAAGCAGTTGTCGGCGAGGGCGTCCACGTCGATCGCGCCTTCACGGGTCGCGCCAATTTGTTCGCGCACACGGCAGGTATTCTTGTTGTCGATAAGGATGCGATCGACCGTCTCAATCGGGTCGACGAGGCGATCACGCTCGCGACGCTGCCGGCCTATAAGCCGGTGGTTGCCGGCGAGATGATCGCGACCGTGAAAATCATTCCATTTGCTGTCAGCGGCCCGGCCCGCGATGCGGTGCTGGCGGGCGTGACCGAGCCGTTGCTGCGAGTTGCTCCTTACCGTATCCGCAAAGTCGGTGTGGTATCGACGCTATTGCCAGGGCTTGCCGGCAAGGTGATCGACAAGACCCTGAAAATTACCGCCGAGCGGCTGGCGCCAGCCGGCGCTGCAATTGTCGCCGAGCGCCGCGTGCCGCACGATCGCGATGCCGTTGCGCGCGCGATCAATGAGGTGCTCAAAGCCGGCGCAGAAATGACCATCGTATTCGGCGCTTCCGCAATCGCCGATCGCCGCGACGTCATTCCCGCGGCGTTAGAAGCGATCGGCGGCCGCGTCGAACATTTCGGCATGCCGGTCGATCCCGGCAACTTGTTGATGATCGGTAGTACCGGTGCAACGCCGGTGCTCGGCGCGCCGGGATGCGCGCGCAGCCCCAAAGAGAACGGTTTCGATTGGGTGTTGATGCGACTGCTCGCCAGATTGCCGGTGCAGCGCCAAGACATCAGCGGGCTTGGGGTCGGCGGCTTGCTGATGGAAATTGTTACGCGTCCGCAGCCGCGCGAAGAGCCCTTGCAGACCGTGCGTTCAATCGCGGCGGTCGTGCTCGCCGCTGGGCGGTCGAGCCGTATGGGCGGACCGAATAAGCTCCTTGCCGAAATCGCCGGGCGGTCGCTCCTTCGTATGGTCGTGGAAGCGGCGCTGGCGTCGCAGGCGCGCCCGGTGCTGGTGGTGACCGGACACCAGCGCGAGCGGGTCGAGGCGGCGCTCGCCGGCCTGCCCGTGACCATCGTTCACAATCCAAATTACGCCGAAGGGCTCGGCACCTCGCTGAAGGCCGGCATTGCTGCCTTGCCGGCGGAGGTCGACGGCGTCGTCGTGTGTCTCGGCGACATGCCGCAAGTGGACGCAGCTCTGATCAATCGCCTCATCGGCGCGATCGATCCGGACAAAGGCGCGCTGGTGGCGGTGCCGACAATCGAGGGCAAGCGCGGCAACCCAGTGGTCTGGTCACGCCGCTTCTTCCCCGATCTCATGGCTGTCGAAGGTGATGTCGGCGCGCGTCATCTGATCGGACGCTACGGCGAAGCGGTCGTCGAGGTGCCGGTATCGGGTGCCGCGGCGCTGACGGATATCGACACGCCGCAGGCGCTCGAAGCACTCAAAGCGGAACTGGAAAAGACGTAGAGCGAATTACTTGGAGCGAATTACTTGTTTTGCGTCTGCGCCGCGATCTCCTGGACGATCGGCGCCCACTTTGTTTGCTCGCTGCGAATGAACATCAACAATTCCGCCGGTGACATCATGCGGTCATCGCGGCCGAGATCGATCAGGCGTTTATGAATTTCGGGATCATTGCGCATGGCTTTGATAATATCAGCATTCACCTTCCTTATCAGCGCGTCCGGCGTTCCGGCCGGTGCGACCAAAGCCTGCCAGCCGACCGATTCGAAGCCGGGCAGCGTTTGGGCCACGGTCGGCAAATTTGGCGCAGATGTCATCTTGCTGGCCGAGGCCACCGCAAGCGGCACCACATTGCCAGCGTCGATCGCGCCGGCAAGGCCGGAATAGGCCTCGAAAACGAGGCCGACGCGTTTACCCATCATGTCGTTGATGATCTGCGGAGTGCCGCCGGTATAAGGCACCATCAATAATTTGATATTCGCTTGCCGTTGCAGGAGTTCGCCGGTGAGATGCGTCAAGCGGCCAATGCCATTGACGCCGTAAGACAACTCGCCAGGCTTTTGTTTCGCCAGCGCGATCAAATCCGGCAGCGTTTTTATCCCGAGCCAGGGCGCGGCCCCGATAAACATCGGCGCGCCGCCAAGATAGCCCACCGGAACGACGTCGCGCGGCACCTGAACCGGCAGATTGTCGGCCGTCCCGGGCAGCGCCACGAAAGCAGACAGCGCCATGACGCCGAACGTGTAGCCGTCAGGCGCGGCCGTGGCGGCCGAGCGCGCCGCGATGGCACCGCCCGCGCCCGGTTGATTGACGACCACCGCCTGTTGACCCCAGATCTGGCTCAAACCTTCGGCGATGAGGCGCACCGGAACATCGATCGCGCTTCCGGGCGCCGAATCGGTGATGAGCCGCACCGGCCGGTTGGGATAGTCTTGCGCCCGCGCGGGCGGCAGAAAGCCGACCAGTGTGGTGAGCAGCGACAGCAAAGCTATGGCGGCGCGACACCATGATATGAGCATTGATGTCCCTCAAAATATCGATGATGTTCGTCTTTGCCGCCCAATGCGGCGCTCGGTGACGGTCAATCGATCGGCTAGTGTGGTGGATTTGAAGTTCCTATCATTCTTGCCGCAAGCTCCCTGCAGGAACTTCAAATCCAAAACCACACTACAACTGTAGACTTGCTAGTGTCCTTTCGATTCCGAAGTTCGCTCCAGAGCGTACCCGATAATGTGGGAACTTCGGAATCGGGACACTAGGGCCTGTCTTCAGTTAGGAGGCCTTCGCACAAGAACGGATCAGAATCAAACACTGAACGCCGTTCTATAGTGCGGCGCGATCCTGCGGGAGGGATTT
>Ga0187819_10001569_pt1 | contig 11857 bp, 8 predicted proteins | sample NC_wetland_sal_i_15_FD_132411 | JGI IMG/M metagenome (GOLD analysis project Ga0187819, IMG submission 132411) | Wetland sediment microbial communities from Neuse River Estuary, North Carolina, USA - SO4_4 | ecosystem: Environmental > Aquatic > Freshwater > Wetlands > Sediment | place: USA: North... | reverse complement strand
TACAACGGCGGCAAGGGCGGGATCGAGGCGCGTCCCACGCGGGAAGAAGAGGCCGCGGAACACGAGCGGCACATCGGGGCGGTGAGCGCGCAAGTGGAGCATGAGAACGCCGCCCGCGGCAATCCGTCGCTGCGCTATTCGTCGAATCATGGCAAGCCGTCGATCGGCGCGACCAGCCGGCCGGGCGAATTCAACGAGCGCGGCGGTGGCGGGGCAAAGACGGCTGTCCATGCAAAGGACCTTCCGCCGGTCGAGCACGTGTCGCCGCCGAAGACCGGAGATGCGAACAGGGACCAGAAATATCAGCAGCAGGCGGATAAGCTGGCCGCGCAGCAGGAGAAGGAGCGGCAGAACCTCCAGCAGAAGCAGGAGCAGGAGCATCAGCGGCTGGCGAAGCAAAATGCTCCTGCTGAGAGGACAGCGCAAGTCGAGCAGAAGCACCAGCAACAGACTCAGCAATTGCAGCAGAAACACGAACAGCAGCGGCAGCAGTTGCAGACGAGGCAGGCGCCTTCGAGCAAGGGCGGGTCAAAGAAGTAAGTAGCGCGGCAAATCGCGGGCAGACTTGCGAAGCGGGGCTCAGACGCCGCGCGGCAGGTCCGCCCGCGTGCTATTTTCGGGCAGGGCGATTATTCCGCGCGGAGGGCTTCGACGGGATCGACCGTGGCGGCGCGCCGCGAGGGGAAATAGCTGGCGAGCCACGCGACGGCGACGACGCCGAGCGACACGGCCAGATAGGTGACCGGGTCGAGCGGGCTGACCTTGAAGAGCAGGGACGACATCAGGCGCATCACGATGATGGCGGTCGCAAGGCCGCAGGCCACGCCGATGCCCGCGAGCACGAGGCCGCTGCGAACGAACATTCCCGTGAGCGCCTGCTGCTGCGCGCCGAGCGCCATGCGAATTCCGATTTCGCGGCGGCGCTGCGAGACGGAATACGCGATCACTCCGTAAATTCCCACGCCGCCCAGCAGCAGGGCCATTCCTCCGGCAACCGCAAGGATCACCAGCGTGAAGGAAGTGCGCCCCATGGATTTCGTGTAGTAGTAATCGAGCGTGTGGACGTCGGCGAGCGGAAGATTGGCGTTGACGGACCAGACGGCCTGGCGCACGTCTTTCATGAAGGCTTCGGAGCCGGAGCGCGGGCTGCGAATGGTGAAGATGACGTCGCGGCGGACCATGGTTTTCTGGCCCTCGTAGTGGTCCATCATCACAGGCCAATAGACCGTGGTGGGGGCGTCCTCGTTCATGCCGTCGTCGCGCACGTCGGCGACGACGCCGATGACTTCGCGCCAATCGTCGGTCGAGGCCACGCGGATGCGCTTGCCGAGCGCACTCGAGGGGTCGCGCCAATACTCGCGGGCGAGATTTTCGGAGACCAGCGCGATGGGAATTTTCTGGTAGATGTCCGTCCAGGTGAGATCGCGACCGGCGAGAAGCGGAGTGCCGAGGGTCGAGAGGTATCCCGGCGCCATGAATTTGAAGCGGCGAAGCGGCGGAAGCTCGCCTTCCTTGTAGCTGCGGTCTTGCGCGAAGACTGGATCCATGTTGCGCGAATTGCCCAGGGGGATATGGGTGCAAAAGCTGACGGAAGTGACGCTGGGGATGGCGGCGATCTTGCGCGAGATTTCTTCTTCCATGCGGATGACGCGCTCGGGCTCGGCCTCCGGAATTTGGGCCTGGGGGATGGAAATGCCGAAGGTCTCGACGCCGGCGGGCTCGCGGAATCCGGGATTGACATGCATCAGCGCGCGGAAGGTGCGAATCATCAGGCCCGAGCAAATGAGCAGGACGAGGGCGAGCGAAACTTGCACGACCACAAGAGTATTGCGCGCGCGGTGCTGTTCGCGGCTTTGGCTGAGCGCGCGGCCGCCTTCGCGCAGGCCGGTATTCAGATGCACGCCCGTGAATTTGAAAATGGGAATGGCGGCGATGAGCAGGCTGGAAAACAGCGCGACCCCTAAGGTGAAGAGCAGCACCGGGGCGTCAATGCCGATTTCGGCGAGGCGCGGCAGGCCGGTTGGCTCGAGCGCAATCAGGACGCGCAAGGCGCCATAAGCGAGACCGAGGCCGAGCAGGCTGCCGAGCAATCCGAGGAGGACGCTTTCAAAGAGCAAGTCGCCGGCGATGCGGCTCCAGCCGGCGCCGAGCGCGGCGCGAATGGCCAGCTCCTGGCGGCGCCCTTCGACGCGCACCAGCAGCAGATTCGCCACGTTCGCGCAGGCAATCAGCAGGACCATGCCGATCGAGGCCATCAGCACCCAGAGCACCGTGCTGACGTCGCCGATCACGTCCTGCTTCAATGGCCGCATGCTTGGCGAAATGTGCGCTTCCTCAAACATCTTGAGGCTGAAACCTTCGGGCGGCGGAAAACTTGCGAGGACCACAGGAAGCAAGCGGCCCACGTCGGCGCTGGCTTGCGCCATGGTGAAGCCGGGCTTGAGGCGGCCGATGCCGCGATAACTGTAATTCCCTAGCGTTGTTTTGCCACGATCGAATTGGAAAGGCAGAAACATGGCCGTCTTCTGCTCGTCGAGGAAGGTGAAATTCTGCGGCATCACGCCGATGACTTGCCGCGGCTTGCCGTCCACGATGATGGTGCGCCCGAGGGCGGAGGGATCGCCGCCGAATTTGTGGCGCCAATAGCCGTAGGTGAGGATGACGGTTTCCGGGGTGTTCGGCAGATCGTCTTCGTGGGTGAACCCGCGGCCGACGGCGGGCTGCACGCCGAGGATCGAAAGCGTGCCGTCGGTTACGTCGAGCGCATCCACTTGCTCCGGTTCCGCCACGCCCGTAACGCTGACGGAGTCATGCGCGTACATGCCAATATCCAGAAAGGTCTGGCTCTGCTCGCGGAGGATGAAGTAAGTGGATGGCGATAGCGCAAATTCTTTGATGTTAATGCCCGGCGCCGTGAGCATGACGCCCGCGAGCTGGTCAGCGTGGGGGTAAGCCAGTGGCTTCAACAGGACGCCCTCGAGGACGCTGAAAATTACAGCGTTGGCGCCGACGCCGACAGCGAGCGTGATGAGCGTGATGGCCGTGAAGAGCGGGGCGCGGCCGAGCCTGCGCAGTACTTGCCTGAGCTGAGCGGCAAAAGTTCCCATGTGGCTTGCCTCCCGGACGTTGTGCCAAATGCGAACACCGCGGGCCGCGCGCTCGCGATGCGCTTCCAAGAGAGAGGTACGCTAGGATGCGGCGGGAAGTTCCCGGCAAGCAGCGGAAAACTACTCGAAGTTCTCGATAGCCCAGATATCGCCGCCCTGGGGACGAAAGCGATCGAAGATGACCCATTTGCCGTCCGGGGACCACACGGGATAATCAATGCGGCTATCAGCGTCGGGAAACTCGAAAACTTTCACGGGCTTGCCGGAAGCGACGGGGGAGACCCAGAGGATCTTGTGGCCGACGACATCCATGATCAGCGAGTAATCCGGTGAGAACGACATGTGCGACCCGCCCGCGATTTCCGGATTGAGCGGGACAGGTTCTCCACCCCTCAGCGGAACCTTGTAAGTCTGGGGTTTCCCGCTACAGGGACAGCGGAAAAAGATGAGCTCACCGTCGTGGGACCAGCGCAAGAAATGGCCGCCGACTCCGATGCTGGTCAACTGGCGCTGTTCGCTCCCGTCGGACCGCATCACCCAGACTTCCAGGCGTCCGCTGCGGTCGGATTCAAACGCGATATGGCCGCCATCAGGAGAGAAAAAAGGATTAATGTCGAGAGCTGGGCCGGAAGTCAGCGGCGTCAAGGCGCCGGCGGCCAAATCCACCTGCCAGATATTCGCAGCCCCGGCGCGCGAAGAAAAGAACACCAGCCGTTTGGCGTCGGGCGACCAGTTGGCTTGAAAATCGCCGCCCGGGCCTTTCGTGATCTGCCGGTCCGACTCATCCGCCAGCGAATGGACGAAGATATTCATATCTCCCGTGCGGTCGGAATTGAACGCGATTTGTGTACCGTCCGGCGACCACGCGGGCCGGCTATCTTCTCGCGTGCTGGCGACCACCTCTTGCGGCTCACCGGTGGCTGCACCCGTTTGCGGAGAGACCGGCAGGCGCCAGAGATCCGCATTCTGGCGCAAGATGGCAAATGCCAGGCGCTGACCATTGCGGGACATGGCCAGTTGCACGTCCTGTCCGGAACCCATCGTTACCTGCTGAGGCGCTCCCCGCGGCTCGCCCGAACTGGTGACTCCGAGACGCCAGATGTTCAGTCCGCCGCCGCGAGAAGAGGAGAAGTAGATGTATTTCGCCGAGCGCGACCAGACCGGATTGAGATCCTGGAAACGACCGTCGGTAAGAGCGGTCTGTTTGCGAGTGGCAAGATTCACCGCTTTGATGCTGAACTTGGTGCGCTCGATATCTTGAAAAACAATGTTGCGCCCGTCAGGCGACCAATTCGGGTCCGTATGATCCACAGCTTCCGATGTGTCCGTTGTAATTTGCTGCGAATTGTGTCCCTGTGCGTCCACAACCCAAATGCGGTGTGGCCCAGCCCAGGGAGCATCCACCGCAATCTGCTTCCCGTCTGCCGAAAAGAACGGGTGGTAGGCGTTCTCGAGCAATTTTTCTTCCTTGCCGGATGCTAAATCCTTTCTCCAAACGTCTCCGCCGACGTAGGCGCCGAACACATCACCCGGCTCCAATTTTCCGCGCGGTTGATTCGATCGGACGAAGAGGATGGTCTTGCCGTCGGGGGCCCAGGCGGGCTGGATGTCGTCCCGGTCGCCGGTGGTCAATTGCCGGGGATCAGCTTGCATGGGCTTAACAAATAATTTCTTGAATCCGTTCACTTCCCTGCTGAAGACGATGCGCTTCCCATCGGGGCTCCAGGCGGGAAATTCTTGCAAGCCCTCCATCGTGGTTAGCTGCACTAGTTTTGACTCGGATAGCGGGCGCGTCGCGCCGCCATTGAAATAGTTGCGGAGGAAATAGGCGGCAAGAATGATCAGAACGAAGACTGCGGCTGCCCACAACTTGCTCCGCCTCCGAGCCGGATGTGCGGCTTCAAGGCCTGTTTTCGACGCGCTTCCGCTTTGAAGTTCACGCCGCAACCGCCGGAGATCGGCGTTCAGCTCCGCGGCGCTCTGGCAGCGCAACTCGCGTTTCTTTTCAAGCGTCTTGCTGATGATTTCATCGAGCTTTGGCGGCAGACCGGGGCGCACACTTCCCGCAGGAACGGCAGACTGATGAAGGATGGCATCGAAAATTGCGGCCGGGGTCGCACGCTTGTACGGCAGCGATCCCGTGGCCATTTCATAGAGCACGGCGCCGAGCGAAAACAGGTCGGAGCGCGCATCCAGATCCTCGCCCAGAGCTTGCTCGGGCGACATGTAGGCGACCGTCCCCATCGCCGTTCCCGGGCTGGTGAGCTGATTACTCTCCACACTGGCCGATGTCGGACCGTCGGCGCTCGCCGGCGCTCCCGGTGGTTGAGCCACCTTCGCCAACCCAAAATCCAGAATCTTGGCGTGGCCCCGCGCGGTGACAAATATGTTCGCGGGTTTGATATCCCGGTGAATGATTCCTTTCGAGTGCGCCGCGTCCAGCGCGTCGGTAATCTCGATCGCCAGATCCAGCAGGTGTTCAATTTCGAGTGGGCCGCGCGCGAGGATGTGCTTGAGCGTCGAGCCCTCCAGGTACTCCATGGCGATAAAGGCGCGGCCGGAGTCTTCGCCGACGTCGTGGATGGTGCAGATATTCGGGTGATTCAGCGCGGATGCAGCCTGCGCCTCCCGCTCGAAGCGCGCAAGCGAGGGAGGATCATGGGCGATGTCGTCCGGCAAAAATTTCAGTGCAACGAAACGATGCAGGCGGGTGTCCTCGGCCTTGTACACCACGCCCATACCGCCGCCCCCGAGCTTTTCCGCGATGTGGTAGTGAGAAACGGTCTGCCCTGTCAAAGACTGGGAGGACGCCATTTGACGGACATCTTAGGACTCGCGGTTGGAGATAGTCAACGCGTGCGGCGGTTGGGGGCGGCCGTCACTCCTTCTTCCACGCGCCGAGCAAGCGGCGGAGCAGGACGAGCTGGCCGAGGTGGTACGAATTGTGGTCGGCGAGGAGCAGGATCTGCCGCACCATGTTTTGCCCCGAGCCGTGAGGAATGCGCGCGGTGAGATCGATTTTCGGATCGAGCGCGAGTTCTGCCATTTCGTGCGACCCTGTCTCGAACTCTTTAACGCTCTTTTCCCATGCGGCGGCACTGGGCGGCGCCGGCCTTTTCGGCCAGTAGCCGGCGGGAAAATCCGGCGAGACGTGCTTCGCATCGCGGCTGAACTCGATGATGTCCCACTGGGCAATGCGACAGTGTTCGAGCAGTTCCCAGGCGGTGTGCGGCGCTCCGGCGGGTTTTTCGCCGCGCAGCTTCGCAGGGAAATCCGCGAGCGCGGCTTTCCAGTCCGCATGAGCTTCGCCCCAGGTGAGGACCTCGGCCAGATACTTGCGGAGAGCTTTTTCGTCCATGGTAGTGCCTCCTTAGATCGAACAGGCGTTGGATGCAAGACGGGCGCCCGGCGATGCGGCGATTTGAACTCGCGCGGGCGCTTGTTGTTTGGAGTAGGGGCAAAAGGTATCATCGGGCGGAATTCCAGGAGTGTGCCATGGGAAATGGGCTGTTTTCGCGGCGGGAATTTTCGCGCGTGGTGGGGCAATCGCTGGCGCTGGCGATTGCGGCGCCGGGATTGCGCGGGCGGGCTGCCGCGAGGCGGGCGGATGCGTCGCGCTCGCCGCTGATCCATCTCAATTTCAATGAAAATCCATACGGGCCGACGCCCCGGGCGCTCGAAGCGCTGGACGCGTGCGGCCCGGAGGCCTCACGTTATCCGGACGGGGCGCACGAACAGGTGCGCGAGGCGCTCGGGCAATTGCACGGCGTGGGGCGGGAAAATATTGTGCTGGGGTGCGGTTCGACGGAAATATTGCGCGCGGCGGATATGACGTTTCTCACCTCGGGAAAATCCGTCGTGGTGGCCGAGACGACTTTTGAGGCAGTGCTCGACTATGCGCGCGTGGCGCGCGCGACGGCCGTGAAAGTGGCGCACACGGCCGACCATCGCCACGATCTGCCGAAAATGGCGGAAGCGTGCACATCGAAGACGGGCATGGTGTATGTGTGCAACCCGAACAATCCCACCGGGACAATTGTGACGCGCGACGAGCTGGCCGATTTCATCCCGCGCGTTCCGTCAACCACTCTGATCCTGGTGGATGAAGCCTATTTCCACTTCGCCGAAAATCCGCAGTATGGGAGCGTGATCGACTGGATCGGGAAACATCCGAACCTGATGGTGGCGCGCACGTTTTCGAAGATTTACGGCATGGCGGGAATGCGCCTGGGCTACGCGGTTGGGTCAAGAGAAAATATCGCCGCGATGCATGACCAAATCCTACGGGACAACGGCAACGCCGCGGTGCTTGCGGCGGCGCTCGCGAGCCTCGGGGACAAGGATTACGTGGCTTCCTCCCGCGCGCGCATGAATGCCACGCGCCGCTGGCTGGCCGCGCAGCTTGCGCAGGACGGCCGCAGCTTCATCCCCTCGGAAGCGAATTTCATGATGATTGATATGGGCACGGACGTGGCGCCGATCATCGAACAATTCCGCGCGCGGAATATTCTCGTTGGCCGGCGCTTCCCCTCGATGAGCAATTACCTGCGGGTCACGATTGGGACGCAGCCGGAAACGGAAGCGTTCGTAGCCGCGCTGCGGGAAATCGCACCAGTGCGTGGGTCGAAAGCCGCCTGATTCGCACGCTGAAAACAGAAAACCCCTCCCCGCGCTTCGATGGCGGCGCAGGGAAGGGCCTTTGAATTACAAGTTTAGTGGCGTCGAGCGAGTGTACGACTGGCTCGAGATTTTCTCGGGCACTTCCGTTGTCCCCGGAAGGCCGTCCGGGTCAATTCAAGTCCGCTCCACAGCCGAATGTGACCGGCTCAGGAGGCGGTTGCGCTGGGAGCGCTGATGGTGCGCCGCTGCTGAAAGCATTCGCGGCAATACACCGGGCGCCCCTGCGTGGGCTTGAAAGGAACCGTGGTCTCTTTTCCGCACTGGGAGCAAACGGTTTTGGTTTCGACGCGTTGCACACCGCCCGAAGCCGTGCCGTTGCCCTGCGCGCGGTTGGCTTTGCACGCTTTACACCGCTTGGGCTCGTTCTTGAAGCCCTTATCGGCGAAAAACATCTGCTCGCCGGCGGTGAAAACGAACTCAGCACTACATTCGGCGCATTTCAGAACCTTATCGTGGTATTCCATGCGCTGCTCCGAGGAAATGCTGGGAAAGGAGAGGCAGCGGTACAGTTGGAGAAAGCCGAAGAGTGGAATCCCCCGTTCAGATGCCAAGCATCCACCCGCCGGCCGCCCCAAAACTGCATCAATGGACCCAAGGTATATGGTCGCCTAATCCTGCTCACGCCGTTGCTTTTTCCGAAGGCGCTTACGCGAGAGGGCTTCCTTGGCGCGACGCTTCTCGCCAGGTTTCATGTAGTAACTGTGCTTCTTGATCTCCTTGATGATGTCCTCCGACTGGACTTTGCGCTTGAAACGCCGGAGGGCATTCTCCAAGGATTCGCCCTCTTGAATGACAACTTCTGCCACGCGTATTTCACCCCCGTTCCCCGTTGAATGTTGTGTTGGACTGCTGGGTTCACTTCAGTGTAACCGGTTCAGCCCCGAACCGGCAATTGCCAACTTCTTCTAACGGAGGCTTCCCCGCAAGTCAAGGAGTAAATTATATAAAGGCGGTGTCAAGCGGTTTTGTAACTGTCTAGTAAACAACGACCCCCAATTGACGCCTGCGGAAAGGCCCCGCCGGCTGGCAATGCGTCCAAGGAAGCTTCCTGCCCCGGTGGGAATTTGGCAACCGGTGCGCTTCCGGTATCGCGTTAGGAAGGCGCAAACGTTCGGCGCTGGAACTTTGCGCTGCTTGAACGTAGAATCGCCTTGCGCAGGGCACCGGACGAAGCCTGTCCACGGGTGTGGCGGGGAAGATGCAATTCGTTGGCAAGTTAACGGAAGCGGATTTGAGCGGCGCGGGAGAGAGCGCGCGCTCGAAGACGGCATTGCGCGCGCTGGGACCTGGAGCCGCAGCCAAACTCGTATTTCGATGGTGCGCGGTCGTCATCGCATTGGCAAGCGCGGCTGCCATGTCGCTCGTGGCGGCGCTTTCCTTCGGATGCTACGGTGTTGTCGCGCTTCTCGGGAGGGTTCGTCCCCTGCGCGACGCGTATCAATTTCTCTCCCGGGCTTACGATCGGTTCATCGAACGGCTCGGCCAGAAGGTTCTGCGCGACCCACGAGACACGCCCGCGTTGCGAATCATGGTCTCGCTCAGCCTTACGGCCGTGCCGATTTTCGTGGCCCAACTCGTCTTAGGGAGGCCGCGTCTCCTGCTCGCCATCGCTTTTTATCTTTCGCTGTATGGCGTCAAGTTCGAGCGATTTGTGAGGATGTTCAGCGCGAAACATTTGGAGGCGCACCGGCGGCAGGGCTACTTTTCGGAGAAATACGATCGGGTCTTCGGCCGCTACCTGGAATTCTTCCTCGGGAATTTGTATGGAAACGTTCCGGAGCTGGACCGGACGGTGCACGTGCGCTTGCATCATAAAGAGAACAGCGGGCCCGACGACACTGCGGCCTCGAGCGGCTACGATCGTACGAGCCGGCTGGATTTTCTTTGGTATCTTTCGGACAACGTTTGGACGGTCCTGGGGCTGGCCCCCTACGCGTACTTTAAGGATCGAGGCGATGAGGAGAATCGCAAACGAATGTTATGGGGAATGGCGCGCTACTACGCTTTCTTCGCGGCAGTCTTTATTTACAACTGGAGAATCGGGATCGTGTACGTGCTGGGTCCTCTTCTGTGCATGAACTTCATCACGGCCATTACCGCGTGGGTGCAGCATGCGTTCTACGACCCGGAACATCCCGAGGATTATTTTGCGAATACCGTGACGCTCTTTGACGAGCTGAACTTCATGAACGAGGGATACCACCTCTGCCATCACCACCGCGCCGGCCTTCACTGGACCGAGATGCCGGCGCACCTGGAGCGGATTCGCGGCAAGATGAGGGAGTCAGGCTCGCTGGTGTTCCGGGATTTGGATGTGATGGAGCTTTTTGTCGAGTTGACTGTGCTGCGCAGAATGGATGTGCTGGCCGAGAAGCTTGTGCCGTGGGAGCCTATGAATCACGAGGAGAGGCTGGCTTTGCTTGCGAAGAGAACCAGGCCTATGAGAGACGCCGCGGCGTAAGGGTTCGCGATAGCTCAGTGATTGCTGCCCCGGGCGGGCATTTCGGAATTGGTTCCGCTTGGACGTGCAGCCGGATAATCCGAAGCTAACCCACTCTCCGGCATTTCAGCGCGTCCCCCAACTTGCTGTAGAATAATTGGCTTCTCACTTTGCCTTTCAGGGACGCGCCCGGATGCCCTCGATGCGCAATTCTCTCGGTGTCCTGATGGCCGGCGGCCAGGGGGAGCGGCTGTGGCCGCTGACGCGCGACCGCGCCAAGCCGGCGGTGCCCTTCGGCGGCGTCTATCGCATCATTGATGTGACGCTCTCAAATTGCCTGAATAGCGATTTGCGGCGCGTCTTCGTCCTCACGCAGTACAAGGCGCTCAGCCTCAACCGCCACGTGCGGCGCGGCTGGTCCGTGCTGATGGGCCATGGCGATTTCATCGAAGTGCTTCCCCCGCAAATGCGCGTCTCGCAGCACTGGTATCAAGGCACGGCGGACGCGGTCTATCAGAACATCTACTCGATCGGCAGCGAACAATCGAATTACGTTTTCATTCTCTCCGGCGACCACATCTACAAAATGAATTACCACAAAATGCTCGCGCAGCACGTGGACTCGGGCGCGCACGTCACCGTGGCCACGCTCGAAGTGGACGCGCAAGCCGCCGCGGGGCGATTCGGCGTGATCGAGACGGACAGGGACTGGCGAGTGACCGGTTTCGAGGAAAAGCCGGCCGTGCCAAAACCCTCCAGCATTCATCCCGGCAAAGTGAACGCCTCGATGGGCGTGTACATCTTTAATACGCAGCTGCTGCTGCCCATCCTGATCCTGGACGCGGAGAACAAGGCATCCTCGCATGATTTTGGCAAGGACATCATTCCCAGCGTCATCGGCGAATATCGCGTCTTCGCCTACAATTTCCAGGATGAGAATAAGGATGCCAATCAGACTGGCACGTCCTACTGGCGCGACGTGGGGACGATCGAGGCCTATCACGAAGCCAACATGGATCTGGTCTCCGTGTCGCCGGTGTTCAATCTTTACGACAAGACCTGGCCGCTGCACACCTGGCAGCAGCAATATCCGCCGGCAAAATTCGTGTTTGCGGATCAAGGGCGCATGGGCGTGGCCTTCGATTCGATCATCGCGGGCGGCTCAATCCTCTCCGGCGGCCGCGTGAATCGTTGCGTGCTGGGCTACGACGTGCGCGTGAATAGTTACAGCGAGGTGGAAGATTCGATCATCTTCAATCACGTGAACGTGGGGCGCCGCTGCCGCATCCGCCGCGCCATCATTGACCGGCACGTGAGCCTGCCGGAAGGCACGGTGATCGGCTACGACTGCGAGGCGGACCGGGCGCGTTATTCGGTGACGGAAAGCGGCGTGGTCGTGGTGGTGCGCGGCGAATCCATGCTCGAAGAGCCGGAGTAGCGCGGGCGTCGCGCCGGCAAATTTGATTTTGGTCCTGGATCCGTTCCCGCTCCGGGGTTTGAAGGCGTCAGAAAAATCCACGCGCGAGGCATCTGCCAATTTCTTCTCCCGTGCCGTTTGAATCCAGGTTCGGCCAGGCCGCCGACGCGTACAGCGCCTACCGGCCGGAATATTCCCCTGAAATTTTCGAGC
>Ga0187819_10001568_pt1 | contig 11858 bp, 10 predicted proteins | sample NC_wetland_sal_i_15_FD_132411 | JGI IMG/M metagenome (GOLD analysis project Ga0187819, IMG submission 132411) | Wetland sediment microbial communities from Neuse River Estuary, North Carolina, USA - SO4_4 | ecosystem: Environmental > Aquatic > Freshwater > Wetlands > Sediment | place: USA... | reverse complement strand
GTAAGGCGGGTCAGTGACCATCAGCCGCGGCTTGCGCTCGCCGAGCAGCCGGGCGACAGCTTCCGCGCTGGTCGCGTCGCCGCAGAGCAACCGGTGCGGCCCCAGCAGCCAGAGGTCACCTGGCTGGGATACGGGCGACTCCGGTAGAGGCGGCGTCGCGTTGGCTCTCTCGTCGTCTTCTAGCGCCAGCAGGTTATCGATCTCGCCGGGATCGAATCCCGTGAGATCCAGATCGAAGTCGGACTCTTTGAGTTCCTGCAGCTCCAGAGCGAGCAATTCCTCGTCCCAGTCGGCCCAAGTCACGGATCGATTGACCATCAACCGGAAAGCTTTGACCTGCGCCGGGGTCCACTCGTCGCAGAGGATTACGGGGATGCAGGTGGTGTCGCCGCCGGGCCACGATCCCAGCTTGCGCGCGGCCTTCAGGCGCAGATGGCCGTCCACGACCTCGCCGTCGCTGCGGGCGAGCACCGGGATCTTGAAGCCGAACTCGCGGATGCTGCTGCACATGCGATCCACGGCAGAGTCGTTCTTGCGCGGGTTGCGCGCGTAGAAAACGAGTTTGTGAATTGGCCACAGCTCGATATTCTGGGCCATCGGGGGATGCTGCAAGTTCATCGAGGCTTCAGTTGGCACCATTGGATAATCACCGGTTCCGCAGTTTTTCGACTCGAATAACGCGGGTCTCCCCAATTATAAGAAACTGAAAGAGTATTCGTAAAGTACTTTGCTATATGGAGTTAAGCATTGCTAAGGAGTTGGAAGCTTGAAACTGAACCGAGCGAGCATTCGATGCCCGGCGCGGCTTCGAAGGTAGCGGCAAGGCGGTGCAAGTCGCGCCTGGGATTACCTTCGTCGGGATGGAATTGGATCAGGTGTCACGCGGGTCATTCGGCCTGGCGTGGAGCTTCATCCGAATAACGCCGAAGGGCGGCGCGGGCTTGAGCGGCGAGCTCCGGGCTGCGGCTTTCGATGAGATCGCCGGCTTCGGTGATAATGTTTTCCAGAATGTCTACCAGTTCGCGCACGCCTGTCTCGCGGTCGATGATCTCGGCTGTTGATTGCAGAAATGACAGGTTGTGGATTTGTTTCGCGGCGCGCATCGCGCCGTCTGTGGGTTTATTCCTCGCAGGCGTCATAGGGAACAATACTGCCTTTCTCGGATTGGGAAAGCAAGGGCCCCCGTGCGAAGAGGCTGAGACCCGGCTTGGGGAAACCGGGCCTTCGGTGTTGAAGGAATAAATACCTGGAAGGGCTACTTTCGGGAATTGCTAAGCACAACGAAACCGCCTGAAACATCCGAGTCAGCCTGCGTTGGTTAGCCGCCCGGCCTTTTCGGAAGCAGGATGCCCGACGTGGCCTGTCCCGACTGTCCCGACCGCTAAGAAGCGACTCGGGACGCATCCGATCCAATGTTTACGGCCAGTCCCGAGTGTCCCGACTTGTCCCGGCTTAAAACGGGCGGGGTCGCGCGTTCAGATGAGCTCACTTAAATAGGTTACCCACACTTGCGAAATAGAATCCCCACAAAAGTCCCCACACTTCTCATTTCACGTGGGGTCTTTAGGAGGATTTTCGTCCGTAAGTGTTTGAAAAGTTTGGCTCCTCAGGTAGGACTCGAACCTACAACCCTTCGGTTAACAGCCGAATGCTCTACCATTGAGCTACTGAGGAGCAAGGCTGAGCAAGTTTTTCTATTACATCAGAGCGATTTGTGCCGTGTCAAACTGGCGCGCCTCTCGCGGGGCACGCGCGTACTCGAGGAAGAGTTCCAGGCCCCGGTATTCGGCCGCGCCCAGTTCGCAAACGATATGCCGCGTCAAGTACTGGCGCGCCACGTCCTCGGGAATGCCCCGCGAGCCGGCCTCCATCTGGATGATCTCGTTGAGGTGGTCGCGGCCAAACTGGTAGGACGCATGGAACATGGCCTCCACCTCGGAAGTGATGGCTTCCTTTCTCCCGGCCCAGATCGCGAAGACCATGGGAAGACCGGTCATCTCACTCCACTCCGCACCCAGGTCGAGCACGTGCTGGCCGAGAGTCTGCGGATCGAGGTGCAAAGCGGGATCGCCGATGATGAGCGCGGCATCCGCCGTGTTCAACATCCGGGTCAGATCCGGCTCGTGCGGTACAACGCGCGGTTCCGTTCCGTAACGCTGCGCCAGGATGATGCGAGCGAGCGCCACGGACGTCCGGGAACTGAGGTCCCCGGCCAGCATCTGAATCTCGCGAAAAGGTTTGGAGGAGACCAGCAGGATGCTGCGAACCGGACCGCGCGAAGCGATCCCCAGCCCTGGTACTCTGCCGTAGTCGTTATCGTTCAGCACGACCGATGGGATGATTCCGATGTCCGCCGCGCCGGATGAAACTTCATTGGCGCACTCGGAGGGGATCCGAAAGCTCAGATCGACCGCGTCGCGCTGGTCGCCGTGAAGCATACCCCACACCAGCGGAGATGTGTTCAAGTAGCTTACCGCGCAGACCTTGAGGGGAGGATGAAGACGAGTCAAGTCTCAGTTTAGCAGCATTCCTGGCGGCGCCCACCCACTCTATTGCTTTTGGTGCGTCTCGGACGTACCCGCATTCCGGCACCGTGAGAGCGCATCCGCGTTGTCGACGTGGCGCCTACGTGTGATTGTGCGGTCCATGACACAGGCGCAGACGTAGCGAAACCTCTCAAAAAACCTGAGCGTCCAAACGCACAAGGAGGTTCGACGATAATGCGACTCGCCATCCTGCTGCTTTTGGCATCCACGCTGTGTTTCGCGGGAAGCTGGTCTGGGTTTTTGGTCGATTCCAACTGCTACGCAAGCGAGCAGAGCAATGTGAACAAGGACTCAAGTACTGTCGATCGCGACATGGGCATGGAGGTTCGGTATTGCTCCCCGAACACAGATACGAAGATTTTTGCGGTCGTGCTCCCCGATTGGGATAGCCTCAAACTGGACTCCGCCGGGAATGCCAGGGCGGCCGAACTGGTCCGAAGAACCAGCAAGCAGCGGTTGTTTGCGGTCACAGTCACTGGCGATCTGAACCACGACACGGTCAAAGTAGATTCTCTTTCCGCTAACAGATAAAGATGGCGGAGTGAGGCCGTTACATTTTGGGCGACTCCCCACTCAGGATACGCTCACGGTCTAAAACTCAAACCTCGCCGGAATGCTCTGACTATGCGCGGCGCCGTTCTACACTTCTCGCGCCGAACGGCGCCGCTTGTAGGCATACATGTCATGATCGGCTGCGTCCAGCAACTGCCGCAACGGTTCGGCGGCACCCTCGGTGGCTCCCCAACTGAACGAGAGCGGAAGAGCGCCGTAACCGCGGACACGGAAATTGTTTAAGCGCCGGCGAACATCGAGCATCCTCGAGCGGACCACGGCCAGGTTCTGATTCCGAAACAGGATGACAAATTCATCGCCGCCCCAACGGAACGCCTCATCCTCCTGACGCACCGACGACCGCAACAGGTGCCCGACGTTTCGCAGAATCTCATCACCGACTAAATGGCCGTATTTGTCGTTGATGTTTTTGAAATTGTCCATATCGCAAACGGCCACGACTCCGGTAAACGGCTCGCAGCCCTCGATGCGGCGTTCGAGCGCCGACTGATTCAGCAGGCCCGTAAGACGATCCAGATCCAGATTTCTCAAACTGTCCCGCCGCACCGAGTCCACTTCACTCGCCAGGGCCTCGATGCGATCGCGCTGGCTTTGGATCAGCATGGCCATCGCGGAAAACGCCAGCAACATCAATAACGCGAAATCATAGTAGCTGTTGTAGCGGAGATATCGCAGCCATTGCGGCGGTCCGCCCCGCGTGTAAATGTAGAAAAATACGACGGCATTATGCAGGAATGCGATGGCGAGACACAGCAGCGTGAATTTGAAAAGCCGGCCGCCCACACCCAAGCCGCCGCGAATCGCAAAAAACGTGTAGAGGTAAATACCGCTGAGCACCAGCCCATGCACAGCCTGAAATCCCGCAAAGTTGCTCTGGAGACCTAACAAATAGACGATCGCGAGAAAGAGCGGAAAACCAAGCAGCACGCGTAGCGTCGATTTCAAGGTGCGCGCAGCCTGAGGCCCGGCTCGCGCCGCGGTTAATAAGGCGAGGGCAAAAGCAAATTGGAAAAGCGCATAGGGACCCAGCCAGAAGGCCAGCGAACTCAGGAAATATAACTGCAGGCAAAACAGCGCCAGAACCTGTAGTCCCCAGGCCAAGCCCCAGTAGCCGAAGTAGACGATCCCCGACTGCAGCCACAGAAAAACGAAAACGACGCAGAAGATGAGCGTGCCCAGAACCTGCACATTCAATGCGACCAGATCCGGAGCCGCGTTCATCTCAGTCTCCTTTGACCGTATGACGCCGGATTTGAATGGCCTTTCCGCTGGTCTCATCGACCTCGACAATGACCGAGTGCAGCTCGACCGCGCCCTTGGCCGGTTCCAGTCGGACCGGCATGGCCGTAAGGAAGCGCTCCAAGACCAGGTCCTTGCGTACGCCAATCACGGAATCGTAGGGACCGGTCATGCCCACGTCCGTCTGATAAGCGCTACCGCCGGGTAGGATGCGCGTATCGGCCGTGGGGATGTGAGTATGCGTGCCTACCACCGCGGAAACCCGGCCATCCAGGTACCAGCCCATGGCCATTTTTTCACTGGTCACTTCCGCGTGGAAATCGACGAATCTCACTTTCGTGTTCGCCAGACCGGCCAGGATCTCATCGGCCTTACGGAACGGGCAGTCCGTATCCGGCATGTATGTCCGGCCTTGCAGGTTGATCACCGCGCACACCACGCCATTCCGTGCCTTGGCCACAATCACCCCGGATCCGGGCGCGGTGGCCACATAATTCGCCGGACGAAGCAACATCGGCCGGCGCGCGAAGTAATCGTAGATCTCTTTCTTGTCCCAAATGTGATTGCCGCTGGTAAGGACGTCGAGCCCCAGCGCAAACAACTCCTCCGCAACTTGCGGCGTAAGTCCAAAGCCGCCCGCGGCGTTCTCCGCGTTGGCAATTGCCAGATCGATGCGCTGCGTTTCTTTGATGTCCGCCAGATGATCGGCGACGACGCGCCGTCCTACAGATGAGAAGATATCACCGATAAATAGAATATTCATGCGGCGGTCATCGGACCGGGACTCAGAATTTCGAGGTCACCGCGCCTTCCGAGGCCGATGCCACCAGCGCGCAGTACTTCGCGAACACCCCGCTCGCGTAACGTGGCGCCGGCGCCTGCCAGCGCGCCAGCCTCTCGCGGATCTTCTCCGGTGGAATCTCGAGATTGATTTTTCGGGCATCCACGTCGATCGAAATTGGATCGCCCTCTTCCACCGCCGCAATGGGCCCGCCGGAGGCGGCTTCGGGCGCCACGTGCGCCACCATAAATCCGTGCGTGGCGCCGCTGAAACGGCCGTCGGTAACCAAAGCCACCGAGTCCGAGAGACCCACGCCGACAATGGCGCTGGTCACTCCCAGCATCTCGCGCATGCCCGGCCCTCCGCGCGGCCCTTCGTAGCGAATGATCACGACGTCGTTCGGCCGGATCTCGCCGCGCGTCACCGCGGCCATGGCGTCCTCCTCGCGGTTGAACACGCGCGCCGGCCCGCGATGGACCTTCTTATCGTGCCCCGCCAGTTTGATCACGCAGCCTTCCGGGGCCAGAGAACCACGCAAAATGGCGAGGCCGCCGGTGGGTTTCAGCGGCTTGTCGAGCGGACGAATCACCTCTTGACCGGCCGTTTCTTGCGCCTGGGCAGCCTCCTCCGCGAACGTGCGTCCGGTGCACGTCAGTGCGGAGCCATCCACATATCTGCCCTCCACCAGCCGATGCGCGATCACTGGAATGCCGCCGGCCTTATCCACGTCGACGGCGACGAAGCGGCCGCCGGGCTTCAGGTCCACCAGGATCGGCGTGCGGCTGCTGATCCGGTCGAAGTCTTCGATCGCCAGCGGCACTCCAGCTTCACGCGCGATGGCGATCAGGTGCAGGACGGCATTCGTCGATCCCCCGGTGGCCGCCACGCCCGCGATGGCGTTCTCAAGCGCCTTGCGAGTCACAATATCGCGCGGCCGCCGGTTGTTCTTCACCGCATCCATAATGACCTCGCCGCACCGAAAGCACACGGCGTTTTTGCGCGGGTCTACTTGTGGAACTGCGGCCGTGCCCATGGGCGAGAGCCCGACCAGCTCCATCACCGTCGCCATGGTGTTGGCGGTGAACTGTCCGCCGCACGCACCCGCACCCGGGCAGGCATGATTCTCGATTTCGAGCAGTTCCTCGTCGCTCATGCGGCCCGCTGCGTTTGCACCCACGGCTTCAAACACATCCTGAATCGTGATGTCGTGGCCTTTGTGATGGCCGGGCAAAATTGAGCCGCCGTAGAGGACGATACCGGGGATGTTGAGCCGCAGCAGAGCCATGGCCGCGCCGGGGATGGTTTTGTCGCAGGCTACCAGCGCCACCATGCCGTCAAACATGTGGCCGCGCGCCACCAGTTCGATGGAATCGGCAATGACCTCGCGGCTCACCAGCGACGCTTTCATGCCTTCCGTGCCCATGGTGATGCCGTCGCTAATGGCGATGGTATTGAACTCCATGGGCGTGCCGCCCGATGCGCGCACGCCTTCCTTCACCTTCACTGCCAGTTCCCGGAGATTGTAGTTGCAATTCATGGTCTCCGTCCAGGTATTGGCAATGCCAATGATCGGCTTCTTCAAATCCGCGTCGGTGAACCCAATCGACTTTAGAAACGCGCGGGCAGGCGCACGATCCCGCCCCTGCGTGATGGTATAGCTGTTCAGTTTCATCGGAATTATTCATCTTACTAAAGAGCGCCCGTCTCCCTACGACCGGCGATCAGGCTGAACGGGCAGGGGGCGCTGCCCGCAGAAGCAAAATCGGGCCGCGAAGGTGTGAAAAAATCGGGTTGGGCGTGCCCGACCCCCTACAGGCGCTTTCGCCACTCGTTGTAGTGGCCGAGCATGTGCTCGGCCACATCTGTCCGACCGTCGGCATCGAATCGATTTTTGACACCTTCCGCTCACTGTTGAACGGCGGCGGCCGCCACACGGATTCACCCCACATGACCCATGGCGTCCGGCCCGTGGCCGGGATAACATAGCTGCATGAAACGCCTGCTGATTGTAGTCGCATGCCTGTTCGTCCTGATTCTCATTGCCGGTGTAGTAGTTGCTTCGCTGGTCTCCGGCAACAGCAGTCGCGTGCTGGCCTCGTCTCTCTCGGAGACTCTCGGCGTGCCGGTCACCCTGGGCGACACCAAATTCGACTGGAAGCAATGGCTGCTGCTGAAGCCCGCCGTTGAGGTGGACAACATTGCCATCGGCAACCCTCCGGGCTTCCACGCGGCGCACTTGCTGGAAGCACAAAAACTCTCGGCGCAAATTGCCCTGCTGCCGTTGCTCCACAAGAACATCGAAGTTCACGCCATCGATATAGACCATCCCCTGATCAATGTCGAGACCAATGCCCAAGGCATTAGCAACATCGAGGCGCTGCTCAAGAAAGAAGACGGAAAGTCCGCCCCTGCAAGCTCCAGCACCGCAAGTCCAGGCGCACCAAGTCCAGGCGCGCCAAGTCCAGGCGCCTCAAGTTCGGGCGCCCCGAGCTCCGGCGGCAACCTGGTGGTGGACGAGTTCTCCGTGACCTCCGGTGAGATTACGCTTCTGGATGCGGCGCACAAAGAAGGGAAGATGGACGTGAGCGGCATCGACCTCCGCGTTCGTGACTTTGCGCGCGACCAGCCGTGCCACATCGACTTTAGCGCCAAGCTGTTTGGCGGCGCCAACTCGAGCGCCCATCTGACGGGCCAGGCTGGCCCGTTTGGAGCCGATACTCTGCCGCTCAACGGAACGCTTACCGTAGCCATTGCGCCCGCGGAGATTCCCCTGGCTCTACGGCGCGCTCAGTTCGGAAACCTGCTCGTCGCTCCGGGGAAGACGGCGAAAGTCACGCTCGATACCACGCTGCGCGGCGACGTCTATCAGAATCTGAGCGGTCCGGCCAAGCTGGCTGTCACCGGCATGCTGATTGGAAGGGACGAGCAGCATGTCATCCCGCTGGGTGGAGAATTTCCGCTTTCGTTCGGCGTGTCCAAACTGATGTCAGCGCCCAGCTACCACCTCGGCATCGCGAACGCGCAACTGCATCTGGGAAAAGGCGAATGGCTTGGAAACGCCGACTTGCAGCTTCACGGCACGGCAACTACGGGACGTTCGAGCGGCAAAATCCGCAATGTCGACATCAACGAACTCCTGAGTGCCATCACGCCGTCCAGCGGGAAAATCTACGGCGTACTCGAAATTCCGTCGTATTCCTTTGAATTCGGAGGCGCCAATGCCGATCAGGTCCGAAGTTCCCTGCACGGTGCCGGCAAACTTTCCGTCTCCCAGGGCCGGCTTGCGGCGCTGGATCTGCTGGCCCACATCAAGCACGCTATGGAACATCCGCAGGAGCTGTTCACCGGCCAGAAGGGCGAAACACCATTCACAACGCTGGTGGCGGACATGAACGTTGCCGGAAGCAAGCTCAATCTGGATGGCATCCTCCTGGACGGTCCCGCGCTTCGCGTCAATGGACAAGGATTCATTGGTTTCGATCAGGCCATTAACTTCGAACTGGCGGCGCACCTCCTGGGCGGCGGCACTCCGGTAAGTCAAATCGCTACAGGCGGTTCAGGAGGTGGAGGCATTCCGGTCTCCGTCACCGGAACCGTAGAATCCCCGCAAGTTCATCCTAATATCGGTAAGATGGTCAAGAACGTCGGCGAGGAATTGCTGGGTTCGTTCTTTAAGAAAAAACCCAAGTAACCTGGCCGATCGCGTTTCCACCATTCAAATTCAAGAGGAGTTCAATAGAAACGAAATGCGGAACTCGAATCATCAGAAAAACGCGACGGTTTCTCTTTGGAGGAGCCGCACCTGGCGCCTGCTTCTCCCCGCGGCGCTCGGCCTTCTGGCAGTCACAGGCGTGAGCGCGCAAGACAGCGGATACGTCAAGGCCCGCGGAAAGCCCGGTGACGCCGGGGTCTTCATCAATGGACAATACGTGGGGCCGGCCTCCCGCTTCACCGTCCCGGAGAAGTATCCCGCCCCGGCCGGCGACGTGGAAGTCACGTTCAAAGATCCGCGTTATGAGGACTACACCACCAAGGTCACGGTTCGGCCGAAAAAAACCACCAAGTTGCATTACTCGCTGAAACCGGTCGAGCCCGCCAAGCCGCCCTTCGGCCGCTTCCGGTTGGGAGGCGGAGAAGCCGAGTCGTTCGTCTCCATCGCCGCGGGTGACACCGGCGCGGTCTACCTCAACGACAAGTTTTTCGGATACGTGGACGAGTTGAACAATCCCGGTGGCGGTATCCTCCTCAACCCCGGCACCTACGACCTGCACATCGTGTCTCCAATCTTCGGCGACATCCGCCAGAAGATCACCATCGTGGCCAATAAAGTCACGGTAGTGCCGCTTCCGAAAAAAGAAAAATGAGCAGGCGTTTCGCTCTCTGAACCGCGATCTGTTATCCAAATGCAACGTTGACGGTCAGCCATAACCGTACCGACAATCGGGGGAATGAGCACTCCGAACCAGCCCCTTGCAACTCAATTAGCGGCGGCTCGCCATTCTTTCCGGGCCGTGGTCAAGATCTTGCTGGCGGCGCTGGCCATCGCATTAATGATCGTCGCTGGTTCGCCGAAAGCTAGACTTTCGGTGGTTTGGGCTTCGGGGCGCAGCGAGGGTTGCTCCTTTGAAGATACAGTCAACGGCCATGATCTGCTGCTGCGCATGGACAAACTCGGCAAGGAAATCGGCGCAGCCAGCCACGTCGTTCAGCGGGACGGAGGTTTTGAGCTGGTGGAGACTCCTCGAGGCCCCTTCTGGACCGCCGCCAACGACAGGTTTCTGAAATACACCCTCGCCGAGCAGGAGCTCGAGATTTACGGGTCCGGTAGCCGCGGTGTGCAGCCCGGAGATGTCGTGCTGGATTGCGGCGCCAACAACGGCGTGTTCACGCGAACCGCGTTGTCGCGAGGGGCCAGGCTGGTGGTGGCCATTGAACCCACACCTAATACGGTCGAGTGTCTGCGGCGGAATTTTTCACGCGAAATCTCCGATGGCCGCGTCATCGTTTATCCCAAGGGCGTTTGGGATCACGTGGATACTCTGGAACTCGCCGTCGGGACCGATGGCAACACCACAGGCAACAGCTTCGTTTTTGGCCGTGACGAGAAGACCAAGATAAAAGTCCCCCTGACCACCATCGATATCCTGGCCGGCGAGTTGCACCTGTCTCGCGTGGATTTCATCAAGATGGACATCGAAGGCGCCGAAAAGCAAGCGCTTCGCGGCGCAGTCAACACCATTCGCAAGTTCCGGCCGCGGATGGCGCTCGCCTCCGAACACCTCCCCGAGGATCCTCTCGAGATCCCCAAAGTCGTAGCCTCAATATCGCCTGGCTATGTGGTCTACCCCTCCAGTTGCAAGGATGATTTTCTGAGTGCGCCCCCGGAAGTGCTGTTGTTCCAGGCGCAATAGCAGGCTGCCGGCTAGGAAACCCACTTCAGCAGACGAATCACGCCCATCGATGCCGGCTTCCGATGCGCCGAAGCCTTACGGCGCGAATGAATGTCCGCACGGTTTTCGCAGTAGTATTGATAAGCGCGCAACAGCATCTCCTCGTTCGTCAGGGTCGGCCGCCACGCAAGATGCTGTTTGATCTTCGTGGTATCGAAGCAGAATTCCTCAGCGATCATTTTGTAGTGATAGGGTCCCAGCGGAGACACACCCGCTTTATACGCGAGCTTCATCGCCGGCAGTGCCACATGCTTCGGGAAATGGGCGATGCGCGAGGCGCTTCCGGCCTTTTCGATCACGTAGCGGTACACGGCCTCCAGCGGCTTCGGATCGTCCGACCCGATCCCGAATACCGAGGCGTGCTCCAGTTGGAGGGACAGGACCATGGCCTCGATCAAGTCTAGCGCGTAAATAAATTGATACCGGTTGGTGCCGTCCCCCACCACCCAAACTCGCCGGCCTTCATTGATGAACTCAAACAGGATCGAGAGCAAGCCCAGCCGTCCAGCTTCCAGAATGGTCGGGCAACGAATAATGATGGGAGCCAGATCGCCCGAAAATTCCAGCAGCACCTTTTCGCCTTCCCATTTCGACTGCCCATACAACTCCGCCGGGTTGGGTGCATCCTCCTCCACAACCGGCCGATGCAGGCTCTCACCCCAGAGACAGTTCGAGGACGTGAACACCAGCTTAGGCACGTGGAACCGCCGGCAGAATTCCGCGACCCTCCTGGTACCATCGACGTTCGATGTCCACAGAAAGTTCGCATCGGATTGGTCATGAGCCAGCACCGCGGCAACGTGCATCACAGCATCGATGCGCGCTTTAGAAAACACCCGCGAGAGATCGCTTTCGCTACGAATATCTCCTTCGACGAAATAAAATCGCGGATGGTGAATGTCGCACGGCTGCAGGTCGATCCCCAGGCAGTCAAACCCGCGATCGAGCAAGTCCTGCACCAATAATTGACCTAGAAAACCACTGCAGCCCGTAACAAGTGCCGTGGACATAGCCCGCTACTCTGAGAGTGTAATCTGAGTGACTCCCGCGAGCCATGTTATCGATGGATAACTACTACTGGTAGCGCAGGCCTCGCGGGTTTTGCGGGGAGACCTGCGGCTTTTTGCTCGTGGATGCTAAAACGCCGCGAGCGCCGGCCCGATTCTTTCACAGCTTCCTACGGCGGGTGTCCCGGAGAACCAGGCGTGGTCATGCGCTACCGGCGATTTGGACTGATTATGATTTTCCACAAGCGATCCGATAAGATTG
>Ga0187819_10001567_pt1 | contig 11859 bp, 8 predicted proteins | sample NC_wetland_sal_i_15_FD_132411 | JGI IMG/M metagenome (GOLD analysis project Ga0187819, IMG submission 132411) | Wetland sediment microbial communities from Neuse River Estuary, North Carolina, USA - SO4_4 | ecosystem: Environmental > Aquatic > Freshwater > Wetlands > Sediment | place: USA: North... | reverse complement strand
GGGTTTTTCGAGAGCGGCTCCGCCAGCCTCCGCCGCTCTTCGATGGATGCGCTCGATCGCCTCGCGGCCGTTCTCGGCCCGCGCGACGAAATGCTGCGCATCGAAGGCCACACGGACAATGTCCCCATTCACACCGCCCAATTCTCTTCGAATTGGGAGCTTTCGACCGCGCGTGCGACCGAACTCATCAAGGTCTTCATTCTGAGGTACAAATTCTCGCCAGCCCGCCTCGCCGCCGCGGGATACGCCGAATACCATCCTGTCGATTCGAACGATACAGCCGAAGGCCGGGCCCACAATCGCCGCGTGGATATCGTAGTCCTGAATCCCGTAGCCACGGCGGGGCTATTTAAGAGCGCTCCTTCGTCGCAGAAGAACTCGCTGGCCAAGCCGCCGTCGATCGCGCCGGATCTAGGCCACTTCGTTCCCAACTGATTTTTCGCGGGAATCAACTTAAACGCGTGTGGGCTTCATTTTCTCGAGCTCTTCCACGAGCTCGGCTCGTGTCAACAGGCCTTTGCGGAACAACAGCCGAACGACCGCCTGAAACGCCTCCGGTGTCGCTGGAAAGTAATCTGAATCTGCTGTTCGTGGCGCTGCAGGCCGCATCTGCGCTCGGGGCGCACCAGTGACCGCCTGAGCAGGCGCGGGGCGTTGACCTGCGACCCTGACTTCCGGCCGTTTTTGCGCCGTGGCGGATCTCGGCGGCACAGGCGCCAGACGTTGAAGCTTCTCGAAATCCGCAGGGCGCATGCCCGTGAACGCAATTCCCATCCCGAGTCCTGTCTGTGACGATCGCACCCTGCCGGACATTTCGAGCGTCGCGCCCTCTGGCTTGAGCAGCAGTTCAACAGCCGTGTCGACCGGCAGCGGCGCCAGCATCTCCACATAGCATCCACCCAGTGATATGTCCGTCACCGTTCCAGGCAGGCGCACGGACCCGTTGTCCATGCTTACCTGTGCCTCGATTCGGCAGGACTGCCTGGGGAATTGTCGGCGCTCGGCGCCCGACCACGCTGGTTGCGGCGCGTACGCGGGAGCAGCTTCGACCGGCTCAGGAATCGTCGACGTCGGGTTTGCCGGGTCGTAAGTATCAGCCACCCATTCCTTCGGCGGCACACCCCAGATGTACGTGCCGGGCTCGAGGCAACGCACGCCCGCGCGACCAGTTCCTCCTGCGCCCGAGTCAACCCACTGAACCCGGTACCACGCCATCTGTTCTTTGTACTGGATTTCGATTCGGCTTCCGACTTCGACGAAGTTACTTAGCCCCTTCAGGCACGCGCCGGAACAGCTGATATCGTGCGTCTCCGCAATTTTCTCGAACGGGTTACCCTGTGGATCCGACCCGCGAACGGTCACCCGGAAGGCGACGGCAACCCGCTGTTCTGTGCGTTGCCCCATGGATCCCTCAACACTGCTCCTTGCAAGGGCCGACGGCGCTTCGCAAGCCAGCTAGTTGATGACCTCCGACTTCGAAGCTTCCAGCGCCCGGCTCTCGGCCGCCCGCAGCGCCACCTTGCGATTGGCGATCTGATCGAGAATGGCGATCAATTCAGCGGTGCGAATCGGTTTCGCCAGGTAGTCGTCCATGCCCGAGGCAAAACATTTTTCGTCATCGCCTTTCATCGCGTGAGCTGTCATCGCGATGATGGGAATGTGCTTTCCCGTTTCTCGTTCCATCTCGCGGATCGCCCGCGTCGCTTCCCACCCGTTCATCTCGGGCATCTGGACATCCATCAGCACCAGGTCGTACGATTCTCGGTTCAGTGCGTCCAGCGCCTTTCTACCATTCGACGCGATCGCCACCTTGTGCCCCCACTTTTCCAGCAGTCGTACGACCAGTAGCTGATTCACCGCGTTGTCCTCTGCGAGCAGTATTTGCAGGCTGCACGGAGTCTCGCGCGGTGTGCGTCGCGTGCCGAGCGATGCCCTCGTTTCCTGCGTCACCGGCGTTCCCACGGCGATCAAAATGGCGTCCAATAGCTCTCCCTGACGGATCGGTTTCGTCAGATAGGACGCGATTCCCAGATCGCGACAGCGCACGCTGTCCCCGCGTTGACCCGCCGAACTCAGCATCATTACCGTGCCTGCACGAAAGTCGGGATGCCTCTTGATGTATTCGGCCAGCGTAAATCCGTCCATTTCGGGCATCTGCGCGTCGAGCAGAATCAGCGGGAAGTGCTTGCCTGCGCTCTTCGCCTGAATTAACGCGGCCATTGCCTTGGTTCCGCTCTCGGCTTCGGACGGTCTCATGCCCCAGTTGCTAAGCAATTTGCACAGAATTCGCCGGTTGGTCGCATTGTCGTCCACGATCAGCACAGGCATGCCGAGAAGACTGGACGGATCTCGTTGCGCCGCGAGCTTCGACGCAGAGCGCTGAGCTTTGAAACACACGGTGAAATGAAAGCGGCTGCCCTGGCCCAGCTCGCTCTCGACCCATATTTTTCCGCCCATCAGCTCCACCAGGCGCGACGAAATTGTTAGCCCGAGCCCGGTTCCGCCGTACTTGCGGGTCATCGAGCCATCAGCCTGCTTGAACGGCTCGAAAATCGCGCGCTGTTGCTCCGGTGTGATCCCGATCCCTGTGTCCGTTACTTCAAACTCCAGGCGCACGAAATCCGGCTCGCGCGATTCCACTTTCACGCGCAAGACGACCTCCCCTCGCTCCGTGAACTTGATCGCGTTGCCAACCAAATTATTGATGATCTGTCTTAGACGCCCCGGATCGCCGATCATGGCGTCCGGCACGTCTGATTCGAACTCAAACGCGAGTTCCAGCCCTTTTTGATGAGCGCGCAGGCTCAGCGCCTTCATCGTGTCGCCCACGCAGTCTCCCAGACTGAAATCGATTGACTCGATGTCCATCTGCCCGGCTTCGATCTTCGAGTAGTCGAGGATGTCGTTGATGAGTGTCAGGAGCGAATCGGCCGAGGCTTTGGCGAGATTCAGTTGTTCGCGCTGCTCGGAGTCGAGCTCGGTGTCCAGCACGAGTTCCGTCATGCCGATGATGCCGTTCATCGGCGTGCGGATTTCGTGGCTCATATTCGCCAGGAATTCGCTCTTAGCCCGGTTGGCCGATTCGGCCGCCTCTTTGGCGCGCCTGAGCGCTTCTTCGGCGCGCTTACGCTCCGTAATGTCGTAATAGATGACCATAACCTCCGACGTTTTCCCGTCGCGTATAACCGGGACGCCGAAAACTTCCACGTCCACAAGCGACCCGTCGCACCGTTGCCGGCGTGTGGACATGCGTGTCAACTGTCCCTCTATCACTTTCTTGTGGGAATCCTCCATCTGCGCGCGAAGTTCGCCCGAACCGAGCAGGTGGAAAACCTTCCGCCCTACGATTTCAGTCTGGGGATATCCAAAGAGTTTCTCGAATGCAGGATTGCACATCAGGACGGCGCTGGCCCGGTCCGTCAAGATAACGCCTACGGGCAGGTTCTCGATCAGCGAGTTCAAAAGATTCGTTCGGTCCGCGAGCGCTCGTTCTGCCTGTTTGCGCTGCGTGATGTCCTGATAGAGGATAACGGAGCCGCTCACCTTGCCGTCCACGATGCGCGGCACGCAAAGGCCCTCCACGTCGACGGCTGTCCCGTCGCTCCTGTTGCGCTGGGTGGTCAAGTGGGTCGTTCCACCCCGCGAGGCGTTCCGCTTGCTTAATTCCACCTCTTGTTGCGTATCCGGGCTCGCGAGGAGTTGCGAAAGCGAGCGACCGAGAATATCTTCCTGACGATATTTAAACAGCGTCTCGAACGCCGTGTTGCACATTTCGACGCCGTCGTTTGCGTCGATTGCCACGATCGCGATCGGAGCGCTTTCAATTAAAGAGTCGAGAAAGCGCTTTCGGTCCCCAAGTTCTCGCTCGGCCAGCCGGCGCTCGCTGACTTCTTTCTGCAACGCGAGCGTCCTTTCGTTTGTCCGGATTTCGCTTTCCTGCTGCGCCCATCGGAGCGCGGCCTCGCTCGATTGGATGCGATCCAACGTTTCATTCACGACGTCACAGAGCGCGCCAAATTCATCGTTGCTGCTCTTGGCCGGCCGCGCGGTGTAATCCTTTGTCCGGCACACCTTCGAAGTCGCAAACAACAATTTTCTCGCCGGCTCTGAGACTTCGCGATGCAGGTGCGAAACTAGCAAGAGGACGGATGCAAGTGAGGCCGCCAGCACCATCGCAATGAGCACAGCCAGTAGAGTCGGGGACTCATTGCCAGTTCTGTGAAGCGAATCGCGTGCGCCGGCGGCCTCAAAAATCACGAATCCCGCGCAAGTCACTGCGGCCGTAGTTGCCCACACCGCCAGCGCGATCCGCGTGATCTTCCGCCGAATCGAAACGCTCCGACGCTCCTGCCCGCCCACTGGTTCTGTCATGGTCAGAATTGATCGCTGCGATTTCGCCTGATTCGTGATGAGAGTTGGTGACGGCGTGTCGCCGTCCGTTGCCGCCCGCCCTTTGCGCTCCCAATCTGCCAGCTGGCGCGACGGCGGCCCCCCAAGGAAATCGCTTCAATAGCTAATCGGCCAGATCGCCTAAAGCTTTAGGAATGAGCAACAAATCGGCTCCGCGCGAGATAGGTAGGTGCAGGCGTCGACTCGGGACCGTACGTAGGCGTTCGAAATTCCCAAGCTACCTCAAGTTTTCGACGTCAACTGCCGATGAACATTCGTGGAGACTTTGCGCGATTCCGGGCCGGAGCAGTCTGTCGCGAGCAAGTTTCTTCGCTATGCGGCCCGCCAGCCGATTCTGACCGCCGACCAGCAAGTCTACGGCTACGAGCTCCTTTTTCGAGACAGCCTAGAGAATTCCTTCACCAGCAACGATCCCGACGCCGCCTCTCGCAACGTTCTCGACTCTTCGATTCTCATGGGTCTCGACGTTCTCTGCGACGGCCGCCGAGCATTCATCAATTGCACGCGCGATCTTCTTCTTCGCGGTTACATCACACTCCTTCCACCGAATCAGACCGCGGTCGAGATTCTCGAAACGGTCCCGCCGGACGAATTGGTAATCGCCACCTGTCGGCGCCTGAAGGATTCGGGATACATGATCGCGCTCGACGATTTCGCGGAAAACGATCCTCGCGAGCCTCTCGTGGATCTTGCCGACGTCATCAAAATCGATATGCGCGCAACGCCGATCGAAGCTTGCGCCGCCATTGTCAAGCGCTACGGGAATCCGCGCCGCCGATTGCTTGCGGAAAAAACCGAAACGCGCGAAGAGTTCCAGGCGGCTCGCAAGGCAGGCTTCAGCTATTTTCAAGGATATTTTTTCCGCAAGCCGGAAATCGTGCAGGCGCGCGAGATTCCTGCGAATCGCGTCAACTATTTGCGCTTGCTTCAGGCCATCTCTCAGCCGGAAGCGGACCCGCGCAAAATCGAGGAAATACTCAAGGGAGAAGCTTCGCTGTGTTATCGGCTGCTGCGCTACCTGAACTCACCGATCTTTGGTTTCCGGCAGGAGGTTCGGTCGGTGCGTCATGCACTGACAATTCTGGGTGACCGCGAGATGCGCCGCTGGATTCGCCTGGTCACCACTCTCACCGCAGGACAGAACAAGCCCACAGATCTAATTCTTACGGCGTTGACCCGGGCGCGCTTCTGCGAATTGATTTCGACCAAGGTCAATCACGGCTCGTCCGATCTATTTCTCGTCGGACTGCTTTCCGTGATGGACGCAATTCTGGAAATGCCGATGGGTCTGGTGCTGGATGGCATCTCGGTCGAGCCCGACACGAGGGCCGTCCTGCTCGGTGAGCAATGCCCACTCACACCCATTTACGAATTGACGCTTGCTCAGGAAGCCGGCGAGTGGAACGAAGCGGAAAGGCTCTCGAAAGAACTACGCTTGCCAGGAAGTTTCGCCGTCGATGCTCACTGGACTGCTATGCAATGGGCTTCTGAAATGACGAGCGAGGTCTGAGTCCTCCAGCCTCTCGCGAAGGTTCTAGCAATACCCCGATTCACCGTAGCTTCCGGACTTGCGGCTCCGGTCTCCGCCGTCGAATTCATCGTTTGCCCGGTCTGGTTCCCCGGGAAGAGCTTGTTGGCTTTCCCCCGGCGCGGTTCCGCCGCGCACCCTTCCAAATACTTCCGGGAAGAGCCTTCGAACTTCGGCCAAGACGTCTTCCGGCGACGTGCTCTTGTCAAAATAGCGGCCCGTATGCGCGGTCGTCTGTGAGACGCTGTCAGACGGAGCGGGCGCATCGCTGATGATGATGAACCGAGTCGTCGGCATCATTTCCCGTAGGCTCAGGGTGCACTCCAGTCCGTTCATCCGGGGCATGTGCAGGTCAGTCACGATTACGTCCGGCTGCAGCACCTCCGCCTTATCCGGAAGTTCAAATCCGTTCTTGGCTGTCCCGACGATTTCGATCGCGCGATCTGTCTCGAGGCACGAGCAGATCGCCGCCATCGCAACCGGCGAATCGTCGACAACCAACACTCGTACGACCTTTTTCACGCTCACATTAATTCCTTTAGTCGATATGAAATGGATTCCCACGCCTCTAGGGTGAGGTATACGGATAGGAAAAGAAATTCAGCAGGTTCTCTAGGGAAAATCCTGTAGTACGGTCGGACCAGTCTCTCTACGTGTGAATCATTTCATTACGAATCGCATAATGAACGAGTTCGGTGATTGAGTGAACGTTCAGTTTCAGCATGATGTTCGCCCGGTGCGTCTCGATCGTTTTGACGCTGATACCGAGCATCGTCGCGGCTTCCTTGTTGCTCTTGCCCTCGGCCAGAAGCTGCACGATTTCACGCTCGCGCGGAGTCAGCCTGCCTCGCGACGCCTTGCCAGTCGGTTCGCTCATTTGCCTCGTCACCCAGTCGGCGAGCTTCGACGTGAAATATGGTTTGTGCTGGCGCACCGCATCGACCGCGGCTAGCAAGTCCTGATCGGCATCTTCCTTGACTAGGTATCCGCGCCCGCCGGCATCGAAAATCTCTCGCGCCAGCTTTTCCGACCCGTGCGCGCTCAAAACTAGAACCTCCGTCACTGGAGAGACGGCTCGAATTTGGCGCGCCGCCTCCACTCCATTCAGCTCGGGCATCCCAATGTCGAGAATGGCCACATCCGGCCTGTGACGCTTCGCCTCGGCAACGGCCGCCCGCCCGTCGCCCGCCTCGGCGCAGACCTTCCACCCTTTCTTCGACTCCAAAAGGCCCTTCAGTCCCCGTCGCACGACGCTGTGGTCATCTGCTAGCAGGATGCGAACCGGCATGATTGTCTTCTCCGCCCAGCGGCAGCACTGCCTTTACGGTGGTCCCTCGATTGATCGAGATGATTTCCAATCGCCCTCCAAGTTGCCTCATGCGTTCACGCATGCCAAGAATTCCCACGCCGAGTGTTCCGGAGCCGGTCGGCTGTTTGCTCAAATTCTCCCTGCTCATTCCGCGTCCTTCGTCGATTATTTCCAGTGTGACGTCGTCGCCCTCCCGCGCCAGACGAATTCTGCCGCGCGAGCTTCCGGAGTGCTTTTGTATGTTGCCGAGGGCTTCTTGCACGATTCTAAAAAGCGCCATCTCGGATTCTCTCGGCAGTCGGCCGACATCGAACGGCATCTCGAACTTCAGTTCGATCCCGCTCCGCTGGCTGAAGCCCTTCGCGTATTCTTCAATGGCCGACGCCAGTCCTAGCTCATCGAGCAACGGAGGATGCAGCAGGTAGGAAAGTGACCGAATCTCCTTCGACAAGTCTCGCACAGTCCTTCGTGCGTCCGCCAGAATCTGGCGGGAGCGCTTGGTCCGGACGTCGTCGGATTTCCCCAATTGCGCGAGGCTCAAATTGATTGCGAGGAGCCTTTGCGAAACGCTGTCATGGAGGTCGCGCGCTATGCGCCGCCTCTCTAGTTCCTGCAGTTGAAGGAGGCGCGACGAAAGTTGTCGCAGCTCTTCTTCCGCGCGCACCTGCTCCGTGATGTCGTGCGATACGCCGATCGACCGCTCTGCCTTTCCCTCGGGCCCGGGTATCTGGATCGCGCGGTTGAAATGAATTCGATAGGCCCCCTCTGGCGACCGGTAGCGCACAACGAACTCGAATGGGCTACATTCAATCTTGGCTCGCTGCACGATCGATTGAGCCCGCTGGCGATCCTCCGGATGAACTCGCTCCCAGTACGCTTCACGATCCCATTCAGCTGCGGACGCAAGACCGTACATCTGGAGCAGGTTCCTCGAAAGAGTTGATTGCCCAGTCTTGAGATCGGTTTCCCAGCTGCCTACGTTCGCAAGTTGCTCCGCTTGGGCCAGCAGGGTTTCGCTTTTTCTCAGGCGGTCGTCGGTCTGCTTTCGCGCCGTGATATCACGCACGGTTGCGACCACGCCGATGATTTCACCTTGCGGGTCTCGTAACGGCGCAAAATTGTTGTTGCACCAGCCGGCCAGTTTGGTTTGCGGCACCTCGAAGGGCGCGTCGTGCGAGGAAACGGTCTCTCCCGCGAGCGCTCTCTGGAGGTCGGCGTACATTCCGCCCTCGCCCATGAAGGGGAAAACTTCAAGCGGATGTTTTCCAATGACCTCGCTTTCCTTCACGCCGCTCATGCGCTCCATGTAGGGATTCCAGAGCACGTATCGCAGTTGGCGGTCGTGAACGATGATCCCCTCTTGCGCGCTCAAAAGAATCTGGCGATTGAGCTCACCGGCCCTCAACAGCGCAGCTTCCGTGTTCTTTCGGTCGGTAATATCAGTGAGAGTCGTGATCACATTGAGCAGTTCACCGGTGTCCGTGAACTGAGGAACAGCCGTCACCAGCGTCCACAAGAACGCCTCCGAACCCGGGCGATGCCAGCCCAGAACCTCGCCAACAATGGGTTTCTTCGTACGAATGGCTCGGGCGACTGGTCGCATCAGTTGCGGGCACTCCGATCCATCCTCTCGCAATGTTACGAGATTTACGTCGCGCGTCCTCTTGCCGGCGATCTGTTCCTTTGTTACCCCGAACATTTCGAGCGTAGCTCGGTTGGCGAACACGATTTCCCCGTTGGGTCCGTTCACCATCACGCCTACTTGGAGTGCCTCGAATAACGACTGGAAGGACTCTACTCCGGAGGGCTGCGTTTCGACCTTGGGGGCTGCATCCGTCGCCGTTGCCCGAGAGGTTCGTGCCATAGGCATGTTCCGCGTCACCTGGAACATTTCTCCAGGAGAGTTCCTGCCATTCACCGGTCCCCGTCCAGTGGAATGGAAGCTAAGTTATTCAAGCACCTATAACTTGAAAATGCAAGTATCGCAGGGGGTGAGCGCCATTCTCGGTTCCCAGGTTACCCTTCGCATACCAGGTTGAGCGCGTGCGTCCGAGGCAGAGTGCAGGGGACGATTGGTTAGGACTGATCGATTTCCGTTTAGCTCATTTCGATTGAATTGATCTTACTGGCGATTCGAAACGACAGGTCTTGTTGGTCGGTAGGAAGCTTGCTGGGCGGAGGAAGTTCAGCGATCAGATCTTCGTACGTGGCGCGTCGGTTGGCGCGTACGACCTCGAACCCCAGCACATCCGCCAGCCTGCAGCCGTAACGAACCAACGTGAGAACGCCCGGATCGCTGCCTCGCGGCAGGTCGTGGTGTTGCGACGCGGCGATGATCAGATTCGGAGGCAGATTCCATTTCGACATCAGTATTTCGCCGGTTTGGCAGTGGTCGATTCCGAATAGCTCGCGCTCAGCTTCCAGTAACTCCAGAGATGTCGGCTCCGGATTCAGAATGAATTCGCTGTAGCGCGTCGGAAAGGCCATCGCCAGTGCCAGCCGTCCGATGTCGTGCAGAATTCCCGCCGTATAGGCCACGTCTTCGCTCGTCGCGGTGCCTTTGGCTAATTCCCTCGCAAGCAACGCCGTGGCCAGACTGTGCCGCCAGCAGATTCTCATCCACGGAGCGTCCAGCGACTTGCCGATGTAGTGTCGCAGCGCGCTGGTGACGACCACGCTCTTGATCCGGTCAAGCCCCAGCAGCACCATCGCTGTTAGCGCGCTCTCGACCTCGATCCGCAACCCGTACAGCGCGGAGTTGGCAATGCGAAGGATCTCGCCCGAAAGAGCGGCATCGGTCCGGATCAGTTCGCTTAACTCGCGCATCGGCGCCTTCTCGTTGGAAACGAGCTGGAGCGCCTTGACCGCGACAATGGGAAACGGCGGAAGGTCGTTCAGTACCGATGGAAGTTGTGCGCGCTCGGCCGTCTGACGTAGCATTTTTCCCAATCTCTCGTGTGATTCGTCAGCGCCCGCGCGATCGGCCGGCCCGTTCGGCGCATCATTCGGATCGCACTGTTCTGCTCAATATCTTGCTAACCGCTGTTCGGGACGTCTGAAGTCGGCTGCGTGGCCTCAGGCCGTGGCGTCACATTTGGCGCCGCGATTTCGGCCCTGTTGCGCCCTCGCCTTTTCGCAGAGTAAAGCGCAACGTCCGCCTGGACCATCAGCCGCTCGATGTCGCAATTCTGGCCTGGCCGAATCCCTGCTATACCCAGGCTGGCGGTGACGCGCGTCTCTCGCCCTTGGAACGTGTACACGTGCGCCTCGATCTGCTGCCGGATGCGCTCCACCGCAATTCGCACTCCATCCTGATCGGTAAAGGTCAACACGAGCATGAATTCGTCTCCGCCGATGCGCCCGCAGATGTCGCACTGTCGGCTATTTCGGCGAATAGTGTCGGCGACGCTTCGCAGAACCACGTCGCCCGCATCGTGCCCGAACGTGTCATTCACCGTCTTGAACTCGTCGACGTCGATCATCACGATCCAGAACGGAAACTTGTGCCGCAAAGCTCCTGTCAGTTGCCGCCGTCCCCACTCCTCGATCGCGCGTCGGTTTGGCAGATTCGTCAGACTGTCGGTGAGCGCGAGCTGCTGCAGCATCAAGTTCTTCGCCTCGATCTCCCTGTGCAATTCGACGATGCGCCGCCCCGTATTCACTCGCGCCGCGAGCTCCTCCGCGTTGAACGGCTTTGTCACGTAGTCGTCGGCGCCCGCTTGCAGACCCTTCACCACCTTGCTCTTCTCCGACACGCCGGTGAGCATGATGATGTAGGTGATTCGTCCGCCGAAATCCGTGCGAATTCGCTCGCACAATTGCAGCCCGCTCAGATCCGGCATCAGCCAGTCGGTAATGACGATCCCGGGCTTGTGCTCCGCAAAAAGCTCCAATGCCTCCGCGCCCGTTTTGGCAGGCAGCACTGTGTACTGTTCCTTGTCGAGCGCATGCTCCACAAGTTTCCGCGCGACCGGCGAATCGTCGATCACGAGCACCGCCGTCGGCTGCTTCACGGCGCCCATCGCCGGTTGAATCTGAGGACTCGGCGTCGCGTGCGTCCCTTCGTCGCCGGAATTCTCGCCGGATATGATGTGAGTAGCGTCCATAGGTGTCGCGCCTAGTCGGCGTCAGGAGTCTCCGTCAACAGTTGTCGTGGCCGCTCATCATGCAGCGGCTGCCTGAGGTGTCTGCAATGCGTCGCTCGTTCCTGATGAACTGGAGCCCGTGGCATCGCTGGAAGATTGCCCCGCGGCCGCCTGATTTCCACCGCTGGCGAGCGTCGCGGTAATCTCTTCGATCTGCAGTTTGAAGGCGACGAATTCCAGGCTGCTTCCGGTTGTGTTCGCTCCCTGAGAAGACGAATCTGAATTGCCGGAATTTCCTTGCGCCCCGTTTCCTGAGCTGCTCGTGCTCCCTTGCATCTGCACTTGCACTTCAGAGAATTGAAAGCTCAGCTCTTCAACCTGCACTGTGCCGCTCGGCGGAGTCGAACCAGCGCCGCCCGCGCTTGGCGGCGTGCTTTCTGTGACGCTCGAAGTGTTCTGTGCACCGGTCGACGCAGAGGAACCCGTGGTCGACGCCGGTGCAGCGCTGCCGCCGCTAGACGTTGCGT
>Ga0187819_10001566_pt1 | contig 11865 bp, 7 predicted proteins | sample NC_wetland_sal_i_15_FD_132411 | JGI IMG/M metagenome (GOLD analysis project Ga0187819, IMG submission 132411) | Wetland sediment microbial communities from Neuse River Estuary, North Carolina, USA - SO4_4 | ecosystem: Environmental > Aquatic > Freshwater > Wetlands > Sediment | place: USA: North... | reverse complement strand
GGGAAGCAGCATGGTGCCGAAAATGCCGAGAGCAAGCCACCGGCACCTAGACCACCATTGCTGGCCGCTCTGCGTGATTGGACCATTGCCAAACCCGATTAAATTCTCGAGCGTTGAAAGCAGGGCTGCCGAAAGCGTGCTGAAATCCTCGTTGACGCTTCCTTCAAAATATTTCAGCAGCAAGGAAGAAACCAGCCAAAGCGATGCCAGGAGCGGGAGGCCAATCGCCAACTCCCCCCTGCGAGCGAACCACGGACCCAGCACTCTTCTTCCGCGGTATAGCACAAAAAAGAATACCAGCACCCCGACAGCCCATATCGGCAAGTCTTTCGTCGCCATTCTTTTCCACGGGTTGAAGTAAATCTTCTCCGCAGCGATCTCGGGGTGGTAGCGGACGACGAGCGGAGCAGGCGCACTGACCCGCAGCAGCGCCAGCTTCGCGGGCAGGCCAGTCACCGGATCCCCATGCGATTGCTGCTCTACTTCCACTTGCCGACGCAAATTCGTCTCCAGATCTTGCTGGTTCGCATTGATCGTGCTGGCCAGTTGTCTGACGACCGGGTCAGACTCACCTAAGTTCGTAAGCAGCAAAGCGCGAACTCCCACGGTAAGCGTCGCGCTCTCCTGGCAATAGGCATCAGGCGGTATCAATTGCTCCATGTAACTTCCATCCGTCACCAGCCGCTGGACGAGGTCCACATCCAGATTGAACAGGTGTAATTCGCTGTCGATGAGCGCGGGATCTCTCAATCGCGCCGAGCGGATCGCATCGCAAGGTTTCTTCTTACGCTCGGAATCCAGAAGCTGGCCGTTCGTATCGAACGGAACAATCTTGTCGCGAAGACTGTCAAATGGGACGGCGCCCACCTGAAACACCGCGTCCAGCTCGAGTCTATGCAGCTCGGCGAGAGCCTCAGCGCTGCTCATATGCCCGATGGAACCAACCGGGCAATGCATCGCGGCCCTGGGGCATCCATCGAGCGCGTCAATATCGTTTGCAGTCAGCCCCGCGGCGTCCAGAATTCGCCGGGCGGAGAGCACCGTCAGGCTGTTCTCGATTCCCAGCCACACGCGCCGGCCGCGAAGATCCGACAGATGCGCGAGGTTTAAATGCGGGCGAATCACGATGTGGACGGCCTCGACGTAGAGCGGCGCGACCAATGTGAGATCTTGCGCCTACGTCACGCGGATGGGTGGGTGGCCATACCAAGCGTCATGGGCGATGTCGCTTTGAACCAGCGCGAACTCGGTGAATCTCTTCCCGGTTTCGGGGTTCGTCGTTTCCAGCCCCAGAAGATTGCACCTCGTTTGTTCCGTGCTGATGGGCTGAATCTCAAGAGCTTTTCCATTGCTGCGGCTGGTCTTCGCGGCAACTACGCTCGAGATGGCCTTCCCCACCATGTAGTAATAGCCGCTGCTCGGCCCCGTCAGCAGGTGCAGCCCCGCGACGGGCTTCGCGCTCTCGAATTCGGCTTTGCAATGCTCGGTCCAATCCTTTAGAAAGGCAGCCTGATCTGCCTTTAGGTTCCCGTCGGCTTTCTGCTGAGGTGTCTTCTCGGATTGCGCGCGCGCGACGGCGCCGAGCGGGAACAGGAGCAGGAAAATTGAGAGACCGTACTTGAACGCGGAGCGCTTCATTTTCTGCCTCACGGGCGCTTGGGAATGGTACGTGTCGTTGCGCCGAGTATACATCCAATCGCAGGGCCGTGCTGTGGGATGAGTTAAGTGTATCCGGTTCAACTCACACTCTCTGGGCACAGCACCTTCGGCCAGGGTCGATTGCCGCTCTTGTGGCTCGGCAGCCGGGACTTCCCCGTAGGTAGTGAAGCGATGGCGTGAAACGTTTCATCGCCTGCATCTAACTTCCCTCAGTTGCGCCCGCCATTGCATGGGAGCCACTGATACTTGCTTCTCACCCCGCGCAGATTCCGGTATTCTCGATAGCCTATGCTTGATTTGGGGTACGTACGCGAGCACTTGGACGTAATCGAACAGATGGCGCGCAACCGCGGCATCGCGCTCGATCTCGAGCCCTTCCGCGCAATTGACACCGAGCGCCGCCAGCTCATCACCACCACGGAACGCCTGAAAGCCGAGCGCAACAAGGCCAGCGATGAAATTGCAAAGCTGAAAAAAGCAGGGCAGGACGCCTCCCCGATTCTCGCGCGCATGAAACAAGTCTCGGACACGATCAAGCGCGACGACGAGCGCATCGCGGAGCTCGACGAACAGCTAAAGCAGTTTCTCCTGACCGTCCCCAATATTCCCCACTCGAGCGTCCCCGTGGGGAAAAGCGCCGCGGACAATGTAGAAGTGCGGCGGTGGGGCACGGCGCCGAAATTCGATTTTGCCGCGCGGCCGCACTGGGAATTGGGCGAGGGCGCGGGAATTCTGGATTTTGCAGCGGCGGTGAAGATGACCGGAGCGCGGTTTGCGGTTTACAAGGGGCTGGGGGCGCGGCTCGAGCGTGCGCTGGCGAATTTTTTTCTGGATGTGCACACGCGCGAACACGGCTATGCGGAAATTTTGCCGCCGTTCCTCGTCAACACTGCTTCGCTCACAGGCGTGGGCCAACTGCCGAAATTTGCGGCGGACATGTTTCACATCGAGGGAACGGATTTTTGGCTGACGCCGACGGGGGAAGTGGAGTTGACGAGCTTGCACCGCGACGAGACAGTTGACGCGGAGGCGCTGCCGATTAAAGTGTGCGCCTGGACGGCCTGCTTCCGTTCCGAAGCCGGCGCGGCGGGCAAAGACACGCGCGGCATCAAGCGCCAGCACCAATTCCAGAAGGTGGAGATGTTCAAATTCACCCGGCCGGATACGAGCTACGACGAACTCGAATCGCTGGTGCGCAACGCCGAGACGGTGCTCCAGCGCCTCGGGCTGCACTATCGCGTCGTGCAGCTTTGCACCGCCGATATGGGATTTGCTTCTTCAAAAACCTACGACATCGAGGTCTGGCTGCCTTCTGCGGCCGAGTTCATGGAGATTTCTTCGTGCTCGAATTGCGAGGCGTTTCAGGCGCGCCGCGCGGGCATTCGTTTCAAGCCCAAGGGCGGCAAAAGCGAGTTCGTGCACACGCTGAATGGATCGGGACTCGCCGTCGGGCGCACCTGGATCGCCATCGTCGAGAATTATCAGCAGGCGGATGGCTCGATCGTCATTCCCGAAGCCCTCCGTCCGTTCATGGGCGTGGACAAAATCGGAAAATAGAAAAGTGAAAATGGGCGCCACAAATAGACATCCCCGCTCGCCCGGGAGTCGTCTTCCCATTTTCTATTTTCAATTTTCCAATTTCCAAATTACGTCGTGTGGCCCTCGAGAACTTTCGGGCCCGTGGGAACGGGCGCGCCGCCGGCCGGCTCGAGAGTGATGGCGAAAGCCTTGGCGGCGACCCCTTCGGGCAATTTCGTCATCCAGTGAGCTGAGTCACTGGTGGCGGGATTGAAAACGCCTGCGCTGATGGGGCTGCCCTCCATGGGCACCACCCAGAGTTGATAGCTCTTGTCTTCCGGCGGCGGTTCGATCCACCCGTCGTACATGAGCATACCCATTTTTTCGTTGTACATCACTTTTACGGCGCCGTTGGGCATGCCGGGCATGGGCGCGAGTGATACCGTGATGGTATCTTTCGCTTCGAAGAGATGCGCGACGCTGCGCGCGTAGTCGAGCTGTTTTTGCTGATCCTGCAAAGTCGCGCGCAGTTCGGCGATTTCCCGGTCGAGGCGCCTGTTTTGGGTCCAGAGGAATATCGCCGCGAGTCCGAGAGCCACGGCTGCGGGAACCAGCACAGCAGCCCACCAGCCTCCAAAAAATCTCCCGGCCGGCTCGTGCTTCGCATGGCTGGGGGCGGAAGCGCTCGTTTCCGGGCCGCCGCGCAATTGGCGCAGGAGACGCTCCCTCACCGCGGGCGAGGGCTCGCTGCGCGGGGCGGCGAAGGCGAGAAGCGCGACGCGGCCCCGCGCTTCGGCAAGTTTTCGCGCGCACGAAGCGCAGGAAGCCACATGCGATTCAATCGCTTGCTTCTCTTCGCCCTCGAGCGAGCCGAGTGCGTAGAGATCGAAATCTTCTTCGTGGGCCGGATGTCCGTTCATGGTTGCAAATTCCGTTTCAACGCTTCCATCCCCGAGCGCAGCCGCGTCTTCACGGTGCCGAGCGGATCGCCCGTGCTCCGCGCGATCTCGCTATGCGTCATGCCTTCAAAATACGCCAGCTCGATCACGGCGCGCTGCTCCCGGGGCAGGCTTTCGAGCGTGGCCTTCACGCGCCCGAGCAATTGTTGCTGCGAGATTTCCGTTTCGAGCGTCATGGGCAGCACGGCCGTATTTTCCGAAAGTTCCTCGCCCGCGGCGGGATTGTGGTGCCGAAGCCGCGAAATGGCGCGGTTGCGCCCGATCACCAGCAGCCAGCCGGGGAGCGAGCCGCGCGAGGCGTCGAATCGCGCTGCCGTGCACCAAAGCTGATAGAACACATCCTGCAAGATTTCCTCCGCCGCTTGCGTGTCGCGCAGAATGCGATTCAGCATGGAGGTGAGCATGCGGGCGTAGCGGTCGTAGAGATGCGCCAGCGCCCTCTCGTCGCGCGCGACTATTCTCTCGATGAGCGCCTCGTCCGTGGCCCTCAACTCCGCTCCGGTTCCTGAATTCAAGAGGTCTAAGCTGCTCCACTTTCTAGATACGCGCGGTAAAGAGTTTCCGGATTGGCAGGGCTCGCTGGGAACGTCCCGCGCGTTATGGGTTTCCGGCAACGACGCGCAGCCTAACTTGCCTGTGGGCGTGCGGTCAACGCCCTTGTGACAATGGCTTGAGTGGCGTGAGCGCCACGAGGGGGGCGCGCCGAGGCGAGCAATTCCTATGCCCATATAAGCCATTTAATTGCATATAGTTACCGAAGTTCCGGGGCTCATCCGGGGCGATATTGCCCCCCCACCTTCGCCTGTGATTTGTATTTTGGCCGTGGTTTTCATTGACATCCTAGGCGGCTTGGCTAAACTTCGATTCGCGCTAGACTTACGAGGCATTAGATTCTCCCGAAAATTTTTTCGGCAGGCGATGGCACCCCAGTTCTTGCCACGTCAGGAGGAAGGACCGATGGCCACAGTCGCCAAGGCGGCTCCCCAGCCCATCCCGCGCATTGCGCCGCGCGAGGATTTAAATCCCTACCGCATTTCGCAGATTCAATTCGATATCGCCGCCGAATATCTGAAACTCGATCCTGGCCTGCGACAAATTCTTCGCACGCCCAAGCGCGTGCTGGAAGTCTCTGTCCCCACGAAACTCGATAACGGGCAGATCAAAGTCTTCACCGGCTACCGCGTCCAGCACAATATCGCCCGTGGGCCCGCCAAGGGCGGCATCCGTTACCATCCGGCAGTCACGGTTGATGAAGTGAAGGCCCTCGCGGCCTGGATGACCTGGAAGACCGCGACCGTGAATATCCCCTATGGCGGTGGCAAGGGCGGCGTGATTTGCGATCCGAAACGCATGAGCAAATCCGAGCTCGAGCGCATGACGCGGCGATTTACGTCCGAAATTTTGCCCATCATCGGGCCGGAGCAGGATATCCCGGCGCCGGACGTTTACACCGATTCGCAGACCATGGCCTGGATCATGGATACCTACTCCATGACCAAGGGGTATTCGACGCTTGGAGTGGTCACGGGGAAGCCGCTTTCGATCGGTGGGTCCGAGGGACGCAACGAAGCCACCGCGCGCGGCTGCATGTTCGTCACCGAAGAAGCCTGCCGCGTCAAGAAAATGTCGCTGCGCGGCGCGAGCATCGCCATCCAGGGATTCGGCAACGCCGGTTCGCTTGCGGCGAAGCTGTTTGCCGAGAAAAAAGCGCGCGTCATCGCCATCAGCGATTCGCGCGGCGGCGTTTTCAATTCCCGCGGCATCGATCCGCTGAAAGCCATGCGCTATAAGGAGCGCTCGGGAACCGTCGTCGGCATGCCCGGCACTTCGCGCATTTCGAATGACGATCTCCTCACCATGAAATGCGACATCCTGGTCCCCGCAGCGCTCGAAAACGTCATCACTCTCAATAACGCCGATCAAATCAAAGCGAAAATCGTCGCCGAAGCCGGCAACGGCCCCACCACTCCGCATGCGGACGAAGTGCTCGCCCGCAAAGGCATCATGGTCCTGCCGGATATTCTCGCCAACGCCGGCGGCGTCACGGTCAGCTATTTCGAGTGGGTGCAGGACCTGCAAAGCTTCTTCTGGTCGGAATCGGAAGTGAACGCCAAACTCGAGACCGTCATGAAGCGCGCCTTCCTCGAAGTCCACGAAACCGCCCGCAAGCATCGCACCCACATGCGCACCGGCGCGTACTGCCTGGCCGTCGGCCGCGTCGCGGATGCCACGCTCGTCCGCGGCCTTTTCCCATAGCTTCTCAGCAAAACAAAATCTGAGCATCGCCCGCTAGTGCCGGTGAAAATTATTGTTGCGTTGTGGTGCGCAACGCGCGTACATTTTTGTTAGCCGGCGTGCCCGAGAAAAGCAGGGCGTCGCCGGCGCAGTTGTCTGAGGTGAAGCCTCGCGCGGGGGCGCCGTAAGTTGGCCAATCACACGAGTCATACTCCACCAATTCTTTTGACGATCGCGGGATTCGATCCCTCATGCGGCGCGGGTGTGGGCGCGGACCTGAAAACGTTTGCGGCGCACAATTGCTATGGTATTGCCGCCATCACCGCGCTCACCGTTCAATCCACGCAGGGCGTGAAGGCCGTGCACGCCACCCCCGCGGCTCAATTGCGCGCGCAACTCGACGAGCTGGCGGATGACGTCACGATTGCGGCCGTAAAAATCGGCATGTTGGCAAATCGCGGCAACGCCGTCGCCGTCACCGAATTTCTCGACAAGCACAAATTCCCGCACGTCGTTCTTGACCCGGTTTTCCGCCCCACCGCGGGAAACGAAGAGCTGATTGACACCGCCGGCCTCAAATTTGTCCGCGACGAACTGCTGAAGCGCGTCCGCGTGATTACTCCCAACATGCCGGAAGCAGAATTTTTAACCGGCCTCGAAGTCAAAGACCTGAACGCCATGAAAGCCGCCGCGCAGAAACTCGTCGAAATGGGCGCTCGCGCCGTCGTCGTCACCGGCGGGCACATGGAGAAGCCGATTGACGTCCTCTGCGAAGGCAGCGAAGTGGAAACTTTCGGCGGCGACCACATCAAGAGCCCCAACACGCACGGCTCGGGATGCACCTTTTCATCCGCCATCGCAGCCCAGTTGGCCAGCGGGCTACAACTTCGCGAGGCCGTCATCCTCGCCAAGGCTTACGTCACTAAGGCCATCGAGAAGTCCTACCAGATCGGCAAAGGCGCCGGCCCCCTCAATCAACTCTACCGTTTCCACCAGGAAGCCCCCGCCCGGGGCGTCCACGAAGTTCCCCAGCACGGCATGCATCCCGCCGCAGAACCCGCCGCGCATTAAAACAGAAATTCGAAAATCGAAAATTGATTTCCGCGCTGGCTCCCTTGACATTCTGATATCGAGCCAGGTTTTGCTTCAGGTGGCACAGACACTCCTGTCTGTGCTCTTCCGACCCGCATGCCGGCCAAATCCAACCCTCCACAATCGGACCGAAAAATCACAACCCCGCCCCCGTTCTATTTCCCATTTTCACTTTTCCATTTTCCTCTCCGCCTTCGTATTTCCCGTCCGCTCAGCTTGCCTAATATCCCGCTTCAAATTCTCGAAACCGCCGCTCGAGCTCCCATTGCTGCTTCGCTCTTTCGCTCCCCTTCAGGAACTCAGCGCAGGCCCCAGATGGTTTCTCCGCGCCTAGCGCATCGCGCGAGCAGGCATCGGCAGTCCGAGTGAATACATCCTCGTCGTGCCACAGGCTCGCCCCAGGCAAAAAACTGTGCTCCAGGCTCGTCCGCGCCAGCCGCTTCAAATCTGCATACGTGAGTCCATACGTTTCCACCGCGCGCACATACTCGTGCGTCAAATCAATCCGCGATACGCCCTCATCATCCGTCGAAAGCGCCACAGGAACGCCGTACTTGCGATAAACCGGAAACGGATGCTCCTTGCCGCTGATCCCCAGAATCAAATCGTTGCTCGTCAGGTTTACTTCCACCATCACGTGCTTCCGCGCCATCTCCTTCAGCAACTCATACGGCCGGTCCTCATACATCACGTCCACCCCATGCCCAATCCGTTCCGCGTGTCCCTGCTCCACCGCCAGCCGCACATGGCAGCACAGCCCCTCGTAAGTGACAAGCCTCGGTGCAAGCTCCCCCGCATGCAGTGTGATGTGAATCCTCGGATAGACGCCGTGCAGGAAATCGACCATGCGCATCTGCGCGGCATAATCCGCCATCGAAACGTACCCGTCCTCCGGCATCACAAAGTTGATGCCCACAAAGCGCGAATCGGCCGAAGCCGTCTCGAACCCGAGCAAAGCCTGCGCGAACACTTGCTCCTTGGGAAATCCACGCAACACCTGATAGAGAAATCTCACCTGCACCCGGCACGCGGGCGCTTCGTTCGCCTGCCCGCAGTGCTCGCGCTCGCGGCGCACCGCCTCCGTCTGATCGATGTGCGCCATGGCCACCGCGACGTCATCCCGCAATCCCCGCTCAAGCAAATTCTTGCGCAACTGCGCCAAATCCTCATTCCACCCAATCTCCTTGGCGATCGAAGCCGTGTGGCCGAAATCGGGTGTATCCATCAGCTCGAGGTATTGTTCATTTTGACCGCCGGCTCGCGTGGCAACTTCATCCACCCACTCGCCCGTATGCCGCGGGTCCGTGCCGTGAAATTTCGCGAACGCATCAAAAAAATGGTCGTGGCCGCTCACCCCCGCGGAAGGCACGAAGCTCCGCATCGAGAAAGCATCAATCAAAGCGTCGTAGAGGTGCTGATCCTTGAACGCGCTCGCCGCGGCCGTTTTCCCCTCGCCACACACGGGCTGTGGTGGAGCACTGCCGGTCATGGCCGGCGACTTAAAAAATGAAAACGCAGTCGGGTCCACGCACAAATTGTCCTCGGCGCCCGCCCGAATCCACGACTCTGCATACACGGCTCCGCTCAGATGGCTGTGCAGGTCCGCCCCCTTGGGCATGCGCACGAGAAACGCCCGCAGCTCCAGCGGATTCGCGCGCACCGCCTCCAGTTCCCGCGCCGTCCGCTCCTCAGCCGTTGCCTTCCCCGTCGATATGGGAATCCCACCCGTCTGAACCGAAGTAGAAACGGAGAGCAGCGTGAACGGCGCAAGAAAAAGTAGACACAATTCGGCTAGGTGGTTATTTCCACGCAGAGGCATATAGTGGCGCCCCCCACGGCGCCGTTCCATCGCCCGTAATGTAGCACACCGGATTCGCCTGCAATCGCGTGGATTGGAAATTTCAGAAATGTTTGCGGATTAACCCCTCACGGCGCCGTCGAGTCGCGTAGATCCTCGTGCATCGAGCTCAATCTCACTCGGTCGCCCGAGATGGGGTCCAGACAATCGCTTCGCCCCATCAGGATGCAGCTCATCAATGCCTTGTGGAATGGCCGCAGTTTCCCGCCGGATTGCGCGACGGAGAACATCGGATCCGTCGCCTCCGATACGGGATCGTATACGCGGTCGGCTATGAACGGCAGACCCAGCCCTATATCCATGGCCGTCGGAACCACCACCGCCCGGACAATCGCCACGCTGCGGTTGTCCACCGTTCTCGGCGAGCGCGGGATCATGAACACTTTGTTCAGCCCCGGTGTGGTTCCAAAAATCGCCTGCCATCCCCAACCGAGCACGGGCAACGGCACGGGCCTTTGCGGGTGCGTCAATTCCATCGTAAACGCTGACACCTGGAAAAGCCTGAGCGATTCCACGCGCACGTGCGTCGTCACGTGGTGGTCTGCAACCCGGTCCAAAAGATCTTTTTGAGCGCTGGCTTGGTTCACCGTCGAAGGCGGACTGGGCTCGCTCACGTCAAAATCCACGTCCAATTGCGCCGAAGAAGCGGTGTCCAGCGTGGTCGGCGTAATCGCGAGTTTCGCCTCTTTGGTCAATTCCGCCTGGATGCGCGGCGCCGACCCTACGTTGGCGAGCGCCTGCAGCGCCAGAATCTCCTTGGGCTCAAGGACGTTTTTCAGATTGCTGGCCAGATTCTGTTGATTTCCCGTGTTCAGGATATCGTTCAGCGAGAGCGGCGGCGTAATGTCGAAATAGTTTTTCACCTGGGCGTCCACCGACGCTTTCGAGCCGCTCAAGGTTGCCACTTGCACCATCCCCTGCGTGCTCAGTCCGGCTTTCTGGTAATCCGTTCCTCCCTCCACCTCCTGCGTCGCTTGACGCGCGAGCTGGTCCAGCCGGCACAGCACGTAATTGTCGAGGTCCTCATTGAATGCATCAATGATCGGGCCCAGAAGGCTGTCGAGCAGGTGCGCCGTCCGTTGCAAATCATACGGAACGAAATCATTCGGATAAACGAATGTCCATTTGTACTCGAAGAGAAAATCCAGCAGCGCTGCCCGCAGGATGTGCAGGTTTCGCGGCCCGAGCGCCACCGTGAGCTGATCCGAGAAATTCGGGAAGCACAAGGGCACATCATCGGTCATCCCCAGCTTCGTCAAATCTGCGGGGCAACCGTCGGTCTGCATCGCGGCAATCACTTTCGCCGCGAGGTTGGCCGCCTCCCCATCGCTCACGGAAATCAGGTAAAGCAATATGCGGCTCAGCGAAGCATTCACGGCCCGCTTCGTCCCCTGTGGGACGGCCAGTGCGTCCTGGAAACCGAGGCAGTAGGAATCCTTCAGCACGCACTGCTCGTAACGTCCCGTCAGATAGGCCTCCAGTGTGGGATCAAATATGCTCACGGTCCTGGTCCGGGCCGCATCGGCCTCATCCAGAATTTCCCCGAACCCCTTTTGCAGCTTTTCTGTCATCAGGCGATTCGCGTCGTTCACCTCCGTCCGCAATTTCTCAAAAGTCGCTTGCACGTTCCGCGGCCCATCGCGCCGCTCCGGATCTTTTGATGTTTCTTGCGCGCTGATTTGATAAGACCACACCTGAAGTGACAGTTGCGGCCGCGGCAGGTCGAGCAAAGCAATGGCCCTTCGTATCGGGGTGCTCTGGTCCGCGCCCCCGGCCGGTGACGGAAGAATCAGCAGCAGGTCGTCGTTTCCATTGTCGTCGAGCGCCTGCACCAGCGGCTTCCCGTCGGGTGACGCGGCGTTAATCGCGCCCGCAATCTTGCCTGCTTGGCGCAGGTGATAAAGCCGCACCACCGTGTCAAATCGCATCGGCTGCTGCGGCGGCGTCACTTTCGCGCTGGGATTCGCTCCCCCGCCTCCCTTGTTCTGCCCGGAAGTTTGCGTCGTCGTGCCGCCCGGTTTTGCATTCGCCGGGACAGACGTCGGCGTGTTGGGCGAGGTGTCGTTGCCGGATGTCATCCCGGGCGCCGGCTGACCCGTATCGGAAGGCGTTGCCGAGCCCGGCGGGGGTGCTGCTTGGCTCGTTGTTGTCACAGTATCCACAACCGTCGTCACCGGCGGGCCCGGCGTTTTCCCCGCCTGCGCCGGTTGGCTCGTCGTCGTGGACGTGTGCGTCATAAAGGTGTTGCTCGGCGCCCCAGTCTTGCTCTCGCCGCCGCTGCCTTGGCTGCTCGCTTGTGCGGAAGCCTTCGCTTCCGTCGCTCTCCGCCGGAATATCGTGTCGCGCTCGATGGCATCGGCCGCCACATACGCGCCGTAATTCCGGATCGGCACCTGCCCCTTCTCCCGCGGCAATATCGTCACCGCGCTCCCAAACGACCGCACTTGCACAGTCCAATCCTTCGAAACACCTGAGAGTGCCAGCGCCACGTCGCGTGGATCCAGAAACGAAAACCGCACGGTATGCCGCGCCAGCCATTCCTCC
>Ga0187819_10001565_pt1 | contig 11866 bp, 10 predicted proteins | sample NC_wetland_sal_i_15_FD_132411 | JGI IMG/M metagenome (GOLD analysis project Ga0187819, IMG submission 132411) | Wetland sediment microbial communities from Neuse River Estuary, North Carolina, USA - SO4_4 | ecosystem: Environmental > Aquatic > Freshwater > Wetlands > Sediment | place: USA... | reverse complement strand
GTAGGCTTCGGAGATCAAGAGCGTGGCCAAGATTCTAATTGTCGAAGACGAGCCCAACATGGTGGCTGGGCTGCGGGACAACTTCGAATTTGAGGGACATCAGGTGCTGACCGCCGGCGATGGCGTCGCCGGGCTGGAGCGCGCGCTTGCCGAGTCCCCGGATCTGGTGATTCTCGATGTGATGATGCCGCGCATGAGCGGCCTCGATGTCTGCAAGCAGCTCAAGTCCAAGCGGCCGTCGATTCCGATCATCATGCTGACGGCTCGCGGGCAGGAAGTGGACAAGGTGGTTGGACTAGAGCTCGGTGCCGACGACTACGTCACCAAACCGTTTTCTATTCGCGAACTGCTGGCGCGGGTAAAGGCGGTGTTGCGTCGCGCGCACACTCCTCCAAAGGAGTCGGAGAAGCATGTGTTTGGCGAGGTGGAAGTGAATTTGCGCAGTTGCCAGGTATCGAGGAAAGGCAAAGCGCTGGACTTTTCTTCGAAGGAGTTCGAGCTTTTGAGGTACTTCCTCAACCACCCGGGAGAGACGCTGACTCGCGACCGGCTGCTCGAGGAAGTCTGGGGCTACGACCGGTTTCCGACCACGCGGACCGTGGACGCGCACATTGTCCGGTTACGGCAAAAGGTTGAGCCCAAGCCGGAGGAACCGCGTTTCATCCTGACCGTGCACGGCACCGGCTACAAGTTCGTTGGCTGAAGTTCTTGGAGAACAAAGCTTGGAAAACGCGCTGCAGCTTCGGAATCCGCACCGGGGAAACGGCGCCGCTCCGCTTCGCGTGGATGACTCCCGGCTCATCCGGCAGGCTCAGGTGGGCGATGCCACCGCTTTCGAAGAGCTGGTCCGGCAGTACGACCGCGCCGTGCTTCGTCTGGCGGTTCATCTCACCGGATCGCAGGAGGATGGTCAGGATATCTACCAGGAGGCGTTTCTCCGCGCCTACATTAACCTGGGCAGCTTCCGGTTTGAATGCTCCTTCTACACCTGGATTTACCGCATCGTGACCAATTTGTGCCTCGATCATTTGCGGAAGAGATCGTCCCGGCAGCGCGATCTAACTACGACGATTTCACCCGACGGCGAAGAAGAGCAAGTGCTGGACCGGATGCCGGACCAGCGGGCGGGCACCAGCCCGGAGCGCAGCCTTATCAGCCGGGAGATAAAGGCGTGCATCGTGCGCGCCATGCAGCGGCTTTCGCCACGCGAGCGGGTCGTGTTCGAGCTGAAGCATTACCACGGATTGCGGCTGCGCACCGTCGCAGGCATCCTGAATACCAGCGAAGGCACGGTCAAGAACACGCTGTTCCGCGCTACCCACAAACTGAGAACGCAGCTCGCCGAAGTACGGTGAGCAGGCTGGCTGCATATCGGTGCAAGCCGGAATCTGGCTCCCGTCCATATTCGGAAGCGCCCTCTTACATAGCCGTTAGGAGTCCGATACTAGTTAAGTCCTTTCGTATGAATAGCTACTGGCTGCTGCCCCCCGAGTCCGCGCTTACTTAATCATGCCAAAACAGTCTTTGCCCCGACAGTTACCGAAGAACGTCATTCTGCCGAACCAAACGCAGGCAAGCAGCATCAAAGGAGATATAATGTGAACACTTCCGCTGGAAGTGATCTCCTTTCCGAGAAAACGAATTTGATGTCCATCAAAATCAAGGCCGCAATTCTTGTTTCCTCCGCCGCAGTGTTGTTGTTCATGGTGGTGGGTGGGCTGGACGGCGTTCGCGCCTCCAGCAACGAAGGCGCTTACCGCCAACTGCAGGTGTACAGCGAGGTGTTGTCGCGCGTACACAGCGAGTACGTGGAGGAACCCAACATCCCCGCCGTCACTGCGGGGGCGCTACATGGTTTGCTCGAATCGCTGGACGCCAATTCCAGCTATCTGAGCCCGGCCGAGTACAAGGACTACAAAGCTCACCAGACCGGGGCGAAAGCCGACATCGGGGCCGCTGTCTCCAAGCGCTTTGGTTATGCCGACGTAATCTCGGTCATACCTGGGGGGCCGGCCGACAAAGCTGGTCTTGAAGACACGGACATCATCGAGGCGATTGAGGGCAAAAGCACCCGGGAAATGTCGCTTGCCGAGATTCATAACCTGTTGGCGGGAGAGCCGGGATCGAACGTGACTATTTCTCTGGTACGGTCGCGGCGGGCTGAGCCGGAGAAAGTCGTCATCACGCGCGATGTCGTTGCTATTCCGCCGGTGACGGACAAGATGTTGGCAGACGGCATTGGCGAGATTCAGGTCGATGCCTTCACCAAGGGCAAATCGCAAGAAGTCGCCACTAAGATCAAGGCGTTGCAGAAAGATGGAGCCAAGAAGCTGGTCCTTGATCTGCGCAACTGCGCCGAGGGCGATGAATCGGAAGGCATCGCGACTGCCAACCTTTTCCTGAACCACGGCACGATCACTTATCTGCAAGGCCAGAAGTATCCGCGCGAAGCATTCAACGCCGATCCGTCCAAAGCCATCACCAGCCTGCCGGTGGTCGTGCTGGTGAACAAAGGAACAGCCGGACCAGCCGAGGTTGTGGCGGCTGCGATTCTGGAAAACGCCCGCGGCGACGTGGTGGGCGACAAGACTTTCGGGGATGGCTCGATTCAGAAGGTACTCGAACTGCCCGACGGTTCCGCATTGATTCTCTCTGTGGCCAAGTACTACACGCCGAGCGGCAAAGCTATACAAGACACTGCGGTCACGCCGAATGTGATGGTGGCTGATGCGCAGGATGATGGTCCGGTGCCGGATGAGGACGAAAATGCCGCTCCGTCGGATGAGACCAAGAAGGCGCAGCCTCCGCAGCAAGATGACCAGATGCAGAAGGCAATCGAGGTCTTGAAGAGCCGGACCAGCTAGTGTGTGTCGGGCGAGGATGCCCGCGCCTACATGTGTTCTCTAATGCAGTCCAGCCATTCCCAGCATGATCCGGAACTGTCTTTGCGTCCGCATGTCGATCGACTCTGCCACCAGCTTTCCGTCGCGGTCGTAGACAAAACTCTTGGGTATCCCGTCGATCTGAAATAGCTCATTCACTTTCCGTCCGGGATCGAGCAGCACGGGATACGTGACCTTCTGCTCCGAAATAAAAGGCTTCACTTTGTCCGCTTCTTCATCCGAGATGGCCAGAATCACGAAACCCTGATCCTTGTGTCTCTCGTAGAGTTCCTCGAGATCGGGCATTTCTTTTCGGCAGGGCGGGCACCAGGTGGCCCAGAAATTCACCAGCACGACCTTGCCGTGCAGGTCTTTCAATGTCCAAGCTTTTCCTTGCAGGTCCGTCAGCGTGAAATTCGCTTCCTGGCGGTGCTGGTCATCGGCCTCCAGTTTTGCCATTGCTGCCTTGAATTGCGGGGTGTCCAAAGACGCCGCGACCACATGCTCATAGCGCACGAGTGACGCCAACTCGACATAAGGTTCAGCGGGCTGACCCTTTTCATCGGGGACCGGCTGTGCCCGCAGGGCTTGGGCCAAAGTCATGGCCACCTCCTGAAGCGTGTCCTGGCCCAGTTCTCCTTCGGTCGAGAGATTTGCCAGATGGTTGGCCAGACGCACCTTGTTGGGGCTCTCGGGCAGTAGCCGAATCTTAATTGCAAGTTGCCTCGTCCTGTCCGCCCTGGGAAAATCGGGCAACTGACGAAGCCCCTTCATCTTCTCTACGATCGGCTTTTCCTGCTCAGTCCAAACGATCTCCTGCTGCCCGAACACCGGTTGTCGGGAAAGCAGGAATACCGCGACCACAGCAAGCGTCGCCGCTAGAGCCTTTCTAGGGGAAGTCAATCCGGAACGGCTGGGAGTTGAATTCATTGGACTGTGGCACCTCGCCCGTTCATTGTATCCGTTCCCGAAACCCGTTCGAACCCCAGGCGCGGTTCACCACCAGCCATTACGGCGGAAGAGACCCACCTGCTATTCTGAGCTTAAGCTCTCATGAACGTGATCTACCAAGACCTTCCGCCAGCGGAAATTGCCGGCCGGAAGTTTGTGGGCCGCGTGTTGTTTGGCCTATTAGTGCTGCTGTCCGCGCTTGTGGGCGCCACGGCCGGACTTCTGCTGGTCTACTCCACCAACCTTCCGCAAGTTGACGAGCTGGAACACTACCGTCCCAGCTCCATCACCGAGCTCTACGATGACCAGGGCCGAATCATTGGTTCTTTTGCGCTACAGCGGCGCGTGGTGGCGAATTACAGTGATTTTCCCCAGGTGCTGCGCGAGGCCCTGATTTCAATCGAGGACAAGGATTTCTACCGTCACTGGGGCATCAACGTCTGGCGCATAGCAGGCGCGGCCTACCGCGATATTGAGTCTGGCGGAAAAGTGCAGGGAGGATCGACTCTTACCATGCAGCTCGCGCGCAACCTGTTCTTGTCGCCCGACCGCTCATTCCATCGCAAAATCGAGGAGGCTTTGCTGGCGGTCCAGATCGAACGGCGTTTTACCAAGGAGCAGATCTTTACTCTCTACGCCAACCAGATCTTTCTCGGACATGGAGTTTATGGCTTCGAGGCTGCGTCGGAGTACTACTTCAGCAAGCCAGCAAAGCAACTCACGCTGGATGAAGCCGCGCTTCTGGCGGGGCTGCCCAAGGCGCCGGGCCTTTATTCGCCCATCAATCATCCGGACCGCGCCATCAAGCGGCGCAATCTGGTGATCAACTCCATGCTGGAGGATGGCAAGATCACGGCGCAGCAGGCCAACGTGGCGCGCAACCTGTCGATTCAGTTGAAGCTGCAGCACGATCCCAACTCACTGGCGCCGTATTTTGTCGAAGAAATCCGCCGCTATTTGGAAAACAAGTACGGCACCGATCAGGTGCACCAGGGCGGATTGAGGGTCTACACCTCGCTGGATATGGATCTGCAACGCACCGCCAGCCAGGCCGTACTCGATGGATTGGCCGCGTATGAACGTCGCCACGGATGGAAGGGTCACCTGGAGAACGTGCTGACAGAAGGCGCGACGATCGCCAGTTATCAGCATCCTGACTGGGACGACGAGCCAGATGTTAATGGCTACATCCACGCGCTGGTCACGACGACCGCGCCAGGATCGGCGGCGATCAAGTTTGGCCGGTTCACGGCAGTGCTCACGCAGGCCGACGCGGCCTGGACGCAGCACAAGATTCAGGACATCCTGAAGCCCGGCGATATTGTGTATGTGAAGGTCTTGTCGATGGGCGCTGATGGCAAAGCCCACCTCGGCTTGGAGGAGGATTCAGGGACCCAGGGGGCGTTGATTGCGATCGACAATGCCACGGGTGAGATCAAGGCTATGGTTGGCGGGCGGGATTTCGAGGAATCCAAGTTCAATCGCGCCACGCAGGCACTGCGGCAGGTGGGATCGTCGTTCAAACCGTATGTGTATACAGCGGCGATCGATCAGGGTGCGAAGCCGGATGATACTATCCTCGATGCGCCGGTCGAGTTTCAAACCGCGTCCGGTCCTTACATCCCGCACAACTACGATGACAAGTTCGAGGGGACAATTACTCTGCGGCGTGCGCTGGCGCAATCCCGCAACATCCCGGCCTTGAAGCTCGCCGACAGCCTGGGGATTAAGACGGTCATCGACTATGCCCACCGCTTCGGGATTACTTCCAACTTTCCCCCGTATCTTCCCGTGGCGCTGGGCGCGGCCGAAGTAACGCTCTTCGAGCAGACCTCCGCCTTCAGCGTTTTTCCCAACGACGGTGTTCGCATCACGCCTCGATATATCACCAAGGTCGAGGACTACGAAGGCCGCGTGATGGAAGAGGATTATCCGGATGTGAAGGACGTGATCAGCGCCCGCACCGCGCGAATTATGACCTCCATGCTGCGGGAAGTTGTGCTGCATGGAACGGGAATTGCCGCGTCCAGCATGAAATATCCGCTGGCAGGAAAGACGGGCACGACCAATGACTTCACCGATGCCTGGTTCATCGGATTCTCACCATCGATGACCACGGGAGTGTGGATCGGCTACGACGAAAAAAAATCATTGGGAGCGAAAGAAAGTGGGGCCCGTGCGGCTTTGCCAATCTGGATTGATTTCATGAAAGTCGCGCTGGCGGGAAAAGATCCGGGAGAGTTCCAGCCTATGCCCGAATTGCCTCCGGGGCCGGTAGCGGTGAAAGTAGATACGCCGGACACCGCGCCCGCCGAAGAAGAGGCGCATTGATCTAATGTAGGCGCGGCGTCCCGCCCGTGCGTCGATGCGGCAATATCGAGCTTCGCCTGATCCGTGTTGATCCGCGCAGATCCGTGGCGAAGATCTACTCTTTCACTGCCGCAAAGCTCTCATCCAAAATTCGCACTGCCTCATCTGCATCGGCTTTCGAAATATTCAGCGGCGGCGACATGCGGATCACATTGCCAGAGAAGCCGCCTTTGCCGACCAACAGGCCGCGCTTGCGAGCTTCTTCCATCACGGCATTTGTGCCCGCAGGCGACGGCTGCTTGGTCTTGCGATCCTCGACCAGCTCCAGCGCTTGCATCAGGCCCATTCCGCGCACGTCGCCTATCAAGGCATGCTTCTCCTGCAGTTCCTCCAGCTTTTTCCGGAAGTAGTCTCCGACCACAGCAGCGTTCGTCCGCAGGTCATCTTCTTCAATCACATCAATGACTGCCTTCGCGGTGACACAGGTTACCGGATTGCCGCCGAAAGTGGAGATGGTCAAGCCCTGGAATGAATCAGCGATCTCGGGTCTGGCAACCGTCAGCCCAACGGGCACGCCGTTCCCCAGACCCTTTGCTGATGTGATGATGTCCGGCTCGACCTCCCAGTGCTCGATGCCAAACCACTTATGGCCGGTGCGTCCCCAGGCGGTTTGCACTTCGTCAGCGATGAAATCGCCGCCGTACTGCTTCACGATGCTGAAGGCCATCTTGAAATACTCTTTGGGCGGCGTGACAAAACCGGCGACGCCCTGAATCGGCTCAGCCAGAAACGCGGCAACGCGTCCTGAGGTCGAGAACTGAATCGTGTTCTCAATATCTTTCGCACATGCGACTTCGCAGTCGGGATATTTCAATCCCAGCGGGCAGCGGTAACAATACGGGTTCATGGCGTGCACGATGCCAACTTCGATAGTTCCCCGGCGCCAGGTGTTCATGCCGGTGAGCCCGCGCGTGAGCGAAGACCTGCCGCTATAGCCATGACGCAGCGCGACTACTTCGAAGTTTCCCGTGTGCATACGCGCCACTTGAATCGCAGTTTCGTTAGCTTCAGTTCCGCTGTTGGTGAAATACGACTTCTTCAGCTTGCCCGGCGTGATCTGTGCCAGCTTCTCGGCAAGAGTAACCATTGGCTCATTGGGAAAGCAGGTGGAGACATGCTGCATGCGATCCATCTGAGCTTTGGCGCGCGAAATCACACGAGGATTGCAATGGCCGACGCTGATCGTCACGATGCCGCCAAAGAAATCGAGGTACTTCTTGCCGTCGACGTCCCATACATGCTGCATCGCGGCGTGGTCCATGGGCACCGGATCGGAGTAATAGGTGGTGACCGAGGGGAAAATATATTCCTTCTGTTTGCGGTTAATCTCTTCGCGGTTAAGGCGCATTTTCTCGGCAGGCATCGTAGGAGTGCTCATCAATGGAACCTCAAGTCGTATCACATAGCCTAGTTCATCGGAGTGATTTGCGAAAGCTCAGAGCCATGGCGAAGAGCTGGTCTTCATGCGAAGACTATAATTTGGTTTGTTCTATGAAATCTTTTTTTCGGTTTGTTCTGCTCACGCTGGTGCTGCTGGTTGTGGCGTTGATTTCGGCGCTGACGGCGATGCGTTTTGCCATTCACGGGCGAGAGGAAGTTGTTCCCAGCCTGGCCGGCAAAACTCCCCTGGAAGCGCGGAGATTAGCCGAGGCCAACGGGTTTGAGATGGAAGTCGAGCGGCAGTACTACAGTGCTACCGTGACGGAGGGACGAATTCTGTCGCAACTCCCACCGGCCGGTGCTCGGATCCGGCGCGGCTGGCGGATTCGCGTCGCTGAGAGTCTGGGGCCGCAACGCGTGGCGATTCCCAATGTGCTCGGCGACAGTGAGCGGGCGGCCGAGATGAACATCCGGCGCCGTGGCTTGGACGTCGGCGCGGTGGCGCATATCGAGATGGGGGGCGTGGCTGCGGACCAGGTGCTGGCCCAGAGCCCGCCGCCGAACGCCAGCGGCATCTCGGCGCCCAAGATCAGCTTGTTGACCAGCGAACCGGCGCAGCAACAGGCGTTTGTCATGCCCAATTTCGTGGGCCAGTCGCTGGGTGGCGTGACCATCGTGTTACAGGACGCGGGACTCCGGCTGGGGAGTGTGACGGTTGCCGCTCCAGCCGCAAATCCCCAGCCGGGAACGTTGCCGCCTAGTTCGCCATCGGCTCCGCCGCAGCCTTCGCCGGCAAGCATCGTGGTCACACAGAATCCGGTCGCGGGGGGAAAGATAGTCGCAGGCTCAGCGGTGAACTTCGAAGTTCGGTAAAACACGATTCACCACGGAGATACAGAGTCACAGAGAAAAATAAGCGTTTCTTCTCTGTGGCTCTGCGTCTCGGTGGTGAATTAGGTTTTTTCCAGGATTGCGGCGAAGAATCCGTCACACGGATGCACACCCGGAATGGTTCGCAGGTACGGCCCAGCGGTGAGCGAATCGAGGTCTTTCCAAAGGAGTTCACCTTCCCAGCGCAGCCGCTCCAGTTCGACGCGGCAGTCTAGTACGCGGAACGAATTGTCAGCAGCTAATGCTCTTTCCACAACTTCGGCATTCTCGTCTTTCTCCAGCGAGCAGGTCGCATACACCAGCCTTCCCGCACGCGCAACCTGCCGCATTCCCGATCGTAAAATCGCAACTTGACGAGCCTGGAGGTCGGCGAGATCTTTGGGCTTGAGGCGCCATTTGATTTCGGGATTGCGCACGAATGTGCCGGTGCCGGAGCAGGGTACGTCGGCCAGCACTCGGTCAAAGAGCGCACTGACGGGAAGCTCACGAGCATCGGCAACGATCACCTGAACATTGTTGGCGGCAACCAATTTCCGCAGCAATCGCGCACGGTGCGGATGCAGTTCCACGGCAACGATAGCGGCGAGCGGATTACTTCGGGCGAGCGCTCGCGTTTTTCCGCCGGGGGCCGCACAGCAGTCGAGGATCCTTGAGCCTCTTCCGACCAAGAGCGCGACCAGTTGCGAGGCCTCATCCTGGATCAGAATTCGGCGGTCGCGGAAGGCATGACTCTTGGTGAGATCGCCGCCGGTCACGCGGCGTGCCGCGGCCAGCAAAAGCCCAGGAGATAGCTGAACATTTTGTGCCTCGAGTTTGCCCTGAGTCTCAGGCTCATCAAGGGCGATCGCGGTTTCCGGAGCTCGTTGGTCGTAAGTACAGATCTGCTGAGCAGCCTCAAAACCAAATTCCCGCGCCCAGCGTTCGACGAGCCAGCGGGGATGAGCGGCTAGCTCGGATAACTCGGCTAACGTTTTAATTTGGCTGATAGTTTCTACGCGAGGATGTTGTTTAGCGAGCTTTGCAAACTTCCGCAGCACGGCATTGACGAATGGGGCCGCGGAGCGTTTTCTGGCGCGCTTCACCAGCTCCACACTCTCATGCACGGCTGCGCGCTGGGGGACCCGGTCGAGAAACAGCAATTGATACACAGCGAGACGCAGCGCGACCTGCACCTCTGGGTCGAGCCTGTTGAACTTCTGGGAAGATTGCTCGGCGAGCTGTTTGTCGAGCAGCGATTGCCAGCGGAGAGATCCCATCACTAATTCCGTTGCAAGACCGTGATCCGCGGGCGAGAGCTTTGCGCAACGCGACGAGTGCAGCAGCTCAGAAGCGTAGGCATCCTGCTGCGCAACTCGAAGCAGGATCTCGAAGGCGGCGATTCGGGCGGGAGAAATGGGCATTCAGTTCTTAGTTCTCAGTCCGGCTAAGTTTCTCGCGACCACACGGGCGGTAGCCGTGGATGAAGTCACGCGCGGTCATGCGCTTCTTGCCTTCCGGTTGCACTTCAAGCAACTCCAGCGCTGCGTCATTGGCGCATCCTACAAGCAGATGATCAGCATCGATGGCCAGCTCGCCTTCCGGAACCCGCCGTGCGATTGGTTTTGCGGCCCACACCTGAAGATTCTTCCCGCGATAGGTAGTGAACGCTCCCGGCCACGGCTGAAATCCCCGCAGACGATTGCAGATTTCCTGTGCGGAGCGGCGAAATTCAATGCGCCCGTCTTCTTTCTTTAGAATGGGTGCCAGAGTCGCTTTTGCGTGGTCTTGCGGACGGGCATGAACTGTGCCGGCTTCGAGGCCGCGCAAGGTCTCAACCATCAAATCGGCTCCAATTGCGGCTAAACGTGGGGCCAGGCTTTCCGCAGTATCTTCTGGCGGGATGGCGACTTCCTTCTGCAGCAGGATATCGCCGGTATCCAGGCCGGCATCGATGCGCATCGTGGTCACGCCAGTGACCGATTCACCGTTTGCGATGGCCCACTGAATAGGTGCTGCTCCCCGATACTTAGGCAGTAGTGACGCGTGCAGGTTGATGTTGCCCAGCCGCGGCAGGTCGATCATCCACTGCGGGACGATGCGGCCATAGCCAACTACGATGATTGCGTCGGGATTGATGGCAGCGAGCTCAGTGCGGAATTCCAGGTTGTTCTTGATGGTTTCGGGCTGGGTGACTGCCAAGCCAAGTTCCACTGCTCGTCGCTTGACGGGTGATGGAACAAGTTCCAGGCCACGTCCGCTGGGCCTGTCTGGCTGGGTTACAACCAGGCGAACAAAAAATCCTGCTTCCACCAGCTTTTCCAGCGTGGCAATGGCGAAGCGGGGAGTGCCGCAGAAAACGAGGTTCAAGAATTGAGCCATTGAGTGATTGAATCATTGAGCCATTGATTGAATCATTCAATGATTCAATAGCTCAATTTCCTACCATTCTCCTGCCTTGATCAGCTTGCGAATCTTGCGCTTAATTAAATCGCGTTTCAGGGCGCTGATGTGGCTGAGATAAAGCTTTCCATTCAAATGGTCGGTTTCATGGAGCAGGGCGCGGGCCAGCAGGTCTTCACCGGTCTTCTCGTACCATTTTCCATTGACGTCCTGGGCGCGAACCGTGACCTTGGTGGCACGGGTGACGGGTTCACGAAAGTCGGGGACGCTGAGACAGCCTTCCGGCTGCCGGTGTTTGCCTTCGGTGTGAATGATCTCCGGGTTGGCCAGCACCAACTTGGCGTCGGGATCTTCTTTGAACGTGACGTCGATGACAGCGAGCCGTTTGGGGATACCAATCTGCGGCGCCGCAAGCCCAACTCCACGCGCTTCGTACATGGATTCGAACATGTCGTCGACCAGCTTCTTCAATTCATCGTCGAAAACCGTAACCGGTTCCGCGGGCTTTTCCAGAACCGGATTGCCAAACTTTACGATGGGATAGATCATCGAGTCGCTAGTAGTCAGTAGCTGGTAGCTAGAAACTATCTCACAAAGGGTTCGGGGAAGGGCACGGCTTCAGCCGTGCCACTTCAGGCCGGCAAAAATGCGGGCTTCAGCCCCTGCCGGACCCGGCAGTTTGCTCCTTCCGTTCATTGAGATGGCTTCTAATATTCTCTCAATTGCTCCAGATACCCGCTAAAGTTTCGCAAGGTTTCACCCAGGGAATCGCCACCGAATTTTTCCAGCGCGCAGCGAGCCAGAGTTAACGCCACCATTGCCTCCGCGGCAACGCCTGCAGCCGGCACCACGCAGACATCGGAGCGTTCATAGGCAGCCTGCACCGGTTCGCGGGTTGCGAAGTCCACCGAGTGCAGCGGACGCCGCAGCGTGGAAATCGGTTTGAGATAGCCGCGCACTCGGATGTCCTCTCCGTTCGACACGCCACCTTCAATTCCTCCGGCATTGTTCCG
>Ga0187819_10001564_pt1 | contig 11867 bp, 10 predicted proteins | sample NC_wetland_sal_i_15_FD_132411 | JGI IMG/M metagenome (GOLD analysis project Ga0187819, IMG submission 132411) | Wetland sediment microbial communities from Neuse River Estuary, North Carolina, USA - SO4_4 | ecosystem: Environmental > Aquatic > Freshwater > Wetlands > Sediment | place: USA... | reverse complement strand
GGCGCAGCGCCGCGGCGTCCCGCCGTGGATGGCACTCGAGCGCGAACAATTCCGCGGCTCGCTCCGGTCGCTGCCGGCGCGCGCTGAACTGACGATGCCGATCAGCGAGAAGCTGATCGTCGAACATTACTCAAGATAGGGAGGCATACCGATCGGCGTCCCGGTCCGTGGTGGACCTGTGCGGGCGCGAAAAATCCATCGGAAAAAAGAGCATAGACTATGCAAAACGACTGGCGAGATCTGATCAAACCCAAGGCTGTCGAGTTCGACGAGAAGGAAGTCACTGCTTCCTACGGCAAGTTTTCCGCCGAACCGCTCGAACGCGGCTACGGAATCACCGTTGGCAACGCGCTGCGGCGCATCCTGCTGTCCACGCTGCCCGGCTACGCGATTACGGCAGTCAGGATCAAAAACGTGCTTCACGAGTTTTCCACTCTGCCCGGAGTCAAAGAGGACGTGACCGACATCGTCCTCAACCTGAAGGAAATCCGCTTGCGCCTGCATGAGGGCGAGCAGCTTACCGCGACGCTCAAGGTCAAGGGCGAGGCGCAGGTGACCGCCCGCGACATCACCGGCGGGCCGAGCCTGGAAATTCTCACCCCGGACAAGCATATCGCGTCGCTGGACAAGGGCGCCGAACTCGACATGGAGCTTGTCATCAAGCGCGGCCGCGGCTACGTCCCCGGCGAACGCACCGAAGAAGACGAGCCAATCGGGACGATTCGCCTCGACGCGATCTTCTCGCCGATTCGCAAGGTCAACTTCACCGTGACCAACGCGCGCGTCGGCCAGCGCACCGACTATGATCGGCTCACGCTCGAGATTTGGACCGACGGCTCGATCAACCCGCGCGAGGCGCTGACCTACGCGGCGCGTGTGATGCGCGATCAGATGACGATTTTCGCCGGCGTCGAGGAGGAAGCCGCGGCTCCCGCCGGCGCGGCCGAGGGCGGCGAGGCCCGTCCCACGATGAGCGAGCTGCTCTACCGGCCGGTCGAAGGGCTGCCGATTTCGGTGCGCGCATTCAACGGTCTCCAGAACGCCGACATCAAGTACATCGGCGAGCTCGTGCAGCGCACCGAGCAGGACATGCTCAAGATCAAAAACTTCGGACGCAAGTCGCTCAACGAGATCAAGGAAGTGCTGGCCGACATGGGGCTTTCGCTCGGGATGCGGCTGGAGAACCTGCCGCCGCGCGGCGAGCTCGACCGCATGTGGGAAGAGCAGGAACGCCGCGAGTCGGCGTAGCCGTTTGGAGTAACTGATGCGCCATCTCAACTCGGGCCGCAAGCTCAATCGCACCGCAGCGCATCGCAAGGCACTGTTTAAGAATATGGTGCTCGCGCTGATTCGGCATGAGCGGATCAAGACGACCGATCCCAAGGCCAAGGAACTGCGGCGCATCGCGGACCGGATGGTGACGCTCGGCAAGCAGGGCGATCTCGCTGCGCGCCGGCGCGCGTTTGCCTTCATGCAGTCACATGAGGCGGTCAAGAAGTTGTTCGATGAGATTGCGCCGCGCTTCAAGGAGCGCAACGGCGGCTATACGCGGGTGATCAAGTTCGGTCATCGCCGCGGTGATGCCGCCATGCTGTCGGTCATCGAGTTCACCGGCAGCGAAGAGGAGAGCAAGGCGAAGAAGCCGCGCAAGCGCTCGGCGGCAAAGAAGGAAGGCGCTCCGGCAGAGAAGCCTCGTCGAGCGGCGGCGGCCGGCTAATCCGGCTGGTACGTCGCGGCCCCAGACGCGAAGGCACGAAGAAAGTCTCTTCGTGCCTTTTCTTTTTCCCTGCGCTCCTGCCGGTGCAGCCTTTTGGGGTTCCTACTCGATGCTCTCGAGCAGCTTGGCGCGAAGAGCCATGTGCGCGCTCTTGAGCCCGGCCAGGATTCCGTCCTCGAAGTTCCACTCGCCGCTCGCCATCAGGTCGGCAAAATCGTTGGGATTGCGGATGTCCTCCGAGGTGAGCCCGGGATGAATCGCACGCGCCATCGCCAGGACCTTGCGCTCCTGCTGCGCGATCATTTCGAGCATCAGGCGATCGATCAGAGCCAGTGTATCCCGCGATGCCGCTGCCATTGGCAAATCGTAACCCGTTTCGCGGCCGTTTCGCTATCGTCGAGCCGATTCTATCCCCGAATTCGGGCAAACTACCTTCTTGGCGGCTGCGCGCTTTGGTAAACTTGAGTTACAGGCGGCAAATTTGATGTCCAACGAACTCGTTGCTCCCGATAAATTCTTCCTCAACCGTTTCGGCTTGAGCGAGCGCAATTTCGAGCGAATCCTGGGCACCGCGCTCGAACGCAAGGCCGATTACGCCGATCTCTACTTCGAGTACCGCAGCGCCGAGGGTCTCGGGCTCGAGGAATCGATGGTGAATCACACCAGCAAGAGCGTGAGCCACGGCGTCGGCGTGCGCGTGTGCGCCGAGGATCGCACCGGCTACGCTTATTCCGACGAAGTCACGATTGACAGGATGCGCCTGGCGGCTGAGGCCGCGCGCGCGATCGCCGATCAGCGCGGTACGGCGCCGGCTGCGGTGCAGGTCGGCACCCCGATCGCGCGGCATGCGCTGTACGATTTGGACAGCACGCCGCTCGACGTTCCGGTGCAGGAGCGCGCCAAGCTGCTGAGCGAGATCGATCGCGTGGTGCGCGCTTTGGATCCGCGGGTGAAGAACGTGATGGCGTCGTTCGCCTGCGAGCGGAAGATCGTGATGATCGTGAACAGCGACGGGCAGATCGCCGCCGATGTGCAGCCGCTATGCCGGCTCAACGTCAGCGTGATCGCGGATGACGGCAAGACTCGCCAGATGGGCTCCTACGGCGGCGGGGGACGCGTCGAGTGGAACTACTTCATCGAAAATGACCGCTGGCGCGAGTACGCGCTCGAAGCGGCGCGCCAAGCGATCGTGAATCTCGACGCCGTCGATGCGCCCGCGGGCGAGATGGTGGTCGTGCTCGGCCCGGGATGGCCCGGAATTTTGCTTCACGAAGCGATTGGCCACGGGCTGGAGGGCGACTTCAACCGCAAGGGCGTCTCGGCGTTCGCGAATCGAATCGGCCAGAAAGTCGCGAGCGAACTTTGTACCGTGGTCGACGACGGCACTATCCCCAGTCGCCGCGGCAGCCTGAACGTTGACGACGAAGGCACGCCCACTTCGCGCACGGTGCTGATCGAAAAGGGAATCCTGCGCGGCTATCTGCAGGATCGGATGAACGCGCGGCTCATGAAGATGGCGCGCACCGGCAACGGACGGCGCGAGAGCTTTGCGCATTCGCCGATGCCCCGAATGACCAACACCTTCATGCTCAGCGGCGACTCCACGCCCGAGGAGATAATAAAGTCGGTCCAAAGCGGCCTCTACGCGGTCAGCTTCGGCGGCGGACAGGTCGATATTACCAACGGCAAATTTGTTTTCTCCGCGAGCGAGGCCTACCTGATAGAGGACGGCCACGTGACGCGGCCCGTGAAGGGCGCCACACTTATCGGCAACGGTCCCGACGTGCTGACGCGGGTCTCGATGGTCGGCAACAACCTCGCGCTCGACGCCGGGGTCGGGACCTGCGGCAAGGACGGCCAATCGGTGCCGGTGGGCGTGGGCCTGCCGACGATTCGCATCGACGGTATCACGGTCGGCGGCACGCGCGCCTGACAAATATGACAGTGAGAATAATCTGATGGCGATGGTTGACATTGAACTCGCCAATTGGGCGCTCGACGAGGCCCGGCGCAAGGGCGCCAGCGCGGCGGAAGTTCTGTGCGTGACCGCGGAGTCGCTCGCTGCCGGCGTGCGTCTGGGCGAAGTCGAGAAACTCAAGAGTTCGCGCGAGCGGCGGCTGGGTCTGCGGGCATTTTGCGGGCAGTCTTCCGCGACCTCTTCGACGGCCGAGCTGGAGCGCAATTCGCTCGCCGATTTTGTGGCGAACACGGTCGAGCTTGCGCGCTTGTCGGCCGCCGATCCGTGGGCGGGATTGCCCGACCCTTCGATGCATCCGAAGTCATTGCCCGAGCTCTCGCTTGCGGATCCCGACAGCGGAATAGTGAGCGCGGATCGCGCGCTTAAGATCGCGCGCACCGCCGAGGCCGCGGCGCTGAAATTCGATCCGCGGATGAAGAATTCCGAGGGCGCCGAATTCAGCTCCGGGCGCGGCCAGATTCTGTTCGCCAACAGCCAGGGTTTCTCGGACGAGTATTCCGGCACCTCGTACAGCCTTGTCGTGCAGCCGATCGCGCAAGATGGCCAGGCGATGCAACAGGGATTCTGGTACACGGCGAACCGCCGCTTCGGAAAACTCGAAGATGCGGAGTCGGTCGGAATAACCGCTGCCAGGCGCGCGATCCGCCGGCTCGGAGCGCGCAAGATCAGGACGACACGCGCGCCGATAGTATTCGATCCCGACATGGCTGCGGGATTGATTCGATCGATCGCCGGTGCGGCCTCGGGACCCTCGTTGTATAAGGGAGCGTCATTCCTACTGGGACAGTTGGGAAAATCGATCGCCGCCCCCGGCGTTACAATCGTCGACGACGCGCTGATCCCCGGCGGTCTTGGTTCCAAGCCGTTCGACGGCGAGGGCCTGCCGACCTCGCGCAAGAACGTGGTGGACAAGGGCGTGCTCGCGACCTACCTGCTCGACTGCTATTCGGCGCGCAAGCTCGGTCTGGCTCCCACGGGGAACGCCGCGCGTTCGGTGGGCGAGGCTCCCAGCGTTTCGACCACCAATCTGTACCTGGAGCCCGCCGGCTATACACCCGCGCAGATAATCGGCTCGGTGAAGCAGGGGCTGTACCTGACCGAGACCATCGGTTTCGGCGTGAACCTGGTTACCGGGGACTATTCGCGGGGCGCGGGTGGAATATGGATTGAGAACGGCGAACTCGCTTATCCGGTGAATGAAATCACCATTGCGGGCAACCTGAAAGACATGCTGGCCGGCGTCGAGATGATTGGCAACGACCTCAACTGGCGCTCTTCCGTTGCCGCGCCGACGATCAAGATAGCCGAGATGACGATCGCCGGCGCCTGAAGCGGGTTGCGATAATTTATTACCGGTGTTTCGCGTGCGCTTGACGCAGCCGCGCATCTCGGCTAACAATTTGTAGGGTTTAATTACACGCCGGCCCGTCCCATATGGCGCAGCCGCAGGGGAGATGCGTATGAATCTTCAGGTCTCGGCGCAGGCCCAGGAAAGGCTGCTAACCAGGCTGTCATCGATGGGACTTGGGCGGTCCGCGGCGACCGCACTGCTGGAGCGGCACATGCTCGTGCGCTATCCCAAGGGCGGGGCGCTGTTCTCGATGGGCTCGCCGGCCGATGTCGTCTTCGCCGTGCTGAGCGGCCTGGTCAAGGTTCATAGCTCGGGTCCCGGCCGAGACCCGGTGCTGGTCGAGCTCGCGGGTCCCGGCGACCTGGTTGGATATGCCGATTTTGCCGACGCGGACGGCGTGCGTTCGCAGCTGTTCGAGGCGACCGCGCTGACCAACTGCTGTGTTGCGCTGTTCACGCGTCATCAGATTTCCGAAGTGCTCAAGGGCCTCGAGCCCCAGGCGCTGCTGCGGATTGCCGAAGCGATCAATTCGATGTGGTCGTCGGTCGTTTACCGCTACGCGACCTTTCTGGGCATGTCGCTGCGCAAACGGCTCGAGATTGTCCTGCAGGAGCTGGCGCAGCGATTCGGTGTGCCCGACTCGCGCGGAACGCTGCTGCTGCCCGAACTCGCGCAGGAAGAACTCGCCGAGATGATCGGCAGTTCACGCCCGATGGTCAGCAAGCTGCTCACCGAAATGACCGAGCGGGGCTTGCTGATTCGCGAGGGACGGCGCCATATCCTCGTCGCCGCGCACAAGCCGGACAATGGCGCCGCCGCTGCGCGCGAACCCAGCCTGCATCCCGCGTTCGAGCCGGCGCCCGCGGCCACGCGCCGGGTGCGCGCGGATCGCCGCACCGTGCGCGGGACCGCGGCGCCGGTGGTGAATCTCTAGCCCGCCGCTTAATTAAATGTGGAACCCGCCGTGGGTTCCGCACCTCCTTGGGCAGGGGTGACCCCTGCACCCAGTACAGAGACCGGCGGCCGTTGGAGAATTCCCGGTTTGCCCCAAACCGTAAAATGGTTACCTTTTATCAAGGGAAGCCGAACGACCGCATGAACGCCAACCGATTCACCGAGAAGCTCCAGGAGGCGCTCGGGCGCGCGCAAAATGCCGCGCTCACCGCTCACAACCAGGCCGTTGACGTCGAGCATTTGCTGGCGGCGCTGCTCGAAGATGACGAAGGGCTGGCGTCCTCGATCGTGAAGCTGGCGGGTGCCGACCGCGACGCGGTGCGCCGCACGCTCGACGCTGAACTGGCCAGGATTCCGCGAGTAACCGGCGGCGGCTCCGACAGCGGGCAAGTTTACGCGACGCAGCGGCTGGGCCGGGTGCTGGCGCGCGCAGAGCAGGAGGCGGGCAAGCTCAAGGACGAGTACGTATCGGTTGAGCACGTGCTGATCGCGATGCTCGATGAGCCCGGCGCCGCTGCGAAAATTCTGCGTGAAGCGGGTTTGACGCACGACAAGTTGATGGCCGTGCTCAAGAAGGTCCGCGGCAGCCAGCGGGTCACCTCGTCGAATCCAGAGGCGACCTACCAGGCGCTGGAAAAATACGGCCGCGACCTGACCAAGCTCGCCGCAGCGGGCAAAATCGATCCGGTGATAGGACGCGACGAGGAAATTCGCCGCGTGATCCAGGTCCTCTCGCGCCGCACCAAGAACAACCCGGTGCTGATCGGCGAGCCCGGCGTCGGCAAGACCGCGATCGTCGAAGGTCTCGCGCGGCGAATCGTTGCGGGCGACGTGCCCGAGGGGCTGAAGAATCGCAAGCTGGTCGCGCTCGACATGGGAGCGTTGATTGCGGGCGCCAAGTTCCGCGGCGAGTTCGAGGAGCGGCTGAAGGCTGTGCTCAAGGAAGTGCAGGAAGGGGCGGGCGAGATAATTCTGTTCATCGACGAGCTGCATACCGTCGTCGGCGCGGGCGCCGCTGAAGGCGCGATGGATGCGTCCAACCTGCTCAAGCCGATGCTGGCGCGCGGCGAACTGCATTGCATCGGCGCCACCACGCTCGACGAGTATCGCAAGCATATCGAGAAAGACGCGGCGCTGGAGCGGCGCTTTCAGCCGGTGATGGTCGAGGAGCCGAGCGTCGAGGACACCATCTCGATTCTGCGCGGGCTGAAGGAACGCTACGAGGTCCATCACGGGATTCGAATCAAGGACGCCGCGCTGGTGACGGCCGCGGTGCTCTCAAAACGCTACATCACCGATCGATTCCTGCCCGACAAGGCGATCGACCTGGTGGATGAAGCGGCGGCCAAGCTGCGCACCGAGAAGGAGTCGATGCCGGTAGAGATCGACGAGGCCAATCGGCGCGTGATGCAGCTGGAAATCGAGCGCGAGGCGCTCAAGCGCGAGACCGATCAGTCCTCGCGCGATCGGCTGCAGAAGCTCGAGAAGGAGCTGGCCGAGATCAAGGAAAAGCGCGCGGGCCTGCAAGCGCAGTGGGAAACCGAAACCGGCGGACTGGAGAAACTCGCGAAGATTAAAGCCGAGATCGAGCAAACCAGGCTTGCGATCGAAAAAGCCAAGCGCGAGTACGACCTCAACAAGGTCGCCGAGCTGCAATACGGCACGCTTGCGTCGCTCGAGAAGCAGCTTGCCGCCGAGGAGCAGAAGCTCATCGAGCAGCACTCGGGCGGCAAGCGATTGATCAAGGAAGAAGTGGACGAGGACGATATCGCCGAAGTCGTGGCGCGATGGACCGGGATTCCGGTCTCGCGCCTGCTCGAAGGCGAAGTGCAGAAGCTCGCGCATCTCGAGGAGCATCTGCACAAACGCGTGATTGGCCAGGACGAAGCGGTGACCGCCGTTTCGGACGCCGTAATTCGCGCCCGCTCCGGACTCAAGGATCCCAACCGACCGATCGGTTCGTTCATTTTTCTCGGTCCCACCGGCGTGGGCAAGACCGAACTGGCGCGCGCGCTGGCCGAGTTCCTGTTCGACAGCGAAGCCGCGATGATCCGCATCGACATGTCCGAGTACATGGAGAAGCACACCGTCTCGCGGCTGGTCGGCGCGCCCCCGGGCTATGTCGGCTTCGAAGAGGGCGGTCAATTGACGGAAGCCGTGCGGCGCCGCCCGTATTCGGTCATCCTGTTCGACGAGATCGAAAAAGCGCACGCCGACGTGTTCAACATCCTGCTTCAATTGCTCGACGACGGCCGGCTTACCGACGGTCACGGGCGCACGGTCGATTTCCGCAACACCGTTGTGATCATGACGTCCAACATCGCAAGCCAGATCATCCTCGGCTTCAAGGGACAGGACTACGAGAAGATGAAGGCGCAGGCGCTCGAGGTCCTGAATCGCAGCTTCAGGCCCGAGTTTCTCAACCGCGTCGACGAGGTGGTGGTGTTCCATCCGCTGACCCGCGCGGAGCTGCGCCAGATAGTCGACGTGCAACTGGTGCGGCTGCGCGCGCGGCTCGAGGAGCGCAAGATCGAGCTCGAATTGACCGACAAGGCGCGCGACTACCTGGCCGAGCATGGCTACGATCCGTCGTACGGGGCGCGGCCGTTGAAACGACTGATCCAGCGCGAGCTCGAGACGGCGATCGGGCGGAAATTGCTCGCGGGCGAGATTCGCGACAGTTCGCGGGTCACGGTCGACGCCGGCGCTCGAGGTCTGGAGTTCTCCAGCCAGCCGTTGGCCAGCGCCGCCTAGCCGCTGGGGCGGCTTCACAGTGAATCCGCGGAGTGCATGATGAGAGGCGGAAATTTCTGCGCGGGTTCAACTCAGCCGCGGCATCGCATTGTTGGTCGCGTCGCAATCGTCGCCGCAGCCGCCGCGATTGCCGCGGCGCTCGCGTTAATTCCCGATCGTCCCGCCAAGGCGGCCGGCAATCCCGTTGTGATCAAGATGACCGACACGCGGCCTTTCTACACGCCGGCGAAAGTCGCGATAAAAGTCGGCGAGACCGTGCAATGGGTGAACGACGGCGAGACGGTGCATTCTGTATCGACCAGCGCTGCCAATGCCCTGAACAGCAAGGACGCTTCGATGCCAAAGGGCGCGGTGGCGTTTGACTCAGGCTTCATCCCGCCCGGTGGGGACTACAGCCACACTTTCACCGTGCCGGGCACGTATCGCTACTTTTGCCTTCCGCATGAAAAGGCGGGTATGGTCGGGGTAGTTGTCGTAAGGAAGTAGAGCCGGGAGATTTTCAGAAACGTGATTGGTCTGCATTCCAGGGTGATTCGCGCCGGGGGATTGATACTTGCCGTTGCGATTGGAATCGCGGTGTTGCCGGCGCCAGCTACTTGTTTCCCGTGGAGTATCGACATGTATCGCGGCCCTGAGATTCAGCCGTTTGCGATGGCGCCGCGTGTTACGCCCGCCGGCACGATTCCCGTCCATGGCGGAGAACCGCCCATGAGCCTGGAGCAGGCGGCGATCAAGATGCACAATCCCTTGCCGGCGACGCCGGAAAATCTCGCCAAGGGTAAAGAGCAGTTCAACGCCTACTGCGCGCCGTGCCACGGAGAATCAGGGCAGGGTAACGGCCCCGTTGCGCACCTCCTGGCAAAGGCGCCGAAAAGTCTGCTCGTTGCCCCCGTCAAGGATCGTCCCGACGGCTATATCTACGGCGCGATTCGCGACGGCGTCTTGTCGAGTCCCTCCTACGCGAATGAAATCCCCGCCGAGCAGCGCTGGCAGATCGTGACGTACCTCCGTTGGTTGCAGAGTACAGCGGCCGCAAAAGCCGGGCTCGCCGGCAACTGACGCGTGCCTCATCGGCGCCCAGCCCACCTTCGGCGATTGCGTTACCCGGCCAGAAGGGGTGCTTTCGGTCGTCGATTCAAACCGGTTTAATTGGTTGTCGATTGCAGCCCTGACGTGGCTGATGTAGCCGATTTGGGTCGCGGCAACGCAACCATTGCGAGCCGGCGGCGTATTGCCATGAGCGCGGCGAATCGAGGAGCTCCGATGCCAAGGACAAAGATTGGCGGTGCGTGGATGCTTGTGGTCGCGGCGATCGCGTTTGTCGCCTCGCTCGCGCACGCCGCGGAGTCCCCGCTTTCGGAACAGCAGCTCGTCGAAATCGCAATCGAGGCCAATCCGCAGGTCAAGACCGCCCGCTACAATTGGGACGCCGCGCTCCATTCGATCAAGCAGACCGTTGCGCCCAACGATCCAATTTTCGCCTATTCGAATACCGATAGCGTCAGTAATCCGGTCGGTCGCCCGGCTTTGCACTCATTCGGCCTGACCGAATCCTTTCAGTTTCCGGGCAAGGCGTTCCATCAGCGCGATCAAGCGATCGATGCCGCGGAAATTGCCCATCTTATGCTCGCCGCTACAGTCCGCGACGTTCGTGCCGCGACCGAGACCGGCTACTTTCAGTTGGTGCTCGACCAGGCGCTGACCGACGTCAACGCCGAGAACGTCCAGAACCTCGACGAAGTAGTCAAAGTCACCGAGACGGCCTACTCGACTTCGGCGGTGCCACAGACCGACGTGATCAGCGCCGAATTCAATCTCGCCGCCGCGCGGCAGCTTCAGCATCAGTACCTGACGGCGGTCGCAAACGACGAGACCGCTCTGAACCTGCAGCTCTATCGCCCGGTCGGGTCGCCTTTGTCGGTGGATCGAACGCTGAAGCTCGAAGCACTCAACTATCCGCTAGATGCGCTCATCGATCGCGCCTACGCGGCGCGGCAGGAGATTCTCGAGGCGGCGCTCGCGCAGCGCAGCGCGGACACCGCGCTCCTTCTGGCGAAGATGGAATACCTGCCCGATTTCACCGCCAGCATTGGCAACGATCAGTACACTCTCAGCAGCGCCGCGCCGCAACCTAATAAATTCAACTACTGGTTTAGCTCTATTGGCTTCAATGTGCCGATCTTCTTCTGGCTCCACCAGAATGAGGATGTGGCGCGAGCGAAGGCCAGCCTGGCCGCAGCGCGCTCGAACCAGGATCTGATCAGAATCCAGACGGCCGCGGCGGTCGCCACGCTGTTTCGCAGCGCGCAATACGCCTACGAAACCGCCATCCTCTATCGCGATTCGCTGATTCCGCTGGCGCGGCAGGATCTCCGCGTCGCGCTGACCGCCTATCAGTCTGGTAAAATCGATTTCGTGACGCTCTCGAGTGCAGTGCAACGCGCGTTCGCCGCGCGCGTGAGTTACCTGCAGGCAGCAAATCAATTTCTGGCCGGCGAAGTTTCGCTCGAACAGGCGATCGGAGCGCCGTTGCATCAATGAGCCGGCGCAAGTTCAATTTTATCGCGTTCGCCGCGCTGGCAGCCGCCATCGGCGCCGCACTGTCAGCCGGCGGATGCCGCGGCGACTCGGCTGGTAGCGCCGCCGCGGTTCCTGAAGCAACCGCCGCCGTGCGGCTGGTTCGGCAGCAGGGTGTTGAGCTGATCCAGTTCGATGCCCGCGATGTTCCCGGTCTGGCGATGCAGGAGGTGGGCAACGTCGAACTGCCGGGCATCCTGGAAACATCCGGGCAGATCACCTATGACGATCGCAAAGTCTCCGCGATCGTTTCGCGCGTGCAGGGGCGAATCGAGCAGACGCGCGTCTCGCTGTGGGACAACGTTCAGCGCGGCGAAAAAATCCTCGCGCTCTACAGCCCCGATTTTATGACCGCGCAAGCCGAGTATCTCCAGGCTCAAGAGTCCTCCAAGCTGATGGCGGCGCCCGGCGTTGGCGCTTCGTCGGATTTTGCCGGCGCTCTATTGCAGGCTGCCAAACGCAAACTCCAGTTTCTCGGGATGAGCGATGCCGACATCGAGGCGATCAAGGCGCCCGATCCAACAATCTGGATGCGC
>Ga0187819_10001563_pt1 | contig 11873 bp, 9 predicted proteins | sample NC_wetland_sal_i_15_FD_132411 | JGI IMG/M metagenome (GOLD analysis project Ga0187819, IMG submission 132411) | Wetland sediment microbial communities from Neuse River Estuary, North Carolina, USA - SO4_4 | ecosystem: Environmental > Aquatic > Freshwater > Wetlands > Sediment | place: USA: North... | reverse complement strand
TGCCTGGACTCAGCCGCGGACCTGCCCGAAGGCGTCGACCTGGCCGTCGTCGCTGTCCCACCGCGGGAAGTCCCGTCGGTCGCGGCGCAATGCGGCAGCAGGGGAGTGCATTCGCTGATCGTGATCACGGCCGGGCTCGGCACCGGTGGAGCTGACCTGCTGGCAATCTGCCGCCGTCACGGCATGCGGCTGGTCGGCCCTAACTGCTTTGGCATGGCGGCGTCCCAGGCGCACTTGAACGCGACCTTCGCCGCAAACATGCCCGGCGCCGGAGTGGCCGGGCTGGTAGTCCAGTCGGGCGGAGTCGGCATCGCGATGCTAGAGCACATCCGCAGGCTGGGCATCGGGCTCTCGTCGTTCGCCTCGGTCGGCGACAAGTATGACGTGTCGAGCAACGACATGCTGACCTGGTGGGAGCAGGACGAGCAGACCACCCTCGGGGTGCTTTACGTCGAGTCATTCGGTAACCCCCGCGCGTTCGCCCGTACCGCCCGGCGGGTCGGCAGGAAGTTTCCGGTGCTCACCGTCATCGGCGGCCGCTCGGCGGCCGGCCAGCGGGCGGCAGCATCGCACACCGCCGCCGCCGCGACACCCCTGGTCACCCAGGAGGCGCTGTTTGCCCAGGCGGGCATCATTGCCACGCAGAGCCTCGGCGAGCTGATCGAAGCACTGGCGCTGCTGTCCAGTCAGCCGATGCCGGCCGGCCGCCGGGTCGCCATAGTCTCCAACGCTGGCGGTGCCGGCGTCCTGGCTGCCGATGCCTGCGGTGATTGCGGGCTAACCGTCGCGGTGCTCGAGACCGGGACCCAGCGCCGGCTGACCAAGCTGCTGCCACCCGGTGCCGCCGTGTCCGGGCCGGTTGACACAACCGCCACCGTCACCGTGGATGCCTTCCGGACCTGCCTTGAGGATGTCGCTGCCGACGACGGCGTAGACGCTGTGCTGGCCATCGGCGTGCCGACCGCGATGGCAGACCTGAGCGCCGCGATCCTGACTGCCCAGGTTGCCAAGCCGATGGCCGCCACGCTGCTAGAGCGGGCCGAGTCGGTAAGCCTGCTGGGCGGCGGCGACGCAGGTTCGCACCGGGTCGCTGGTCCGGACCGCAGGCCGTGCATTCCGGTCTACAGCTATCCGGAGGGAGCGGCCCGCGCGCTCGCGCATGCCGTCAGCTACCGCGAATGGCGGGACTCCAGGCACGGCGAGGTGCCTGAGCTCGCCAATGTCGATCTCGTCGGCGTGCGCGCCCTGGTGTCCGCATTTCTTGCCGACACGCCGGCAGGCGGCTGGCTGGCCACTGCGGATGCCGTCCAGTTGCTGGCCAGCTACGGGATTCCGATGGTGGCGACGAGGTGGGTGACCGACCAGGCGGCGGCCCTGGCGGCCGCGGCGGAGCTGGGCGGGCACGTCGTGCTCAAGGCAGAGGTGGAAGGCTTGGTGCACAAGACCGACGCTGGCGCGGTCAAGCTCGACCTCCGTACCGCCGACGAGGTGGCGGAGGCATACGGCCAGCTTGAGGCTTCGTTCGGCGACAAGCTGCGGCGGGTGCTGGTGCAGCCGATGCTGGCGGACGGCGTGGAGACCCTGGTCGGCGTCGTACAGGAGCCGGTGTTCGGGCCGCTGATCGTGTTCGGGCTCGGCGGCGTCGCCACTGACGTGCTTGGCGATCATGCCGCCAGGCTCGCGCCCCTTACCGATGCCGACGCTGAGGAAATGATCAGCGGCGCGCGGGCGGCACCACTGCTGTTCGGGCACCGCGGCTCGGCGGCCGTCGATACCGGAGCGCTTGCGGACGTGCTGCTGCGGGTATCCGGGCTCGCCGATGACCTGCCCGAGGTGGCCGAGCTGGACCTGAATCCGGTCATCGCGCGACCGGATGGGGCTTTTGCGGTCGATGTTCGGATCAGGGTCGTTCCAGCGCAGCCTCGGGACCCCTTCCTGCGTCAGCTCCGGTGACCGGCGGCCCGGCGCTCGCCAGTTAAGGGCGAAGGTCCCCGTTCCCTCGGGAATGATGCCCCTGCAACAGCCTGAGCGGGTGCGCGAGGCTGAGCCTAGGGAAATAAAGGCCTAGGGAGTGACGATGGCTACGCAGCAGGCGGCAGCCCCGCGAATCGTTGTGGGCGTTGATGGCTCACCCGTCTCCAGGGCGGCCTTGAAGTGGGCGGTGCGGCAGGCCGAGTTGACCGGCGGCACGGTCGAGGCGGTCGTCGCCTGGCATTACCCCGCGATGGTCGGTGGATACGCGTGGGCGCCGGTGTCGGTGCTGGATAACACCGACTTCAGCGAGATAGCGGCAAAAGCGCTGAACGACGCGGTCGCGGAGACGGTAGACCCGGCCAGCAAAGTGCGGGTCAGCACGAGCGTGCAGGAGGGCAACGCAGCTCAGGTCCTGCTGGACGCGGCCGATGGGGCTGACCTGCTTGTGGTGGGCAGCCGCGGACACGGCGGATTCACCAGCGCGCTGCTCGGGTCGGTAAGCCAGCACTGCGCGCTGCACGCACGGTGCCCGATCGTCATCATCAGGGATGCAACCGAACATTAGGGGCCCGGCGGGCACGCGGGGGAGGAGAGGGCGATGAGCGCGACAGTGCGAGACGTCATGACGACCACGGTGGTGGCGCTGCGGAAGGCAGCAGATTTCAAGGAGATCGTGTCGGTGCTGCGCCGTTACGGTGTCAGCGCATGTCCGGTAATCGACGAATCCGATCGGGTCATCGGCGTGGTATCCGAGGCTGATCTGCTCTACAAGGAGACAGAGCCGGACCGTCCGGCGGCGCTGCTTCGGCTGCAGTGGCGGCTCGACGAGGAGTACAAGGCGAAGGCCGTCACCGCAGGCCAGCTGATGACTGCGCCGGCCGTGACCGTCAGCCCTGCTACGTCGGTGGTCGAGGCAGCACGGATCATGCAGGACCGCGGGATCAAGCGGCTGCCGGTCGTGGGGCGGGACGGGCAGCTTGTCGGCATCGTCAGCCGGTCCGATGTGCTCAGCGTCTTCGAACGGCCGGACTCCGACATCTGCGACGAGGTCTGCAAGGTGGTCCTCAGCGAGGAGTTCACACTTGACCCGGCCGATTTCGAGGTCACCGTCAATTCCGGCATCGTGACCATCAGCGGGCTGGTTGATCATCGCCGGACGGCGCAGCACCTGGTATCGCGGATCCGGCATGCGGAGGGCGTGGTCAGCGTCAGGAACCGGCTCAGCTTCAACACTGACGAGTGACGACCTGCGCGCGGATCGTCAGCCGGTCACGCGAATACGCCGGCCGCTGATCCGGCTGGCCGTCATCCGGACGTAGGTGTCCCGGTCGCCGCCGGCCCACGGCTCGATCTGCAGCGCTTTCGCCCCGGCAAGCTCGGCCGGGTCGGTGATAACCGCAGCGGTGCCGCTCAGCAGCACGCTCCAGCCCTCGCCCAGCACGTCGTCAAGGTGGTCCACATCGAATGACACTCGCTGCTGCCGCACGCCGTCCAGAATGCTCGCCTCGCTGCTGGTGCGGAACACGACGTCGTCGCCGTCCATCCGGTAGTTGACCGGGATAGCGACCGGACCCCTGCTGGCTTCGACGAACAGGAACCTGCCGATGCCGCCGCCTGCCAGGTGGGCCCGGCACTCCTGCTCGCTGAGGATCTCGAGCACTGGATTTTTCGCCGCGCCGCGCTGACCGGGCGGCAGGTTCAGGCCCGCACCAGACAGCGCGCTTGTCGGCGCGTCGAGGGCCGCAGCCAGGCGGGTCAGCGCCGCTTGAGTTGGGTTCGGAGAAGAGCTTGATTCCAGGTAGGCCAGGTAATCCGGCGACATCCCGGCGCGCTCGGCCGCCTCCTCGCGACTCAGCCCGGCGCGGTCACGCTGCTCGGCAATGCGCCTGCCTAGGTCGGTCCCGCCGGTGTCGGCGTCGTTACCCATGCGGCCAACTCTACGGATAGCCGGGACGCATGGCAGTGGCACCGCTCCATTCGGGTCACTGGTCCGTCCGGCCCGGGTCGTTCGGCCCTGTCAGCCGACCGTTGGCAGCGCAGATGCTGCTACGGGGTGATGCATCATGACCGAGACTGCAACCTTGGAACTGGGCCTTGCCGGGCCGGACGGAACGCGGATGGCTACCGTCACAGATCAGGGCGGGCTACTCGTACACGGTGCAATCGTCCCGGCGCAGGCGCATGAGGGCGACCTACCGCTGACGCTCGACGATATCGCTTACCTGGTTGGGACTGCGGCACGCGCACCTTCGGTGCATAACACTCAGCCGTGGAGGTTCCGGGCCGGCGGCAACGTGATCGATCTGCTGGCTGATCCGGACCGGATGCTCAAGCAGCTGGACCCGGCGGGCCGGGAGCTGCTCATCAGCTGCGGGGCCGCGCTGTTCGGGCTGCGACTTGGCCTGCGCAAGCTCGGCTACCTGCCGCGAGTCACGCTGTTGCCGGACCCGGCCCTGCCGTGGCTGGTGGCCAGGGTCCAGCCCGAAAGCCGTGCGGCCGCGACCCGGGCGGAGGCAGAATTGCTCGCGGCCGTGCCGCACCGGCACACGCACCGCGGCCCGTTCGCGCCTGGTGAGGTTCCGGCCAGGCTGCTCGCAGCGCTCCGGCTGGACGCCGCCGCCGAGGGCGGCGAGCTTGTCCTGATCGAGCAGCCCGAGCGCGTTGCCGCGCTAGCCGCACTGGTCGTCGCGGCCGCGGCCGAACAGCGGACCAAGCCCGAGATCGCCGAGGAGCTGCGGCGCTGGGTGCAGCCAGCCGGCAGTCAGGCCAGGGACGGAGTGCCCGCGCATGCGCGGGTAGGCGCCGAGCACTCTGTGGTGCCACCCCAGCAGGCTGGTGACACCGGGACCGGCAGGCCCGGGCATGACCGGCTGCCGCAGCGGGACTTCGGTCAGGTTGGCACCGAGGACCTTGGTGGCGAGCCGCCATCAGCGACCGCAGTGTTGAGCACGCCTGGCGACTCGCCGAGCGAGTGGCTCGCGGCCGGCCAGGCACTGCACCGATTGCTATTGCGCGCGGCGACTCGCTGGGTGTTTGCCAGCCTGCAGTCGCAGCCACTGGAGATACCGCGCTACCGCGAACAGGTGCGCGCGGACCTTGGCCTGGCCGGTCATCCGCAGATGCTGCTGCAGTTCGGCCGTGCCAACACGGCCGCCGCGACGGCTCGCCGGCCGCAGTCTGAAGTGATGACTAACGATGACCCGGGATAGGCCCTTAGTCTGCCGCATACAGGCTCATTGACCCTCCTGCGCGAGCCAGCCAGGCGCACACCATGGAGAGCGATGAGCTTGGATCGGAGGTGCATCCGATGAAACAGCGACGACCGCGGGTCGCCCGGATGTTTGGCTGCGATCACAACCCACTCCGCCGGCCCATCGACAGGCTTGAGTCTGCGATCACGGCCAGTCTGGTGGTCGCGTTTCTTATCGCGGCGCCGCTGCTTGGCATCTTCGCTGGCCGGCTAGCAGACACGGCTGGCCTGCGTGAGCAGCGATCCGAGAGCGGCTGGAAGCAGGTCACGGCGACGCTGACGCAGAGCGCCGCAGCAGGGGCGGTCGGTGTCGACGGGAACTGGGACGCGGCCTGGGTGACCGCGAAGTGGAGAGCGCCTTCTGGGGTCAAGCGCCTCGGCCTGGTCGCGACGAGCTTGAACGCGCGTGCCGGGGACCGGGTGAGCGTCTGGGTCACCCATGCAGGGCGGCTCACGCATGAGCGGCTCACCAGCGCGGGCGTGCGTGACAGGATCGTGATCGCGGTGCTGACGGCAACTGCCTGCCTGGCCGTGCTGCTGTGGCTGATCGGAGGCTGCGTAAGAATGGCAGCGAACCGGCGCCGCATGGCGGGCTGGGCCCGTGGTTGGGAGCAGATTGGCCCTCGGTGGTCCAAGCTCCGGTAGGCGTCGGTAAGAGTTCCGATGGGCGCCGGCCCAAGCTCTGGCAGGCGCCGGTAAGAGTTCCGGCAGGAACGGGGGTAGAGCGCATGCGGGCATGGGTGGTGAGCCGATGCGCGCCGATCGACGAGCGGCCGCTGGCCAGGGTGGAACGGCCGGAGCCGCGGCCAACTGCATCGCAGGTGCGGGTGCGGATTAGCTGCTGCGGCGTCTGCCGAACGGATCTGCACCTGGCGGAGGGTGACCTGCCACCGCGGCGCAAGGAAGTTACCGTCGGCCATGAGGTCGTCGGCCGGGTAGACGCGGTCGGCGACCGAGCGAGTCGGTTCGAGATCGGTGACCGGGTCGGCGTGCCATGGCTGGGCGGCACCGATGGGACTTGCACGTTCTGCCGACGGGGCGCGGAGAACTTGTGCCTGGCGCCACGGTTCACCGGCTGGGACGTTGACGGCGGGTATGCCGACGCCTGCCTGGTCGATGAGGGTTACGCCTACCGGCTGCCGGAATCGGTAGACGACGAGCATGCCGCGCCGCTGCTGTGCGCCGGGATCATCGGCTACCGCGCGCTGCGACGCGCGAACGTGCCAGCTGGCGGCCGCCTCGGCATCTATGGCTTCGGCGGCAGCGCGCACATCACCGCGCAGATCGCGCTGCACCAGGGACTGCGCGTGCATGTGCTGACCCGCGGTGCGGGAAACCGCAAGCTAGCGGCCGAGCTGGGAGCGGACTCGGTGGGCGAGGCAACGGACGTGCCGCCGGAGCCGCTTGATGGCGCGATCCTGTTCGCGCCAGCGGGCGAGCTTGTCCCGGTCGCGCTCCGTGCCCTCGACCGTGGCGGCACGCTGGCCATCGCCGGCATCTGGCTGTCGGATATACCGGCGATCAACTATGCGGCAGAGCTGTTCGAGGAGCGGCAGGTGCGCAGCGTTACTGCCAACACCCGGCGGGACGGCGAGGAGTTCCTCGCGCTGGCCGCCAGGTTCGGTATCCGCCCGACCACAGTTGCCTACCCGATGGCAAGCGCACCCGAGGCGCTCGCTGACCTGGCCCATGGCCGGTTCAGCGGGGCGGCAGTATTGCACAACTGACCGGGGAGGCCCGCCAGTCCGGCTTGCGACTGAAGCGGGCTCACTGCTGGCTGGGTTCGCGCCTGGCCCGGCGGGCCGAGCGCCGCAGTGGTTCCCGGCCCCGCGGCTGGCTTACCGGGCTAACCTGCGGTCGCGGGGGTATGCCCAAGGTCAGCGGCTGCCCGGGGGTTAGCGTGACGACCTGGCCGTGATGGCCGAACTGAGCAGGCGGGCCGACTGCCAGCGTGTAAGTGGCAGCGGTGCTGGTGACCTCCACCCGCACCGGCTGGCCATGCGCGCTCACCGTGAACGTCAGTCGGGCGATACCGGACGGCAGCCTGGGCGCGAAGGTCAGCATGCCGTGCCGACCGCGCAGGCCACCGAGTCCTCCCACGATCGCGGTCCACGAACCCGCCAGCGCCGCAAGATGCAGGCCGTCGCGCACGTTGTGCTCGGCGTCCGCCAGGTCGATCAGGGCGGTCTCGGCCAGATAGTCGTGTGCCAGCTCCAGATGGCCTACCTCGGCCGCGATGACTGCCTGCGTGACCGCGGACAGCGACGAGTCCCGGACGGTCAACCGCTCGTAATACGCGAAGTTCCTTACCTTCTGCTCGGGGCTGAAGGCGTCCGGATGCTTATGCATCGCCAGCACCAGGTCTGCCTGCTTGACGACCTGTTTACGGTAAAGGTCGAAGTACGGGAAGTGCCGCAGCAGCGGGTACTGCGACTTCCTGGTGCTGGCAAAGTCCCAGACCTCATGCCGGGTGAAGCCCTCGGCCTGCGGGTGGACGCCGAGCTCGGCGTCGTATGGGATGGCCATCGCGTCGGCAGCCCGGCGCCACTCCTGCGGCTCGCTAGCACTGACCGACAGCGTCCTGGCCTGGTCCGGATGCCGGCCGACCGCATCGGCGGCGGCACGCAGGTTCAGCGCGGCCGTCAGGTTGGTGTAGACGTTGTTGTCGTTTAGCGCGCTGTACTCATCTGGCCCGGTAACGCCGTCAATGCGGAAATTGCCATGGCCGTCGTAGTGACCGAGCGACAGCCAGAGCCTGGCGGTCTGCACCAGCAGCGCGAGCCCGGGACCTGCCTCGAATTCGGCATCCCCGGTGATATGCACGTAGCGCTGGGCGGCATCGGCGATATCGGCGTTGACGTGGAACGCGGCGGTACCGGCAGGCCAGTAGCCCGAGCATTCGGCGCCGCTGATGGTGCGCCACGGAAACGCGGCACCGCGAAGCCCGAGCTGGCGCGCTCGCTCCACGGCCTGGCCGAGCGTGCTGTGCCGCCACCGCAGCGCATCCGCGGCAGCATCGGGACTTGTGCAGGTCAGCATGGGCAGCACGAATGTCTCGGTGTCCCAGAAGGCATGGCCGTCATAGCCGGGGCCGGTGAGGCCCTTCGCCGGGATCGCTTGCGCCTCCGCCCGGGCGCACGCTTGCAGGACGTGGAACAAGCCGAACCTGACCGCCTGCTGGACCTCCGGGTCACCGTCGAGCTCGACGTCGGCCCGCTGCCAGAAACTGGCCAGATAAGCCTGCTGCCGGGCCAGCAAGCCGTCCCAGCCGATCTGGTTCGCAGCAGTGAGCGCACCCTCCACCTGGTCGCGCAATGCCGGCAGCGACCTGACGCCAGACCAGCCATAGCTGACGAACTTCACCAGCCGCAGCCGCTGACCGGGCTCGAGCGGCACGGATATGGTGAGCCTGGCCAGGTCGGGCGAGCTCTCAGAAACCTGCCGGCAGCCGGCCGGGCTGTCGACGATGTGCCGCATGGCGGCAGCCACCCTGAGCTTGGTGTGACGGGTCCGGTGGATCAGCAGGCCGCCGCCCGCGTCCGCCACGTGGCTTTCGCCCAGTAGCGGCGCTTGCAGGACTGCCGCGGCCCGAGGATCGCGTCGTGGCTGTGGCAGCTGCTCGTTGGCCACCAGCTCGGATTGCACAACGAATTGGGCAGGCTCATCAAGCGGCTCTACCGCATAGCAGATTGCGGCCACGGAACGCTGCGTGAGCGAGACCAGCCGGGTGGAGGTGACCCGGATCGAGCGCCCGGCAGGAGACGTCCACTCCGCGGTGCGGTGCAGGGTACCGGCTCGGAAATCCAGCTCTCGCTCGTGCGAGCGGAGCATGCCGTAGCGGACATCGAACGGCTCGTCGTCGACCAGCAGGCGCAGCGGCTTGCCGTTGGTGATGTTGATAATGGTCTCGCCGGACTCCGGGAATCCATAGCCTGCCTCGGCATACGGAAGCGGCCGCCGCTCATAGCACCCGTTGAGGTACGAGCCGGGCAGGCCATGCGGTTCGCCCTCGTCCAGGTTGCCGCGCCAGCCGAGGTGACCGTTGGAAAGGGCGAACAGGGATTCGGACTGCGCGAGCATCCCGAGGTGCAGTTCCGTCTCGCGCAGGCACCATGGCTGCACCGGGAAGGCCCGATGGCTAAGCATGGGCCGCCGCCCCGTCGGTGAGGTTAGCGCCCGGCACGCTGCTTACTCTAGGCTCACCGTGACCGCAGCGCCGGGTGGACGTCCTCGGCTTCCAGAGCGGCTAGGCCCGGAAGGATCTTGCCCTCCAGGTACTCCAGGCTGGCACCACCACCAGTGGATACGTGCCCGAAGTCGGAGTCCGCGAAGCCCAGATTGTGCACGGCTGCAGCCGTGTCGCCGCCGCCGACCATTGTGAAGGCGTCGCTGTCGGCCAGCGCCCTGGCCACCGCGCGAGTGCCGTCGGCAAACCGAGGGATCTCAAAAACACCCATCGGGCCGTTCCAGAAGATGGTCCCTGCGCCGGCCAGCCTGCCGGTAAACAAGCTGGCAGTATCCGGCCCGACATCGAGGCCCATCTGGCCGGGCGGTATCCCGCCGACTCCCACGAGCTGGCTCGGTGCTTCGGCGGACCGCGCGGTGGCGACCGCAACGTCTACCGGGAGCACGAGGTCAACAGCGTTCGCGGCGGCCTTAGCCAGGTACTGGCGGGTGGCCGCGGGGTCCCCTTCAAGCAGCGACGCGCCGACCGAGTATCCCTGTCCGGCCAGGAAGGTGAACGCCATCGCCCCGCCGATCAGGATCTGGTCGGCGACGTCAAGCAGCGCATCCACGACGGGCAGCTTGTCGGCGACCTTCGCCCCGCCGAGCACAACCACATACGGGCGGCGTACCTGCTCGGTTAGCTGTCGCAGCGCCGCGGTTTCTGCCTGGATCAGGTAGCCAGCGGCGTGCGGCAGCCGGGCCGCGACATCGTAAACGCTGGCGTGACGACGGTGCACGGCGCCGAATCCGTCACCAACGTAGAGATCAGCAAGCGCGGCAAGCTGATCGGCGAAATCGCCACGCTCGGCGTCGTCCTTGCTGGTTTCTCCGGCGTTGAAGCGCAAGTTCTCCAGTAGCACGACCGTGCCGGGGCGCATGGCCGCGACCGCAGATGATGCCGAAGCCCCGACGGTATCGGCGGCGAATGTCACCGGGCGGCGCAGCAGCTCGGCTAGCCGGCCCGAAACCGGGGCGAGCGAGTATCGCGGATCGGGCTGGCCTCCCGGCCGGCCCAGGTGGGAGCAGGCCACGACGGCGGCACCTCGGTCGAGCAGGGCGGTGAGCGTCGGCAGGCAGGCACGTATCTTCCCGTCGTCGGCAATCGAGCCGTCGCTCATCGGCACGTTGAGGTCCAGCCGCACTAGCACGCGCTGACCGGATACTTGCAGGTCGTCTATGGTCCTCATGCCCGGTGACCTCGTTCTCTGCGCAGCTCGATGGGTAGCTCGGTTCAGGCCGGCTGCCGATCAGCGGTGTGATCGATGATGTCGACCACGCCGTCTACGTCCCAGGCAAGATCAACGGCGGCCGCGATCGGGCTGTGCTCGGCCTCTGGCGCCAGCTCGCTGGTGAGCGTGACGACTCCGCCGTGCACGGTCACCTTGATCGACTCCGGCTCTCCGGGTACGACCTCGGTCAGGAGCTCGCGCACCTGACGGGCGATTTCCTCATCCGGCACCAGAAATACCCTGAGCAGGTCACGGCGGCTGACCACGCCAATCAGCTTGCCGGCTGGGTCCACGACAGGCAGCAGCTTGACCCGGTGGAACTTCATCATCGCCGCGGCGGCCGCGATGGTCGCATCCGGATATATCGTCACGGCTGGTGAGGTCATCAGCTTCTCTGCCGTGAGCCTCAGGTGCCTGTCCCGGTCGGTGCCGTGGCGCAGCATGCCGGTCCATCGCCTGCGAGTGCCAGCATGCTCGTCTCGTGCAGCGATCAGATCGCCCTCGGTGACGACGCCCGCAACGTGCCGGCCAAGCACAAGCACGGGCACGCCGCTGATGCGGTGCTCGACCAGCAGCCCGGCGATCTCCTTGAACGAGGTGATCCGGTCGACCGTTACGACCTGCGTTGTCATGACATCCCGGACACGGCTGTGCCAGCGGCCGTGGTGCTTGGGCGGCTGGCGGTTCTGCTCACCGGCTGGTGCGCGCGGCTGCCGGACCGACGGGCGGGCGAAGGGCTTCTCGCCTATCTCGTTGGCGACCTGGTCGACGGCACGGCTCACATCGGCTGCCGCTGCCCGGCCGTGCAGCGAGTCATAGTAGGCCGCGCCGAGGTGGCGCAGCATGGCGTCGAGATGAACATCATCGCGGCCCATCATGGCCTCCAGAAGTCTCGGGCCTCGTAGTCGGCGAGGACCGCCCTGATACACCTGCTAACTAACTATGCCTACCGGTCAGGGCGGGCGCCCGGCAGGGCCTAAGGTCCGCTCCTGCGGGTCGGAATGCCTGCGGCCGCCAGCAAGCTCTCAGGGCGAAGGTCCCGCGGGCTGGGGGAGTAATGGCCCTGGTGGCGACCAGCCGGCTGGGGGGGATGTTGATGCATGTCATCGAGGTACTCGCACCCCAGTTACACGGGTCGGCGCGCGGCGGTCTACGCAGACGCACTTCCTCCGCGGCCACCCGCAGCTGCCGAC
>Ga0187819_10001562_pt1 | contig 11873 bp, 6 predicted proteins | sample NC_wetland_sal_i_15_FD_132411 | JGI IMG/M metagenome (GOLD analysis project Ga0187819, IMG submission 132411) | Wetland sediment microbial communities from Neuse River Estuary, North Carolina, USA - SO4_4 | ecosystem: Environmental > Aquatic > Freshwater > Wetlands > Sediment | place: USA: North... | reverse complement strand
TGGCGGCGGAGCCTTCCAGAGTGACGTCGCCGTGAAGTCTCTCAGCGCGCAGAGGGCCGGTGCTGGAGTGCAGAGTGATGCTGGCATCGGCGGGTACGAGGATCTCGTAGTCCACGCGGCCGGACTGTGCATCGGCGCCCGGCAGCAGGTGCGACTGCACTTCGACGCGATTGCCGACGAGGGCGTTATCCACTTCAACTTTGTCTGAGGCGAGCACGGCACTGATTATGACGACGTTGCCGTTCGAGGGTTTGACCGAGATCGAGCCGTAAGGATTGTTGACGGAGACTCCGGACTTGGGCCCGACGTTGAAGTGATAATCCTTGTGGGTCTCGGCGAGTAAGGTCCCGGCCAGCATCGCGCCGACGACTACAAGTTGGATTGTGCGCCCGCTCATAAAATTTGATTCCTCGAATGCCCCGGTTCGGTCCCCGCAACGCCCGGCTGGCGGAACGGGATTTGCCCTACATTACGGCAAAGTATGATCCATCGCCAAGTCGAAAAGCATGGCCTTTTCCTGGTACGCCTCCATCAGCGAGCGGCGAGCTTCCTCGTCGTTCGGGTTGGCGGCAACCACGCTCTTGGCGTCCTGAATGTACTCGTTGACGTGACGAAGATTGTCCGCGTACTGCGCCTTCACGTCGGGCGACAGTTGAGCTACTTCCTGCAACAGATCGTCGTCGTTGAGGCCGGCAATGGCCATGTCGGAAACTGGAGTGGCCGGCGCCGGATTCACCGCAAGCTGCTGCGATGGGGAATGCTGGCGAACATAAAGCCCAACCGCGATCAGCAGGGCCGCAGCGGCCGGGGCTACCCAACGCGCCCACGCCCAGCGGCTGCTGAGGGACGGCAGAAGGGAACGGCTCGCGCGCTGTGGGCGAATGAGTCCCTCCTGCCGCAATGCAATTTCGATAGAATTCCAGACGCGGGGACTGGGTTCCTCCGCAGCACTCAGTTCCGGAGCCGCCGCGATGATGAGATCCAGTTCCGCGACCAGGGCCGAACATGCGGGGCAAGTCTTCAGATGCGCCCGCTGTTCAGGACTTCGCTCGGGACTTCGCTCAGGACTGCGATCGTCCTCGATCTCCGCCAGGCTGGCTTGCAACTCAACGCAATTCATACTGCTCTCCCCAAGCCTCTATTGAACCAGTGTAAACGTCAATTCAACCGAGCTTGCCGTGTTGCGCCTCTGCCGAGGTTACTGCCGTGTCCGGTCTGCGCCGGATCACTTTCGTATTGCTGCTGCTCAGGACTTGTCGGCCTTTTCGGCTCGCTGCATCTTGAGCAGGTCGCGCAGCTTCATGCGTGCTTTGTGGAGCTGCGACTTGCTGTTACCGATCGAACAACCCACGATCGTCGCGATTTCATTATGTTCGTAACCTTCGACGTCGTGAAGAACAAAAATCGTGCGGTAGCCGGGAGGGAGATCGTCGACTGCTTTTTGCAACTGCAGCCGGTCGATGGATCCGGCCAACGCCAAATCTTCTGCCCCAAAATCTTTCTTCGGGGTATCTTCTTCGCCGCCCTGGGTGCTCTCTTCCAGCGAGACCACCGGGAGGCTCTTCTTTCGCAACTGCATCAGCACCACGTTCACCGACAGGCGATGCAGCCATGTCGAAAACGCCGATTCGCCGCGAAACGTTCCAATCTTGCGATAAAGCTGCAGGAACGCTTCCTGGGTCAGATCTTCGGCCTCGGCAGTGTTCGCGGTCATGCGCAGACAGAGTGAGTAAACGCGCCGCTTATGCTTGTCGTAGAGAGCCTGGAACGCCTGGGCGTCCCCTTGCTTGGCTCGCTCGATCAGCTCGGCTTCGTTCGAATCGGTGCCCTGTCGCTGAGCTTCTCTTGAATCTCGGTCGGTCAAGTTGCCTTTTCCGGCCGCACCCCGTGAGATGCGGCTAACTATCTTTGCGTTGTATGGCTTGCGGGCCGTCGTGGTAACACGAAAGTAATCTTCATATTCAGAATATCAGAGGCATTCTACCGAACTTGGGATACGCGGATGAGATGCTCCGTCTGCGGAAATCCTTTGCCTGAGCAGGGTTGAACAGGCTGGCTCCCCAAGCTACAAACCCGATCCCGAATTTAGAGTCGCGATCTTCGAAAATTGGTAAATTTGGCGTCGCTGAACAGGTCACTTTTGCCTCGAAGTGATCGTCTCCAAATTGTGTCCGTGGGGTCCGAGTTCGCGTTGGCGGAGCAGGAACGCAAAGGTCAAGCCCAGAAATCCCAGGATGGAGAAGATCCACATGCCGAGGTTATAGCCGCTGGGATGATCCGGTCCGGCGTGGCTGTAATCGTTGGCCCAGCCAACCATCAAGTTGAATCCGAACAGGCCAATATTCTGGATCATGGTCATCAGCCCGTAGGCGGTGCCCAACTTGGACTGATCCACGATATAGGCGACCGAGGGCCACATCACGGCAGGGATCAGCGAGAACGCCACTCCCATCAGCACCATGGGCACGTACAAGCTCACGTGCGAGTAGGCCATCATCAGGTAAACCGGGATGAGCAGCAGGGAACCGAACATCATCAGCAAAGCACGCTTGCCGATCCGGTCAACCCAGAGGCCGAACAGCGGCGTGGCGATCATCGCAAATAACGTCAGCGTGCTGGACAGGAATCCTCCAAACTCCCGCGTGGTGCCGTGCGCCTCGATGAAAAATTTCACGGCGAACGTCTGGAAGGGAAAGATCGCCGAATAGAAAGTGACGCAGAGGGCGACGATGTACCAGTAGCTGACGCCGAAGTTGAACAAATCTTTGAAGACGACTTTGTCGGTGGAGGCTTCGCCGAGGTGGAAGTTCTTTTCCGCCTGCACTTCCATGATCCAGTACACGATCGCGCCCACCACGCAGAAAATCGAGAGACCGAGAGCAATCAGGAATGGCCAGCGCCAGTTCGCATAAGCGGCACGAGCCCAAGTGGGGGAGTTTAGGGCCGCGAACGATCCCAGACGGCAGATGGTCAGGTTGATGCCAAAAGCGAAGCTTAGTTCTTTGCCCTTGAACCACCGGGCCAGCGCGGCGGTCACGGCAACGTTCAAGGATTCGGCGCCCATCCCGAAGATGAGTCGTCCCGCTGCCATGACCGCGAGTGCGCCGGAGGATGCGGTAATGGCAGGGCCGACCATGCACAACACGCCGAAAATCATCAGAGACTTTCGCAGCCCGAGCCGGTCGATGATGAAGCCGCCGATCACGACGGTAAAGATATTGGGGAAGCTGTAGATCGCCTGGAGCAGGCCGATGTTCTCGTCCGAGAACCCGAGTTGCTGCTTTAAGACATCGGCCAGAGGACTGAGCGCGTCGTAGGCGTAGTAACTGCCAAACATGGCCAGACTGAGGAAGACCAGCACCATCCAGCGATAGAGGCGGCTGGGCTCAGGACGAAGGGTTTCGGGCATCAGCGCTCTTTTCCGATCCGAGCAGATTGAACTCCGGGATGACGAGCAGAGAAGAGTAGCAGAAGTCAGCTACTAGCTCCTAGCCGCGTGCTGTCATGCTGAGCGGAGCGGCGAGGAGAGCGCAGGCGATCCTCACCGCGAAGTCGAAGCATCCCTGCGCCCACGCGAAATGCCGCTACGCACACGAACCGAAGATGGTAGGAATGCTTCGACTTCACATTGCGGATCGCGTTCGCGCTCCGCAATGCGCCGCTCAGCATGACAAACTAGAGCTAGCTTCCGACGTACCTCGCATACAGACTTCTCGCCACGGCTGTGTCCGTAGTGCCTTTGATGATGGCGCGGCCGTCGGGGAAGAGCGTCATCTCGTAGGGGTCGTGCCAGAACTTCAAAACGAAGTCGTTGTGCCGGACTGTGCCGTGGGGCTGAAGGCGGCGGTCGAGTTCGAAGAAGTCGATAGGGCGTTGGCGTTCATGGATTTGCACGGAATTCCTGCCGCACAGCGTGATGTGCGGGCGCCCCTCGCCGGCGAGATGGACGAAGTCCCGCTCCCCGCAGGCGCGGCAGCCCGGGCGGGGTTTGGCGGCAGAGATTTCCGCGTGCTCGTTCGTCCAGACGTCAAACGAAAGCAGAGTGCGCCGCAGTTGGGGAGCGCTCGTGCCACCGACCAGAAACTTAAGCGCCTCGGTTGCGGCGACCGACGCCACCAAATTCACCGCCGAGTTGAGAATGCCGGACGTCTCGCAGGTCTCCACCATGCCTCGCGGCGAGTCGGGAAAGATGCAGGCCAGGCAAGCCGTTTGCTGGGGTATGACATTCAGAGTCACGCCGTAGCTTCCGACAGCGGCTGAGTATATCCACGGAAGCGAGCGGTCGACTGCGTAGTCGTTGATCAGGTAGCGGGTTTCGAAGTTGTCGGTGCCATCGAGGATCAGCGACATTCCTTCAAGCAGAACTTCAATGTTCGCCGGGACCAGATCTTCGACCTTTGGTTCAACCACGATCTGGGAATTGAAAGCTGCGATCTTGCGCGCGCCGGCGATCGCCTTGGGAAGCGATTCTTCAGCGTCCTTCTCGTCGAACAGCGACTGGCGCTGCAGGTTGCTGGGCTCGACGTAGTCACGGTCGATGATGCGCAGAGTGCCCACGCCGGCGCGGGCCAGCAATCCGGCCAGGGCGGAGCCGGTGGCGCCGCATCCGACGATGGCTACGCGCGATGTCGCCAACTTTTGTTGGCCTTCCGCGCCAATGCCCCGGAACAAGATTTGCCGCGAGTATCGTTCTTCCACTGCGGAGCGCGGCTGCGTATCTCCGGCTTGTCCGTTCGGTTGCGTTTCCTGTGCCAAAGAGGTCACCAGTTTCAAGCTGCAAAACCTTTATTATAAGTGTCGGGCTCGCCGGTGGAGGATCGCCAAGGCCGGACTCGACTCTAAGCGTGAGCCTGAATCATTCGTACAACAACTGCCGGGCGCGTTCCATCGAAGTCAATAACGCCCGGGCCCAAGGACACTGTTTGCTGAAACGGTACGCGACACTTCTGACCGCGATGATCTTGCTGTGGTCTGAGGTGTTGGTGTTGGGGGCTGCCGGACAGAATCCAGCAAATACTCCTCCAGCAAACCCTTCCCAGGCGACGCCTGCCCCCACAGCTCCGCAAGAACCGCAAACGCCGTCGGCCGCGGCGATGCTGGGGTACGAAGGGAAAGTTGTCCAGGCGATCGAGATTCCCGGCGTGGCGGAAGCTGATCGCGAGCACATCCTGCAGCTGCTGCCTCAGAAAGCCGGAGAACCGCTGGACCGCGGACGCGTCCGCGACAGCATTCGCGCGCTCTATTCCACCGGCCGCTTTGCCGACATCCAGGCGGAGGTTACGCCTTCGGGCGACGGCGTCAGGCTGGCTTTCACGACGTCGGCGAATTTCTTTGTGGGAGCCGTCGATGTGGACGGGGCTCCGGCGCGCCCCACCATGAACCAGATTGTCAACGCGTCGAAGTTTCAATTGGGAGAGCTTTACACGCGGGAGAAACTCGAGCGCGCGCTGGAAAACGTACGCCAACTCATGCAGGAGGGCGGCTACTATCGGGCACGCGTGACGGCCGAGAGTACCTCGAACGTGGCGACGCAGCAGGTCGACATTCTCTTCCACATCACGCGCGGGGAGCAGGCGCACGTGGGGGAAGTAAAAGTTACCGGTACGTCGGGCATGTCATCCTACGAAGTGCAGAGGATCGCGCACCTGAATCGCGGGGACAAGATCACGGTCGCCCGGGTAAGTGGCTCGCTGCAACGGCTGCGCAAGACATTCCAGAAGCAGAACCGCGCACTGGCACAGGTTTCCATCGCCGACCAGACTTACCACCCGGAGAGCAACGCCGTAGATTTCACCTTTCAGATCGATCCGGGCCCGGTGGTGGTGATCTACGCCCGGGGCTTCAAAGTCAGCCGCGGCGTGTTGAAGAAAGAAATCCCGGTCTACGAAGAGAATGCTGTAGATGACGATCTACTGAACGAAGGCAAGCGGAACCTGCTCGACTACCTGCAAACCAAAGGTCACTTCGACGCCAAAGTGGAGATTCAGAAAGAAACCGACCCGAAGACGATGCGGGTGATTTATCAAATCGATCCCGGTCCCTTGCATAAGCTGGTTCTGGTGGAGATCACGGGCAACAAGGAATTTCTGGATACCGCGAAACTGCGCTCCTACCTGCAAATTCAACCTACGAGCCGACTCCTAAGCCACGGTCGATATAGTGAAGCCCTGCTCAAGAGTGACGTTGCGACTCTGGAAGGGCTGTACCGGTCCAGCGGTTTCCGGCAGGTCCAGATCACTACCAAGGTGGACGACAACTATCGCGGCGCGGAAAATCGGCTGGCGGTTCACATTCACATTGATGAAGGAGCGCGGACGATTGTTGGCGAGGTGCACGTTGTGGGCACGCAGCAGGTCGCGGTCAGCGTGCTTCCCGAACTTTCCACGCAGCCGGGCCAGCCGTATTCCGAGCAGGATCTGGCGAACGATCGGGAAAGGATCCTCAGTTATTACTTCGATCACGGATTTCCCAACGCTACGCTCGACATCACCACCAAGCCTTCCCCCGATAAGCCCAACCGCGAAGACGTCACTTACACGATCCAGGAAGGAGAGCGCTTCACGGTGAACCGTGTGATGGTGGCGGGAACTGAACACACGCGGGATTACGTCCTGCAACGGGAGTTGCAGGTGCATGAGGGAGATCCGCTCAGCCAGCAGGATCTTCTCGGCACTCAGACCCGGCTCTACGATCTCGGCATTTTCAGCCAGGTAGACACCGCGGTGCAGAACCCGGAGGGGACCGATCCGGAGAAAAATGTTCTAGTGCAGGTGCGGGAGGCCAAACGCTACACCTTCACCTACGGTGTTGGATTGGAATTCCAGACCGGTCAGCCGGCGGGAACGACCGCACCGCAAGGGACTACGGGAGTGAGCCCCCGAGTTGAGTTTGACGTAACCCGGCTCAACTTCGGCGGCCGCAATCAGACGGTCACTTTCCAGTCCCATGTAGGCCGCCTGCAACAGCGCGGGCTGATCAGTTACACCATTCCCAAGCTGTTCGATAGTGACAGGTTCAAACTGATCTACACCGTTTTTTACGACAACAGTCTCGATGTGGCCACCTTCACTTCCGAGCGCCTGGAGGGCAAGATCGACCTGCGCCAGCAGATCGGAAACACCGGGCGCGAACCGGGCACCCGCCCGGGACCGAGCTCGATCACCTATCGCATGGATTTCCGCTTGGTGAAGGCGTATCACTTTGCGCAAGGATTTTCTCCCGGCGAAATCACGGTCCTGTCTCTCCCGGCCCGCGTGGGTGGTCCCGGTTTCACCTACATCCGCGACAAGCGGGACAATCCCCTCGAGAGCACCAAGGGGAGCTATTTCACGCTGGATGGTTTTGCCTCGTCCAAATACTTTGGATCAGAAGCCGATTTCGGCCGCGCCTTGGCGCAGAACTCCACGTATTACGCCTTTGGAGGGAAGGGAAAGGCCGGTCATCAGTTCGTGTTTGCCCGTTCGACGACGATCGGTCTGGAGCAGCCGGTCAATGAAACCAAGGTTCTGCCGCCGGGATCTTGCCCTTTGAATGCAGCTGGCGAGCCGACCTGCGCCGATTTCGTCACCATCCCGTTGCCCGAGCAATTCTTTGCGGGCGGCGGCAACTCCCATCGCGGTTTCGGGTTAAATCAGGCAGGACCTCGCGACCCATCATCGGGTTTCCCGTTGGGCGGTACGGCGCTCTTCGTGAACAATTCCGAGGTCCGTCTCCCCCCGGTCACCATGCCATACCTTGGCGAAGGATTCGGGTTTGCTATCTTTCACGATATGGGCAACGTCTTTACGGCGCAACACGACATGATCAAAGGCCTGTTACGCTGGCACCAGGCCAATCCGAACCTGTGTCTACCCGTTGGTACAACACCCAATTCGTGCTTCAATCAATTCAACAATTCAGGGTATGATTACACTTCGCATGCAGTCGGAGTAGGCGTACGCTACAAGACGCCGATCGGGCCCCTGCGTTTCGACTTTGGATACAACCTGAATCCAACCAGATACTTCCAGGGAGTATTCGACCCGGTAACCGAAAAACTGACAGGCTATGAGACCCAGCGTCTGCGGCATTTCAACTTTTTTTTCAGCATAGGCCAGCCATTCTGATGGACACAGTTCGTACGATGAAAATGATTGCAGTGGTCGCGCTCGCCGTAGTCCTGAGCGCTCTCACTCTCCCGGCGGCGCACGCCGGACAGGTGATCGACCGCATCGTGGCTACCGTCAACGGGCACATTATTCTGCAGAGCGACTGGGACGAAGCCCTGTGCTACGAGGCGCTGCTCAACGGCAAGGTGCTCAGCCAGTTCACCGACGACGACCGCCGTGGCGTGCTCGATCGCCTGATTGATCAGGAACTTCTTGGGGAGCAGATGAAGTCGGCCTACTTCCAGCATGCAACCGAGGATGAGGCGAAGAGTCGCGTTGCCGAAGCGCGGAAGGCATATCCAGAAGCGGCAACGGACGAGGGCTGGCAGTCAGTGCTGGCCCGGTTCGGGCTGTCTGAAAAAGACGTGATCGCGCACGTGCAGCAGCAGATCGATCTCATGCGCCTGGTGGATGCCCGCCTGCGTCCGGCCGTGCAGATTGATTCCAAGAGCATCGAAGCGTACTACCGCGAGAAGTTCGTTCCTCAGTTGAAACAACCTGAAGCCGCGGATGTTCCGTCGGTCGAGGTCGCCGCCAAGATCCGCGAGTTGCTCACCCAGGAGAAGGTCAACGAACTGATGGTTTCCTGGCTGCAGTCGCTGCGGTCGGAAAGCAAAGTGAGCGTCCCGGGATCAGCCGGAGCCGCTACCGACGGAGTACAGTCGCGGTGACCGAGTCCCCCGCCAGGCCACGCCGCTGGTGGAAATACCTGCTGATCGCCACCGGTGTAGGCATCGTCGCTGCGCTTGCCGGTCTCTGGTACACCACTACGGATTCCTTTCAGGCCTATGTTCGCCGCCGTATGGTCGCCGAAGTTGAGCGGATCACCGGCGGACGCGCCGAAATCGGCAGCTTCCACGTTGTCCCGTTTCACCTGCAGGTCGAAGTGCGCAACATCACCGTGCATGGGAAGGAAGCTGCGACCGACCCTCCCCTGGTTCATGCTGACAGCCTGCGCGCGCAGGTGAAGGTCATCTCGTTTCTGCGCACTGAGTTCGGCTTCTACTCCGTCACCCTTGATCATCCGGAGATTCACATCGCGATCGGGCCCGATGGCACGACGAATATCCCCGCTCCCAAGGAAGTGCAGAAGCCATCGCAGAACACTCCGATCGAACAATTGTTCGCCCTGTCGATCGATCATTTTTCGGTGCGGCGCGGCGAATTGGCGTGGGCAGACCGCAAGATTCCTCTCGACTTTGCCGTGCACGACACCAACGCGCAGATGGACTATTCCTTCCTGCGGGGACGCTACGAGAGCCATCTCGCGGTCGGCAAAGTGGACAGTGGCGTCGGAGACTTCCGTCCGTTCGCCTGGATGACTGCGGTCGAGTTCAGCCTGGCATCGACCTCCGTCGAAGTTAAGTCACTGAAATGGCAATCCGGCCGGTCCTCGCTGGAAGCGAGCGGACAAATCAGTAACTTCCGCGACCCCCACCTGGACGGAAGCTACAACGCTCACGTAGATCTCGAGGAGGCCGCCGCAATTGCAAGACGGCATGACCTGCGGGAAGGGATCGCCGATTTCAAGGGTACCGGCAGTTGGTCGCTGAGTGAGTTCTCCACCTCCGGTGTTTTGGCATTGCGCGACGCCAGCTGGCAGGACGATCAGATTGTGCTCAAGAAAGCCAGCGCGACTGCGGATTACTCCATAACGGATGACCAGATCAAACTCTCGAAGCTGCAGGGCAAGCTATTCGGCGGAGGTTTCACGGGCGACGCGCAGGTGGATAACTGGCTGCACAGCATCCCGCCTCCACCGCCCGGCAAGATTAAGAAGGGTTCCGAAAATCTTCCGGTGATTACTGCGGCTCGGCCTCCAGCCCGGAAGGGCGAGAAAGTAAAATTGCCGGGCGTGCAGAGCGGCACGGTGCATGTTCGCCTGAAAGATGTTTCTGTCGCGGAGGTGGCCGCAGGGTTGAACGTCCCCGCGCACCCGCTGGACCGGTTTCGCCCCGCCGGTGCGGCGAGCGGCAGCGTGGATGCGGAATGGAAAGGATCGTATCAAGATGCCGAGATTGGATTTGCCCTTGAAGTGATCCCGCCCATGCGTCCAGCTGCGGGCGAATTGGCGGTGACGGCCACTATTCAGGGCAAGTATCGCGCGGGCAGCGACTCACTGGAGCTCTCGCAGTTCAACTTGTCGACGCCGGAGTCGAAAATCCAGGCATCCGGAACGCTGGCGGCGTCTTCGACCCTGCACTTTTCGGTCTCGACTTCCAACCTGGAGGAGTGGCGGCCGCTGGTCGCGGCCCTCGGTGGTCCCGTCAACCTGCCGTTCCGTGTGGGCGGCAATGCGGTTTTCAACGGAGTTGCCGGTGGCACATTCTCTGACCCGACCCTGTCCGGAACCCTGGTCGCGGAGGACTTCGAATTCATCATGCCGGCGACCGCGCGGACGCCCGAGCAACCAGTGCATTGGGATTCGCTGGGAGCCAGTATCCAGTTCTCTTCGCATGATCTGGTGTTTCGCGGCGGCACGCTGAAGCGCGGAGATACCAGCGCCGATTTCGATATCACCGCCAGCCTGCAGAAGGGACAGTTCACCGAAACCACTCCATTCACGGCGCACGTGAACCTGCACCAGGTGGACGTTGCCTCGACCGCGGCGCTTACAGGCTTCGACTCTCCGGTCTCCGGCACGGCGGACGTCTCTCTGCAGATTACCGGCACCCGGGCCCATCCTCAGGCGCAGGGGCACATTCACGCGGAGAATGCCTCAGCTTACGGCGAGGCGATCGAGAAGTTCGATGCCGACCTACGCATGGCCGGCGCCGAGACTGCTCTCAACAACATCCGTCTCACCCACCAGGACGCAGAGGTTACGGGCAGCGCTGCTTACACCGCGGCGACGCGCGGGTTCCGGATCGACCTCAGCGGAACGAACTTTGATATCGCGCGTATTCGAGAGATCCATCTGAATCCATTGCCGATGACGGGCCGCGCCGCCTTTACGGTGCAGGGTTCGGGCACGATTGACAATCCGGTGATCAATGCCGCGGTCCACGTGCGCGACCTTACGCTCGATCGCGAATTCTCCGGCGGGCTCGATCTGGATGCGACCACCAAAGACGGCGAAATGCATGTGACCGGTCACTCAGATTTCCCGCATGGCACACTCTCCGTCGAGGGCACGGTCGTGATGCACGGGGACTATCTTGCGAACATCACGGCACGCACGGATCATCTTGATCTCGATGCCTTGTGGCGCGCTTATCTGGGCCAGCAGCTGACCGGCCACTCCGCGGTCAGCGGCATGATCACAATGCAGGGGCCGCTGCGCTATCCGCGGCAGTGGACGCTGAAGGGAACCGCCAACGATCTAGCGCTCGAACTGGAATACGCCAAGCTGCACAATCAGGGGCCGGTGAGTTTCACCTATGCGGACATGACCGCGTACATCGATCCGGCGCATTTCGTCGGGGAGGGAACCGACGTGACCGGACATGGGTCCATTCACTTCGCGGGCGGGAAGGAACTCGATCTGGCCGCCGACGGCCAGATTGACCTCAAACTGCTGGGCAGCTTCGTGCCCGATCTTGCTGTTTCCGGCCGGTCGACAATCCACATGACTGTGGGGGGAACGCTGAGCGAGCCCTTCCCGCAAGGCAACGTCCAGATGAAGGATGGATCCGCCACCTACGCGGGATTGCCCAGCGGGCTGAGCGAAATGAACGGCTCGCTCACCTTTACACGAGATCGAGTTCATATCGACCAACTGACAGC
>Ga0187819_10001561_pt1 | contig 11876 bp, 8 predicted proteins | sample NC_wetland_sal_i_15_FD_132411 | JGI IMG/M metagenome (GOLD analysis project Ga0187819, IMG submission 132411) | Wetland sediment microbial communities from Neuse River Estuary, North Carolina, USA - SO4_4 | ecosystem: Environmental > Aquatic > Freshwater > Wetlands > Sediment | place: USA: North... | reverse complement strand
GGAACCCGGACGACCGAGCTTGTCTGCGCTGGCATGGCCGAGCTACCGAGCACGATAGTGCTGATGCCGTCGACGGCCGACAGGGGCTCAAGCGTGTCCGCATCGATCCCGCCGGCCGGCCAGGCGATACCGGCCGGGTTGGCTGCATAGCCAGGCGCCGCAAGCTGGCCAGTTGACGGCGTCACGTTCCGGTGCAGGATGGTCCCGGCCACGGCCCACCCGAGCCGGAACGCTCGCTCAGCGTCGGCCGCGACGTCGTGATACCGGTTCAGCGCCGCCACGTCGACATCGGCGTAGGGCGTGGCGAACAACGGCTGTTTGGCGGTGGCAGCGCGGACCCTGGCGAGCCACGCCGAGGCTGCTCTGGCCATGCCTCCGCCACCTGGACCGCAGGTGGTCAGTGCGCTGGCGTTAGCAAGCAGGGCCGGGTCCACCGCCCACGTCAGGCCGCTGCGGCCCGCCGCCAGCTGACCTGCGGCGACCAGCCCGTCAAGTCGGCCGCCGGGGGCGAGGCTGCGTGCAAGGGCGCGCGCCTGCGGCCCCTGACAGTTGTCCTGCCAAGGCTCATTGAGTAGCGGCTTGTCGATTAGCGGCCAAACCCAGGAAATCGGCAGCCTGGCCGGGCGTGAGTTGCGGTAGGGGCCCTTCCTCGCTGGCAGGTACGGCAGGTAGGTGGTAGTGCTGGCCAGTGGCGTGCCGGCCGCGTCCAGGGCTTGCGCGGCCAGCGGGTAGACGCCAAACGTTGTCATGCCGATAGCTCGAGCCCGCAGCGTGATAGACCAGCGGACCGAGGCGCCCGGGGCAAGCTGGCCTGCGGACCGCCAGGTTGCGCCGGGCAGGGCCGTGCCGGCCAGGTTATAAAGCTGCGCGGCGTTGTCCTCAAGCGCGGTCATGCTCGTGATCGGGCTGCTCGACGCCAGCAGCTGAACGGTCACTATGCCGGTCGGCTGCTTGGAGGTGTTGGTCAGCGAGCCAGTCACCTTGATTCTCGACCTGGGCGAGGCCCAGCTCGGGCTCATACCGGTGATTGCGATGCTGACCGGTGCGCCGTTCTGCTGCGCTGCTAGCGCAGCCCCGGTGGATACTGCCGAGTCGGCCTTGGCTGCGCCGGCTGTGGCTGCGCCAGCCTGGGCTGACCCAGTTAGCAGAAGGCCGGACAGGGCTAGTCCCGCGATCAAGGGCGCGGTCGCGAGCGCGCTGCCGGCCCGCTTCAGCATGCTCCACCCGCCCATCGCCCTGCCGTAGCCCGGATGCTCCACCGCGGGTCGCGACCCCGCTGGCAAGCAGGATCCAGGCGGCGCAGGCATGCCGAGAATGTTATTGCCGCCCGCCGAGTGTCAGGGGCACCGCACGCAACGCGGGTACCGCCTGCACCGCCAGCGGCCATCATGGGCAGTATCCTGCGACAGGTCCCCCTGAGTTCCAGGCTTCCCGGTTACCTTCAGGTTACGCGCAGGACCTAGTCTCAATGGCCGTGCCAGATCCAGATCCGCTGAATGAGCGACAGCTGAAGGCTGCCGCCGCGCTGCTTGCTGCCAAGTCGCCGCTAACCGCCCAGTTGGGCGAGCTGTTTGCCGCAGCGGGTCATGAGCTTGCCCTGGTCGGCGGCCCGGTCCGCGATGTTTTCCTGGGCCGCGAGTCAGGCGATCTTGACCTCGCCACGGACGCGCCGCCGCGGCGCATCACCGAGCTGGTTACCGACTGGGCCGACCAGGTCTGGACCATCGGCATCGACTTCGGCACCATCGGCCTGGTCAAAGGCGGGTCGATCTTCGAGATCACCACCTACCGCGCCGAGAGCTACGACGGGTCCTCGCGCAAGCCGACCGTCGAGTACGGCCAGTCGCTAACCGACGACCTGTCCAGGCGCGACTTCACGGTCAACGCGATGGCCGCCCGGCTTCCCAAGTACGAGCTTGTGGACCCGTTCGGCGGCCTGGCTGACATCCGGCGCAGGCTGCTGCGCACGCCAGGGCCGCCGGAGACCGCCTTCACCGATGACCCATTGCGGATCCTGCGGGCGGCCAGGTTCACAGCGCAGCTCGGATTCGCCGTTACCGACGAAGTCCGCCGGGCGATGGCGGATCTAGCTGGTTTGCTCGCACCGCCTAGGGTGTCCGCCGAGCGGATCGAGGGCGAGCTGACCAGGCTACTGCTCTCGCCTTGGCCCGGCGGACCTGCGGCAGGGATCGAGCTGCTTGTAGACACGACAGTGGCCGAGCAGGTGCTGCCCGAGATTCCGCGGCTGCGGCTGGAGTCGGATGAGCACTACCGGCACAAGGACGTTTACCAGCACTCGCTGACCGTGCTCAGCCAGGCGATCGACCTGGAGGCCCGGTACGGCCTGGAGCAGGACATCGTGCTCAGGCTTGCCGCGCTGCTGCACGATATCGGCAAGCCAAAAACCAGATCGCGGCTGCCTGGCGGGCAAGTGGCCTTCCACCACCACGAGCTCGTCGGGGCGAAGCTGGCCAGGAGGCGGTTGACGCAGCTGCGCTACCGCAAGGACATAGTCGCGGACGTCGCTCGCTTGATCGAGTTGCACCTGCGATTCCACGGCTACGGCGAAGGCGAGTGGACGGACTCGGCGGTACGCCGGTACGTCACCGACGCCGGGCCGTTGCTGCCGAGGCTGCACGCCCTCACCCGGGCCGACTGCACTACCCGCAACAAGGCCAAGGCGCAGCGGCTGGAGCGGGCCTATGACGAGCTCGAGGCGCGGATCGCCGACCTTGCCACGCGGGAGGAGCTCGCCAGCATCCGCCCGGACCTGGACGGCAGCGAGATCATGGCGATCTTGCGGATTCCGCCAGGCCCGCTGGTAGGCAGGGCCCTGAAGTTCCTGCTCGAGCTGAAGATGGAGGAAGGGCCGCTGGGACACGATCGGGCAGTTCAGGAACTGCTGCTCTGGGCCGCGGCGGCCGGGCTTGACTCGCCGCCCACCCCTGGCCCGGCGGAGTGACGGCCCGCAAGCCAGTATCCCGCCGCAACTACGGCATAGCCGATCGCGACGAACTCGATGAGTCCTGGCGACTTGCCAGACCTCGGCATGAACGCCACGCTCACGCCGGCACCGATCACCAGCAGTGCGTTGAACATCATGTCGTAGAACGAGAACGCCCGTCCGCGGTAATCGTCATCGACCTGTTCCTGCAGGATCGTGGTCGCACAGATCGCCACACCCTGGCCCGCCAGGCCGAGCCAGAAGCCGATGACGAGGAACGCCGCCTGGCTGAAGAGCAAGCCGAGCGGCCCGGTGACCAGGGCGGCGGTGGCAAGTAGCAGCGCGATCCAGGCTGGCTTGGTCAGCATCCTGGTAGCCACCGGCGTGACAAAGGCCGCTGCGCCATAGCCGATCGCTGAGACAAGCGTGAGAACCGCGAAGTGGGACAGCGCCTTGTTCGCGCTCTCGCCATGGTAGAAGTAGTTCCGGTATAGCAGGATCGACATCAGGAACAAGATCCCGTAGAGGAACCGGTTGCCGCCGGTAGCGCCGAGCGCTGCGGACGGACCGCGGCGCCGCAGGATGTACCGGGCGCCCACAGCTAGGCCAACAGCCACGGAGCCGAGTTCGGCCAAGATGCTTCTGCTCCGCTGCCCGCCTGGCTCTCGATTCGGACCAAGCTGGTCCTTGCCCATCGTCGCGCTTACCAGGCCGGCCAGTACGTAGCAGCAGCCGGCCGCGAGCAGCGTTGCTGCGTACTCGCGCTGGCCGCCATGCAGGGCGACGTGAACCCCGAGTCCGGCGAGCCCGCCGATCGCGGCCATGATGCCGCCGGCGGTGGGCGAGACCGAGTTCGCCATGACGAGTTTATCTTCGGGCACGACATGGGGCAGCGCGGCCGACAGCGAAGCCAGGAAGAACCTGTTCACGCCCAGCACCGCCAGCACAGCGACGTAAAGCGGCGGGCCGAGCTTGCCAGTCCAGACCAGGCTGGCCGTCCCGACGACGAATACCGACCTGAGCAGCGCGGCCCTGACCAGGATCTGCCGCCGCGACCAGCGGTCGATGAACACGCCAGCGAACGGACCGATCAGCGAGTACGGCAGGTACAGGACCGCGAACGCGGCTGCCCCGGAGGCAGGGTTCGGGAAGTTGGTCGAGTTGAAGAAGACGTAACCGCCCAGGCCAGCGGTGAACAGGCCGTCGCCAGTCTGCGATATCAGCCGGGTAGAGAACAGCCGCCGGAATCCGCGCTCAGACCAGACGATCCGAAGATCATGCAGGAACGAGGCACGAGACCTTTGGCCAGGCGGCCTGGGCTCGCTGCTGTCGGCTGACACAGCTGAGGTTCGCTCCTGCGGCGACACGGCCCCAGCCTACGGGGCCGGCGGCCGCTGTCACCGGTCGACTTCGCCGCGGATGAACTTCTCGACAGCCTCGCGGGCTACGTCGTCGCTGTACTGCTCTGGCGGTGACTTCATGAAGTACGAGGAGGCGGACAGCACAGGCCCGGCGATTCCGCGATCCTTGGCGATCTTCGCGGCCCGCACAGCGTCGATGATTACGCCGGCCGAGTTCGGCGAGTCCCATACCTCGAGCTTGTACTCCAGGTTCAGCGGAGTGTCGCCGAAGGAGCGCCCCTCAAGCCGGACGTAGGCCCACTTGCGGTCATCTAGCCACGGGACATGGTCGGACGGGCCGATGTGCACGTCTGCCCTGGCCATCTCGTGCGGGATCTGCGAGGTGACCGACTGGGTCTTGGAGATCTTCTTGGATTGCAGGCGCTTGCGCTCCAGCATGTTCATGAAGTCCATGTTCCCGCCGAAGTTGAGCTGATAGGTGCGCAGCAACTCGACGCCGCGGTCTTCGAACAGCTTGGCCAGCACTCGGTGCGTGATGGTCGCGCCTACCTGGGACTTAATGTCATCACCCACGATCGGCAGGCCAGCCTCGGCAAACTTGGCGGCCCACACCGGGTCGGAGGCGATGAACACCGGAAGCGCGTTCACGAAGGCCACCCCGGCGTCGATCGCGCACTGCGCATAGAAGCGGTCAGCCTGCTCTGAGCCGACCGGAAGATAGGAGACGAGAACGTCAGCGCGAGCGTCCCGGAGCACCTGGACCACATCGACCGGCTGCTCGTCAGACTCGGTGATGATCTCCTGGTAGTACTCGCCGAGGCCGTCCATGGTCGGGCCGCGCTGGACCGTGACCCCAGTCGGCGGCACATCGCAGATCTTGATGGTGTTGTTCTCACTAGCCACTATCGCTTCGGCGATGTCGCGGCCGACCTTCTTCGCGTCAACGTCGAACGCGGCGACAAACTCCACGTCCCGGACGTGATACGGGCCGAACTGGACATGCATAAGGCCCGGTACCCGACTCGCCGGGTCAGCGTCCTTGTAGTACTCAACGCCCTGTACGAGAGAACTGGCACAGTTCCCGACGCCCACGATGGCTACCCGTACCGAACCCATGAGGATTGCTCCTTATCTTGTGCCGCGCAGCAGCTATCCACCGTCGATCTAGACGATGGTGCTGGCTCCGCCGCCTTCTATGTTTTTCCCGGCCGGACCGCCGGGCTGGGCGCCCGACTGCCGCTCCGAGGCGATTAGCTCATTTAGCCAGCGGACTTCTCTTTCCACCGACTCCAGTCCATGCCGCTGCAGCTCGAGGGTGTAGCTGTCTACCCGCTCGCGGGTCCTGGTCGCTGCCGCGCGGAACCCCTCCAGGCGTTCCTCAAGCCTGCTGCGGCGGCCCTCGAGTATCCGCATCCTGATGTCGGCCTGGGTCAGGCCGAAGAATGCGAAATGCACGCCGAACCCGTCGTCGTCCCAGGACGCAGGGCCCGACTGAGCGAGCAGGTCGTTCAGCCGCTCCTTGCCATCGGCGGTGAGCCGGTAGACGATCTTTGATCGCTTCGTCGGACGGTCGAGCGGCCTGCCGGGATCGGCCACGGTCTCTTCCGCGATCAGTCCCTTGGCCAGCAGGTCCTTCAGGGCCGGGTACAACGAGCCGTAACCGAATGCCCGGAAGGCGCCGAGCACCGAGTTAAGCCGCTTGCGCAGCTCGTACCCGTGCATCGGCGTCTCGTGCAAAATGCCGAGGAGCGCGAGCTCGAGCACGCCAGACCGCTGGCTACTCATACTCGGTTGCACCTCGCATTCGCCTGCTGAGTTACCATCTAGGCCGCGACCCGGCGGCGCTGCAGATGGGAGCCGGTCAACTGTCGGCTCGATGTATCGAGTTGATACATCGCAACGATATGCGTTGCGCCGCGACGGCGCAAGTCCCCTGCCCCGGCGCTGCGCCACTGCTGCCTTGCGGTGCAGCACGACCTGCACCTTAAGGTGCAGCACAGCGCCTTGAGGTGCTGCGCTATCTTCGCTTTGAGGTGCTGCGCGATCTCCGCCGCGGTGGCTCGGCCAAAGCTCTGACCAGCCGGGTCTCCTGCGGCGGACAGTTCCGTCGTAACCTATCGGGCATGAGGCGATCGGTCGTTGACTACGGACTGGCCAGGCGGGCGACGCTCGCCGCCGTGCTGTCCGGCCGCACAACGGTGACCGACGTCTGCGACGCTCACCCCTATCTGCTTCGGGCCGCGAAATTCCACGGCGAAGGGACCGACGTCACCTGCCCCATCTGCCGGAGGGCAAAGCTGACTCACGTCACTTACGTCTACGGCGACGAGCTCGGAAGGTATGAGGGCAGGGTCAAGCGCGGGCCAGAACTGGACGAAATGGCCAGGGAATATGCGGAGTTCCAGGTCTACGTCGTCGAGGTCTGCCAGAGTTGTGCGTGGAACCACCTCGCGTCGTCCTACGTTCTCGGCACTGGCGAACCGACCACCCGGCGGAGTCGGCGAGCCAGAGTCAGCGAGTAAGCGGGCAGACCGGCGTATCCGAGGCCGCCACCCGCAAGCTCGGGTCAGGCCCGCGAGCGTGACGCAATACGTGCCGGGATGGTAGGTACCGCCAGGTAACGTGTTTGCCTGGCGGGCCGCTACTCGCTAGCGACCGCCCTTGACCCCCGACCAGCGAGGACGCGTGAGTAACCCAGAGTTGCCCAGGTCGTACTGGCAGGATCAAGACGACGCCGGTTACGGCCTGGGATGGCGCGGCAGCCAGAATGGCGCTCCGCGCGATCAGTCACCTTGGGACGACAGCGGCGCTCATTTCTGGCGCGGCGACAACGGCAGCCGCTACGACCGAGGCGCCGGGCGCGTGGACGCGGACCCGCCATCTCGCCGCGGGCAGCAAGCCGCGGCAGACCCTGGCCCGGCCGACTCATCTTGGCCCGGCGCGGTGGCCAGCCGATGGGCGCGTGGGCGGCGACGGCGCGACGAGTGGGCGGCCGATGACTCGGCCGCGGGCGGCCACCGCCGGAACGGGCGGGCAAATCGCTGGACCGGGCAGGCGAATGGTGCAGGCGGATACGCGGAGCAGGACTACTCGGCAGACCGCGTTGGCCGGATTAGCCAGACTGCCGAAGACTTGCGGAACAGGCTCGGCATGCGCGGCTCGGCATCCAGCCGCGGCCGAGGCAATGCGGGCCGAGTGCGGTCGGGCATGCCAGTCCAGAACGGTTACGGCCCAGCGGGCCAGCCTGCCGACGACTTCTTGGCCGAGTCGGCCGGGGGTGGCTTCACGCCGGGTGTGGCCAGAACGGCCGGAACTTCGGGAAGGAATGGCGCCAGTCGATTTGGGTCTGGCCTGAACGGCTCGGATTACGACCGGGATAGCCACTACGGTCCGCGCCGGGCCCGCAATGGTGCGGCCACTGACTACGAGGACTTCGGCGACGGGCGGCCGAATGGCTATACCGCGCTGCGCGACCAGCCAGAGTGGCTGGCCGAAGATGGTGGCCGCGACGGGCTGCGGTCCAGGATCAGTGCGCGGACCGATGTCAGCCGTGGCGGCGGTCGGCGTGGAGGTCGCGGCGGCGGCTGGGACGGTGGCGGCCGTGACCTGTCGCGAACTCGTAGCCAGCGGTTCAAGCAGTGGCTGCGCTCGGGCGACTGGTGGCGGCACTGGACATGGAAAAAAGTGCTGGGCCTCATAGGCGCAGGCGTCGCGGCAGTCATCTTGCTCGGCGTCATCGGCTTCTTCGTGATCTACGAAATGACGCCGATCCCCACCGACGCGTCCGAGACGGCGTTGTGGAACTCTTCTGAGGTCTACTTCAGCAACGGGAAGCTGCTCGGTACCTTCTCGGCCAATGGCATCAACCGGCAGACGTTGGCGTTTAACCAGATCCCGACGGTGATGGACAACGCCATGCTCGCTGCCGAGGACCGGAACTTCTACCACGAGGGCGGCATCTCGATTACCGGGCTTGCCCGCGCGGCCTTCGAGGACCTCTTCGGCAGTGGCGGCCTGCAGGGTGGCTCCACGATCACCGAGGAGTACGCCAAGAACTACTACGCCAACATCGGCACGTCGCGGACCATCAGCACGAAGATCAAGGAGATCTTCATCTCGATAAAGCTCGCCCACGAACGGTCGAAGCAGTGGATCCTGGACCAGTATCTCAACACCGTCGACTTCGGCAACGGCGCCTATGGAGTGGGAGCGGCTGCCGAGGCCTACTTCGGCAAGAACCTTTCCAGGCCCGGAACGACGCTCACTCTCGCCCAGGCAGCGATGCTGGCGGCGATGCCGAACCAGCCGAGCTACTTCAGTCCTGACCCCAGCGCCGGCGCCGCTTATCAGGCGCTAGTTGCTCGCTGGCAATACGTGCTGACCAACATGGTCAGGGACAACGCGATCACCCAGCAGCAAGCGACCGGGTTGTGCGTGAACTGCTCAATCGGGCAGGCAGAGAAGGTGTTCGCCAAGGTCATCAAGGTGGTCCCGCCTGGCCAGAGCTCTGGGTTCACCGGCTGGCGGTTCTTCCTGATGTCGATGGTGCAGGCCGAGCTCGAGCATGATTACGGCCTTTCCCTGCACCAGATCGAGACCATGGGCCTGCGGATCAACACCACCTTCAACCAGTCGATGGTTCAGGGACTCAACCGGGCAGTTGCCCAAGACGAGCATCTGATGCGGGTGGACGGTCAGGCGCTTCCCTGGTATGCGCATGCGGCCGCGGCACTGATTGATCCCAAGACCGGGGGCATCCTGGCGATTTATGGCGGGCCAGGACCCGGTGTCATGTCGAACAAGCGCTGCAACGTATTGGACTGCTGGGACAACTCCGCGGAGGTTCCGCATCAGCCAGGATCGTCGTTCAAGCCGTACGTGCTGGCTACCGCGATTCACGAGGACATGGATGTGCAGGGCAGCGTCCTGAACGGGTACTCGCCAATCTGCGTGCCGCCGGACTGGACCGAGGCGGACCAGACCGCGCTGTCGGCGCGGATCTCTCCGGCCGCCTGTGCGGCCAAGGAACCCGAGGGCTACTGGCTGTCGACCGACAGCAGCTACGGCGGGATCCCGCCGGCCGAAGCGGCCGCGGTATCGTCCAACACGGCGTTCGAGGACCTCGCGCACAAGGTCGGGATCTCTAAGATCATCAACATGGCTGGCAACCTCGGCGTTGGCTCCGCGAACGAGTTCAATATCTTCGGCGGGAACGACCTGACACTGGAGCAGAAGACCTTCGGGAACGGGGGCACCAACCAAGGCTCGGTCACGATCTCGCTCGGGGCATCCGGCGCGGACCTCACGGCGATCGAGCAGGCGAGCACGTTCGCGACCCTTGCGGCCGACGGCTTGTACCACACCCCGCACGTGCTCGCGAGCGTCACCGGCCCGGGCGGCAAGGCCTACCCGTCCAAGGTGGTCGTGCAGCAGGCGCTGACGCCGCAGGAGGCGGCAGACGAGGACTACGCGCTGTCGTTCGACAACACGCCGACCTATGCCGCCCAGGGCGCCACGGGTTACCCAGCGGCGGCCTGGGACCGGCCGGTGATTGCCAAGACAGGTACCACCAACACCGGACAGGATGCCTGGTTCATCGGCGCGATCCCGCAGTACTCGCTGGCGGTGACGCTGTACACCAACCAGCAGAACAGCGCCTCAACTCCAGGCGCACAGTCGCTGAACGTGCTGCCGACCCTGCCCGGCCCGTTCGACACCGGCGGTTACGGTGGCGCCTGGCCGGCCACCATCTGGCGTAACTTCATGGGCGCGCAGTTCTCCAACTTGCCGATAGTGCAGTTGCCGCCGACGGATTTCGGCGCACCGTTCATCCCGTGGCACCAGGTCCCGGCCGGGCACAAGAACAAGCAAACATGCAAGCCCGGACAGGGGTTCTTCGGCAGGTGCAACCCGAACTGCCCACCGGGATCAGGCCGGCAGTGTAGCCCCAGCCCATCGCCGACGCCTACCTGCGGTCAGGTGTTCGGCCAGCCGTGCAGCCCGTCGCCGACGCCTAGCTGCGGTCAGGCTTTCGGCCCGCCGTGCAGCCCGTCACCTTCGGTGTCGCCGTCACCGACGGTCTCGCCTACCTGTACGCCATTGCCCGGTCAGCCTTGCACGACGCTGCCGCCCGGGCAGGTGGGCGGTGTTAAGACTGCCACCTTGACCGCAGCCTTCAGCCAGCTTGCCACCGAGCCATCACAGGCTGTCCTGGCTGGCCGACTGCGTCAGTTCGCGCTCAGCCGCAGGATATAGCCGGACTGCCGCTAGCCGAGTGCCGCCCGCAGCCAGCGGACGTCGGTCGCTGGGTCGGGCGTCTCGCAAATCGCCGTGGCGCCGGCTGCCCTTATTACGTCGACGAGGGCAGCCGGGTCTATCTGACCCGACTCCAGGCCCGCATGCCGGTCCCGGCCCGAGCCGAACTCGTCCCGCGAGTTGTTGCAATGCACCAGGTCGATCCGGCCGGTGATGGCCTTGATCCGGTCCACGATGCCGCCAAGCTCCTCGCCGGAGGCGTACGCGTGGCAGGTATCCAGACAGAAGCCGATCTCGCCGCCAGCCTCGGCGGCATCGGCAATCGCATCCCACAGCCTGGCGATGCCATCCAGGCCGCGGGCCATGGCTCCGTCACCTCCGGCCGTGTTCTCAATCAGCATCGGCAGCGGCCGCTCGATCCGCTCAATCGCCTTGCGCCAGCTGTCGTAGCCCTCTTGCGGGTCGACGCCGGCGGTCACATAGCCGCCGTGCACGATCAGGCCTTTGGCCCCGATCGAGGCCGCCGCCTCTAGTTGCTGCTCAAGCAGCTTGCGGCTGGGGATCCTGATCCGGTTGTTGGGCGACGCGACGTTGATCACGTAGGGCGCATGGATGTAGGCGTCGATGCCCGCCGCGCCGAAGGCGGCGCGGACCTCGGTCGGCTCGCCGGGGAAGGTGGGCGCCTTCCAGCCCTGCGGGTCGCCAAGAAAGAACTGCACAGCGTCCGCGCCGATTGCCTGCGCCTGGGCCAGCGGGTCTCCGTCATGCAGATGCGCACCGATCCGAGTCATCTGCCGAGCGTACCGGGACCTGCCGACCGCCCGCCGGCGCCCGGTAGCGCTTCACCCGAATCCGCCGTGCCCGATGCCCAGGCCCATTCCGACGAACGCTGCCACGATGCCAGTGACGATAAAGACTCGCTCTTCCCTGGTGGCCGACATCATCTGCGCGACTAGGCCTACGGCAAAGGCCACTATGCCGATGATGGTGGCTGCCACATGCTCGCGCACGATCAGGCCGAGTGCGAAGGATGCGATCCCGGCGAAGAACGTAAACGCCGTGACGGCATTCAGCAGCGGATGCCGCTGGCCGTCGCTGTTAAGGGTGAACCTCGGCAAGCGGCCACGGGTCTGCGCACCGACGGCCTCGGGCATTGCTACCCCCAAACGACAGATCAGGATCGCTTCTCGGGCATGCTGCTATCAGTGTGTTCCCGTCGGTGTCAGAAGGGAACCATCCGCGCCCATCCGGCCGAGCCGGACCGGGCCGGCTCTGTCGTTGGAGGCTGGTAAGCTGGCCCGGCCGCGCCAGGGCCG
>Ga0187819_10001560_pt1 | contig 11887 bp, 19 predicted proteins | sample NC_wetland_sal_i_15_FD_132411 | JGI IMG/M metagenome (GOLD analysis project Ga0187819, IMG submission 132411) | Wetland sediment microbial communities from Neuse River Estuary, North Carolina, USA - SO4_4 | ecosystem: Environmental > Aquatic > Freshwater > Wetlands > Sediment | place: USA... | reverse complement strand
GGCCCTCAATTCTGGTCGCCAAAATCACTTCTGCGTCGCGGCCAGAATCCCTCGCGTCGATCTTTTCGATCACCGGGAACACATTAGGTTCAGTATTGTCGATCTTGACGGTCATGGCATCCCTCAATCACCAACTGAGGGTAATTATACACGACCTGCATAAAGTTTTGCGCGACGCGACCACTTCTTTTAAGTAACGAGGCGCGAAGGATTGCGGCGAATATCGCCAAGCTGCCGGAGCTAGTGCGTGCGCGTATTCAGGCCGCTGCCAAGCTTTCCCGCGAAGCTTCGAGTTGGGATATTTTGGCTTTGGTTTCAGGAGCTAGACGCCGCTGGTATGCTGTCATGCACGCCGAAGAACAAAAGTGCATGTGCCAGTATTGAAGAGCGTCGAGGGCTGTTCCTTTACGGCAGTGATCGCAGCGCGGGTTCGGGGCTGATATCCGCCCACGAAACCAAATCAGGAGACTATTGTTGGTTTGGTGTGGGAGGCAACACGGCCATGAACCTCATCACGGCCATCAGGAATCAAGGCTGCTGCCATTGTCATATTCGGTTGTGGCGTTGGCTGGTCAATGGCTGAGTTCGAGACCCAGCAATTAGGACTGGAAAAGGCAGTGCCGCCACTTAGTTCATGCCAAGCCGTCTTCCGACAATCAGATTTGGCGAGGCGACTAGGCGAGGAGTTCGGCCCAGCGTTTATCACCCCAGCGGTCCTGTGCGGAGACGAGCTGCTGCTCGTAGCGCTGCCGCCAGATCGAGCCTCAGTGCCGGACAGCCGTGATTAGAGGGAGGGATGGGACATGCGTCGCCTCTTTGGTACGGATGAAACGTACTATGCCGTTATTTTCATTCTTCTTTTGATCGTGAATGGTGGCTTTGCATTGTTTGCGTTTGAGAAGCTAGCAGGACATATCTTCAGATAACACTGATCGCGGCCTGATCGCCAACAACCAAGAACAAAGCCCCGAGCACGTCGCTTGGGGCTTTTTGAGTGGTCGCCTATGGCTGCCGCTTGGATGCTAGCTCAATTGAACACGACCGAGTAGTCGACGTAGTGCGAGGTAGGCAGATCCTTTGCAATCGTCATCATCGCAAATGGATCGACCGTCGAAGCAGCAAGTGCGGGGGTCGAAGTCCCTGTTCCCACGCCAATCCAGGTTCCAACGCCAATCAGGAACAACACAGCAACACCGGCGAAAAAGCTGATCTTGCGCATGTGAATTCTCCTCTGCATTTAGCTTACCATTCGGCGAGTTGAATGAAGGCTAGTTTGATCCGCAGCTCTGGTATGTGACCGGCGTCACGAATTGGAGGATTGCGGCGAACATTGCGAAGTTGCCGGAGCGAGCCAAAATAACGAAATGCCTCCAGCTCATGGTGTCACTGCATTGGCAATCGCACGAACTGCGTGCAGGATGTCAGTCAATTCACGACATGCTTGTTTTTCATCATCGAGCGGCACACGTCTGAGCCGCGCGGCGACAGCGTCCAGCGCTTTTACCAAAGCTCTGACCAACTTCTGCTGCTCTAACGACATGTCCTGTGGAGTATCTGCTGCCATGTCGCCTCCCTGGTGTGACTTTCCTTGATTGCTCTCCCGTTTCGCGGTCTGATCCCCAGTTGGGTGATTGCTGGGGGAACAAGAACGGGGATATTACAACTTATTTGCACAGTGGAAGTGGTCAGCGATATTACAGGGGGCGTCATGATCGAATCGGTCATGTATTTCGGGATCGGGTTCTTGGTTTCGGCCTTGCTCGGTCTTTTGTTTATTCCGGCGGTGCAGAATCGCGCCGTGCGGTTGACCATGAAGCGATTGGAAGCGTCGACGCCGATGTCGATCACTGAAATTCGTGCCGACAAGGATCAGCTTCGCGCCGAATTCGCCATGTCAACCCGACGCCTCGAGACGAGAAACGAAAAATTGAAAGCGCAAACAACGACACAGCTCGCCGAACTCGGCAAGAAGACGGACACCATCAATCTGCTGAAGAAAGAGTTAGCCGAGAAAAACGTGACGAATGTTGCGCTGGAGGCGCGTGACAGGACGCTGCGCGACCAATTGCGTGCCAGCGAGAATGAAAATCAGATCAAGTCAAGAGCGCTGAGCGAAGCAGAACGTCAGCTCGCCGACAAGGAGGCTGAGCTCATGAAGCTATTGAGCGAACGAACGCCGGTCGCCAGCTAATCCTGGCCTTCGATCACCGCTAGTGGCTTTTTACCAGCCGCATTGCGCGAGCCAGGCATTTCCATTCTTCACCGCGAGAATTTCTCACAAAGTTTGCGAAGCAAGGGTCGAGGAAATCCGTAGCAAATTTGCGAGGTACCCTTAGCGCATTTCGTCCGCTAATGCTTTTCGTCGCAGGGAAACGTATTTTGCAAACCTTGCGCGAGAAGAAGTCCAATAGGAAGCTGATCGGGATCGGTTATCTTTTCGGCTTGACGCATCATAATATCTTCGGCCTGTCCAACCGTCAGCGCCAACTTCTCGGGCAAGCAGAAAAGCGGCTTCAGTCTCTTCTCTTCCAGTGCCACATTAAGTTCGATAATTCCTTCTCTGACACCATCGAGATACAATAAATAGAAAGCCCTTTCATCGTTGTTCGCAGCTTTGTAGTCTTTAAATATTACTGTCATAGCATTAGCGCTCGAAGTTAAGCCAAACAAAATCAGCGCAATTACAGCCTTCGTAATCATCACAAGCCTCTACTCTCTCGGACCTTGATCGCGGCCAATATCGCCAAGCTGCCGGAGCGACTGCGGCAATACGCTCTCAGTTTTGGCATGTGACCGGGGTCACACCGTTTTGCCACGAGGTGTCCTAGTTTGGGATGCTTAGGCCCGGCCGGGCGGCCACCCCATCCCCCGACACCCCAGGCCGCTTAGCCCCTTAGAAACCTAAGTGAGCCCCAGGCGCGTACCGTGCTTGGGGTTCTTCTTGTGTCGAGGGTTCGTCGCTTCTGTTGCAAGCACTCAGGCGTGGAGTCGCGCCTTAGGGGTTTGCTGTCTGTGGCCTTAGGGCAACGCATGCGAGGTATTTAGAGATTTGAAACGGCGATGGGTTGACCCCGGTTGGTGTTGGACCGAGGATGCCCGAGTTCTCATGACCTTCCTCAACGTCGAAGGCACGCGGGCCTCGTGTGCCTCTTTTTTTGCGCGATCTGCCACTCAATACAAGATCAGCAAAAGCAAATACGCGGTCAGCATAAGGGCCGTCACGCTCGCTACAGAGAGGACTAATGCTTGCGTCGCCGCGTGGTGACCTACACTGTCGGTCTTCATGGCCAAAGTCCGATCAGAAAATGGTGGCTGCCGTGACCCGCACGTTAGGGGCAAGAAGCGCCAGGCCTTAAACGCAGATTATCGAATGCGGTTCGATGAATGCCATTCGTCTAACTGCTTGTAGTTAACGCGCTCAATCCGCGAATGACGACTTTTTGATTAAAATTGTTGCTAGTTTTTCTTCAAAGATGACGATTGTTTGCGTCAAATACGACGACCAAAGTCGATTTGAATTTAATGTATGCGCTCTAAACACGCGCATCTTTTGGCACTTGCGTTGATGGAGAATTTGATGCCGCGCTTCTATTTTAATCTGTCCTCTAAGGATGCCAATATCCCCGATGACGGTGGAAAAGAACTTGATACCTTGAATGATGCTTATGAGCACGCGCGAAAGCTTATTCACAAAATATTATTTCACGTTGACCATGAAGATGCGGAAGAATGGAAGGTTGTCATCTTGAACAACGAACATGATGCTCAGATGATTATCCCATTCTCTGTCTCACATGCATTTAGGGCTCAACGACGCGCGACTGGCCGAGAAAACGCCAAAACGTGATGCTCTATTCAAGGCATCCAGAAGGGCTTCACGGCATGTTCCGTTTAGCGGTTCGAGGCCCGTTAAAATGCCAGTCTTGGCGTAATTTCCATGACCAAAAGTCGGAAACAAGAACTCTCAGAGAAAGCCCACGTAGAACAATGCCGATGCCGCGATTGGCTTCTCAACTTCATGCGGAATAATCAGCCCAAGTTCTTGACTAAGGCCGAACTTCGTGAAGCCGCAATTAGAGAGCTTAAGATATCGAAGAACTCATTCGATTTTGCTTGGATAGCCGCAATCCTGGAAACGGGTCGAGAAGATTGGCATCAACCGCTACGTCATCGATATCGCAGCAAAAGCTGACGATCCGCTGATGCAGACCGGGATCTGAGCTTAAGCCTTTACGGCAGCGACAATGCTTTCAATATTGATGGGGGTCCCCAGTGGGGCCGGAGTTAGCACCTACAAACTTTCCTCTTTCCCATAGGCCTGATTGCGTCCAGCCCTCAGCGGAAGTGTAGGTTCCTTGCCCATCGTAAAATCCATCTTTGATTTCACCTACGTACTGCGCCCCACCTGGAAACGAATAGGTGCCTCGTCCATTTGGTTTGTCGTTCTTGAATTCACCAACGTATTTCCGTCCGTTTGGCCAAGTAAGCGTGCCTTGCCCGCTTTGTAGGTCGTCCTTGAATTCACCGACGTACTTCTGTCCGCTGAGCCACGACAGTGTGCCCTGTCCATTTCGCTTGCCGTCTCTCCATTCGCCAACGTATTCACGTCCGTCAGAGTATGTTTCGGTGCCACTTCCATTTCTTTTTCCGTCACTTACTTCGCCGACGTATTTGTCTCCGTTGGCAAAAGCATAAGTGCCCTGTCCATTTTCTTTGTTATCCCTCCATTCGCCGACATATCTGTCTCGATTAGGCCACGCAAGCGTGCCCTGTCCATTTCTTTTGTCGTCTCTGAACTCGCCAGTGTAGCTACTTTTATCAGAGTATGTTTGCGTGCCTGGTCCATTTTTCTTGTCGTCTCTCCATTCGCCAGCGTAGCGACTTCCACCAGAGTACGTTTGGGTGCCCCGCCCATTTCTTTTGCTATCCCGCCAATCACCGACGTATTTGCCACCATCGATAAATGTGTAAGTGCCATGTCCATTTTCTTTGCCATCGCTCCATTCGCCGACATATTTGTCTCCGTTGGCAAACGTGAGCGTGCCTTGTCCACTTCTTTTGTTATCTCTGAATTCACCAGCGTACCGGCTTCCATCAGGATAGCTATAAGCACCTGTGCAATCAGTCCAGACCTGATTTCGGTCGGATGGGCACTCCGGCAGGTGACTTTGAGCAGCGGCAATGCTTGGCCCTAAGCCAAAGGTAATCAACGATGACAAAATTGTTGCCGCGAGGCCCAATCCTACGTTTTGAAGCATGAGTCCGCCCACGCGCTTAGTCTGTGAAGTGCACGCAAGATATCGTGTGGGGCGGTCCCAGCACCCTACGCGACGCCTCGCCGCGCGCGTCGAACGCGTCGCGTATGCCAGGTTTCGAGAGGATCGGCTCGAGAATCGCTTCGACCGCATTACGCTGCGCAATTGCCCTGCTCATTCGACTTCACCTGAATCCTCGCAATCGAGGATACCGGTCGTCACAATTGGTATGAACCGTTGTGCCGTCGGTGCCCTACAAAAAGCTACCTCAACACGATGCTGAGCCTATCAAGACCAGAAGCGCAAGCCACGGCGGGCGTCGTTAACGGTCAACTGCGAGGCTGGCCTCACTCTGGACCCAGCAAGCTGCGCTCCTCATCGGTAATTTCGGCTATTTGGTCGGGTCGTATATTCACCATCAGATTAGGCGGCGAGTATCGTGCCCCTGTAGCATTGGTCCGCTTCGCGATCACGCTCCAATGCACTCGTTCGTTGATGTGCTCTTCTGTGGGATCTTTGCTGTTGCTGAAATAGCCATGATGAATAGCGACAGGCGACAAGATCGCTCGATAGTGAGGAAACACATGGTCGATAGGCCAGCCTTGCGTAGAATCCACGACGACACCGCCAATGTTCGGCTTCGTATTGGACCGTACCGCTGCCACATCGAACTCCAGACCGGTTAGCGCCTGCACCCGCGCGATCATCCAGATGAGTGCCTGATCTGAGAGACCGCTATCACTATAACCGCCGCCCACATTGCAATGAGCCCCAGCAAACCACGTCTGCTCAACGTGCCCTTTCGGTTGCCGCCCTTTTGCAATGGTCCAAAATGTTGGAACAAATGGACGGCGATGTTCGTCGACGGCAACTGCGTGCAACCCTACTTTAACGTGCTCGCCGAAGCTCGTGTCATGAAAGCCCAGCGTCATAAGCGTGAAATATCTGGCGAGCGGGGCGAGACCTATTCCCGCTGGGATGCCGTAAGATCCAACGGTATCCCATACGGCTACACATTCAATGGCGCGGGTATCATGAAAAGCCTGCCGCTGCTCTAAGGCGTTGTAGTTCTCTAGTGTCTTCCGATCACCCGCGCTCGCAGTCTGCGGCTGTCGGCGAACTGAAGGTGCTACGCGGTAGTGATCCCAGGCGATTTCAAACTCGTCTCGGTCCCTTTCCCGTTGAATTCCGGATGCGCCGATAAGCCCGGCCAGTGCGCGCGCCGCGTACGCCCCTCGTGAGAAGCCAAAAATGTAGATTTCATCTCCACCCGCATAATCAGAAACCAGAAATTCATAGACGTCCTGAATGATTTTCTTCAAACCTAATCCAATGGCACCCCCGAGAAGCCTTTGAGTCAGATCCCCGTCGCTTCCCACTCCGTCGTGATAATGAACGTGTTGCGCAACGTCGCCGGTTGCGTTCGTCTTGATAAAAGCTTGCGTAATTATCTTTTTTCCACTGTCGAGCTTTGCAACGTTGGTATCTGCGCCGGTACCTTCCTTGTTCCAAGTGCCGTCAATGAGAACCACTATCCTTTTCATCTAGCCCCTCCCCTCTAGGAGCTCCAACGTACGCGCGTCCGGTCCGCCATCATAAAATTGATCCAAAGCTTCGCTGAATAGTGCACGGCCGGAATTGTCGAAGGCTGCTTCACGAAACAGCGTCAGACAAGATCGAAACTTTAAGTCATCGGGAGAACCAAGGATTTCCAAAGCTGACTTCGCTTTTTGGTCGATCATCAGTTTGACTACCTGCGGCAAGCGAGGCCCGAGGATTGGATCCGCGGCGTTCAGATCGGCAAGCGTGACTTCATGGGCACACCACCGACGTCTTAGAGGGCTAGGCTACCGAAGCGGTCAACGTGATTGGCTCGACAATCGAAGGATCATCGTTTCCGGCTTGTCCACACGGATCGATATTGGCCACTGCTACTAAGACGGTTAGCCCATGCCCATTATAGAGATCACTTTCACTGAACTGGCTAAGAAAGCCGAATTTCTTGGCCATCGGACTATAGCGCGATCTAAATAAGGAAAAATAATGAACGCCCCGCACACCGAGTTCATTTTCGAACGCCGAATGCCTTAGCACCAAACAGGCGTCGCTTTTCTTCGAGCGTGAACAGATTGTCTTTCATGTCCCTCAGTATCTCTGGCTTCGCGTATGATCGGAAAACAGGAGAATTTGCCTTCAAGATTTTTCTTGCTTTATCAAGGTCCCAATCCGGATCGAAATCCATCAATTCCGATTCCTCGCCCTCTCTTTCCTGCCGATAGCCCGAATAGGAAACAGCGTCGGCGCCTTGCAATCCAGGCAGATCGCACTTCTCCTTCAAGACACAGGTGCCGAGTACCTCGCGTAATTCAGGAACATGTTTCTTAATCTGACTGACAATTTCCGGACACGCTCCCGCACCTTTAGCGCCGTTTTCAACGATGAAATTGAACTCATTGCCGTCCAAACCAACTGAGCGCTCTACTAATTCCAGAGTAAAGGCCAGCGATAGTCGAAAGCACATGCCGTACACCGAATCGAGTTGAAATTTTTTCGGCAAGGCTCCGGTTTTGTAGTGTTCTTGAAACTCCTGCTTACTGACGACCGTCACAAAGCGAAACATAGAGTTCTTATTTTGATGTTTGTCTAAATCGCGAATTAGCCGTTGCTTGCTCCACACGGACCAATTCTTAAATTCGCCGTCGCCGTCCTTTAGTTCTTTCGAGTGAAAGCACTCGAACACATGCTTTTTGCAGAGCCGCGCCCATTTCCTGTCGTAATCGACCCACTGCTCAGAACGCCCGACAATCCCACCCATAATGAGAACCGGCGACTCAGCATGAGTGCCGCTTTCGTCAAGATAGGTGGTTAGGATCATGAAACCTTTTAATGACGACGGCGTGGTTCAGGCTATGTAGCAATCGTCCATTTAACCGGCAGGAAAATGATTTGCCACCGCGACCGCTGCCGCCATCGCCAACCTCCTCTTCACTTGCGTGGAACATGTCATTGGCAGAAAATCCAAGCAACTAAGCTGATTTTGCGAGCTGGGGGAGGGAGAAAACACAAGAAAAGTAATAATCGCCGTGACCGCAACGGCATTGGTCATGATACTCGCCACATTCCCGCATCAGGCCGTAGCGAAATCGTCCCACTCTAGCTACTCTGCAAAATCGTCCTACTCTGACTCTGATCGCCCTCGCATCGGACATCAGTCCGGCATGAATGGTCCTTCCGAGAAGGGATGGGGCGGCGGTGGTGGTTACCATCAATAAACTGCTCGCGATCATTCTGCTCGTCGGTGCCCTCGCGGCACCGGCATTCGCTTTCGATACCCGCCCGAACCCAAACCTGACAGGCGGCTCAGTGCGGATTGATGGGCACGATGTGCAAGCCACCTGCGGACACTCGAAGGCGCATCGCGGCTCGATGAGCCACGCTCGTCGCGATGAAATCCTGACGCGCTACGGACTGCCACCGGGAGACCACCCGGACTACGAGATCGACCATCTCATTCCGTTGTGCCTCGGCGGCTCCGATGACCCGTCTAATCTATGGCCAGAACCTCGCCGCAGTATCGAGCCCAGATGGAATGCCGAGGCCAAGGACCGATTGGAGCGATTTATGTGCGACATGGTCTGTGCTGGGCAACTCGATATTGGTACCGCACAGGAAGCTATCGCCAAAGACTGGATCGCCGCCTACCACAAGTACTACGATACTCATTGACGGGCACGGCTTCCAAGGGCCTCTACCTAGGCAAGCCTAGAACACCACGTACGGCTGTCGGAGTGGCCGCCGCAAAACGATTCCAAAGCGTTTTTGATACCTTCATAATCCCTTAGCGCCAGTCGATTGTGGACGATAGAGTTTACCGATGCCGGGGCTTTTAGAAGGATTTCAGTCATTTGGGGCTCGGGGAAGGAACGCTCGGTGGAGCTGGTCCGCCCGGACGTCCGACGGCCGCGTTGTGATGACGTTCTGGCAGGACCAGTTTCTTCGTGGGCAGCCTCTGACTTATTCGAACATCGGAAGGCCCGACGTCGCAAACTGGCGAGACCTACCTGGAAACCAAGAGCGGATTGAGAACTTGAGGTGGGCTCAAGATCATTGGAACGGTCTAATGGGCGTCGTCATCGTTAAGGCCGCCGATGAAAATGCCCATCCCCGCAGCATTGACGATGCGTTTCCCCGGAAGGACTTGCTAATGCAATTGCGAGAACTAAACCCCGATACGGGAGAGTTTAACGCCATCAACGTTGGTAATTGGGATCAGTTTCAACGAGGAGTCTAGATCCTGAAATCGATTGACACTGGCCCGTATCATCCTGGCGTGAGCGGACCAAGAACCGCGCAAAAAATTGCGGCCGCATAAACTCGCAATTCAGGGTCTACGGTGGTTGTAGGCGCATGAAGAAAAGCAGTCGCCATCAAAAAATTACTGGTGATTTCGCTGAAGGACTTGTCCTTTATTGGTTGTCCAAGTCCGGATATGAATGCGCACGCGTAGACCATACCGGCATAGACCTCATTGCTGCCGACAAATCAGGCAAGAAGAGGATCGGAATTTCAGTCCAAGGTCGCTCGCGGTATGTCGGCACAGAGAAGGCCAACGTAAATCTGCACGAATTCGAGAAGGCCCGTGCAGCGTGCAAAGCATTCAAATGCATTCCTTACTCTGCCATCGTTGTTGACGGTGGAGATATCCTCCGGTGTTTTCTGCTGCCGTTAGATCACCTGGAGAAGATTGCGACTGGGAAAGCTGGTAAGCAGAGATACTGGTTGATGAGCGATAAGTTTTTAGCGAAGTGTTACGAGGACCGCAAAATTCAACGATTTGAACTGATCATCAAGAACTCGCATTGGCAAGAGATCACCTGACAAAGGCTTCAGGCCCCATGCGCGGCGCCCTTTGAATTTTCGGGTATTTTTGGCGCGTCCGAGAACGGCTTCGTCAAGGGCTAACGAGGAGGAACGCTACCTGATTGCCGATGGTCCTCAGTGTTGAACCTGCGCCCCCCTCTTCCACCGTTCGTACCCTTTACTCATAGATACGCTGGATCAGCCCGCGTGGCGCCGCTAACCTTTTGATGTCGCACTCGGACTTTGTCCTACCGCAAATAGCCAAGTAATCTTGTGGTCTGCCCATAAGCGGAACATCTTTAGTCCTTGAATCCGGTATTATTACAATCTCCTGTGGATGCGAATCGCTTCGGGAGTGTCGCAGGAGGTCGTGATTGGTCGCGTTGTTTGTTCCGAAGGCCCAGTGGATGTGTTTTCCGTCGCTTGATCGAACAACTAGCGACGTCAAAGCAGTCTATACCCTCGCATGGCGGTTCACAGATGTTCCCAGCGATGCGTGGACAACGCGCGTCAACAACTTCAAGGCCAACATCCAGGCAGCAATCATCGGAGCCGCGTTCACTCTCAGGGAGGCACTTCCAGCACTGATAAGAGAAATGAAGTGGGACGAGAATGAAGCCGCTATTACTGCCGCCTTGTCCTCTGCCGACACCAAGATCAATCTGATGAAGCCGATGCCAATGGTTGCGTCGAAACTTGCTGGCAGATTTGGACTGAAATGGCTTCCAAACCTGCTGACCATAGAGAAAGCAAGTTACCAAGCTACAGTTTTGCCTGGTGGAACTAAACGTGTGCTCGTCTTCGATGATCTTGCAACTCGCGGCCAAACTTTATCTGCTATCGCCGCTGCAATAAAGAAAAACTCACCAAAGGTTGAGGTGGTTGGGGTAGCCTTAGGGAAAACAGAGAGGCGCGGATACGCTGCTAGCTCTGGACAAGATCTTTCCAACGACCATGTACCCGTAGCTTGGGCCACAATATGGGACACCAAGCGGTGAATATGACTCCGAGCCTTTCAAATCCAAGCCGCGCGACTTTCTGGCTGCTAACTGCGCTGCAGCTTAGGGGTGTTGGCGTAGCTGCCGGTCGAAAGCTCGCGGAATGGAAGTTCGGGAAGGCCCCCCAGCCAAGCTCGGACGACAGCTTTTTCGAAGCTATCTCCAATCGTGTCGAAATTGATAGTGAAGCTCGTGCTCGGGCGAGTGCTATCATTGAAAAGTGCGCTGCCCATTCTATCTGGGTTATCTCGTTGGCCGACGATGCATATCCATCGCGACTCCGAGAAATCAAGGACGCACCCCCGGTCATTTATGTGAAGGGTTCACTAGACGCGCTCTCTGTCTATGGCTGCGCGGTTGTTGGCACGAGAAACGCGAGCGACATTGGACTCAAGATTGCGCACTGAATTGCTGGCGTGCTTGCGAAAAGACAATTATCCACCATCAGCGGGCTTGCGCTTGGCATTGATGCGGCGGCGCACGCCGGTGCGCTTGACGAACATGGTATCACTGTAACTATCCTTGCTCACGGTTTGGATACGGTAGCTCCATCCTCGAACAGGAAACTGGCTGATCGAATTTTAGAGCTTGGAGGAGCCTGGGTCTCCGAACACGAGCCAGGAGTTCCACCGAGACCAGCCGAGTTTGTTAGGCGCAATCGTTTGCAGAGCGGAATGGCCCTCTGTTCGATTATTGTAGAGAGCGGCGCGATTGGTGGGTCCATCCATCAAGCAAGATTTACGAAGGAGCAAGGACGACCAGTTCTTGCGGTTC
>Ga0187819_10001559_pt1 | contig 11889 bp, 10 predicted proteins | sample NC_wetland_sal_i_15_FD_132411 | JGI IMG/M metagenome (GOLD analysis project Ga0187819, IMG submission 132411) | Wetland sediment microbial communities from Neuse River Estuary, North Carolina, USA - SO4_4 | ecosystem: Environmental > Aquatic > Freshwater > Wetlands > Sediment | place: USA... | reverse complement strand
GATTTCAAGGTCGATCCGACGCCCACCGACAACCGCCTCTTCGACCTGCACGGTTTCGCCGAGTACGGCAAAGAGGGAGTCCTGGCACTTCTGCAGGATTCGACCAACGTCGACCGCAAAGGCTACACGCCGAGCGAGCGCGCCGTGCAACGCAAGTTCGAGGAGGTGTTTGCCCGCACCGAGCGGCGACTGTTCATCTCCTGCTTCTCGTCTTCGATTCACCGCATCAAGCTGACCATCGACATGGCACGCGAACACGGCCGCAAAATTTGTTTTATCGGCCGCTCCATGAACAGTTCCTCCGAGATCGCCGAAGACCTGGGTTATATACAGATTCCCGAAGGCATGATGATCCATCCCGGCGAGATGAGAAACTTCCCCCCGGAAAAAGTGTGCGTGCTGATCAGCGGCACGCAGGGCGAACCCATGTCGGCGCTGTCGCGTGCGGCGGTGGATAACCACAAGCACGCCAAAATCGAAAAAGGCGATACGGTCGTACTGTCGTCGCGCATTATTCCCGGCAACGAAAAAGCTATCTTCCGCGTGGTCGATCACCTGTTCCGCCGCGAAGCGCACGTCATCTATGACGACGGCTCGTATCCGCCCATCCACGTCAGCGGACACGCCAGCCGGGAGGAATTGAAGCTCATCATCAACCTGGTGCGACCCAAGTATTTCGTCCCGATTCACGGCGAATACCGGCAGCTCAAGTTACATGCCGAGTTGGCCGGGTCGATGCACGGCTCAGTAGGCAGCGTGCTGCTGATTGAAAGCGGAGACATCCTGGAAATCGACGAGCACGGCGCCCGCAAGGCCGGGCGCATCAATGTAGGCCGCGTCTGCATCGATTCCGGCTCGCGGACGGATGTGGTCGAAGACTTAGTAATTAAAGACCGCCGCCACCTCAGCGAAGACGGCTTCGTAATGCCGGTCATCGCCATCAACAAGCTCACCGGACTGGTCGAAACCGCGCCCGAGATTGTAACGCGCGGCTTCAATCCCGGAGAAAACGGCCTCATCGAGCGCGCCCGCGAAATCGTCATGGAAACTCTCGACGCCTCGAGCGCCGAAGAGAAAGCCGACTATGGCGTGATTAAAGAGAAAATCCGCACCGACCTGAAGCGCTACATCTCACGCCAGACGCAGCGGCGGCCGCTGATTATGCCGGTGATACTGGAAATCTGAGTATTCTTTCACCGCCGAGACTCCGAGCGCACAAGCCTCTTCTCTCCTGATAGGATCCCGAGAAGTTCAACCAATCGGGGAAGGATCAGTATCCCGCCTCGCGTCCGTGGCGGACTGCCAGTATCACGATCTGTTTTCCGTCGTAATGATAGAGAGCGACATAGGCTCCATGTCCGAATTCAATCACCCACTCGCGGAACTCGGGCAGCAATTCTTCGACGGGGCGGCCACTCTGCGGGTGCTTGGCAAGCGCCTTCACGCCCTGCCGGATTGCCTTGACCGCACGCTGGGCAGCATCCCGGCTTTGGGGAGCTAAGAACGCGTGGAGACGCGCGACATCCAGAAGGGCTCGTTGCGACCATCTCAGCCGTGACATTTGGGGGGAGTGGCGTTCTTACCCGCCTCGAGCTTGGCCAACCAGGCATCGGCTTCCTCGGCGGTCGCGTACAGGCCGGTCGTCTGGTAGTGGGTCCAAGCGGCCAGCGCGTGTTGCCGGAATTGCTCGCGCTTCTCTTCGCGTTCCACGTATTGTTCGATGGCTTCGCGCATGACCCAGTGCGGCGAACGCCTGCGGGCTGCGGCAAGCCGCTGTACACGCTCCTTTGTCTCGATATCGAGCTTCAGACTGGTGGTAGAAGGCGAAGACATCGAAGGTGCTCCTAGTTGTTACCTAGTAGTACTTTACCACTGGAAACCGTAGAATAGCAATGATGGTTTCCCTTCACGACGTTCAGCAAGCCCGGACCCTGCTCAACGGCATCGCCGTCCACACTCCCTTGTTTGAATGGACAGCCGCGGCGGATCAGCGCAAGCTCTACCTCAAGCTCGAAAACCTTCAGCCCATCGGCGCCTTCAAATTGCGCGGCGCCTACAACAAAGTCTCATCGCTTAGCGATGACGAACGCCGCCGCGGGGTCATCTCCTATTCGAGCGGCAATCACGCGCAGGGCGTGGCTTATGCGGCGCGGGCGCTGGGCGTGAAGGCCATCATCGTGATGCCCGGCAATGCTCCGAAGAACAAGCTCGAAGCCACCGCCGCGCTGGGAGCCGACATCGTCACTGTCGGCCCCGGCAGCGAAGAGCGCCGCCTGCGTGCCGAAGAATTGGCGGTCGAGCACGGCTACGTGATCGTGCCGCCTTATAACGACGAAAAGATCATTGCCGGCCAGGGAACCGTGGGTCTCGAAATCCTCGCCGACCTGCCCAACGTTGAGACCGTGCTCGTCCCGGTCGGCGGAGGCGGTTTGATCAGCGGCGTCTCGGCGGCCATCAAGCTCAGCAATCCCAAAGTGAAGGTGATTGGGGTTGAGCCCGAACTTGCCGCCGATGCCCAAGCCAGCCTGCGCGCCGGCCGCATCGTTTCCTTCCCGGCTGCGCAAGTCTCGCAGACGCTGGCCGACGGTCTTCGCACCCAGAGCATCGGAGCTATCAATTTCGAACACATCAGGGCCTACGTGGATGACTTCGTCAGCGTGACGGAAGGCGAGATTCGCGAGGCCGTGTGTGCTCTAAGCGCGAACGCGAAAACTGTCGCCGAGCCGAGCGGCGCCGTCGCTCCGGCTGCATTTATGTTCCACGCCGACGAGTTGCCCAACACAAAGGTCAACGTCGCCGTCATCAGCGGCGGCAACATCGATCCCATGTTGCTCGCCGAGTTGCGGAAAAGTCAAAAGTGAGAAGTCAAATTGCAGAAGTAGAACCGGAGCCGTGCGGGCGGAGAGGATACACTTCTGCAATCTAACTTTTGACTTCTTCAATTTCCGGCTTATTGCGGGGCTCTGAATCGTGAACCGCTGGCTCGATCAATTCTTTGAACTCGCGCACCACCAGACCACCGTCCGCCGCGAAGTTGTCGCCGGGGTCACCACCTTTTTCACGATGGCGTACATCGTGGCCGTCAATCCCGCCATCCTGAAAACAGCCGGAATGCCGGCGGGCGCCTCGCTCACCGCCACCATTCTCACGGCCATTTTCGGAACGCTGCTGATGGGCTTCTATGCCAACCGTCCGTTCGCCATCGGCCCGTATATGGGCGAAAACGCTTTCATCGCATTCACGGTGGTTCACGTGCTCGGTTACACGTGGCAAAGCGCGCTGGGCGCGGTGTTCCTGGCCGGAATCCTGTTCATTCTGATGACTCTGCTCCGCCTTCGCCAGTGGATGGTCGACGCCATTCCCGCCACCCTCCGTTACAGTTACGCCGTTGGCATCGGATTGTTTCTCACTTTCATCGGACTGAATCAGACCGGCATCGTCGCTATAGGATCGCCCGGAGCACCGGTGCGGCCGGGCCATCTCACCTCGCTTTCCGTGCTGCTTTCCATCTTTGGGTTCCTGCTGATGACCGTGCTGACCATTCGCCGTTTCCCGGCCGCGATTCTTAGCGGAGTTCTCGCCACCGCTGTGCTCAGCTTTGTCACCCGGGCGGCTCCAGCGCCGGCAGGTTGGGTCAGCCGTCCACCCAGCCTGCAGCCCGTTTTCTTTCAGTTCGATCTGCACAGTCTGTTCACCTGGGGATTCTTCCCGGTTGTCCTGACGATTTTTGTCATGGCTTTTGTGGACACGATGGGCACGCTGATCGGCGTGTCGGCGCGCGCCGGCTTCCTTGACAAAGATGGCAACCTGCCGCAGATCGAGCGCCCGATGATGGCCGACGCGTTGGCCACAACCTTCGCCGCCGTGATTGGAACCACCACCTCCGGCGCCTATATCGAGTCCGCTACCGGAATCGAGGCCGGAGGGCGAACCGGCCTGACCGCGGTCATCACGGCGCTGTGTTTTGCCGGCACTTTATTTTTCGCGCCCTTCATCTCCGCCATTCCGCCACAGGCCTACGGACCGGCGCTCATCTTCGTCGGATTGCTGATGCTCACTCCGATCACTCGCATTCCCTTCGACGACCTCACCGAACTGGTTCCAGCTTTCGGCGTCATCGTTCTGATGGCCTTCACTTACAATGTGGGGATTGGCATGACGGCGGGCTTCGTCTTGTATCCTTTTTGCAAGTTGGTTTCGGGACGCTTGCGCGACGTTCGCCCGGCGCTCTGGGGGTTGACCGCCTTGTCGCTGCTGTTTTTCGTCTTTTACCCGTACACCTAACGCCCCGCGCTCGTGAGATTCCATATGATTCGTTTTGGTATCGCAGGATTTGGTTTGCACGCCGTCCACCGTCTGATGCCGGGTTTTGCGCTCGCTCGGAATTGCAAAGTGGTGGCGCTGTCGCGCCGAGACGCCCACCAAGCACGCGCAGCCGCTGCGCAGTACGACATCCCGCACGTTTTCTCTTCCACCGAAGAACTCTGCCGCTGCTCGGTAGTCGACGCCGTCCTGGTCACCACCCCCAACGCCTGCCACTTGCAGGACGTTCTCACCGCGGTGGCCGCGGGCAAGCCGGTGCTATGCGAGAAGCCGATGGGCATGGATGCGGACGAATGCCGTCAAATGGTCGAAGCGGCGGACAAGGCCGGCGTTCTCCTCGGCGTTGCCCAGGTCTTTCGCTTTGCAGACAGCGCGGCGAGATTTCGCGAGCGCATTGCCGCTGGCGACATCGGCCACCCCATCTTTGCGCGGGCGGAGTTCTCCTATCCTGGGTCAGGCCACGCCAGGACTTGGCTCTACAACCACTCCATATCTGGAGGTGGCCCCATCGCTGATGTAGGCGTCCATTGCATCGATGCCCTGCGCCACATCCTGCAGGATGAGCCTCGGCTGGTAAGCGCCGTCGGTCGATCAGATGAAGGATCGGGCGACGTAGAAGCGGCGGCCGTCTTGACTCTGGAGTTTCATCGAGGCACGCTGGCTACGGTGCTGGTCTCAACCCGCGCGCACTATCGCACGCCCCTGGAGATTGTCGGCGACGCGGGCGCCCTCCGGGCCGACGATGCGCTGAATGTCGAACGGCCGGTTAAGCTGGAACTGTTGCGTGACAGCCGCCTCGCAGCCGAAGAAACGGTTTCCAACCATCTTGCCTACGCGAGGCAGGTAGACGCCTTCGCCGCCGCAGTCGAAGGCCGGGAGGAGTTTCCCGTGCCTGGCTGGGAAGGTTGGCAGAACCAGAGGATTTTGGACGCTGCCTACCGCAGCCTGTCCGCAGGGAAAAGCGAACTGGTGACGACTTAGTCGCTCGTCGTTGGTCGTTGGTCGTTCACGCGGGCTCTCCGGTTGCTTCAATGCTGCCGACTTCGGGCTAACGACCAACGATGCCGTACCAATAAGAAGCGCCCCGGATCCAAAGGATCGCGGGACGCCCGAACAGCCCTCCCCAGAACTGCTCATCTCGAAGGCTATCGCAACCAGCCCGAGGACGGAACTCCACTCTTGAGGGATTCGAATGGCCCTAACGGGCCACTAGTCAGACGGAAAGCCCCTGGTAAGGCCTCCGTAGTCAGCCGAAACTGCCTGCTGGACTGGGATTCTGGGCGCTCTTGGGGGAAGTGATTTGTTGCTAGTGTGCAGCGGATTGCACCCCGCGATTTGGAAGTATCCGAGGTTTTAGCTTCTAAGTTGTTGATAAACAACAACAACCAACCTGTTGCAGTTTTGGAATGGTAAGTGCACTAAAACGAGGAGGCGATCTATACCTCGGGCAGCAGTTCCCGAGTCAAATGTGGGGAAGTGGGGAATTAGAAAATTTTGGGAGGAAATCACATGAGGCGAGTGGTAGTTTTGACATTGCTGGCATTGGCGTTGCCCATTGCCGCTGCGGCGAGCGGAATTGATCTCACTAACCAGTTTGGCACGGTTGCGATTACGGGTATGACCGGGACCAGCGGGATGGGGACGATCGGCGTATCCACCCTCACTTCGCATGGATCGCAAATGCACAGTTTCGACGGCATGACGACTACTTCGTTGGGCCTGTCAAATCTCGGTTACGTCAACTTCTCGACCGGCACTCTAGCCAGTGGCTCGATTATGAGCGGGGGAGTATTTTCAGCCACGGGCTCGTCATTTACAGTCATTGGCAAAGGGAACTGGGCAGAGGGACACAACACGGCGATCTTCACCGGCAGCTTCGTCGGTCCGATTCAGTGGAATCTGATCAGCGTGAGCGGCCAAACCCGGAACTACCAGCTCGTCGGCTCGCTCGTAGGTACGTGGTTTGACGGTCGTACCGTGACTGGAACGACTACCCAGAACATTTCCATCTTGAGTAACGGCCAGCTGCTGATTGGAAGAGGGCACATGTTTGGGGGTACCACAAACATCGTCGTCCCGGAACCTGGAACCTTGGGTCTGTTAGGAACTGGCCTGGTGGGTCTCGCCGGAATGTTCCGTCGCAAGCTAATCGGGACATAACCTGAATCTGTCGATTCGCCCAGAACACTCAACTCATGGCCCCGCCGCAAGGCGGGGCTTTTGATTTGGAGCCAGGTTCGCGGATGGCCGCCTCCCGCGCTCAGATGTTTTGAGCGCTTCGCTTCCTGAGCGGAGCCTGTCCGACACCGTTTTGAAGCGCCCCCCCCGCCTTCTTCTTCGGTTACTGCCGTAACGGTCCGCGATGCCTTTAGCGTTGACCTTGCCGTGGTCCAAACCTACAGTCAGGCGCAGGGGGTTGTATGAAGGATATTCATGAGGTTTTGCGCCGCAAGCAGGCGCAGTACACGCAGTTGGGAAAGCAGATCGAAATGCTGCAGCAGGCAGCCGAAAAACTGCGCGAAGTCGCGCCCTTGCTTGCGGAAAACGAGAACGAGGACGATAGCGCGGTGCTAGCGGAAGTGGACGAGGAACATTCCAACGCGATGGCGGCCAAGGCCAGCGCTCAATCGTCTCCGGCCGCGGCGAAGCCAGGGCGCAGCGCAACTCCGCGCTGGCCGTAGATGGCGCCTGACTGTACAGGCAAAGCGCGAGGCGGAGGCTCGGGCGCATGATCTTGCAGGCATTGCTGGTAACCAAGGACGAACCGACGGCGGAAACGCTGATTCAGGTCTTGTCGCAGTTCGGGGTTGCGGTGGACCGGTCGAACGCGGCCGATGTCGCCGTGGCGCGACTGGCGGAGGAGCGGTTCGACCAGGTCATCGTCGATTTCGACGATCCCGAAGCAGCCTCTCTGCTGCTGGAAGGTTGCCGCCGCCTCGTGGGCCCCGACCGTAAGCCGCCGGTCACGGTAGCCTTGCTCCACGATGCGTCGCAGATCCGCTCGATTCTGGGAGCGGGAGCTCATTTCATCCTCACCAAACCGGTCAGCCCCGAGCAGGCTCAAACCACCTTGCGCGCCGCGACGGCGATGCTGAAGCGCGAAAGGCGGCAATCCTTGCGTGTCGCGGTGCAGGCGGCAGCTTCGATTCACATGGACGACCACAGTACGGTCGAAGGCATTCTGCTCGACCTGAGCACGGGCGGCGTGGATGTGCTGGCGGCCAAGCCACTCCTCTCTGGGACCATGGTTCGCATCTCCTTTCAGCTCCCCGAAGGCGCGGGCATTGAAGGGGACGCGGAAGTTGCCTGGAGTATCGCCAACGGTCAAACCGGCTTCCGTTTTCTCGACATGGACCCCAAGATGCGCGGCGAAATGGGCGACTGGCTTTCTGCCCGTTCGCAGGATGCCTTGCCCGAAGAACCCGACGCGGTCACGCAATGCAAACTGACCGACCTCAGTCTGGGCGGGTGCTATGTGCAGACCGAATCTCCCTTCCCACAGTCCTCCGCCGTCGACCTGTGCCTGCGCGCCGCCGGGATGGAGATTCACGCCGAAGGGTTGGTGCGGGTCATGCATCCAGGACACGGCATGGGCATTGAATTCCCCGCTCGCACCGAAGAGCAACGCAAGAGCGTGGGCGATTTCATCGAATTCCTCACCGGGCAGCCCGGCGCCACTCCGCAACTGGAAACTTCTCCGCGTTCTCTGGTCGCCAACGCAGTCGATCTCAGCCCGACTGCTAACACCGAAACCGATGCCGACGATCCCCTGCTCGAATTGCTGCGGACCGGCCCTGCACTGGAGGAAGAAGCGTTTCTCGCCGAACTGCAGCGCCAGCGAAATCCAGTCGCCGCCGACCAATAAGAACCAATCGTCGTCAGCCCAGAAGCACTCTCTCCCGCGCTCCCCGATCCCCGCAAAAACCGGGAGCCAGACCGGCACCCCGTCTTTAGTGCCGCCCTAGCACCCGGTTGTCGGCTTCACCTCGTTGATCCGAGACTACGTCACCATTCTTGCTGAATGATTTCGCTTCGGTAAATTTTCCGAGAATTTTCCGATGCAATAGAATTGCTCTGTCTGTCGAGACGGGGCTTGCCCCGTCTCTGCCGCGGGAGACGCGGCCAGCCGCGTCTCTACACAACATTCAGGTAAAGCTCAAACTGCTCAGAACCCCGATTTCGCGCGCGCTGCTGCTGGCTGGCGTTTGCCTGCTGGCTATCGCTCCGTTCTTCCGGTGGGGGAATCCCTCCGGCCATGATTTCGAGTTTCACTTGTTTTCGTGGATGGAAGTCCTGGGGCAGTGGAAGCACGGCATCGTCTATCCGCGCTGGGCGGCGCTCGGATACTGGGGATACGGCGAGGCGCGCTTCCTGTTTTATCCTCCCGCTTCCTGGACTCTGGGCGCCGCGCTCGGGGCGGCTCTGCCCTGGAAGATGGTGCCGGGCGCGTATTGCTGGATTGTGCTCACGCTTGCCGGAGCGTCCATGTACCGGCTGGCCCGCGAGTGGCTCCGCGCCCCGGACGCGCTGTTTGCGGCTGTATTCTACGCGCTGAATCCCTACCACCTGTTGATCGTCTACTGGCGAAGCGCCTACGCCGAACTGCTAGCCTCGGCCCTTCTGCCACTGGTACTGCTTTGTCTGCTGCGGATTTTTTCGCCGGAACGCGCGCCTGGCTTTCGTCCGGCGATGTGGTTGACGATCACGCTGGCCGCCGCCTGGCTGACGAACGCACCCGCGGCCGTCATGATTCACTACTCCGTGGCTGGCCTGGCGCTGGTTTTGGTGGTGCGAGAGAGGTCTTGGGAGCGATCCTGGCGTCCGCTGTTGCGGACGGCGCTAGCCATCGCCCTTGGTGCCGGCTTGGCGTCGTTCTATTTGATTCCCGCCGTTTACGAAATGCGCTGGGTCAATATCGGCGAGGTGCTGTCGCCGGGGGTGCGCCCGCAGGACAATTTTCTTTTCACCATCATCGCCGACCCCGATCACAACCGTTTCAATCTTCTGGTTTCGACCGTGGCGCTCGCGGAGATCGGCGTCCTCGCTATCGCAATGTGGGGTTCCCGTCTCTGGTGGAAACACGTAGGGACAGCCGCCCCCGGCTGTCCAGTCGCGCGAAGCGCGACGGCGCCGCAAGCGCCGTGGGCGTCACTTTCCGCTTGGGGCGCCGTCAGTGCGATCCTGATGCTCTCAGTGAGCAATTTGCTCTGGCAGCACTTGCCCAAGCTCCGCTTCGTGCAACTTCCCTTCCGCTGGCTGCTTTGCCTGAATGCTGCATTGGCCGTGCTTCTGACCATGGCCGCCAAAGGCTGGCGCTCGCGGGGACTGGCGTGTGCAATTCTGCTGTCCGCAGTTATCGTCGCCGGGTATCGGATCCAGCCGCCATGGTGGGAGACAGCCAGCGATATCCACGAGATGGACAATGCCCTCGCCGACGGCACCGGCTATGAAGGCACCGACGAATACGTCCCGGCCGGAGCCGACTCCTACGAGTTGGACAAAAGTCTGCCTCTCGTCAGCGATGATGCGGGAACCCCGGTTCCGAGCCGGGTGTTAGCGTGGGGGCCCATCGAGAAACACTTTACCGTCCACGCTGCGACACCGCGAAATCTGACCGTGCGCCTTTTCAGCTACCCGGCGTGGGAAGTCGAGGTAAACGGCAAGCCCACCAAAACACGAACCACCGATGTGACTCGCCTGATCGTTATTCCGGTGGCTGCCGGAGACAGCGACGTTTATATCTATTTCCGCCGGACAAACGATCGTGTCATCGGAAACGCCGTCTCCTTGATCAGCCTCGGACTGCTGATTGCAGGATGGACCTTGACGCAGCCAAAAGCGAGGCCAGGACAACCGGTGTAATCCCCCGTGTACGCTGTGGTCATCAGCTCTCGGTTGAACCAGAGGGGACACAGCGGAAAACAGGGAAAGCTACAATGATCGCTACGATGCAAAGTCGCGTCCTGGTCGCAACCTCGAATCCTGGCAAGCTCCGCGATTTGGCAGGAGCCGCTGCGCCCAATGGCATTACGATCGCAAGCATCCCAAACTTTTCATCTCTTCCCCAGGTTGTGGAAGATGGAACCACCTTCGAGGAAAACGCGCGCAAGAAAGCGGAAGCCTACAGTCTGGCGGTTCCCGGCGAACTGGTCTTGGCCGACGACTCCGGCCTGGAGATTGACGCGCTCGGTGGGGCCCCCGGTGTGCATTCCGCCAGGTATGCCGCTGACGACCCGCAGGCCGCCGAGTGCAACACGGAGGACGAAGCCAATAACGCGCGCGTGCTGCGCGAACTCGCGAGCGTGGCTGCAGAAAAGCGCACTGCGCGCTTCGTCTGCGTGCTCGCCGTGGCCCGCGACGGCCAGACGCTGCGCACGTTTCGCGGCACCGCGGAAGGCGTCCTGCTGGACGCGCCTCGCGGAAGAAACGGCTTCGGATACGACCCGCTGTTTTATTTCCCGCAAATCGGCAAAACCTTCGCCCAATTAAGCGCGGAAGAAAAAGCGCGGTACAGCCATCGGGGCGCGGCTTTCCGCGCCTTCCTGGAGTGGTGTCGTGCGACCTAGCGCCGGATCCAAAAAAGGCCCGTACTCACGAGCGCGCGTACATCTTCCGCATCCACCAATTGCTCGCACTCTGTCGGCGAAAATACGTAGACGCGCCGAAAGCAAGTTCCCGCGATGATGACGGTTCCCTTGCCCCGGTAGACGAGGCGGGAAACAGCCGCTGACTTCTTCGCCTGAGATTCCGTCAATGGTGCCGGGGCCGGTCGATATGCGGCCGGAACATCATTTTGCTCATTCATCGGAGAATCCTCTTAGCTCAAAACTGAACATCGGACTAAGGTTGTTCAACGGGGATCGTTACCGCATGCCGTTGAGAGGATAGTGTTTTCATTCTGAGAATCGTTTCGTTCGTAATTCTGGTCTTCTGGCGCCCGCGACGGATTGCAGCCCGGATCTCTTCTTGACTTCCCTAACCGTGCCCGAGGATAATCGTTAGTTTTAACTTTGGACCACGTAAGGAGCAGTCATCGTGGCATCAGCTGCTAGTCCCGTCGCTCCGAGTTCTGTCACACCCAGAATCAAACCAGGCGTCGCTCCCCTGCGCGCCGGTGAAGGATATTCGTTCCTGCTGCGACGCCTGCATTCGCTCACCGGCATCGTTCCCATCGGAGCCTTCCTTCTCGAACACTTCATCTCGAACGCCGAAGCCTTCAAGGGCGCTCAGGCCTACGGCGAGCAGGTCAAGTTTCTCAACAGCCTGCCGTTCGTCGTCGGCCTCGAATTGTTCTTCATCTGGATTCCGATTCTTTACCACGGCCTCTACGGCCTCTATATCTGGTATCAAGGCGAAACGAATGTCGCCGCCTATCCGTGGCAGGGCAACTGGCTTTATACCTCCCAGCGCTGGACCGGAATTATCGCGCTCGTCTACATGGTGCAGCATACCTATTACCTGCGCTTCACCGGCGTGCACCTGCCGACGCATCCCATGCAGTCGTTCGCCAAGGTCCAGGGAGAATTTCAGAATCCGTGGATGATCGCTTTTTACGCGGTTGGTATC
>Ga0187819_10001558_pt1 | contig 11889 bp, 12 predicted proteins | sample NC_wetland_sal_i_15_FD_132411 | JGI IMG/M metagenome (GOLD analysis project Ga0187819, IMG submission 132411) | Wetland sediment microbial communities from Neuse River Estuary, North Carolina, USA - SO4_4 | ecosystem: Environmental > Aquatic > Freshwater > Wetlands > Sediment | place: USA... | reverse complement strand
ATCGTGACGCTCATCGTCTGAACACCTTTAGCGTCAGGTGCAACGTACTCAGTCTCTGGTCCGTTGACATTTTCGTTTGTCTGCGCCTGCGAAGCGCCACCTGGCGCACCACACCCGCATATAAACCCTGGCAAAAGCCCCAGGAGCAGGATGACTGGCTTCATAAACAACTCCATGCGTGAAAGTGAGTTGACGGCGTGCCGCGCCGAATGCGCCTGTTCGACGCATCCAGGCCGAGCACCTCATTGATTTGATTGGTGGTCGACGAACTGTTCAGGAGGACAGGAGGGGTGGGGCGCGAGTCGCGGTGAACTCAAATTCCGGCGCACCCGCGAATTCAACGACGAGAGGCGTAATCAGCGCGAAGACTGGTCCCGGCGTAGACAGCACCGCACGGGGCAGCACCCCCGCGGGAAGGGCACGCGTAGAAGCCATGACTTGGTGCGCCTGATGGCCGCATTCCCGGATAAGCGAATGGTGGCGTCCGCCCGCACAGTCGTCGGCGACAATTGCTTCCGCGTGTAAGTCGTCACTCAGAGAGACGGCGAAGAACAGGAATACCAGGGCGCAGACAAACGCCGTCCATTCCTGGAGCCGGGGTTTGGGGCGCTTCTCGCGTTTCCACTCGTGCCGCCAAACGCCCAGCGCGCCGAGGGCGATGAGCACCCACAGGACATTGAGCGAAAGTTCCATTACACAGGCCTGTTCGCAGTCAGAAGCATAGCGGACGCCAAAAGCTTAACCTATCTCGGATACATATCACAGTGGTATAAGCAAGGATTCCATGAAGGCCAAACACGGCGTCGCCGAGATCTAATTAACATTCGCCGTAAAGTCCTGCTAAACCCTCGGCGCTACGATCGGTTGACCTCAGTGAATCGCGTTAGTCGGCGGGGAGGCGGAAGCGCTTGATGTGCTCCTTCAAAATGCAGGTATCCATGATGACGAAGAGGCCGGCGCGGCGGGCCCGTTCTGCGGCTTCGGAATGGATCACGCCTTCCTGCATCCAGACAGCGCGTGCGCCGATGCGAATGGCGGAATCGACAATGTCGGGCACAAATTCCGCGCGGCGGAAAACGTTTACAATATCCACACGCTCAGGAATATCTTCGAGGCGCGCATAGCTCTTTTCGCCTAACACTTCCATTTCGCCCGGATTCACGGGGACGATGCGATAGCCGGCGGACTGCAGGTACTCCGAAACTCCGTAGCTGGGACGAAAGCGGCGGTTGGAAAGCCCCACCACCGCAATGGTGCGGCTGTTTCTGAGGATTTGCGTTACAGGATCGCCGGCGGCGGAAGGGTGGTAACTGCTGGACTTCGAATCTTCGACTGAATTTTCCATTGTGAATTGTTCCTAGCCTTTCGTGTGCGTTTTGATTTCGCGCGCGGGCCGCTGAACGTTTCGCGAAGGCGGTACGGCGAACGAAGCGTGCAGATCAGCCAGGGCGCTGAGGAATTTGTCGTTTTCGGCGCGCGTGCCGACCGAAACGCGAAGGGCTTGTGGAAAGCCCATCCAGCGCATCGGGCGGACAATCACGCCCAGTTTCGTCAGTTCCTCGCAAAGCGGTTCCGTATCATACCCGAATTCGGCCAGAATGAAATTAGCTACCGAAGGAACGCAGTGAACGCCGAGTGCCTTCATTCCATCGGCGAGCTGCTGGAGCCCTTCATTGTTGGAGTCGATAGAGCGGCGAATGTGCTTATGGTCGTCGAGGGCAGCAAGAGCGGCGGCCTGCGCGACGCTCGAGGTGTTGAACGGGCCGCGAATCTTGTTCATCTCATCGAGGAATTTCGCGGGGCCGAGGCCGTATCCGATGCGCAGGCCGGCCAGGCCATAAACTTTCGAAAACGTGCGCAGGACCATCAGATTCCCGCGGCGGCGAACGAGTTCGACGGAGCGCGAATAATCCGCGCGCTCGATGTAATCGCAGTAGGCTTCGTCGAGAACGATGAACACGTGCGGCGGCACACGCGACAGGAAAGCGTCGAATTCGTCGGCGGTGAACATCGTGCCCGTGGGATTATTGGGATTGGCCAGGAAAACGAGCTTCGTTTCCGGCGAAAGAATGCGGGCGATCGCGTCGAGATCGAAGTGATAATCACGCAACGGAACTTCAATCAGGCGAGCGCCGCTGGCGCGAACGGTGATGTAGTAGAGCGGGAAGGAACCGTAGGAGGAAACGCCTGCGTCAGTTGGGCGAAGCAAAAGGCGCGCCGTGAGGTCGATCAACTCGGTTGTGCCCGCGCCTAGGATGATTTGCTCGATGGGGATGTCGTGCTTCTTGGCGAGGGCATGGCGGAGGTAGAAGCCGCTGCCGTCGGGATAGCGATTCGCTTGCGCAAGCGCCTTCTTGCCAGCTTCGACAGCGAGAGGCGAGGGCCCCAGCGCGTTTTCATTGGACGCAAGTTTGATGGCTGAGATCTTCAATTCCCGCTCAACCTCCTCGATGGGTCTGCCCGGAACGTAAGGTGCGATTTGACGGATGTAATCGGGGACGTATTCGTGGATGGGCTTCGTCATGAAGCCCTGCTCCTCTTGAAGCGTGATCGCCGGGATGTCGCGGACGAGCGAGTGAACGCGCGCGGCGATTCTTTTGGCGAATTGTCGCGCAGAGAAGTGTCGCGCGGCGGATGCGCAGTTCCCTGCACCACGCGGCGCAAGGCGGAAACTTCATTCGGCGAGAGGGCGCGATGCTCGCCGGGCCCTAGTGCGCCGAGTTCGAGATTCGCGAGGCGAATTCGTTTTAGTTTCTCGACGGGATGGCCGGACTGGAAGAGGCGGTCGCGCAAGATATCGCGCCGCGCGTCGAAAAGTGTGATTTCGTACCAGGGCGCCTTCTGGCCGCCGCGGCGCTGGATGCGCGCATTCGTGGCGCGGGAAAGCTCGTCGATTTCGGCGAGGGTCAGCAGCGATTTGATCTTGAGCTGATACGTCTGCGGCAAACGATGCGATTGCAAGATGAGGTTGGCCAGCTCGCCGTCATTGGTGAGGAAGACGAGGCCGGAAGCGTGGTACTCGAGGCGGCCAACGGGGAAAACGCGTTCGGGAACGCCATGCAGAAAATCCTGGAGGGAGCGGCGTCCTTCGGGATCGCTCATGGTGGCGACAACTTCCGGCGGCTTGTGCAGGACGATGTAAACGCGATCCGTTTCGCCCCGAAGAAGTTTTCCTGAAACTTTGATGTGATCGCGCGAGGCGTCGGCCTTCGAGCCGAGTTCGGTCACCGTGCGGCCATTCACGGTGACCATGCCGGAGGTAATAAGCAGTTCGGCATGACGCCGGGAGGCCACACCTGCGCGCGCGATAATCTTCTGGAGACGCTCTTCCATCCTGGTCTTCTCGAGGACTTCGTGGCCGAAACACGCCTGCTGCGCGCCAACTGTACACGCCCGCTGCACTTACAGATTAGCGCAAAACCGGGCTTGTGGCGAATGGCGGAGCCGTGTGGCGGGGAGGAAAAACAGTCGAATTGGCGCTTCGGGCTTGAGCTGGCGGCGCGTAAGCCCTCCGATTTATCGGGGAGAGCACGGCCCGAAAAAATGCGGGCTTTAGCCCCTGAAACCGGTTTCAGCCTCTCTTGCGAGAAACTTTGCTTCTGCAGTTCTTCACTTCGCTCCTGTCGTCGACTCCACGATCTTTCGCGCCTGGTCCGCCTTTGCTGGATCGTCGAAGTCGACGATGCCCTGGCACGCGGGTGAGCCTTTCGTCATAAGCTGGTAATGCAAAATCGTCTTGTTGCCGGTCTTCAATTCGGTCTGAATCAGAACACGCTTCCCATTCTCGTCGAGAATTTTTGCATTTAGCGCTCCCGTCTGGCCGCTCTTGACCATGCTCATCGTCATGGCGTAGTGCTCCGCGTTGATGGTCCTCACCAGTGCCTGAAACATACCCGGACCGGCTGCTTTCGCCATGTGGAGTGTGGGCGACGCCTTCCAATCCGCTGGAACGGTCACATGGCACGCTCCGTCATCGATCGTCTTGGTCTGAGCCGACATGATTGGCGCGCTCATCACGCACAATCCAATCGCAATGGCCATTCGTTTCAGCATGGTTCCTCCGGTAGATTTGTCTCTGCGAATGCGGCGCGTTGGGCCCGTCATCTGCGCCCGCTAAACTCGCCATCGAGTTGCCTTATCTTACTCCGCCTCAGCGCAGATTCTCAAACACTGGGTCCTTCTTCAAATGCTCGGGAAAATTCGCCGCAGTTCACTCCTTCGCTGGCGCTGGTGGCTGAGTGCACATCGCGCGCGCTTTTTCGAGCTGTTGCAGAGTGTGCTGAGCGGGAATCTTCACCAGCTTGAGCTTGTTCTGCTGGGCGAGCTTCTGGAGGGCATCGAGGTCCTCGCGCGTTTCTTTCCACTGCTTGCGCTGCATGTCGTAATTCTGAGTTTCGAGGACATCGAGCTCGTAGTGCCATTTCACGATGAGAACGCCGACGAATTTCGTGCTGGTCTTGCGCGACTCTGCGAAGATCACGCACCCGGAATTTCCGGAAAGTACGCCCCAGGCGATGGGAGGTTTTTCGTCCTTCGAAGACTGGGCTGTTGCCGGGGCGGCGGTCAGAAGCGAGAGAGGCAAGGCAAACAAGAGGATGGACGTAATGATGATGAGGCGGAGCAGTTGCACGAGGCGAAGTCTACAATTCGCGCGCGCGATTTTGAAGCGCGAAACGTAAGCCCTGGGCCTCACTAAAAGCCCCCAGCTTCAGAGGTTTCAACCCCTGAAGCCAAGTTTTGGCTTTTTTCTGCAGCCTATTCAGCCGGGGGAGAACGCCCTTCAGGCCGCGGAATGCACAGTTCCAACTTTCTGATTCCTTTTCCCCCGTTGCCGTTCCGCGCAGCCTTCGAGAGACGGGCTCCAACGCGTTTGTAGGGGCGGGTCTCAGACCCGCCCGGCTTCCTTAGCCTAAGCTTCGAAGCAGATCCTCAATCGATAAGAAGCCTGTTCACGCGACAGGAACGAGGGCAGAGGTAAGTTCGCCCGAGAATTGCTCGAGTTCGGCGACGCGTTCGGGCGTGGCTTGGAGACGGTCTTTCTTCCATACGAACCACTCACCGTCTTCGTGTTTGACGCGGGCAGTGAAATTGTCGCCAATCAGGTAGGCGGGAGCGCCAAAAAGGGTGAAGCCGTCAGACAAGAGCGGGGCGAGAAGCGCGGCGCAGTTCCCTTTTCGAACGCCGAGGTAGTTTGCGTACATGGGAAAAGCGACGATTTGAAAGCCCTGATTGTGGAGGCGTTCGAGAATTTCCGCCTGTTTCCGCGTGAGATCCATTTCATAGCAGGTTAGCAGCGCGGTGGGATGATGCAAGGGCTTCGCGAAGTCGCGCTGACGACGAAAATTAACTCAGGCGCTCGACCTGGTAACGAGGATGGAGTACGTCGTCGGGATCGTACTCGCGAAGGCCGCGCGCGATGTCCCCGGGAGCGAGGCGGCGCAAGCGGTAAACGAACGGACGAGGCCCGGCGCCGTTGGCCTGGTCGCCAACGACTTGGAAAAAGGCTCCGGCGTAGTGAATCGTATAAGGATGCTTCCAGTCCGGCTTGCGGCGGCAGGAGCAGATTCTCATGTCGCATTTGGAATCGCCGGCAGTAATTTCGTCGCGGACAAGAGGCAGGTCCGGTGCAGCTGGTTTACGCGTGGCGAGGCGGTAGAGATAATCGGCGGCCAACAGCGGGAACGAAGGACAGGCTTCGTTGCTCGCCAGGGCCACAAACACACGCAATAATCCTTCGGCAACGAAGTAGAGGATCATCCACGTCAAAGGGCTAAACAGGAAGGCAATGAATCCTGCTTGCGTGACGGCCTCTTGCGTGTAGATTCTGGCGTCTTTCGTGGCCTCCACGTAGTGAACGTATTTCTCGGCCAGCATCATAAAAAAACGCATATACCACGCGCGCATGACGGCCAAAGCCACCACAAATTCCAATATGCCGGAGACCAAAGTCGCACGACCGAGGAGGTCGTCGGAACCGCGGTGCAGCCGTTCGCGCCATCGTCGAGGGAGCAGGGCGTACAAGGGGCCAAAAACGTAGGTTGTCCACATCGAAATAGTCCTAGTACCTGCAGCCAGCCTCGCAGGATACCCGCTTGCCGAAGGCAGCAGACGATTCGTCATGTCTCTAGGTAGCGAAGGAGTTAACGTCGTGTGAAAGCCTCATCGAAGCGGTGCCGGGTATCCAGTTGGTATCAAGGCGGCAGCCAGTACTAGGACTTAACTTCACCGAGGCATAAGCTGCTCTGTTCATAACTTCGGCTGGAGGAACGCCATGCATAGATCCATCGTACGTTGGGCCATTTTGATTTTTGCCATGACTGCTACTTGCGTAGTGTCGATCTCTTGCCGGGCTGCGGCGAAGACTGCGCCGAGTCCGCTGCGACCGGACCAGCTTTTGGCGCTGGTGGCGGGCAATGCTCTGCCGGAGAACATCGTCCAGGAAATCCAGGCAAACGGGTTGGCGTTTCGTCCGGATGAAAACTACCGAGCGTTGCTGAAGACGGCTGGTGCGGACGCAAAGGTTCTCGCGGCGGTGGACGCTGGCAATATCGCTGGGCAGGAGACTGTTGAGAAGAGTGCCGGCAAGGACCTGCTGCAACATATTGCCAATGCCGGCGCGTTCCTGAAGAACAAGCATTACGAGGAAGCCGCACGCGAGCTGAGCGCCGCGCTGACGGCCAGTTTCGCAAAGCCGGAATGCGGATTTGTGATGGGAGAAGTGCTCCGCCAGCAGGAAAAGTGGGCACAAGCCGCTGACGTCTATGAGCAGGTGATGAGCGAAGATGCGAGTCTCCCGGAGGTGCAGACCAAGCTCAGTTACCTCCTGTATCGAACGGGCGACGAGCAAGAGTCGCTCCGGCAGGCGAAGCTGGCATTGGCCAAGACACCCAATAATGCGGAAGCACACAAGAACGCGGGACTCGCTCTGAACGAGTTGCGAAATTTCGACGCATCGCTGGCAGAGTACAAGGAAGCGCTTCGGCTCAAGCCGGATTACGGCTACGTCCACTGGGACCTGGGAAGACTGCTGAACAATATGGGGTGGCTCGATGACGCAATCCGAGAATACAAAATGGCTTTGACGTATGACCGGGATGATTCGGGACCGCACGTCGACCTGGGAATCGCCCTGATTGACAAGGGCGACTACGCCTCCGCGTTCGTCGAATTTCGCGAGGCCAAACGCCTGGATCCGAATGCCTACGAGCCGCGCGAGAATCTGGCCAGCGCGTATATGAACAACCATATGTATCCGGAAGCGATTGCCGAATTTCGCGAAATGGAAGTCATGTTCCCCGATGATGAATTGACTCATCGTTGGCTGGGCTCGGCGCTTTTTAATACCTGGGATCTAGCCGGCGGCGAGAAGGAATTCGCGATCGCGGAGCAACTGGCCCCTTACGATGAGGGACCGCACACCGGCATGGGCGGCATTCGTGAGACTCAGAAACGATATGACCAAGCCCTGCAGGAGTACAAACGCGCGGTGCAACTGAATCCTACCTCCATCGATGCCTGGCACGGGATAGGCAGGGTGTTGCTGGCACAGAAAGACTACACGCACGCCGTCGAGCAGATGAGTCAGGCAGAAACCGTCCGGCCCGACAGCGCCACAATCCACGACCTGTACGCACAGGCGCTGGAGGGATCGGGGAATTGGGATGGGGCCATCGGCGGGTTCAAGGCGTCGCTACAGCTCGATCCGAAACGAATTCAGGTGATGTTGAGGCTTGCTGCGGCGTACGAGAAGAAAGGCGATTGGCCTTCTTCGCTGAACGAACACCGCCAAGCGTCACAGGCGGACGCCAGCGTCGACCTGCGCGGCAAAGTCATGCGCATGGACGAACTCGACCCGCAGAAGGAGCTGGAGGCGGCTGAGCGGCGATGGAGCGATCACCTCGCGGCGCTGAAGGCGAGCGGAAAAGCGTCGGAAGCGGCGGCGCTCGAAGGACAGCTTCACGCGATGGCGGCGGCTCCATCCGTCTCCCAGCAGCTTGACGCGACACTGGCGGCGGGAAGCAGGGCCGTGAAGGACCGCCGATTCGATGAGGCGCTGGCAGACTACCAACGCGCTGTCGAACTCGCAGAAAAGGTCCAGCCACACGACCAACGCTTGTTGACAGCTCTGGACTATCTGGGCCAGGGCTCGGCGATGAAAGATCCGGCCGCTGCGCAAGCGGTGTTTGAACGCGAATTCGGGGAAGCTACCGCGCTTTACGGCCCTCAGTCCGAGGCGGCGGCAAATGCGCTAGTTTCGCTGGGGCATATTTCGCTTTTCCGCCACGATTATGCCGGAGCGGAGAAATTCTTCTTCCGCGCCGTCGATATTAACGAAAAGACCTTCGGCGAAGGGAGCGACAAGGTAGCCGCGAGTTTGCTGGAAGCTTCCGTGGTCTATTTCGTCCAAAAGGATTACGCCAAGGCAGAACCTTACGTGTTGCGGGCCGTTCACATTGACGAAGCTCTCTACGGTTACGACGGCAGCGGCATGAACCGGCCGCTCGCCAGCCTATGCATGCTCTATGACCAGTGGGGCAAAGCTCCGCAGAGCGATGAGTGCGACCGCCATTTGCTCAAGGTCCTGGAGAAGCAGTACGGGGCAACAAGCCGGGTCATCGTCAGCACGTTGGCGAGTGACGCGAAAGCCCTGCGCGCCATGGGACGCGCCAAGGACGCGGACGAGGTCGAAAAGCGCGCCGTCTCCATTCGCTCCGCAACGATGAACCCGAATTCACCTCCGACGCCGTGACCGCGGAGGCTGAGGACGGGATCACGCGGCAATGCGTCAATCGCGGTGTCACTGATTCGGCACTCGCGGCTCGCGTTCTCGTTCGGAAAGCTGATGACTCAGCTACGCGGTTCGACAGGAGTCCTGCACGAATCGCTTCCTGGCGAGACTTGGCTGAGCGGAGGGACGTGCCATGAAGAAGGTTCTCATCACCCTGGCGCTGTTGGGACTGGGCGCGGCAATCGCGTTCCATTACTACGATCCTGATTTTTCCTCGCTGGTCGATGCGTCGAGCGGCGACAACGGGCCGATTGCCGACATAGACCGGCCCCTCCCTCATGCTGTCCTTCCGCTGGCCGACGGCAATTGGGTCGACCTGTCGAGCTACAAAGGACAAGTTGTGCTCATCAGCTTCTGGACTACCTGGTGCCCCGGCTGCGTGGATGAAGTGCCAACGCTGATGCACTTGCAGGACGAATTTGGCCCCAAGGGATTCACGGTTGTGGGCGTCGCAGTGGACGACCAAGGCGACGAATCGGTCGAGTCGTTTATTAGCAAAGAGCGTTTCAACCTGAGCGGCACTCCAAGTGCCATCAATTACCAGATTGCGATGGGGAACGATGACGTCAATCGGGAGTTGGGTTTCGAAGGAGGGCTGCCCATGGGCATTTTGGTGAACCGCGACGGGAAGGAAGTGAAAATCATCCGGGGGACGGTGAGCGAAGCGGCTCTTTCCAAGGCCATCCGGAAACTCCTCTGAATTTGCGCTTTCACGCCGAAGCCTGAAGTGGCAAACTCCTCGAGCACGAACATGGCAACCGATCGCGAGGCACGCGCAAAGTCCGAGCTGCGAGTCGTAGTATCTGGCGCGGTAGTAATTAGAGTCCGGTTTCGGTGTCGAACTCGCGGCCCGTGTACTGGAAGGGGTTGGTGAGCAAGCCAGAAGACGCTGCCCGCTTACCGTTCGCCGCTGTGGGTGTCCTGACCGAGCCCAAGCCGTCCGCTTCGAAGGGGTGATCCGTCTTTGCCCGGAAATTGCCACCCTCACCAATGCGGGGATGCGTGGTCGGCGTGGTCGCGATCATCCAGCATGATCGGCACTTTGGCACGCCACTCAGCCGTTCTCAAATTCCAATCAAAGTCATGGCTAACCGACAGTTTGAGGGTCTGGTTTGCTCTTCCATGGGCAAGCAGCACGATTTCGACGTTTGTCACCCTTGTTCGCACGAACACGGACCAGTACAGTTTGCCCTTTTGCTCTGGAACCAACCGTTCCATCGACAACGACCGAACCGACTACACACTGAGCGGTACTCTGTCTACACGTCGCAACGCCCACGATGGCGAGAAAAAGGGAAGGCGCTATTTGCCGTTTGTTCATCTTTTCTTGGGGGGCCTCTGGCAACCGAAACAACTCTTTTCTAGGCCATAAGCGGTCGGCTCGGGGGGAAATATCGCAGTAAGATGATACGTTTCGTGCAGCACTGTCGAGGGCAAGGCATTTGAACTAGGGCCATTAAAACAGCACCCGGCCCCAAATGCAGCCTGGCCGATCTCTGCCCTGTGCTTCAGATAGTCCTTCAGCCCTACGTAACCGCACGCGTCAAGCTTTGAGTTATACACAAATGTCGCCCCTTCTGAGGGCCCTCAGAAGTTTGGGCGCGTCCTGTCCAGCACACGGGCATTCTGCAGTGAGCTTATCTCTAACCGTCTGTACCGCCACCTCCATTTGCACAAGGTCGGTGGACGAAAACCCAGCTTCCAAGGGTTGAGGGGCCAAGCTTCCTTCCAACCTCGGCGAGAGAGTTCTTCTCTAGGGTGAATCCCAAAATGCTGAGAGGCCGCGATACAGCCGCGGCTGGAGATTTCTGACTATGACCCGGTGCGACCGCCAGCAAAACCCCTGAGATCACAAAGATGGTCGCCCTGGCACATTTCCCAAGCATTGGCTTCTCCGCTACGGCACCACTTGAAGCATGCCACCGTTGCACCCCGCTATTTTCTTGCGAGGACCTGGAGGAAGAACGATGCGGCCCCCCGGACGCGGAATTGTGGGCACCCGAGTTGTGAATGTAGAACGTTTCTGCCGAAACTATCGCGCATCGTCGCAAACCTCCCCCAGTCCTGGAACCGTGTAAATATTTACCATTGACTAAACTAAATGAATATGGTAACATACGTAATCTCTTGCGCCTAGCGCACCGAGCGCAAGGAAAGGACGCCCAGCAAGTGTGCGAGCGAAGTCGAGCGAGCACCCGCCGTGGCGGGCCCCACGCCCTCGCAACCGATCCACAGGACCTTTCCGGAAATCCCTCTCGTCGGGCTAACAGTTCTGCTCGCCTCTTCCTTCCCATCCTCACAAGAAGAGGAGAAACATGTGACGCGCGAACTCTACTCGCTACATCCCGAAAGTAGGATTCGCCGCAACTCCAGGAGAATCACCAACTTGACTTTTTCTACTCGCAACACTTTTGCCATGTTTCACTTAGGGTGCAGCGGTTCCTTGCCTCCCTGCGTCCTTGCCTCCTTGCCTCGTGTTCTCTGCGGCCCTGTGTCTCTGTGGCCAAATCCACTTCTCGGCTAATCGGGACATCCGTGAAATAGGATTCCCGCAATCCCAAGCAAAGAAAGGAGATGATTTTTGCTAATCGGGACACTTTGCCCTTTTTCCGCTTAGCGTGATCCCCAAAGAGGAAGCTTGCGGTGGCTAGGCGGCGGAGGATTTGAAGGCGCCGGACTCGATTTCGCGAAGAATGGCGCGAAAACTATCGGCCAATTCCTCCCGGCTGACGTGGCTCTTGCGGAACTGAATCCGCAGGCGGAAGGACTCGTCCTCGGCCTTGTAATCGAAGACATAAGGCTGCGGGCGAGGCACGCTGGTTTCTTCCTGGCGCGCGCGGCGGGCTTCGTCGCGAGTCATGCCGCCCTGCACGATTTTGTGCACCATTTCGTGCATCTTCTTTTCGCTGGGCTGGCGCGCGACCTGAAGCAAAAGGGACTTGGAGACGATTCCCTGCTCGACGCAGGCGCGGCGAACATCGTCGGGAATGATGCGCAGCGACATCGTTTCGGTGACGGACGAACGGGCGCGGCCGATTTTCTTGGCGATGTCGTCGTGGGTGTAATCGAACTGGTCGGCGAGGCGCTGCAAGCCGTCCGCT
>Ga0187819_10001557_pt1 | contig 11891 bp, 11 predicted proteins | sample NC_wetland_sal_i_15_FD_132411 | JGI IMG/M metagenome (GOLD analysis project Ga0187819, IMG submission 132411) | Wetland sediment microbial communities from Neuse River Estuary, North Carolina, USA - SO4_4 | ecosystem: Environmental > Aquatic > Freshwater > Wetlands > Sediment | place: USA... | reverse complement strand
GGCAGGCACCGTGGACGCGTCTCGAACTGCCGTGCCCAGGTTCCGGACCAGCGCCGACTCGCTCAGAACCGAGCACCCGCCGTTCCAATGTCCTGGCTCAGCTCGGGCTCGGCACCGTCCCAAATTCTTCCGGGTGGCGAGAAACGTAGGCGTACAGCAACTCCGTGAGGTCGTGCGGGTAGGCGAAGAACTCCGTATCGAGGGTGTCTAGTTGTGCGAGCGTGTCCTCTGAGAATTCGGCGGCCTGTGATGAAATGTCCTCCGCGGTCGGCGGCAATCGACCGGGAAAAGCACAGTCGATGGCACGTCGACAGATGTCCGCGGTTTTCGGTGCGCCGATTGTCTCGAGCGCATCCACGAGGAATCCGGCTGTCTCGGCACTGCTGTTGAGAAAATACTGCGAGAATCCGCCGTTGTTTACTTCGGATTCGACGGCCCAAACCGTTGAGAATACTTTCTGCGGCACGGACTGACGCGCGAAGTCCTCTTTGCCGACCTTCGTCCTCTCCGATTCCGATAAGCCGATCAGGATCTCGTTCTTGGTCATTTGTATCGATCCGTAATGGAGAATCTAACACATGCGGGGCGCACAGGCTCGAGGTTCGCACCGAAAGCCCGAAGGCCCCAGGTAGGATTCGAACCTGACAACAAAGGCTTTAGCGTTTTCTCGCAATTGTCGACTCAACAAAATCAGTGCGTTGCAAATTGGCTCCCCACCTTGGACACGTTTCGAACTTTTGCGGCGTGAGACGGGCTCCGCTCGAACCACTCCAACTGCTTTCAGGCCAATCAGGTGCGCACAGAACTGGAGCGCTCATCCAATCTGGGCACCCACCTGGGACACATTTCCAACCCGGGTGCAGAGGAGTAAAGTGGAAGTGACAGATGCTAAGAAAGGCCGGTCTCCATTGACAGGCAAACCCCGCTTGATGGATGTCGATGCAGCGAGCTTTGACACTCTTCCGTGTTGCGGGATAAAGAGCCCCTCTCATCCGGGCCGCCAGGAGAAGCACTGCTGGCTGCAGGCGAACGCCAGGTTCGGTCTACGGGCTAAGACGCTTGTGGCGCCGGACGGCCAAGCGAGCGGCTACATTGAGTACCTTCCGGGCGAGTTCGCATGGCGGGGCGTGGATGCCAGCGGGTATATGTTTATTCACTGCGTTTGGATTTTCTCCAAGCGACATCAGCGAAAGGGCTGGGGGGGCGTCATGGTGGAAGCCTGTCTGGATGATGCGAGAAAGGCCGGTATGAGCGGCGCAGCCGCCATGGTCCGGGACGGTCCATGGCTGGCCGGGCGCCGCCTGTTCCTGGCAAACGGCTTCGAACCCGTCGATACCGCGCCGCCGGATTACCAATTGCTTGTTCGGAAGTTCGATCATCGTGCCGTCAACCCAGCCTTCAAGAAGGGTTGGGATCAAAAACTCGCGCAGTACAGCCAGGGCCTGACCATTATCCGCTCCAGCCAGTGCCCGCACATCGCGAAATTCGCCGCTGACATCGCTAGAACGGCGGAGGAAGAGTACAATATCGTGCCCACTGTGGTTGATCTCAAGTCTTGGAGCGATGCTCAGAATGCGCCGACCCCCTATGCGGTTTTTGCTCTGATTTACAACGGCCGGCTGCTGGCCGATCACCAGATCAGCCGCACCCGCTTCCGCAACATCATGAACAAGTGCGAGACGTAGCAATTCGTCATGGGATTGGCGCGCTGCGGTCCAGGAACCGCGCCGTCAAAACGGCTAGGATTCGGGCGAGTTCGAGTGTTGAATTGGGGTGACCCACAAATCTCACATTTGAAAGGCTGATTTTTCCGGCTCCCCACATTGGACACGTTTCGAACTTTTGCCGCCTGAGAGTTGGTCTGCTCGAACCAGCCAAACCGGTTGTGGACAAACGGTCTTACGACTAAGCTCATAACTCCATCCAGACTGGGCGGGCACCTTGGACACGTCTCGAACTGTCGCTTGCGCCGGATTTGGAATTGTCGCCGAGGGCGGAGCCAACCGGTTGATCGTCCGCTGTCTTTGAGCGCGGTTTTGATCGGAAGTGGTTTAGGCTATGCTGACAATCGAATGGTATCTGCCGCAAGGATCCTGCCAGGCTTGCCGCCTTATGGGCCTATGTCGATGGCGTTCCCGCCCGAATGGGGCCGTCTCGGACGTGAGGGGACGGTCGTCGAGTTCAAGACGGACGAAGGTGTGTGGGTAGGGAACTTTCGACCCGGATTTGGAGGACTCCAGTTCGCAGGTCCTCATCCCAACGGGATCAATGTGGTCGTCATCGCCGGGGGTGATCTGTGGATTGTCGATATCCACAAGAGAACTGCCGTTCGGGCCCTCCCTGCGTTAGAAGCTATCTTGGAGGTACACAACCCGGAAGGGTGGATATTCAGCAGGCAGGGAATCGCCCTCGCAAGGCTCGGTCCGACGGGGCTCATGTGGCACACCCGGCGACTCTCGTGGGATGGATTCGATCAACTGCACATTGTCCATGACGAGTTGAGGGGACTGGCGTGGTCGCCGCTGGACGACAAATGGTGCCCATTCATTGTAGAGCTCAGCACCGGGAAATCAACGGGAGGAAGCTATTTTCCTAACGACGCAGAAGGCTGGGAATCCTTGACCTCATGAACGGTGAGGTTTGGACATCCTCCGTGGGCCACGTCGAACTTTGAACCGAGGGGGCACGTTGGATTCGAACCTGAATCTGAATGACTTAGCGATTTGCGGATCGTCGGCGTCCAATATTATCAACGCGCGGAAGATTGGCTCCCCAGGTAGGACTCGAACCTGTTATGAACTGATAGCGATGGAAAGCATCGAAAGCTCAGCTCTTTAGACCCAGGAGTGATGCATGACGACAGATCAAGTTTGTCAGGGATCACTTTGAGGAATTCGTGAACAAACGAAACGCCTCCGTAATCCGCAAGAACATGACGCCGGACTTCTACGGCCATGACGGCGCCGGCGGGAAAGCTACGGGCGTGGATGGTGATGAGCAGATGATTGGTCTCCATGTACAAAGCCATGCCGGATCTGTGCATCACCTTTGGAGACATGATTGCGGAGGGGGACAAAGTGATGTGCCGCAACATCTGGCGCTTCCTAGGAGACAGGATCGCCGAGCGCTGGGCCACCGTCGGTCCGCCGGCTGAAGGAGGGTCGTGGACGGCCGCATGAAGGATCTGGGGCGTAATGACGTTAGACGCTACTCTCCCAACGCAAACGCCACCACGGCATCGCCCATCTTGCTGCCCAGCTTACCGTGGCCGCCAGCGCAAATCACCACGTATTGCTTGCCCGCGACCGCATAGGTCATGGGAGTCGCCTGGCCGCTGGCGGGCAATTCGGCTTTCCAGATCTCGCGGCCGGTTTCGACATCGAACGCGCGCAGGAAGGGGTCTGTCGCGGCGGCTGTGAACACGAGGCCGCCGGCGGTGACAATCGGTCCGCCGAGGTTCAGCGATCCGGGAGGCAGACCGGGCGCCAGGAACCCGAGCGGCGCCTCCCAACGCAACCGGCTGCGCCCCTTGCGATCCGGCTTGAGATCCAGCGCCACTATCGCGCCCCAGGGAGGGTTGGTGCAGGGCAGGTCCCGCGGCCCGCCAATCAAGGGCTGACGGTACATGGCATACGGCGCGCCCGTTTGCCTTCCGAATTCTCCCTCGAGACGATTGCGCTTAGCCTCGTCGATCTCGCCCGAGAGCTTTTCCCGCGGGATGAGCCGCACGACGAACGGCAGCCGGTTGGTGTTGGCGATCAGCAAATTGTGTTCGGGATCGATAGCCGCGCTGCCCCAGTTCACGCCTCCTATGTTGCCGGGCACCAGCAGGGTGCCCCGAAGCGAGGGCGGCGTATACATGCCCTCCGCACGCAGCGATTCGATCCATGCACGGCACTGCAGGCGTTCTTCCTCCGTCAGGCCCCAGGCGTCAGCCGGACCCATCTTCTGCGGCACCAGCGGCCGGAACCAAGTGCCTAGCTGCGTGGGCCAGGCCTTCTCCCCGGGCACATCGCTGGGCGGCATGGGAAGCTCTCCAACCTCGTGAAGGGGCTTGCCGGTTTCGCGGTCCAGAACGAAAACGTAGCCCATCTTGGTGATCACCGCGACCGCCGGCCGTTCGTGAAAAGTAAGCAGCGAAGGTTGCGCGGCCACGTCGTAATCCCACAGGTCGTGATGCACCACCTGAAAAGCCCATACCAGTTTGCCGGTCGCGGCCTGAAGGGCCACCACGGAATTGGCATACGCGTTGTCTCCCGGACGCTCACCTCCGTAAAAATCCGGGCTCGCGCTGCCGGTGGGGATGAACACCAGGCCCCGCGCTCGATCTGCCGAGAACACGCCCCAGGCGTTGGCTGCTCCCGTACGCGGTTTCTGTTTCTCGGCCCAGGGAATCGGATCCCAGGTCCAGCGCAGCTTGCCCGTCCGGGCGTCAAACGCGCGCACGATCCCTCGCTCCAGTTCCACGGCGCGGTTGTCGCCAATGGATGAGCCGGTGATTACCAGGTCGTCGACGATCGTGGGCGGTGAGGTCACCTGGTAGTCGCCGCGGTTGCGCAGCTCCACTCCTCGCGTCAAATCTATTGCACCGTGCTCACCAAAGCCGTCGCAAGGTTTGCCGGTGCGACCGTCCAGTGCAATCAGTCGCGCGTCGATGGTTCCGATGAAGATCCGCGACCGGCAGACGGCGCCTTCAGCAGCTTTGGGATCGGCCCAGGCGGAAACGCCTCGCGAGGTCACTTCGGAGTAGTTGGCGCTGCGATTGATGTCGGGATCATACTTCCACTTTTCGGCTCCATTAGCCGGATCGAGCGCAATCACCTGATCGAATGGCGTGCTGAGATAGAGGCTGCCTTCAAAGAGAATCGGCGTTGCCTCGAACGCCGCTTTTTCGTTCAGTTGGCTCTGTGGTTCGAGAGCGTGCGTGTGGTATGTCCAGGCGACGTGCAGCTTGGTTACGTTCCCACGGTCGATCTGCGTGAGCGGCGAGTAACGCGTCCCTCCCGGATCGCGCCCGTAAGCAGGCCAGTCACCGTCGCCAGCCTGCGCCGCGCCAGCCGCCAGAAGGACGAGAATCGCCAAAAAGTGCATAGCACCAACATGAACGATTGCCGGCAACGAAACAAGATGCTGACGTGGGGCAGGCTTTCAGCCTGCGGACCCGCTTTCCAGCGGGTCCAGCCAGCCCGAAGGCTGGCTCGCAGCCTCGAATGGCCGCCCCACACCGCAAAGAGCTACGCTTGAACGACTCGATGCTGCGGGGCCACGGCGATGACCACCTTGCCGCGGTGCGGGCGCTTCCCGTCGACTCGCTGGTAGGCCGTCGCGGCGTCGCCAAACGCCAGCACGGTCTCCACCACGGGCCGAATGCGCCCTGCATCCATCAGGTCTGCGATCTTGACCAGTTGATCGCGATTCGGCTCGACGATGAAGAACGCGCGTTTCAGCCGCTCGTCGCTGGTTGTGGCAACGCCGGCCGCGATGGTGACCAAACGCCCTCGCGGATTGAGCAATGCCCAGGAACGTTCCGCCGTGTCGCCACCTACCGTGTCAAACACCACGTCGACTCCCTTGGCGTGGTCCTCAAACCGCGCGGCACGGTAATCGATGACCTCGTCAGCGCCGAGCTGCCGCACGAAGTCAACGTTCGCCGAAGACGCAGTAGCCACCACATGCGCGCCACGGAATCGCGCCAACTGCACGGCGAACACGCCTACGCCGCCCGCACCGCCATGAACCAGAACGCGCTCGCGCGGTTGCAGGTTGGCGTGGTCGAACAGCCCCTGCCACGCGGTCAACGCCCCGATGGGAACCGAAGCCGACTCAATATGGGTCAGGCGGCGCGGTTTGGGCGCGATGTTGGCCGGCTGAGTCAGGCAATACTCGGCCAAGGCTCCGTCCGAGTACCAATCGTTCAGACCGTAGACGGCCTGCCCCACTTCCACGCCGTCCACGCCCTCGCCTACCGCCGCGATGACGCCTGAGAATTCATGGGTCGGCACGGCGCGTTCGCGCTGTCCGCCGTCTTTGGTGTGGGAACTTGGATACCATTCCAGCTCCGATGGAGTTACGCCGGCTGCGTAAACCTCGATCAGGACCTCGCCTTTTGCCGGCTGCGGTTTTGCGACCGTCTCCTCAACCAGGGAAATCCCGCGAGGGGAGGGGACTAACCGAACTGCGCGCATTCTTCACCTCAAACAATTTGGTCACGACTGCTAAGGCAACGCGAGCGTCCATGGCCCGGTCTTGCTTGAGTGGCGCGAAGACGATTTGATTCGTCGATTCACGTCTATGGAAAGATGCTACCTGAAAAGCGCGCAAAAGGGTCGTCGTGATTGTGCTAAACATCACAACTGGAGCGCGCATGCTCGAAATCTGTTCCTTAGCCGTGGCCTTCCGGCCCGAAGACGGATAGCGGGTGCCCGTCGGGGTCGTTGAAGTTGGCGGCCCACATTGGCCCGGTTATATTTCGCGGCTCGTGAGTGAACGCGATACCGCGCGCGGCCAGCGCCTTGTGCGCGCCACGAACGTTGTCCACGGAGAAGACGACCTCGACCGCGCCGGAAATTCCCCGGCTGACCCGGGCGAGCGCCTCGCTCAGGCAGAGCGTGACGCCACCGCCATCGAAGAAGGCGAAGCCCTCGTTCTGCCCCTTTAGCGTCAATCCCAGCTTGTCACGATAAAAGGTCACGGCGCGCGCCAGTTGCTCGACGCCCAGCATCACCACGCCGATCTGAGTGAGCTTGAAATTTAAATCGTCCATCTGCGCCTCCGGCCTATCATTTGTGGGGAGGAGAGAGTTCGGAGAGGCTTCTCAGGCTTTTTCGGGGGGCGGCATGACGCGCACGCTGCTAGCGGCCATCTTGCCGGTGCGGTCCATGCCCAGCTCGTAAACCACCTTGGTGCCGGGCACCAGGTCGGTGGCCTGCCCTTCGTTCAGCCGTGAGATGTGAAAAAACACATCCCGGCCGCCGTTATCGGGACGCAGGAAACCGAAGCCCTTATCTTCGAAGTACGTAACGACCGAACCCATCTCGGCGGATGGGCCCTCCGATTCGCCATTTGCCGAATCGGCGGCGGCCGAAGCCGGCCGCCCGGATTTGTCGCCTACGCCCTGCTTGATCAGCGCCAAATCCTCCTCGCTCCAGTTGGAGACGGGCTGGATTTCGGGCATCTTCAGGCTCGGATTCTTCTTCCGAGCCTCCTCAAATAAACGTTTCTGTCTTGCGTTCAAGGGGAATCTTTCCTGGACAGTTAGTGGGCCGCCGCGGGGACTGCCGCTTTCTTTCGCCGCGAGGCGCGCTTCTCGGCAGGCGGTTGGCGATCGCTCTTCTTGAGCGAACCGACGACCATGGGGGTGACAAATTTCTTCTCGCCGTGATCATCAAACTTGATCACAATGCGTTCTTCGTTGATGGACATTACGGTTCCCAGGCCAAAAATGGAATGCTCGACCTGGGCCCCTTGGCTATACGGATTGGCAGCCATAAGGCTACGTTTTGCTCCTTTGGGTTTCGATTGTAGGTGGGGAGAAACTCAGACCATCCACCGGCTGAGAGAGAGATAACACAACTTGTCATTTCAATAATACCAAAGTCCACCCGAAGCTGTCGATAGGCGAATATCAGGTTGCAGGTGGGTAAAAAGGTCCGGTTGGCCCCCGGGGAGGGGGTAGATACCTAGTTTCCTGGGGCGAAACGCCATATTCTATGAAACCACATAACTACTCTTACAATTAATGAAATAAATGCGCGGCTAGCTTACCGTAACCTCCTGATTTTATTAACAAATGTATCTGGCTTGCCGCGTGCTGATTGGCTGGTTTACAACTTTCAGGTCTCAAATAACAAAAACGGGAGGGTGTATGCGCACATTGAGTCGTGCGGCGACAGTGCTATTTCTTCTGACGGGGCTGGCGGTGCTGGGCTTTGGCCAGGCTTTGGACGGCATCATCGTAGGAACCGTGACGGATGCGTCGGGGGCGGCAGTCCCAAACGTTGCGATCACGGCAACCAACAAAGACACCGGCGTAAAATACACTTCGACTGCGAGCGCGGCCGGCGAATATCGCATTAATGACGTGCCCGTGGGCCGGTACGACGTTAACGCGACAGCTTCGGGCTTTACCCCGATGACCAAGGCGGACGTGATCGTAGAGCTGAACCACACGTCAACGGTAAATATGACGCTGACGGTCGGGTCCGTCACGACCGTGGTGGAAGTGCAGGAAGCGGGCGCTACGATCGACACCTCCACGGCGCAGTTGCAGACGGCGTTTGACTCCAAGCAATCGGTCGACATCCCGCTGGCCGGAATCTCGAGAACCATTGGCACCTCGGGTATCTACAATCTGAGCCTGACGGGAGCCGGCGTTGCGACGTCGGGCGGCATCGGCCAGGGAACGGGCCCGTCGATTTCGGGACAGCGGCCGGAGAACAACACCTTCATGGTGGATGGCGTAGACAATGACGACCGCTATGTCACCGGCCCGGCAATGACCATCTCCAACGAAGCCATTGCGGAGTTCAACCTGCTGCAAAACCAGTTCAGCGCCGAATTTGGCGGCGCATCCGGCGGCGTATTCAACGTGGTGGTGAAGAGCGGCACCAACAGCCTTCACGGTTCCATCTATGAGTACATGCAGAATCGCGACCTCAATGCCATGGATGCGCAAAACGTGCATGCCGGGCAGACCAGCCTTCCTCGCTTCGACAGCAATCGCTTGGGCGCGACGGTGGGCGGCCCGATTATCAAGAACAAGCTGTTCTACTTTGGCAACTACGAGTACAATCCGATTGGTCAATCCGCGGAGCCCGGCCAGACGGTGTGCTCACCCACTTCGGCGGGCATCAGCCTCCTGAACGGCATGAGCAACCTGAACAAGACGAACCTGGGAATTTTTGAGAAGTACGTTCCGGTGGCTCCTTCCCAATCCACCGATTGCGCCAGCCTGTATACCCCCAACGGCCTTCCCACCCAAGTGAATGGGGTGAACATCCCGACCGGCGCACTTTCGTTCAGTTCACCCAATTATTACAACGATTACAACGCCATCGTCGCCATCGACTACAACATCAGCGAAACCGATCAGATTCGCGGCCGTTACATCTACTCCAATTCGACGGGCATCGATTTCTATGCGGCGCTGCCGGTGTTTTTCCAGCCTTTGCCTTCGGTTGCCAACGCAGGTTCCATATCGGAATTCCATAATTTCTCCGCCACCCTGGAGAATGAATTGCGAATCTCCTTCCGCCGCTATACCAACAACATTAGCGCCGGAAACTTCAAATTCCCGGGCCTGGACGCATTCCCGAATCTCACCTACGACGACCTGGGTCTGCAGATCGGTCCGGATCCCAATACGCCCTCGGGAGAGATCGCAAACAATCTCGAGGCTCAGGAGAACATCACCAAGACCTGGGGCCGCCATACGATTAAGGCGGGATACTCCTTCGAGGATGTGATCCTGACAGGGACCTTCGTACAGCGGGCCCGCGGCGACTACGATTACGCGAACCTTCAGGAGTATTTGCTTGACCAGGCTCCGACAGGTGGAAACCTCAGCGGCGTATCCGGGGAGCGCAGCGTGGGCGCCAACAGCGGCGTTCCGTTTGGCTTTCTGCAGAACACGGCCTTCGTCAATGATGATTTCCGTATCCGGCCGAATCTGACCCTCAATTTAGGCCTCCGTTACGAGTATGTGACCATGCCGGTGGGCTCGCGGGCGCAAATCTACAGTGCCCCGGCCAACGTACCGGGCGTGATCACGTTTAACCAGCCGCATTTTTCGCCCAACGATTGGTCGCCGCGCCTCGGCTTTGCTTACTCGCCGGGTAAGAAGGGGGTCTGGTCCATCCGCGGAGGTGTGGGCCGGTCGTTCGACCTCACGTACATCAACCTCAACCAGAACGCCTCTCCGCCGTACTATCAGACCACGCGTGATTGTCCCCAGTCCTGTTCTCCCACCAATTTTTTGGCCAACGGTGGGTTAACGGCCACTCTGCCGTCGGGAACGTTGACGCCGGCTGAGGCCGCCGCGCAAGTGGCTTCGTACACGTTCAGCAATCAGCGCCCGTATGCTTTAAATGGGTCCCTGGGTGTCCAGCGGATGTTCGCCCGGGACTACACCTTGGAAGCGCGTTACGTCTACACCAAAGGCGTCCACCTGTGGAACCAGACCCGAATGAATATCGTTTCCAAGGTGACGCCGACCGACTTCATTCCCACGTACTTCACGATGCCGAGCGCCTCGACCCTGGCCGGCCTGACGACGACCCTGGCCAGCATCGAAGCCAAGCCAAACAATAGCCTGGCTCAGTATGGGTTCACGAACGACATTGTGGGATACCATCCCTGGGGGAACTCACGCTACAACGGTCTCCAGCTTCAATTGAACAAGCGCTACTCCAAAAACTTTTCGTACATTGTGGCCTACACCTGGAGCCATAACTTCGACGATTCCACGGCGACCAACTTCTCGACGATTCTGTCGCCACGCCGCGCGCAGGACTTCCAGAACATGGCGGCGGAATGGGCTTCCTCGGCTCTGGACCGGCGCCAGCGCTTCACCTTTACGCCGATCTACGATTTCAAGCCTTTCCAAAACCAGGGCTGGTTCATGAAGAACGTGGTCGGCAACTGGAACATTTCTGGAACCTATACCTTCCAATCGCCGGAGTTGGCCACCGTGCAGAGCGGGGTGGATTCCAACCTGAATGGCGATTCAGCCGGCGACCGCGCGATCGTCAATCCGGCCGGCGCTGCCAACATCGGCAGCGGGGTGACCGGGTACAACGCGCTTGGGCAGGTCAGCACCGGTGGTGACATCGTCGCCTACGTCGCCAACAACTCCAACGCGCGTTACGTTGTGGCCGGGGCTGGCGCGCTCTCCAACGGCGGGCGTAACACGTTCCCGCTCGGCCATACCAATAACTTCGACGTCGCGCTCGTCAAGCGCATCAATCTCACGGAGAGGTTCCGTTTCGATATCGGCGCTCAGGCCTTCAACCTCTTCAATCACCCGCAGTTCGTAGGCGGCTACCTCAACGATGTGACGCCGTTCGGTACGAACGCCATCAGCCGCGCCTTCCTGGTTCCGAGCAGCCCCCTGTTCGGAGCGTACAACCAAGGGACACCCAATGAGGGGTTCTTCCCGAGCAACGCCCGCCAGATGCAGCTTGTGGCGCGGTTCACGTTCTGATTGAGTCTTAGCAGAAATTCACTGAACATGGGCGCTCCTTTTTAGGGGCGCCCCTTTTGGTCTGATTTTCCGGAGTGGTGAACATGCTACGCGGCCGTTCCGAGCACGCGAACACAGAACTTCGTCCTCTGTCTCCGCTATTTCTGCAAATACTCGTCACGTTAGCCGATGGGGAACGCCACGGCTACGCCATCCTGCGCGAAATTCGCAGCCGAGCCAACGCGGCTCTAGATCCTGGGGCGGGTTCGCTTTATGGAGCGATCCAGAAACTGCTTAGCGAGGGCGCAATCGCGGAATGCAGCGACAGGCCAGATCCGCATCTGGATGACAAGCGCCGGCGTTACTACCGCATCACTGATCTGGGACGGCGGATTGCCACCGAGGAAGTGGAGCGGCTGCGCGAGGTGATCCGATTTGCAGACCCCAAGTTCCCGTCGAAGAACCTGCTTTCGTAGTGGACCGTCCACGAAGTTTATGCAAATAGTGGCAGGTTTCCCAAGATGAAAGCGCCGCGCAGAAGCGCGGCGGCAGCCCGGAAGGGCTGGCCCCACTTTGTTCGCGAACCTTTGGGACAGTTGAGCGTCATGTCGCCGAGGCGCGACACCCGCGAGGATGAAAATTCGGCCAAGCTGTGATCCGGAACATTCTGCAAGGGGCGAAGCCGGGACAGGCAACTGCGTCCACGGAGGGC
>Ga0187819_10001554_pt1 | contig 11911 bp, 13 predicted proteins | sample NC_wetland_sal_i_15_FD_132411 | JGI IMG/M metagenome (GOLD analysis project Ga0187819, IMG submission 132411) | Wetland sediment microbial communities from Neuse River Estuary, North Carolina, USA - SO4_4 | ecosystem: Environmental > Aquatic > Freshwater > Wetlands > Sediment | place: USA... | reverse complement strand
GGCGTGCGCCAAGCACGCGGCCAAAGAGCCCGACGAAGAGCGCGGCCAGCCCGGGCAGGAACACGATGGCTGAGTAGATCATCGCGCCCCCTCTAGCCCTTCATCATGTTGACGTCGTCGACCGCGATAGAGCCGCGGTTGCGGTAGTAGATGACAACGATGGCAAGATCGATGGTGGCTTCGGCCGCAGCCACTTTCAGGTTGAACAGCGTGAACACTTGGCCGACGATGTCGCCGAGGTAGTAGGAGAACGCCACGAAGTTGATGTTGACGGCGAGCAGCATCAACTCGATCGACATCAGGATGATGATGACGTTCTTGCGGTTCAAAAAGATGCCGAGCATGCCGAGCGTGAACAGGCAGGCCGCAACCGTCAGATAATGCCCGATGCCAATGGTCATGCGCCCCCTTGCCTCTCAGCTCTGACCATCGGCTGGAATGATCGCCCCGCCTGCGGGGACGGAGACGATCTCGACGCCAGTCGCGGGTGTGCGCGCCACCTGCTTGGCGATCGACTGGCGCTTCACGCCCGGCTTGTGCGACAGCGTGAGCACGATGGCGCCGATCATTGCCACCAGCAGGATCAAGCCCGCAACCTCGAAGTAGTAGACGTAACGCGTGTAGAGCACGAGCCCGAGGGCCTGCGTGTTGGACACGCCGGCGGCCGCAGCCGTGCCGGGTGCGTGCGCGGCGCCGAGGCCGAAGCCGCGGCCGACGAAGAGCAGCACGAGCTCGGCGAGCACGATGCCGCCCACCAACAGCCCCACCGGCGCATTCTTGATGAAGCCGGCTTTCAGCTCGGCGAAGTCGACGTCGAGCATCATGACGACGAACAGGAACAGCACGGCCACGGCGCCGACGTAGACGATGATGAGGATCATCGCCAGGAACTCGGCTCCCAGCAGGACGAAGAGGCCGGCCGCGTTGAAGAAGGCGAGGATCAGATACAACACCGCGTGCACGGGGTTCTTCGCCACGATCACCATGACCCCGGCGACGACCGCGAACACCGCAAACAGATAGAAGAACCCCGCCGTCAGAGCCATTGGTTGAGACCCACCGCCCTCTCTCGTCCCCCGCCCCGACGCACCCACCGGTGCCTGCCGCTTCGAGGCGCGGCAACGTCCTTTTCATTCGGCGATAGGGTGAGTACCCCATGCGCCGCTACAATCCAAGCGCCGCGAGACCGCCCTGTGCATACGGCGCACCCTCACCCGCCGCGATTTAACGGTAGGGCGCGTCGAGCGCGAGGTTCTGTGCGATCTCGCGCTCCCAGCGGTCGCCGTTATCGAGCAGCTTTTTCTTGTTGTAGAGGAGCTCCTCGCGCGTCTCGGTCGCGAACTCGAAGTTGGGGCCCTCGACGATGGCGTCGACCGGGCATGCCTCCTGGCACAGCCCGCAGTAGATGCACTTGACCATGTCGATGTCGTAACGCGTGGCGCGGCGCGTGCCGTCGTTGCGGCGCGGACCCGCCTCGATGGTGATCGCCTGCGCCGGACAGATCGCCTCGCACAGCTTGCAGGCGATGCAACGCTCCTCGCCGTTAGGGTAGCGCCGCAGCGCGTGCTCGCCGCGAAAGCGCGGCGACAGCGGCCCGCGCTCGAAGGGATAGTCGAGCGTCTTCTTAGCTGAAAAGAGGTAGCGCATGGCGAGCCCGAAGGCTCCCACGAACTCCCACAGGAAGAGCGACTTCACGGACCGCGCGACGCTCATGCCAATCCTCTTGCCGTTCGCTCACGACCCCGCGCCGAACTTCACGACCGCCGCCACCACGACCACCATCGCGAGCGACAGCGGCAGGAACACCTTCCAGCCCAGCCGCATCAACTGATCGTAGCGGTAGCGCGGCACCATCGCCTTCACCATGGCGAACAGGAAAAAGATAAAGACGCACTTCGCCAGAAACCAGAAAATGCCGGGGACCCAAGTGAACGGCGCGATCGCCACGGGCGGCAGCCAGCCGCCGAGGAACAGGATGGTCGTCAGCGCACACATGGTGACGATCGCCACGTACTCGCCCAGCATGAACAGCAGATAGGGCGTCGAGGAGTATTCGACCATGAAGCCGGCGACGAGCTCCGATTCGGCCTCGACGAGATCGAAGGGCGGACGGTTCGTCTCGGCGAGCGCGGACACGAAGAAGATGACGAACATGGGCAGCAGCGGCAGCCAATACCAGTCGATGAACGAGCCCGGCAGGCCGGCGCGCGTACCAAGGCCGGAGCGCTGCGCGTTGACGATGTCGGTCAGGTTGAGCGAGCCGACGCACAGGATCACGGTGATGATCACGAAGCCGATCGAGACCTCGTAGGAGACCATCTGCGCGGCCGAGCGCAGCGAGCCCATGAACGGGTACTTCGAGTTCGATGCCCAACCGCCCATGATGATGCCGTAGACCGCAAGCGAGGATAGCGCCAAGAGGTAGAGGACGCCGACATTGAGGTCGGAGATAACCCACTTGCCGAGCCCGTTTTCGTTGACGGGGATCACCGCCCAGGCGGCGAGCGCGAAGGTGGCAGTGGCAAGCGGCGCAAGCAGGAACACGCCCTTGTTGGCGCCGGCCGGGATAATCGGCTCCTTGAACGCGAACTTCAGGAGATCGGCGAACGATTGCAGCAGCCCGAACGCGCCCACGACGTTGGGGCCGCGCCGGACCTGCACCGCCGCCCACACCTTGCGGTCCATGAGCAAGAGGAAAGCGATGATGACCAGCAGCACGACGAGCGTGAAGAGGCTCCAGCCCACCATGATAGCGAACCATAGGCCGTAGTCCCACCAGGTCTGCAGAGAGCTGCTCATGGTCTCGGGGCTACTCCCTTACTCGGCGGCCTTGAGGCGTGGCGACGCGCTCATGGTCTTCTTCAAGGCGCTCATCTCGGCCATGACGGCTGAGGCGCGCGCGATCGGGTTCGTCAGATAGAAGTCGCGGATCGGCGAGGCGAGCGGCTCCGCCCCGATAGAGCCCGAGGTCTTGGCGAGCGCGGCAAGCGCTTCCGGAGCGACCTTCTCGATCGAGCCGAGGCGCGCGAGCTGCGGCGCCGCCTTGTACATGGCGCCCCGCAACGCGCCGAGCGTATCGTAGGGGAGCGTGTGCCCGGCCTCCGCCGACAGCGCACGGATGATCGCCCAATCCTCCTTCGCCTCGCCCGGCGGGAAAACAGCGCGCTCGGTCATTTGCGCGCGGCCCTCCGTGTTGACGTAGGTCGCGCTCTTTTCCGTGTAGGCCGCGCCCGGCAGGATGACGTCAGCGCGATGCGCGCCGCGGTCGCCGTGGCTGCCCTGGTAGATCACGAATGTTGAACCACTCTCGGGCAGGTCGATCTCGTCGACGCCGAGCAGGTAGAGCACGTCGAGCTTGCCCTTCGCCGCCGCCGCGACCATGCCTGGGGCATCGAGTCCGCCGGGCTGCGGCACGAAGCCGAGATCGAGGCTGGCGACGCGCGAGGCCGCGGTGTGCAGCAGGTTGAATGCGTTCCAGCCTGCCTCCTTGCCCGCGGCAGCGCTCTGCGCGATGCGCGCGCAAAGGGCGAGGATGGCCGCCCCGTCGGCGCGCGCGGCCGCGCCGGCGCCGACGATGACCATGGGATTGCGGGCCGCTTTCAGGATCTCGGCGAAGGAGTGCCGGCCATCGGCCAGATCCGCCAGCGTCTGCCCGCCGGCGCCGAGATACTCGTAGGGGTAGGTGAGCAGTGACCGCTCGCCGATGAGGCCGACCTTGAGCCCGCCCTGGCGCCAGCGCTTCAGAATGCGCGCGTTCAGCACCGCGGCCTCGAGCCGCGGGTTGGTGCCGACGAGCAGGACCGCATCCGCGTGGTCGATGCCGGCGATGGTCGAGTTGAACAGATAGCTCGCGCGCCCCAGCGCCGGGTTGAGCTTGGCGCCGTCCTGGCGGCAGTCGAGGCTCTTTACGTCGAGGCGGCCGAGCAGGTCCTTCAGCGCGAACATCTCCTCCGCGCCTGCAAGATCCCCGGCGATGGCGCCGATGCGCGCCGGCGCCGCTTCCTTGAGCTTGCCCCCGACCGCCTTCAAGGCTTCCGCCCAGCTCGCCGGGCGCAGTTTGCCGCCCTCGCGCACATAGGGCCCGTCGAGCCGCTGCACCTTGAGGCCGTCGCAGGCAAAGCGCGTCTTGTCCGAGATCCACTCCTCGTTGACGTCATCGTTGTTGCGCGGCAGCACGCGCAGCACGGCGCGCCCGCGCATATCGATGCGGATGGCCGAGCCGACGGCGTCCATCACGTCGACCGATTGCGTCTTCTCGAGCTCCCAGGGACGCGAGATGAACGACCACGGCCGGTGCGTCAGCGCACCGACCGGGCAGAGGTCGTTCACGTTCGCCGACAGCTCCGAGAGGATGCCGCGGTCGAGGTAGGTCGTGATCTCCATGTCCTCGCCGCGGCCGATGGCGCCGAGCTCCTCGACGCCGGCCACCTCGGTCATGAAGCGGACACAGCGCGTGCAATGGATGCAGCGGTTCATGAAGGTTTTGATCAGCGGGCCGATGTACTTCTCTTCGACCGCGCGTTTGTTTTCCACATAGCGCGAGCCGCCGACGCCGTAGGCCATCGCCTGGTCCTGCAGGTCGCACTCGCCGCCCTGGTCGCAGATCGGGCAGTCGAGCGGATGGTTGATGAGCAGGAACTCCATCACGCCTTCGCGCGCCGCCTTGACCAGCGGGCTGTTGGTGATGACCTGGCGCGGCGCGCCGTCCTTATTGGGCGGCAGGTCAGTGACCCCCATGGCGCACGAGGCGATGGGCTTCGGAATGCCGGCGACCTCCACGAGGCACATGCGGCAGTTGCCGGCGATCGACAGGCGCTCGTGGTAGCAGAAGCGCGGGATCTCGGCGCCCGCCTGCTCGCACGCCTGCAGCAGCGTGGTGCCGGGCTCCACCTCGATCAGCTTGCCGTCGATGATGATTGGCTTTCTCATCGCCCTGCCCGCTCAAGCTCTCATCGCGTCAGAATGGCGAGCAGCGTCAGCCCGCCGAGAAACGCCAGCAGCGACAGCCAGCCCTTCACGTGCGGGGACAGCGGGACGCCGCCGTACCACTGCGTCAGGTACACGCCCGTGCCGTAGCCGACGACGAGACCGAACAGCCCCCCGAGCCAGCCCCACAGCATGTAGAACACGATCGCGCCGCCGAGGGCCGCGAAGGCGACCGACGGCGTCAGGGTGGCAATGATCATCGCGAGCAGGTCCACGGCGGAGTCCTTCTCGGGTTTGCATCTACTCGGCCGCCTCTTTCACGGCCGCTTGATAGGCATCGATGCGCTCTTCGATCACGTGGCGGAAATTGCGGATGAGCCCTTGCACCGGCCAAGCCGCCGCATCGCCCAAGGCGCAAATGGTGTGGCCTTCGACCTGCTTCGTCACGTTGAGCAACAGATCGATCTCGCGCTTTTCGGCTTCCCCGCGCTGCATGCGCTCGAGCACGCGCCACATCCACCCCGTTCCTTCGCGGCAGGGCGTGCACTGTCCGCAACTCTCGTGCTTGTAGAAGTAGGCGATGCGGGCGATCGCCTTGATGACGTCGGTCGATTTGTCCATGACGATGACGGCGCCGGTGCCGAGCCCCGACTTGAGCTTGGCGAGGGCATCGAAATCCATAGTCACCGTCTCGCACTGCTCAGCGGTCAGAAGCGGCATCGACGAGCCGCCGGGGATAATGGCCAAGAGATTGCCCCAGCCGCCGCGCACGCCGCCGCAGTGCTCATCGATGAGCTGCTTCAAGGGAATGCCCATCTCCTCCTCGACGACGCACGGGCGCTCGACGTGGCCGGAGATCTGGAACAGCTTGGTGCCGGTGTTGTTGGGAAGCCCGAGGGAAGCAAACCAAGCCGCCCCGCGGCGCAGGATGTCGGGGACAACCGCAATGCTCTCGACGTTGTTGACGGTGGTCGGGGCGCCGTAAAGACCGACGTTGGCGGGGAACGGCGGCTTCAGGCGCGGCATGCCCTTCTTGCCTTCGAGGCTCTCCAAGAGCGCCGTCTCCTCGCCGCAGATGTAGGCGCCGGCGCCGTGATGGACGAAGATGTCGAAGTCCCAACCGTTCTCGTTGTCCTTGCCGATGAGCTTGGCCGCGTAGGCTTCATCGACGGCGGCCTGCAGCCGCTCGCGCTCCTGGATGAACTCCCCGCGCACGTAGATGTAGGCCGTGTGCGCGCGCATGGCGAAGCCGGCGAGCAGCGAGCCCTCGATCAACAGGTGCGGATCATGGCGCATGATCTCGCGGTCCTTGCACGAGCCGGGCTCGCTTTCGTCCGCGTTTACAATGAGATAGGAGGGGCGCGGATCGCTCTTGGGCATGAACGACCACTTGAGGCCGGTAGGGAATCCCGCGCCTCCGCGGCCCCTGAGGCCCGACGCCTTCACCTCGTTGATGATCCAGTCGTGGCCCTTGTCGATGAGCGCTTTGGTGTCCCTCCACGCGCCGCGCGCGCGCGCGCCCGCGAGGCGCCAATCGCCCAGGCCGTAGAGGTTGCGGAAAATGCGGTCCTTGTCCTCGAGCATGCGCTTGTGGCCTCTATTCGCGCTCAGACCTTCTCCGCGACCTTGTCGATGACGTCCTTGAGCGTCGTGGCGCCCGTCGCCGGGCACGACGCCTTTCGCCCGGTCTGTGAGCCGGGCTTCACGGGCTTGCCCTGCCGCAGGGCGTAAAGCAGCTTCTCGAACAGCTCCGGGTCGAGATCCTCGAAGGTGTCCTTGCCGATCTGCACGACGGGGGCGTTGGCGCAGCAGCCGAGGCACTCGACCTCCTCCCAGGAGAAGCGTCCGTCCTTCGACAGCTCGTGCGGCTGCTCGGCGATGCGCTCCTTGCAGATCTCGATCAGCGCTTCCGAGCCGCGCAGCATGCACGGCGTCGTGCCGCACACCCACAGATGGGCGGTCTTGCCGACGGGAGCAAGCTGGAACATCGTGTAGAAGGTGGCGATCTCGAGCGCGCGGATGTAGGCCATGCCCAGCATGTCGGCGACGGCGCGGATGGCGGGCTCGGTCACCCAGCCTTCCTGCTCCTGCGCCCGCCACATGAGCGCCAGCACGGCCGAGGCTTCCTTGCCCGGCGGATACTTGGCGATCTCGCGCTTGGCCCAGGCCAGGTTCTCCGGCGTGAAGGCGAAGCTCACGGGTTGCTCGGGATTTAGGCGGCGGACGGCCAAGGCTCAGAACCTCAGGGTAGCGCGGCGCACTTGCGGCGGCGCCGAGCGGCCTTGCGCCGCCAGTGTCGCCGATTTTGACGCAGCGCACAATTCCCCCGTTCACTACGTCTATCCGCGCTGCAAGGCAAGCACTTGAGGGGCTTGCGCGGCGTCTCTCAACGGTCGATCTCGCCGAAGACGATGTCGATGGAGCCCAGGATCGCCGACACGTCCGCCAGCATGTGCTTGCGCGTCAGGAAATCCATCGCCTGCAGATGCGGATAGCTTGGTGCGCGGATCTTGCAGCGGTAGGGCTTGTTGGAGCCGTCGGCGACGAGGTAGACGCCGAACTCGCCCTTCGGCGCCTCGACCGCGGCGTAGACCTCGCCTTCCGGCACGTGGAACCCTTCCGTGTAGAGCTTGAAGTGGTGGATCAGCGCCTCCATGGACCGCTTCATGTCGGCGCGCTTCGGCGGCACGACCTTGCGGTCGTCCGCCACCACCGGCCCCTGCCCTTCGGGCGAGCGCAGCTTCTCGCAACACTGCTTCATGATGCCCACGGCCTGGCGCATCTCCTCCATGCGCACCAGGTAGCGGTCGTAGCAGTCGCCGTTCTTGCCAATGGGGATGTCAAACTCGAGCTCAGAGTAGCACTCGTAGGGCTGCGCCTTGCGCAAGTCCCACGCCGCGCCCGAGCCGCGCACCATGACGCCCGAGAAGCCCCAGTCGAAGCAGTCCTTCAGCGAGACGACGCCGATGTCGACGTTGCGCTGCTTGAAGATGCGGTTGCCGGTGAGCAGGTCCGAGATGTCGTCGAGCACCTTGGGGTGCGTCTCGCAGAAGGCGTAGATGTCGTCGATGAGCTGCGGCGGCAAATCCTGGTGCACGCCGCCCATGCGGAAATACTTGGCGTGCATGCGGCTGCCCGAGGCGCGCTCGTAGAACACCATGAGCTTCTCGCGCTCCTCGAAACCCCACAGTGGCGGGGTCAGCGCGCCGACGTCCATGGCCTGCGTGGTAACGTTCAACAGGTGCGACAGCAGCCGCCCGATCTCGCTGTAGAGCACGCGGATCAGTTGCGCGCGTTTCGGCACCGGCAACTCTAGGAGCTTCTCCGCCGCGAGGCAGAAGGCATGCTCCTGGTTCATGGGCGCGACGTAGTCGAGGCGGTCGAAGTAGCCGATCGCTTGTAGATAGGTCTTGTGCTCGATCAGCTTCTCGGTGCCGCGGTGCAAGAGCCCGATGTGGGGGTCGACGCGCTCAACCACCTCGCCGTCGAGCTCGAGCACAAGGCGCAAGACGCCGTGGGCGGCCGGGTGCTGCGGACCGAAGTTGATGTTGAACTGGCGGATGTCGGTTTCAGGCATCGAGATAAGCCTTAGATCGGAGCCCCCGTTGATGGGGGTGAGTAGCGAATAGCGAGTAGCGAATAGACGCGATAGTCATGCATCTTCCCCCATCTTTCCTTGGAGCGATCGGATAAGTGCCCGGAGCATTCGGCCAACCTCATCCGTCATGGCATGCACTTGGAGCAATGCCTCAGGCTGCACTAGCTGAACCTGCTCCGCGAGCATAAGGTGCGTTTCGAGCTCCTTGAGCGGACCCTGCGCGACCCGAAGAACTGAACGAATGATTGCGTGTGCTCTCGCCCATGCCCTTCGGCGATGTTGGCCGGAACGGAAACTGACGCGCGGCGTATCTGCGCGGTCATTCCATACATCTCATCCTTTGGAAAAGCCTTCGTCAGCTCATAACATAAGACCGACAAAGCCATTGCCTTCTTCCAGACAAGCAGGTCCTTGAACGATTGTATCCCCTCGGCCACCGCTGGCGCCCTACTCGCTACTCGCTATTCACTATTCGATCAATCGTCGCGACGCGGGCGAGCTTCGCCTTTTCGTTGACGCGGGCGACGAAACGGGCCCACGGCACGATCATGCGCTCGTGCCGGCCCTCGCCGATGAGCTCGATGCCGTCGTGCGCCTTCACCTTGAACTCGACGCGGCGCCCGGAGACCTTGGTGCATTCCGCATCGACCGTCACCGTCTGCCCGGGCACGGTGGCGGCCGTGTGCGAAACGTCGATGTGCACGCCGAGGCTGCCCTCGCCGGGATCGAGGTGCGGAGCCAGCACCTTGAGGCAGGTCCATTCCATCAGCCCGACCATGAAGCCGGTTGCGAACACGGTCGGCATTTCCTTGAACTCCGGCGCCTCGGGATAGAGGTGCGGCACCGTCTTCTCGGCCGGCACGCGAAACGCGAACGTGGCGGTAGCGCCGGGATGCAAAGTGTCCTTCATGGCCCTACGCCTTACCTGCGCTGGCCTTCTCGTCGCCTGGCAGCACGTACTGCGTGCCCTCCCAGGGAGATTCAAAGTCAAACGAGCGGAACTCTTGCGTGAGCTCGACCGGCTCGTAGACGACGCGCTTCAGCTCGTCGTCGTAGCGCACCTCGACGTACCCCGTGAGCGGGAAGTCCTTGCGCAGCGGATGGCCCTGGAAGCCGTAGTCGGTGAGGATGCGGCGCAGATCCGGGTGGCCGGAGAAGAGGATGCCGTACATGTCGTAGGCTTCGCGCTCGAACCAATTCACGGCGGAGAACACGCCGACGCAGCTGGCGATGGGTGTCGCCTCGTCGGTTTCGAGCTTGACGCGAACCCGCTGATTGAGGCGCGGCGACAAGAGGTGATAGACGACGTCGAAGCGGTTCTCGCGCGACGGCCAGTCGACGCCGCAGATGTCGATCAGCACCTCGAAGCGGCAGCCGGGATCGTCGCGCAGGAAGGTCAGCACCTCGATGATCTTGTCGCGCGCGACGCCGAGCGTCAGCTCGCCGTGGGAGATGCGCGAGGAGAGAACCGCGGCGCCCCTCTCGGCCTTGATGTGTGCGGCGAGCGTCTCGAGCTTATCCATCAGCGTGTCCCGTGACGTCGTGAGCCGTGGCCGGCGAAGCTATCTTTACCGCTCGATCGTCCCCGTGCGCCGGATCTTCCGCTGCAGCAGCAGCACGCCGTAGACGAGCGCCTCCGCCGTCGGCGGGCAGCCGGGGACGTAGATGTCGACCGGCACGATGCGATCGCACCCGCGCACTACCGCGTAGGAGTAGTGGTAGTAGCCGCCGCCGTTGGCGCAACTCCCCATGGAGATGACGTAGCGCGGCTCCGGCATCTGGTCGTAGACCTTGCGCAGCGCGGGCGCCATCTTGTTGGTAAGCGTGCCGGCGACGATCATCACGTCCGACTGCCGCGGAGAGGCGCGCGGGGCGAAGCCGAAGCGTTCGAGGTCGTAGCGCGGCATGGAGGCCTGCATCATCTCGACGGCACAGCAGGCGAGCCCGAACGTCATCCACATGAGCGAACCCGTGCGCGCCCAGTTGATGAGATCGTCCGTCGTGGTGACGAGGAAGCCCTTGTCGGCGAGCTTGTTGGAGATCTGCGTGAAGCCCTCCTCGCCCGGCTTCACCAGAATGCCGCCCGGCGAGGACGCGGCGGGGGTGATCAATCCCATTCCAGCGCTCCCTTTCGCCACTCGTAGATGAAGCCGACGGTCAGCACGGCGAGGAAGATGATCATCGACCAGAAGCCGAAGGTGCCGAGGTCCTTGAAGGCGACCGCCCAGGGAAACAGGAACGCCACCTCGAGGTCGAAGATGATGAATAGGATCGCGACCAGGTAGTAGCGGATGTCGAACTTCATGCGCGCGTCGTCGAAGGCATTAAAGCCGCACTCGTAAGCCGAGACCTTCTCGGGGTCGGGATTGTTGACGGCGATCAGGAACGGCACCGTCATCAGGACGAGGCCAATGGCGAGCGCCACGGCGATGAAGATCGCGATCGGAAGGTAGGCGAGAAAAAGCTGGTCCATGCGTGGCCTCACGCTCCCGCGCCGCCGCCTGCTGCGGCGCAACATGATGGTGTTAACGCAGGGCCTCGGGGTGCGCAACCGGGCTCTTCCACTCACGCGATCGTTGAGCGACGCTTCTTGCCGCCTGTGTCAGTGGAAAAAGTGGCGCGAGAGACGGGACTTGAACCCGCGGCCTCCGCCGTGACAGGGCAACAAATGCCCTTACGACCCATCCTGACGTGATACTTCCGGGGCAGATAACGCGCTCCAGAAGGGACAAAAAGCGTCACCCAGCCACTAGCGCAAAGAGGTACTTTGCTTTGGCAGCGCATAGGGCCGAGGGTTGTATGCAAATTGCTCGCCTGTCCGTTTTTCTTTTCTTGTCTGTCCTGTGCTTCCAGAGCGCGCCGGCTCTCTCAGCAGAAGTATCGGCGTCGCCGGCGACCGAAGCGTCCTACGAGTCGGTCCACTACAAGTTTCTTGCGACAAAATGGATCCTGCCATTCATTCAGGATTCTGGGGTCAGCGGTCCGTTCGAAGTCGTAGGCCAAGACCGTTTCCTATTCGCGTCGCGCTGCGGCGTGCTCTCCTATGTAGAGCGTCAAGGCGAAAGCATCGTCCTCATTGCCCAGGACAGGCTCCCCTTCGCTGGGGAGATCTACTGTGATGGCGGCGAGAAGAAGAACCTGTCCGGCGTCAAGGATCTGCTCCTTACGTCTGACAAGGCCGCCACAGCAGGCGACCTGCGGCTTTTTCTGTCTTACGAGAGCCAACCGACACCTGGCTGCATCGTCCTCAAGGTTGTTCGTTTTGACTTGAGCCTCGGTCCGCGCATCGCCGTGCACGAGAAATTGGACCTCTTCCAATCACAATGCGCGCCGCAACCGCCAACCATGACGGACGCTGGCGGCGCCTTTGCGGAGACAGCCTCGCAT
>Ga0187819_10001553_pt1 | contig 11915 bp, 8 predicted proteins | sample NC_wetland_sal_i_15_FD_132411 | JGI IMG/M metagenome (GOLD analysis project Ga0187819, IMG submission 132411) | Wetland sediment microbial communities from Neuse River Estuary, North Carolina, USA - SO4_4 | ecosystem: Environmental > Aquatic > Freshwater > Wetlands > Sediment | place: USA: North... | reverse complement strand
CTGCTCACCACCCATTACATCGAGGAAGCCGAGCGGCTGTGCGACCGCGTGGCCATCATCGACCAGGGGAAAGTGATTGCCCTCGGCTCGCCGCGCGAATTGAAACAGCGCTCTGCCGGCACCACGCGCATCGAGGTCGCCCTGTCCAAGCCGATGAACGACGCGGATCTGCGCGCGCTCGAAGGCGTGACCGATTGCCGCGCGCTCGACGGCCGCATCGTGCTCCACTCCACGCGCCCCCCACAGACCATCGTGGCGCTCGTCAAACACCTGGAAGCTCACGGCAACGAACTGCAGAGCCTGGAAATCGCCGCGCCGACGCTCGAGGACGTCTTCATCGAGCTGACCGGCCGACGGCTGCGGGAGTGAGACCATGAATCGGAGCGCACCTATCGAGAGATGAGACACGCCTGGACACTTACTCTCTTCCGCCTGCGCTTGGCCATGCGCAACCGCGCCTTCCTCGTTTTTGGCATCATCATTCCCCTTACCTTTCTCTTTCTGTTCGCGGCCGTTTTCGCCAAGAAGGGCGGTCCGGCCGTGGCCTATGTGCTGGCTTCCGTGCTGGCCATGAGCGTGATGGGCAGTTTCTGGGGACTGAGCCAGCAACTAGTGATCTTCCGCGAGCAGGGCATCCTGCGCCGCTTTCGCCTGGCACCGATTAGCCCCGGCACGATGCTGGTCTCCAGCATCGTCTCCAACCTGATCCTGATGGTTCCAGGCATCGCGGCGGAAATCGCTGCGGCCCGCTGGGTGCTCCACATGAATAGCTGGGGAGACCTGCTCAGCGTCTTCGTGCTTTCCGGCCTCGGAGCGGTTACGTTTGCCACGCTCGGCTTGGTGGTGGCCAGCGTGGCCAACTCCATGATGGAGACCCAGGTCATCAATCAGCTTCTCTGGCTCTCTTTTCTGCTGCTCTCCGGCGTGGCCATCCCCCTGCCGGCTCTTCCCGTCTGGCTGCAGAAGGTGGCGCTCTATCTTCCGGCCACTTACCTGGTCACCGGCCTGGAACGCGCCCTGATTCAGGGCGCGTCCCTCCAACACCTCGGAGCGGAAATCGCTTCGCTGGCTGGTTCCTCGATTCTCGCTTTCTTCGTCTGCCAGCAGATTTTCCGGTGGGAGCCGGAGGAAAAGATGCCCCGGCAGGCGAAACTCTGGGTGGCCGCCGCGCTGATTCCATTTCTGTTGCTCGGCGCGTGGGAGACCAAACAGGGCGGGCGCCTTTCGGAGGCGCGCTCGATTTTTCAGTCTACCTTCGCGGAACGTCCCGCGCAGCCCGCCGCTAAACCGTGAGGCTCAAGCGCGGCGCGCGCCGCTGCGAACAGGCACGCCCCCGTTCCGGAGCGCCACTACGCCGCCACTACGCGCCTCGCCTCCGTCCATTTTGTCTCGCCCCTCCCCCGCCGCGGGATTGACGCCTCCCCGCCGGTTGCTATAATCGCACTCGGGTCGAGACACATTGACCAGAAGCTCTTCACAGCCGTCGTTCCGGAAGTCGTGCGCGCCCTTTTCTTCCGCTCTCCCCTTCACTCAGCACTGGACGTGCCGGCGCGCGTGGTTCCTACATTCCACCTGACGCGAGGCGATCGATGGCCCTGAAAAAAACCGAAAAGATCTGGCACAACGGCAAACTGATTCCCTGGGACGACGCGCAGATCCACGTGCTCTCCCACGTGGTCAATTACGCCTCCGCCGTCTTCGAAGGCATCCGCTGCTACTCCACGCCCAGCGGCCCCGCCGTCTTCCGCCTGCGGGAGCACATGCAGCGCCTGCTGAACTCCGCGAAGATTTACCGCATGGATCCGCCTTACGCGCACGGCGAGTTCTGCTCCGCCGCTCTCGATCTGATCCGCGCGAACGGCATGGACGCCTGCTACATCCGGCCCATCGTTCTGCGCGGATACGGCGACGTCAACGTGAACCCCTTCAACTGCCCCATCGAGGTCTACATGGCCTGCTGGGACTGGGGCAAATATCTGGGCGCCGAGGCCCTCGAGCATGGCGTGGACGTGTGCATCAGCACCTGGACGCGCATCGCCCCCAACACGCTCCCGGCCATGTCCAAAGCCGTCGGCAATTACCTGAACTCGCAGCTCATTCGCATGGAAGCGGTGGTCAACGGGTTCACCGAGGGCATCGCGCTGGACGTGAACGGCTACGTGAGCGAAGGCTCAGGGGAAAATATCTTTGTGTACGCCAACGGAAAGCTGTTCACGCCGCCGCTCGCCAATTCCGTTCTCCCGGGCATCACCCGCGACACGCTCTTCACCCTCGCCCACGACCTCGGAATTCCCGTGGCTGAGCAGTTGATCCCCCGCGAGGCGCTCTACGTCGCCGACGAAGTCTTTCTGTGCGGCACCGCCTCGGAGGTCACCCCGGTCCGCTCGATTGACCACATCACCATTGGCAGCGGCGGTCGCGGCCCGATCACCAAACGCCTCCAGGACGAGTTCTTTGCGCTGGTGGAAGGCCGCAAGCCCGACCGCCACGGCTGGCTAACGCCCGTGCCCAAGCCGGCCAACGCGCCCGTCCACGCCCCCGCGGCCACATAGCCTAGCGTCGGCCCCGCAGGGCGGGCTTGGCTTCTCCTGCGATTCGGTAGCCACGGTCAGTGTTCGACTTACCGTGGGTTCTTTCCGCTCCGCGCCTTCTCCCCTTTGCGTTCCCCCTTCACCTCTGCGAATCTGCGCGGCCTCCCGTGTTCTGTCTCCTTGGAAATCCCGGCGCGAGGCTGCAATCCGCTGGTACACTTTCCTCCGCCGGAATCCAGCCCGCTGGCTGCCGGGGGCCGCCATATACAACACGGGACAAAAGCTCCTCGCCGAATTCATCGGCACCTTCACCCTGCTCTTGTTCGGCGTCGGCAGCATTTGCGCCGCGCAACAGGCGGGCGCGGGCGGGCCGGGCCTCGTGGGCATTGCCCTGGCGCACGGACTGGCCTACGCCGTCATGATTGCTGCCGTCGGCCATGTTTCCGGCGGGCACTTCAACCCCGCCGTCACCGCCGCTTTCTGGGTCACACGCCGCCTGGGCACTCTACAATCTCTCCTCTACTGGATCGCGCAGCTTCTCGGCGCCGCCACCGCTTCCTACTTGGTCACTCTCTTCTTTCTTCCCAGCGTCTGGCGCAGCACCGCACTCGGCGTCCCCACGCTGGCCACAGACGTTTCGCAGGTCATGGGCATCGTGATCGAAGCCGTGCTCACTTTCCTCCCCGTCTTCGTGATTTTCGGCACCGCCGCGGACAAGGATGGCGCTTTCGGCAAGCTAGCGCCCTTCGCCATCGGTCTAGCCTATAGCGGCGGCATGCTGGCCGGGGGCGTGCTCACCGGCGCGGCCATGAATCCCGCGCGCGCTTTCGGCCCGGCTCTCGCGGGCCACTATTGGGCCAACCAGGTGGTTTACTGGCTGGGCCCGCTTGCGGGCGGCATCGCCGCCGGCAGCCTTTACAGTCTCCTCCTGCTGCGCAAACCCACCTCTTAGCCGGCGTCTCCTCCCCACCAGCCCGCCTCCGAAGCGGACTTTCCGCGTAGGAGGGTCACCAGCCCGCGCCACTCGCTCTCCCCGCCCTTGCCATGCCCCCACGCGCATGCTACTTTCGCCGCAGTACTTTTGCCGCCTGAGGTTGCGCAATGGCCCTTGCGATTGAAGATTTGCTCCGCCACGCCATCGAGAATAAGGCCTCCGACCTGCACCTAAAGGTCGGCAACCACCCTTACATCCGCGTGGACGGCATGCTCCAGGCCATGACCGACTTCTCCCGCATCACGCCGGAAGAAATGCTCTCCATGGCCTTTAGCATGATGACCAACCGGCAGAAGCAGAAGTTCAAGGAGACCGCCGAGCTCGACATGGCCTACGGCGTCGCCGGCCTGGGCCGTTTCCGCGTCAACGTGTTCCAGCAGCGCGGCAACGTCGGCATGGTCATCCGCGTCATCCCCACCAAAGTGAAGACCGTGGACGAGCTGATGCTCCCCAAGGTGTGCGAAAGAATTTGCGATGAGCAGCGCGGCCTGATCCTGGTCACCGGCACCACCGGCTCCGGCAAGTCCACTTCGCTCGCCGCCATGATTGACCGCATCAATTCCCAGCGCTCCGACCACATCATCACCATCGAAGACCCCATCGAGTTCCTGCACCGCGACAAGAAGGGCTTCGTCAACCAGCGCGAAGTCGAGGTGGACACCGCCAGCTTCTCCACCGCCCTCCGCGCTGCTCTGCGCCAGGACCCCGACGTCATCCTGGTCGGCGAAATGCGCGACCTGGAGACCATTGGCACCGCCCTGCTCGCCGCCGAGACCGGCCACTTGGTGCTTTCCACCCTGCACACCCTGGACGCCACGGAAACTATCCAGCGCATCATCGCCGTCTTTCCGCCGCCCGAGCAGAAACAGATTCGCCTGCAGCTCGCCTCCACGCTCAAGGCCATCATCAGCCAGCGCCTGGTCCGCAAATCCGACGGCCTCGGCCGTGTCCCCGCCGTCGAGGTGATGATCGCCACCGCCTACATCCGCGATTGCGTCATCAACCCCGACAAAACGCGCCTCATCCGCGACGCCATCGCCGCCGGCACCAGTCAGTACGGCATGCAGACCTTCGACCAGTCCCTCTACGACCTGCACTCCCGAAACCTGATCACTTACGACGAAGCCATGATGCGCGCTTCGAACCCCGACGAGCTCAAGCTGCGCATGCAGGGCATCCGCTCCACCGCGGACGCCGCTCGCGAGGAAATGGAGCGTGCCATGACCGAATTCGAACGCTTCGGCGGCAGCGGCGGCGGCAACCGGTAGCGCCGGCGTCTCGCCGGCCAATGCGCCGCCTCCGCCAACTCGACACCCCGAACGAACTCCACGCCTCCGCGCTCCGCGCCCTCATGCGTCGCGCCCATTCCGTTTTCGAGATGCGCCGGGCGCTCGAGCGCCGTTGCCAGGACCCCGCTCTCGTCCGCGCTGAACTTGACCGCCTAAAGCAGCAGAACCTGCTCGACGACGCCCGCTACGCCCGCGAGTTTGCCCGCACCCATGTGGCCATCCGCCGCCAGGGACGATTCCGCATCGCTCAGGAATTGCGCCGCCGCGGCGTCCCTGACCGCCAGATTGACGCCGCGCTCGACGAGATTTTCGCCGTTCACGACGAGGCCGCCATCGTCCGCCAGCGCCTGGAGCGCAAGCTGCGCAACCTGCGCGGCCCGCTCGACGAGCGCCGCATCGCCTCGCTCTACCGCAGCCTGCTCCGCGCCGGCTTCGCCCACGACCTGATCCGCAAGGCCATCAACACACTGGCTCGCGGCGCCACGCTCGAGCTCCCCGAACTTCCCTCCCCGGACGACGCCGAATCGTAGGCCCCGTTGCACAGACTTCAGTCTGTGTTCCCGTGGCACCGACTTCAGTCTGTGCGTCGCGGCACTGCCTTTGAATGCTAGACTCCCCTCTGCTCACAACGCCTCAGGAGGCCACCATGCCCGTAGACTACAAGCCCGCCGGCCACCAGGCCGTAATTCCCTATCTCATCATCCCCAATGCCGGCCAGGAGCTCGAATTCCTCGGCAAAGTCTTCCACGCCAAGGAATCACACGTCTCCCGCGACCCGCAGGGCCACGTCGTTCACGCCACGGTTGCCATCGGCGATTCCGTGATCATGATGGGCGAGGCCGGCCCGCAGTGGCCGGCGCTGCCTGCGTCCGTATATGTCTACGTGCGCGACGTGGACGCCGCTTACCAGCGCGCCCTGGCCGCCGGAGCCACTTCCGTCATGCAGCCCGCGGATCAGTTCTACGGCGATCGCAATTGCGGCGTAAAAGACTCGAACAACGTATCCTGGTGGATCGGCACGCACATCGAAGACGTGCCCGAAGCCGAGCTCCAGCGCCGCATGACCGAGGCCATGAAGAAGCGCGATCAAGCCAAAGCCTAGCTACCGGGCGCACATTGGCGGCGCGAAATCGCCGCCGCCATGCCTCCAACCGCAAACACACGCCGCTACGGCACGCCGTACACGTCCAGTTCCGTCTGCGTGCCGATGTACACCTTCCCGTTCGCGATCGTGGGCACCGCAAATTTCACCGCGCTGCCCGCCGTGTCGCGGGCCCCGGCCATCGTCGTGTTGTAGAACTCGTTCGCCACGTTTGTGGCATCGAACGCATGCAGAACCGCCGGGCCCGGGTTTGCTTGGTCGGGAAAGCCGTACTGCGAGGAATCGATGGCCCAGACAATGGCGTTGCTCGTTCCATTTGCGGAGACGGCCGGCGTGGCCCCTGGAAATCCCAGATTGATCGAAGACGAGGCCACCGGCGACAAGCTCAGCCGCCCACTGCTCACCGTGTATTGCCGCAGGTTATCGTAAATGCCCCAGAAATACAGGTTCCCGTTCCAGTACGCCGGCGTGCTCCACAAGCCGCCGATGGCGCTCTGCAATTCCTGCACGATTTCCGTGTCCGAGTTGCAGGCCGAACAGTAATGCAGGTTTCCTGCGGTCATCTGGTCGCGGTTTACTAGGTAAATCGTGCCTTCCTTCCCCGCCTGCACCAGCAGGTGCGGATTGCTCCCTGCCTGGTCGGGAAGCAGCAGCACGCCTCCGGAATCCAGATCGCCGTCGTTGATGTTCAGGTTGTTCTGGTCGTACGGCGTAAAGTAGTCGGTGAGCACCAGTTGGCCGCTGTTCGGGCTCAACTTGATAATGCTGTCGCCGAAATCCACCACCTTGCCTGTGGTGTCAAACGTCCCGTTGCCGGTCGCCGTGTAGATGATGGCCTGGTCGTCCGCGGCCAGACCCGTTCCGGACTGCCAGATGCCGCCCTCCGCGCCGTTGGGCGTCGCGTTGAACACCGATTTCTGCTGGAGCGAAGCCGCATCGTAGGCAAACACCCAGCCATGGTAGGGCTGGATGTCGCAGTGCGAGGCGTAGCCTAGATACACCACGCCATTCGCCAGCAGCAGCCCGGGACGGTTCAGGTGCAGCAAGGGATCAAACACGTCCGTCGTGCTGCCGTCCCCGGTGCCGGAAACAGTTGCCGTGATGGCCACCGGGCTGCCGGCCTTCTCCGCGCCGCTGGTTATGTCCAGCGCGTGCAGCCGGTGGATGAACATGCCGTTCAGCAACTTGGAATGAGCTTCGACGTACAGCGTATTCGTGCTGGGGTCGATCACCGGCGTGCTGGTCACGCCCACCTGCGGCACCAGGTCGGTGCAGCCGATGTCGTTGGCGCTGCTCACGGTCGTTTCGCCTTGCGTGGCCCCGTGGTTCATAGCAATCAAGTTGGCCTGCCAAAGCGGGGCAGCGTTCGGACCGGCACTGTTGTCGGCGTCGAAGGCGAACACGCTGTCGTTCTCCGTGGCTACGTACACCACGTTGTGAGTTCCCTTCCCCCCGACGGCTACGTTGGGCACATAGAGCGGCTGGGCATAGATAAAGCCGTCCACGGGCTGGGAGAATAGCTTTCCGAAGGTGGTCGTGTTACCCACCACAGTCGGCGTCAGCACCGATTCGTTCAAATTTTGCCCGGTGCGCGCGTTGTCGTTGTGCTGCGTGAAGACTCCGGCAAAGCCGTTGCCCGTGTGGCTGGTGACGCTCAGGATCGCCGCGCCCCGAACACCGCTCACGGTGGCGGTGATGGTGGTGAACCCCGCGCTCTGGCCCGCGGCCAGATTCTCCGTGGTGACCATGCCCGCGGAGACGGTCGCCACCCCCGTATTCGAGGACGCCCAGGTGGCCGACGCCGTCAGATCCTGCGTGGTCCCATCGCTGTAGTAGCCGGTGGCCTTGAACGCCTGCACGGCGCCCGCGTCGCGCACGGAGGCGTTCTGCGGGCTGACCACGATGGTGTTGGGAGGTACTGGAGGCGGAGGCGGCGGCGCCACCGAACTGGAACTCGACCCGCAGCCCGGCAAGTAAAGCAACGCCGCACTCAGCAGCATCGTGAAAGCAGCGCTTTTCTTCGTCCAAGGCCCACCCATGGCAAATCTCCTCCCGTGCGGGGGGAATTTCACGCAGAATTCTGCGGTCAATTCTAGCATCACCGGGCATGCCTCCGTGGCGCCTGCCGCGAATGAGTAGCCCTCCCAGCATCGGTTTTGATTCCCTCGCAACGGCTGACAGGGCACATCTGGTCCCTCATTAGTCACCTGTCACCTGTCACTCGTCACTTGCCTCCCCCGCTCATTGCCGCCCATCCAACCCCTCTGCCATAATGCGATAGGGGGTCGCGAGGACATCCATCCGTGCTGACCGGCAACCAAATCCGCGAAATGTTTCTGCGCTTCTTCGAGGAGCGCGGCCACCAGCGCGTGCGCAGCTCCTCGCTCGTCCCCCTGGGCGACCCCACGCTGCTCTTCACCAACGCCGGGATGAACCAGTTCAAGAACGTCTTCCTGGGGCTCGAACAGCGCCCCTACACGCGCGCCACCACTTCCCAGAAGTGCGTCCGCGCCGGCGGTAAGCACAACGACCTCGAGAACGTCGGCTTCACCAACCGCCATCACACCTTTTTCGAAATGCTCGGCAATTTCTCCTTCGGGGAGTACTTCAAGAAAGAAGCCGTTGAATTTGCCATGGAATTGGTCACCTCCCCGCAGTGGTTCGCCATTCCCAAGGAAAGGCTCTTTTTCACCGTCTTCGGCGGCGCCGAGGTTAGCCCCGGCCAAATGCTCGGCAGCGATCGCGAATCCGCGGACTTCTGGGCCAACGTTGGCGCTCCGCAGGATCGCATCTTCGAGATTACTGGCTTGAAGGAGAACTTCTGGGCCATGGGCGATACTGGCCCCTGCGGCCCGTGCAGCGAAATCCATTACGACATGGGCCCTGCCGCCTCCGACGAGGGCCATGCCGATTGCAAATTCCCCTGCGACTGCGGCCGCTATGTCGAAATCTGGAACCTCGTCTTCATGCAGTTCAACCGCGACGCGAACGGCGCCCTCGACCCGCTGCCCAAGCCCTGCGTGGATACCGGCATGGGCCTCGAACGCGTCGCCGCTACCATCCTGAACCTGAGCGACCCGGCCAAATTCTCGAATTACGACACGGATCTTTTCACGCCGCTCATCCGCCGCGCCGAGGAATTGACCGGGGCAAAGTATGGCTCCGGCGCCAGAGCGGACGCCTCGCTGCGCATCATCGCGGATCATTCTCGCGCGACAGCGTTCCTCATCGCCGATGGCGTGCTCCCTTCCAATGAGGGTCGCGGCTATGTCCTTCGAAAGATCATGCGGCGGGCATTGCGCCACGGCCACCTGCTCAAACCCGACGCGCCCGTTCTGACCGAGATGATCCCGCGCGTGCAGGAAGTTATGGCGGCGGCATTTCCGGAGTTGGTCGATTCTGGGGCCCACGTTTTGGAGGTTGCACAGGCCGAGGAAGAGCGATTTTCGCGTACGGTCGAGATCGGCCTGAAGAAGCTCGACGTGCTTCTACAGACCGTCAAGTTCACTGACGAATCGGTCGCCGACTATGGGAAATACCTTGCGGAGCATCCGGAGGAATTCGAGAAAGCGACCGTTCAAGACGGGAAAGTCACTTTCAAGCCTCCAAAGGAATGGGTCCAGAAATACGCCCCCCCAGTGCCAGAAGTTTCTGGGGAGGACGCGTTCAGGCTTTATGACACTTATGGTCTGCCCCGCGACTTTATAGTAGACGTGGTGCGGGACGCCGGCGCCAAAGTGGACTGGGAAGGCTTTGAACGCGCAATGGAGGAGCAACGCACCCGCGCGAAAGCTTCCTGGAAAGGCGCGCACAAGGAAGTCGCCAGCCCGGTCTACGCAAAGCTCGCTGCGACGTTCCGCACCGAGCCGGATTTCTACTTTGAATCCGCCGCGCGCGACTGCCACATCGAGGCCATCGTTGCGAAGTCAGGCTCGGTGAACGAAGTAAAGCCCGGCGAAGAGGCCGAGGTCGTCCTCGACCGCACCGCCATTTACGCCGAATCCGGCGGCCAGGTGGCCGACGTCGGCCGCTTCTACGACAACGGCGAATCGCTCGAACTCGCCGAAGTCCGCGGCGCTTATTACCCTGTCTCCGGCCTGATCGCCCACAAGATTGTCGCAAAAGAAACGCTCGCCGTGGGCGACCGCGTGGCCACCGTGGCCGACGCCGAGCGCCGCGCCCACATCAAGCGCAACCACACCGCCACCCACCTGATGCACGCCGCGCTGCGCAACATCCTGGGCACCCACGTCAAGCAGGCCGGCTCCCTCGTCGCCCCCGACCACCTGCGCTTCGATTTTTCACACTTCCGCAACGTAGACCCCGCGGAACTCCGCGAAATCGAGCAGCAGGTGAACGAACAGATTCTGCACAACCAGGAAATCTCCACCGACATCCTGCCGCTCGATCAGGCCCTGGCCTCCGGCGCCCTGGCCTTTTTCGGCGACCGCTACCCGGAGCAAAACGTCCGCGTGGTTACCATCGCCGACCGTGGCTCGCCGCGCGGCTTCTACAGCAAGGAACTTTGCGGCGGCACGCACGTCCACCGCACAGGTGACATTGGCGTTTTCAAGCTGGTCGCGGAGCAGTCCGTGGCCTCCGGCGTCCGTCGCATCGAAGCCATAACCGGACTAAAGGCGCTGGAGGAATTCCAAAAGATCAGAAATCTGATAGCGCATGCCGCGGCTGCTATGAACACAACTGAGGGAGAGATCGAAGTGCGTGTCCATCAGCTGATGGAGGAGATCGCGAATCTCGAAAAGAAGCTAAAGCAACAGCAGACGCGCTCCGCACTCTCCCAAGTGGACGACCTGGCCGGACAGGCCCGCACCATCAAGGACGTTCGCGTCCTGTCCGCGCGCGTGGCCGGCGCGGACCGCGATTCGCTGCGCCAGCTCGTGGACGCCCTGCGCCAAAAGCTCGGCTCGGCGGTGGTCGTGCTCGGTACGGCGGACGACGGCAAGGTTTCGCTCATTTCCGGCGTCACCAAAGACCTCATCCCGCGCCTCCATGCAGGAAAAATCATCCAAGCGGTGGCCAAGCAGGTGGGCGGATCGGGCGGCGGAAGGCCCGATTTGGCCGAGGCTGGCGGAAAGGACACAAATGGCCTGGACAAGGCCATCGGTGGGGTGTACGAGATCGTCGAACAAATGCTATGATTTCCAGAGCGCCGGAAGGTTTTTGACGGGAGATGCATTCTCCTGACACGCCGAGCACGTGTCTTGCCCCTTCTGCAGGATTCCCTTTCCCCAACCAGTTCAGCCGCGCCCAAACCGGGATCATGACACCGCAAAAAACATCGGCTGCAAGTAGCACAGACAATCCTGTCTGTGCTCCCGTGCCGCTGGCGCCAAGCGAAGGACCCGTCGCAGACCCCGCACCGCACAGGCGAGTAGATCTCCCGGGTGGCGCAGCCACTCTTGGCTGCGCTCTGTTCCGTCTTCTCCCCTCCTCTCTGCCCGCGCGCACCGCGCTGGCCCTTCTGGTCGCCTCCTTCCTCCTCTCCCCCTCTCCCGCCCACGCCCAGATTCGCAAACTCGTCGAGGAAAATGGCCGCATCGTCTTCGTCAACGCCGACGAGAACGCGCCCGCGCGCACCGGCAAGGGCAAAGGCGCGTCCGCGAATTCGAACTCAGCCCTGGCCGCCGCATCCCGCGCCGGCTCCGCCCTCGAGCCGGGTGAAAGCGACGAGCGTCGCTACCGCGTGCTCAACCGCGCGGAGATCGACAAGTACGTAGAAGAGCTGGCCGCGAAGCACAACGTGGACCCCGAGTTGATCCGCGCCGTCATCGCCGCCGAGTCCGGCTACAACCCCGAGGCCACTTCGCGCAAGGGCGCCCAGGGACTCATGCAGCTCATGCCCGGCACGGCGCAGCAACTCGGCGTGCGCGACGCCTACAACGCCAAGCAGAACCTCGAGGCCGGCGTGCGCTACCTGCGCGCCCTGCTGGACAAATACAATGGCGACTTGGATAAAGCCCTCGCCGCGTATAACGCCG
>Ga0187819_10001552_pt1 | contig 11921 bp, 9 predicted proteins | sample NC_wetland_sal_i_15_FD_132411 | JGI IMG/M metagenome (GOLD analysis project Ga0187819, IMG submission 132411) | Wetland sediment microbial communities from Neuse River Estuary, North Carolina, USA - SO4_4 | ecosystem: Environmental > Aquatic > Freshwater > Wetlands > Sediment | place: USA: North... | reverse complement strand
CCGGATGGTGCGCACGGTTTCGCCGTCGCCCGGCTGTTTCTCGAGCTTCAGGGCTTCGTCATTTAGCGACTGGAGCAGCTCCTGGGAAGTCTCAAAGAACAGCTCGCGCAACTCCGCACCGCGCTCATCCGGGAACTGGCTCACTGATTCACCTCGATTTTTTGATAGGCAGTTCCGGTGTCGCGATAAATCATCTGAAACTTGTCGGTTAGGCCAAGCAGACTTTCGGCGTGACCGACGAACAGGTAGCCGGTCGCATTCAAGCAGCGCGCGAATTTGTCGATAAGGCGTTTCTGTTCGGCCTCATCGAAATACATCATCACGTTGCGGCAGAAGATCACATCGTTGCGCTGCGGTAAGTATTCCGTTTTCAAGTTATGGAAATCGAAATGGACCAGTTCTTTCAGCGCCTTCTTGACCGCGTAGCGGTCCCCCACCTTGTCGAAATGACGCAGGCGGTAGTTGTAGTCGACCGAAGCCATCTGATGTTCGCTGTAAGTTCCTTCCTGGCCGGTTCGCAGGACGGAGTAGCTGATGTCGCTGGCCAGGATCTCTACCTTCCAGGGAGGTGGAACCAGAGGCTTGGGAAGAGGTACGTCGTGTCCCGTAGGATTGCGCAAACAGTGGTAAGAGAGGGCATCGGCTACCAGCATGGCCATGGTGTAGGCTTCCTGACCGGTCGAGCAGCCCGCGCTCCAGAGGCGCAGAGAGAAGTCGCGCCTCTCCTGCTTGCGGCGGAGAAGGTCATCGAGCACGTGCTTGTGAAACAGATCCAATTGCGCTTTGTTGCGGAAGAAGCTGGTTTCATTCACCGTCAGGTTTTCCAGCAGCTTGCTGAGTTCTTCCTTTCCTTCCCGGCTGATCAACAATCGGTAATAGCTGTAAAACGAATCCAGCTGGCACTCGCGCACCCGGCGTTGCAGGCGGTCCTGCAAAAAGTGCGCTCGGCGCGAATCAAAGTGCATTCCGCACTCCTGGTAGACCAGCGTCTGCAAGAGCTTCAGTTCGGGTTCGGTCAGCTGCAACTGTAATCCGGGGCTAGCCATGGTCGCGTCTCGTCTATCCTTCCGTGCTATTTCGCGGCAGCCGCGCCTCGCGCTTCGGCTGCGGCGCTTGCCGGTTGCTGACTCTTTCCAGCCTCGCGACTCGCCTGCGCGTGACTGAACTCCAGCAGTTTTGCCATATCGAGCAATACGATCAGCCGGCCCTGGTACTTGCCCAGTCCGGTCACGCAGTTCAGCCCGCCTTCCAGGAACTCTGTGGGGGATGGTTCCACATCCGACGCTGGAATCTTGAGGACTTCTGAGGCAGAGTCGACAATCAGCCCGGAAAGCCGCCCGTTGTGCTCTACCACCAGAATGCGATTGCGCCGGCTGGAAACCGCCTGCGCTTCGCCCAGACGCTTGCGCAGGTCGAGAACGGAAACAATCTTGCCCCGCAGGTTGATCACGCCCTCCATGAAATCGGGGGCATCCGGCACCGCGGTAATCTCCGGTACCCGCACGATCTCGTGCAGGGAAGTGATCGGCACGCCATAGGTTTCGCGTCCGACCTTGAAGCCAACGATGTGCAGTTCGCGGTTCATGGTTCCGTTGTGTGCTCAGCTCTGGGAGCCAGCTGTGGCTTGACGGGCGGCGTTTTTCACTCCCGGCTTCTCCGCCCGCGCTATCGCGCGCTCCATTTGCTCCAGCGCAAAGCGGTCCATCGAGTCAAGCAGATCGCGAGACATTTTGGACATCTGCTCCGCCGAAGCCGCCAGTTCGGTGGACCCGGAAGTGGTTTGCTGCACCAGTTCGCGCATCCTCTCCATGGCTTTGACCACGGCGTGTGCGCCCGAAGCCTGTTCTTCGACCGCAGAATTGATTTCGTGGGTAATTTCGTTCAAACGGGTGGTCGCGCGGGCAATCTGCGAGGAGCCATGCGATTGCTCGTTGGTGGCAGCTCCGATTTCCTGGGCAAACTTGTACACTTCCGTGACTACGTTCGAGATTTTGCGCAGAGCGGTGTTGAGTTCCTGCCCCAGGCCCAGTCCCTCGTTCACGATGCCGGTGCTGCGGTCCATGTTTTCAACCGCCTTGCGGGCCTCTTTTTGTATGCTGGCGATGAGCTCGGAGATTTCCTTGGTTGACTGCGCGGACTTCTCGGCTAGCTTTCGGACCTCGTCCGCCACTACGGCGAAGCCCAGCCCGTGTTCTCCGGCGCGCGCCGCTTCGATCGCCGCATTCAGCGCCAGCAGGTTGGTCTGCTCGGCCAGATCGTCGATCACCTCAATGATTTTGCCGATGTCATCCGCCCGTTGCCCCAGCACTCCGATGATCTCGCCCGAGGAATTGATGGTTGCATTGATGCGATTCAGGCCATCGGTGGCCTTCTCCATGGTGCCGATGCCGTTGTGCACCTCTTCGCGGGAGCGGTTGGAAATGTCGAGCAGTACCTTGGCGGTGTCAGCCACGCGCTGGATGGAGGCCACCATCTGGTCGATGGAGGCGGAGGTCTCGCTCACACTCGAAGCCTGCACCTGGGTGCTCTTCACCATGTTCTGAACGTTCACGCTCATTTCGTGCATAGTGCTGGTGACTTCATCGATGGCGGAAGAAGTTTGCAGGCTGATCTTGGCGGATTCGTCGGACGCTCCGGCCACCTGGTTAGAGGCGCTCGCCACCTGCGAAGCCGCATCTCTTACATTGCGTACCAGATTTCTCAGGCCTGTAATCATGCGCGCGAAGGCATTCCCCAGGGTGTCACTCTTCGAACGGGGCGCGACTTCGACGCTCAGGTTGCCGCCCGCGATGGCTTCGGAGACGGCGGCCATCTCCTTGAGATAAGTGACCATGTTGGAGAACGTACGCGCCAGTTCTCCGATCTCGTCTTCGCGCTTGATGTCAATTTCATGGTCGAGATCGCCGGCATCGCCGATCTGTCGGGCGACCTTCATCAGGTTTCGCAGCGGCTCGGTGATGGAATTAGCGGTGGTGTACGCGATGGCAACCCCCAGCGCCAGCGCCAGCAGGGTGCTCAGCAGGGCGATGACGATAGTGGCGGTGGCGGCGGTTTCGTCCGACTTGCGGCGAACCTCCAGAACCTTGGTGTTTTCCTGATCGGCCGTGTCCAGGTGATCGGTGGCGTTCTTCACCCAGGATGAGGCATCCTTCTGCAAGTAGAAGATTTGCAATTCCGCCACCGTGGCGTTGCCTCCGTCCACGTCTTTACGTTTCTCCATTAACGGTGTGGCAAATTCCCTTCCCCAGTTTTGTTCACTGCTCTGCACTTTCTCCAGGGCGGCTTTTTGCTGTTCCGAGTTCGCCAGACTCTCGCCATTTTGGAGCTGTTCCTGCAGAATGCGCATGCCATCGTTCAGGCGCTCCACTTCGCGGGTGTCGCCACTAAGCAGGTAATTGCTCAGGTAGAGCCGGTTCTGCATCATCTGGAATCGGATCTTGTCGGTGGTCTCGGCCATTTTCAGCGCTTGCGAGGCCGCGGCTTTGGCGCTGTGTTCCCTTTGCACGGCGACCAGGTTGACCAGGAACAGCACCACGACCATCGCAAGGACGGCTCCGAAGTTCACATAGAGTTTCTTGCCAATCGTCATTTGCTATTCCTCCGCTTGACTGCGTTCTTTCCACCGTTCGCGTTTGCGGGACACAGTGGGTACAGCTTCACACTATTCGGAAGGCTGGAACCGGAACTCGACGGTTCCCGTGCTTTCCTCCGAGGCAGGCTCGAACTTCCATTTCTTCAAGGCATCCAGAGCAGCATTTACCAGGATGGGGTTTCCGCCCACCACCTTCGAGTCCTTCAGGTTGCCTTCGGGTGAAACCACCACCAGAACCTTCACCGTGCCGCGGAGATTCATGCGCCGAGCCAGGTCGGGATAGCTGGGGTTGACTCTGGTTTTCACCTTCCGTGTCAGCTCCGCTTGGGTGTAGGCAGGCACCGGCAACAGCGTAGCTAGCAGAAGTGCGGCCCCAAGCCAAGCCGAGGCCACACGTACTACGAATCGCCAAACGCGCTGCAAACCCACAGGCCTTTCCTCCAGAGACTCTTCTCCCTATCCCAAGAGCAATGACCCTGCCATCCGAAACGCTCTCGGCTGATGTCTCAAGATCGCTCTAAGCTCTCTCTTTTTCAACAACTTGAAACCGTTCTTGATTACGCTGGTAACCGCATCGGACGCCCAACGACGCGTCTCATGCGCCGGGGTAGCTCTCACACTGAGACCCCTGGGGTTCCCAGGTAGGCACTGACGACGTTATTCCCTTGACTCAAAATGAGATTGCAGACTATTTTTGCCGTATATTCAATTAGTTGGGGCTGTCGGAAAACGGTGCCTCTCTGACGATGCACACCGATGATAGGGCGGTGGTGGCCGAACCCGCTCCTCGTTCTGAGGATGCCTTTCAGAAGCTATTGCTACAATTCTCCGAGGCGGCAGCGGTTGGAACTCCCTCGCCTGCCCTCATTCAGTTATTCTGCCGCAGCACGCGCGAATTCTTCCAGGTCGATGGTGCATATTTCTGGCGCTTTGCCAAGCGCGAGGAATTGGTCGGCGCAGAGGCCGACGGCCTCATGGCGGAGGGCTTCCGTGGCCTGCGGCTAAAGGCACGCGATAGTGCGGTTGCTGCCGAAGCCGTCCGGCAGCGCAAGACGGTGTACGTCAATCGGGTGGATCCCAGCCGTTATCCGATGGCAGCCGAATTCCATGCCCAATCTCTCATGGCCGCGCCCCTAGTGGTTTCCAACGAAGTGATCGGGGCGGCGGTCTTTCTAAACGCCTCACAACCCGACTTCTTTAACGAAGATCTCGCCGCCAAAGCGACGATTCTGGCCGGCCAGCTGGGCAGCTTGCTGGAAGCCAATCGCTTAACCCAGGTATCGCAAGAGGAGCATCGCCGGGCAGAGATTCTAACCGAGGTTGCGCAGGCGGTGCGAGGCCTTCCCGATACTTCTACCGTAGCCGAGGCAGTGGCCGACCACTTGCGAATTCTTCTGCGTACCCGGCTGGTGTGTATTCTCTTGCGGGAAGGGACGGCTCTCGGACTCCACGCTGTGGCTGCCGAGTCCCCACAGCTTGCGGCTGCTGTGCGGGCACACTACGACCGCCGCACGCTACAGTTCGCAGGCGATCTGGCCGGACGCGCGGTCGCGGCTGGAGAAACCATCGCGGTGGCCATCGATCCCGCGACTCACGCCCTTGGGGATCTGGTCCCTGCCGGAATGTTGCTGGCGGCGCCCTTGCGTACCTCCCGTACTCAGGGCGCCATCCTGGTGTATCCACGTCAACAAGGTGCATTCCGCCCGGAAGAGAAGTCGCTTCTCTCGGCCGTTGCCGGATTTGCAGCCGTAGCCATCGCCAATGCCGAACTCTGCGGTACGGCACGCGCTCAGGCGCAGGAGTTGCAGCAACTGCTGGACATTCTTTCGGAGCTGAGTTCGATCCACCATCTGGATGAGTTCCTCCAGCGCTTCGTGGTTCGTGCCACCGATTTTCTCGGTTTTGGCCGCGGCATCGTCGGCTTGCTGGAAGAGGGATCTTTCCGCGTCCGCTGGAAATGCATTCACGGAAAAAGCGGAACGGCAGACGCGGTGGTTCCAGACGGTGTCATGAGCGACGCCTTGCTAAAGAAAGAGGTCTTCTGGACGGATGATGCGCGGGAACTTGCCGGGGTCGACCAAGATCTCCTGGCGAAGTTCAATGTGCGGCAGGTGTTGGCGGTACCGCTATTGGCATCGGCCGACCAGGTGATGGGCATGTTCGCCGTGCTCGATCGCCTGGACCAGACCGGTATCTCACGAACTGATATCCGTTCCGCGAGGGCGCTGGCTGCGCAGGTTGCGGTGGCTCTGGAATCGGCGCGTAATCTCCATCTCTCAGAGCAACACCGGCATCGTGCCGAGGCCCTGATGGGACTCGCTCTGGAGCTCAACTCTCAGCTCCGGCTGCCGCAGTTTGCGCAGAGTTTCGTGACCCGCGCGGCTGAGCTGATGAATGCGCAAGTCGGGGCATTGCTGATGAAGCATGGCTCAGCGCTCGAAATGGTTGCGCTTCACGGGATGGTCACACCGGCTAGTTCGATCTTGCGTCGCTTCGAGCGTGCCCTCACCAATGTGTCGGCGGAGCATCGGCATGATGATGGAGTTCTGTTCTCGGGCGCAGCCGAAATGTTCGGCTCCGAGCTGAGTTCGAATCTAGGGTGGAACGATTGTAGCCTGGTGCGGCTGCAGTCTTCAGCTGGGGAGCTCGTGGGCTTGCTCTGCCTGGCCAACCGCGGAAAACCTCTGGAGCACGGCGACCAGCAACTCCTGCAAGCCATAGCCGCACATGCCTCGGTTGCTTTGGAGAATGTCCGGCTGTTTACTCGCATGGACCAGGCCAACCGGCACTGGATCGAGATTTTCGATGCGATTACCGATTTTATCGTGGCCCACGATCAAACCGACAACGTGTTGCGCGTGAACCGGTCGCTGGCCGATTTCATCGGCCTCCAACCGCAGGAGCTGATCGGAGTGAAGATGTGCGCGCTAATGGTCATGGGCGACGAAGCGCCGCCGCACTCCTGTCCTTTCTGCCGCGCCACGGCAGATGGCCTGAGCGACGAATACGTTCTTCCGATGCTGGACCGGACCTATCTAGTGTCGACTTCGCGAGTGCACGGGGCCAACAGCGAAGGCCTGCAAACCATCCATGTGCTGAAGGACATCACCGATCGCAGGGAGGCCGAGCGCCGCTATCGTGAACTCTTTGACAATATTCAGGAAGGAGTTTTCTTTTCCACTCCCGACGGGCGTTTCGTGGAAGTCAACGACGCCCTCGTTCGCATGCTGGGATACAGCAGCCGGGACGAGCTTCTGCAAGCCGATATTCGAACCCAGATTTGTTTCTCGCCGGATCAGTACGAGCAGTTCACCAAGCAAATGTTGCAGTATGGTGCGGTCCGCAATCACGAGCAAACACTTCGCCGGGTTGACGGGTCTCCGGTGCATGTTTTGGTGAATGCCTTCGCAGTTCGTGACGCCCACGAGAGGATCGTGCAATATCGCGGGGTCATGCTCGACATCAGCGGTTTGAAGACATTTCAATCCGAACTGCAGCGCGAGCGTGATTTTTCCGGGAAGATTCTGAACAACACGCAGAGCTTGATTGTGGTTGCCGATACCGCCGGTCTGGTGAGTTATGCCAACCGGCGCTGGTATGAAATGGGCTACCAGCAGCATCAACTCCTGGCGCGGCCGTTGGAAGAACTGATCGCGGTTCCCCGCCGCCAGGCCCTCAACGAAGCGTTTGCTGCCACGCTGGCTGGACAACAGGTGGACAATCTTGAGCTGCAGATCGTCCGTGGCGAAGGCCGGGTGGGGCACTTCTCCGTGAATTTGAGTCCCATGCGCGATGAGCAGGGAAACGTCACGAGCATGGTTGTTGTCATGAGCGATATCACCGACGCGGCGACGCTGCAAGCCAAGCTGGTGCACGCCGAAAAAATGGCCGCCGTGGGCCAGCTTGTCTCCGGGGTCGCCCACGAAGTGAACAACCCGCTGACAGCGATTTTGGGCTTTGCCGATCTGCTGATGGAAAATCCTGAGATACCGGAGAATGCCCGCAAAGATCTGCGCGTGATTCTGCAGGAGGCGCAACGTACCAAGCAGATTGTTCAGAATCTGCTGAGCTTCGCGCGGCAGATGCCTCCACAAAGGAAACCCGTGCAGCTCAATACCATTCTGCGCCATACCGTTCAGTTACGGGCCTACGATTTCCATAGCCGCGGAGTCGAAGTACTCGAACACTTCGATCCGCAACTGCATCCCGCAATCGGGGACTCACAGCAGTTGCAACAGGTGTTCCTGAACATCCTGAACAATGCATACGACGCTGTGCGGGATACCGGACGCCCGGCGCGCATCGAAATCCGGACTGCCAACCTCCCCAATCTGGTGGAAGTCATTTTCCGTGACAACGGGCAGGGCATCTCTCATCCGGAACGGATCTTCGACCCGTTCTTCACCACCAAGGAAATCGGCAAGGGTACCGGCCTCGGCCTGAGCATTTGCTATGGGATTGTGCGCGAACACGGAGGCGAGATTCTCTGTCACAACAACCCGAACGGACCAGGAGCCACGTTTGTGGTTCGTCTGCCGGCCTCCGCGGAACTGGTCTCGATCGGGACCGCTGCTGGAGTTACACCACCATGAATATGCCTGCCATGAAACCTGTGATGCTGCCGGTGCTGCTCATCGAGGATGAGCCCGCCGTGATGGCCTACGTCCGCGCCGCCCTGGAACGCAGCGGCTACCTGGTCGTGTGCACGGAATCAGGAGCCGATGGACTGCGCTTGCTCGAGACTGGGGAATTTCTCGGAGTGGTCTCGGACATGCGAACGCCCGGCGGGGTGGATGGCGCTGACGTGCACGCCTGGTTGTCCCGCCATCGCCCGGAATTGGCGGCACGAATCGTTTTCATAACCGGCGATATCGCCAACGAGGATACCGCCGCCACGCTGCGAAAGACCGGCGCACCCTGCGTCGAGAAGCCATTTCGCGTGCAACAATTCATTGCTGTAGTCGAGAAAACCATAGGGAAGCCGCTTTGAGCGAAGACCTGGGAATCCGTCTGTTGATTGTGGATGATGAGCAGAGTATCCGCAAGCTCTGCGTGACCGTCGGCGAGGCGCTGGGGTTTACGTGTTTGGAGGCCAACAGCGGCGAAACTGCTCTGGCTTTGCTGGAGGAGCAGCCCGCGCACATGATTCTCACCGACATGGTGATGCCGAACATGTCCGGCCTGGAGTTCCTGGAAAGAGTCAAGAAACTGCTGCCCCGCACCGAGGTAGCGGTGATGACCGGCCATGGCTCCGTCGAGACCGCCGTGCAGGCCATGAAACTCGGCGCCTACGACTACATCAGCAAACCCTTTGCTCCGCTGGAAGAACTGCGCTTGTTTTTGCGCCGCATGGCGGAGAAAGTGCGCCTGGTGGAAGAGAACCAGTTTCTGCGGGAGCGCGTGGCCACGGAAACGGATCTTCATGGCATCGTCGGCTCCTCCGCCAAGATTCAAGATGTGCTGCGCATGATCTCGCGTTTGAAAGATACCCGCACTCCTGTGTTGATCACCGGTGAAAGCGGTACCGGGAAAGAATTGGTGGCGCGGGCCATCCACTTCCGCGGCTCGTTTGCCAATCGGCCGTTTGTGGCCGTGGATTGCGGTTCGCTGGTGCCTACGCTGATTGAGAGTGAACTGTTTGGCTACGAGAAGGGCGCATTCACCGGAGCGCTGAAATCCAAGACTGGCCTGTTCCAGTCGGCAAACGGTGGCACTATCTTTCTCGACGAGATCGGCGAGTTGCCGCTGGAGATGCAGGCCAAGCTGCTGCGGGTTTTGCAGGAGAAGGAGGTTCGGCCCGTCGGCAGCAATCAAAGAGCGAAAGTGGATGTCCGCGTCGTGGCCGCCACCAACCGCGATCTCGAAAAAGAATATCGTAACGGCACGTTTCGAAAAGATCTTTATTTCCGGCTGAACGTCGTCACCGTCCACTTGCCAGCGTTGCGCGAGCGGCGCTCCGACATTCCCATGCTGGTGCACTGGTTCCTCGACCGCTTTGACCCGGAATCATCGATCCAGGTTACCAATGCCGCGATGAAGTGCCTGCTGCAATACGACTGGCCGGGAAATGTGCGCGAACTGGAGAACTGTATCGAACGGGCCATCGCGTTGGGTGACCGCCGTACGGTTGACCTTGGCGATCTGCCGCCGGCTCTGGCTTCTGCTTCTCCCGCGTTGGAAAGCGAGGCGGACGATGATCCGCTGGGCATTTCCACCACCGACCTCGAAGATATCGAAAGGGCAACAATCCAGCGTGTCTTCGAACAGGTGAAGGGCGACAAAGCGCTCGCCGGCAAGATGCTCGGGATCAGTCGTGCAACCTTGTATCGCAAACTGAAGCGATACAATATCGGCGGGCATGGAATGAGTCCAACCAGCCAGGCCCTGCAGTAGTCGTCGGCAGTCTTGCGACGACGAATCCCGGTGGCAAGATGTGAGACAGTGTTTCAATGTGAGACGCCATGCTCGAGAACCGTCGCCGCTGAAAATTCGGAGCTCCACTCATCCTATTAACAATCAACCACTTACGATCGCCCTCCGGGCCTGTCCTTTGGTCTGCTTCGTGCACTCTGGTTGTCCCGATGCGGTCCGGGAGCTTGAGCCGTGCTAACCGGCAGACTCGGGAACCCAGGCCGCATCGAATCGGAATTTGAGGCTCCTGTGCCCAAATCGACGGCCGCTCCCGCATCGTCAACTCGTGAAAGCTCGACCACCAAGCTGGCAAAGTTTTTTCCCAATGCCGCACCGGTGCGCATCGCGGTTCGCCTCACTCGCCTGGGCAGTGCCAGCAGCACCTGCAGCGAAAGCACCGTGATCGAATTCGGAACGCCGCAGGAAGTGCTGTTTGCTTCCACCCTGCCGCTGGAATTTGCCGACAAACTGCGCCTGCGGAACTCGGACGGCACGCTGGATGCGGAAGCCTGTGTAGTAGCTTTGCAATACAACGGAGGACGCACTGCGGTGGCTGCCCGCTTCACGCAGCAAGTCGCCAACTGGATCGTGAAACCATGACTCACCCATCTTCATTGAATGAGCTCGCTGCCGAGTGGCAACAGGCTCGTCTGCTTTATCCTTTGTACGCCGCGCTGGCCAGGGAATTCGTGATTGAGCTGCCACGCTGCAGCGATCTGGAAGCGGGTGTCGATGCTCCGCCCCAGGAATCGGTCGAGCAAGCCCGGCAATGGTTCGTGGATGTGGATCAGCGCATTCAGGTCTACCAGCTTCGCCAGTTCCTGCAGACCACCAGCCTGACTAGTGATGAGGGATTGCGACAGCTGCTCCTTCACCATCTGCGCAAGCCGGAGCACACCGACTCCGACCGCGACAAGATCGACTTCTTGTTGGTCCAGTATTTTTCCCATTGTGCTCCCTCGCGCCTGGAAGATCGCGACGTCGATCTGGACTACGTTGCCCAGGTGCTCGAGCCCGTGCTCGGAACCGTTGACGTAACCCTTCCGGAGCGGCTCAAGGCTCTGGACGGACTTCTGGCCGAGGCTAATGCCTGCAAGGGCCTGAATGAATTACTCACCAGCCGAATCCTGGAAAAGGGTAGGAAGCTGAAGACCTCCGGCGGAGATTACTATCTTCCAGCCGCGATGGTGGCCTTTGCCCGCTTCAGCTTCCTGATGCGGCGCATTTTCTTCCGCTTCATGCACCAGGATCTGAACGGAATCTTGGACGGTCTGCGACAACTGGAAATTCTAGGGGTCAACACGCTGGATTGTCGCCGGGCGCAATTCTCTGCTGAAGAACCTGTCGGCCGCCTGCGTATGATCTGCCAGTCCTGGAAGGTGATGTTCCATGCGGAATACTCCTCCGGGCAGCCGCTCCGCATGCTGGTGGATCTGCGGGCGGTGATCGACAGCGCTCTCGAACGCAGCGCCAAAGCCGGCAAGCCAACTCCGTCTATGGCCCCTTCCGCGCCACGCACCCAAGCGGCTGCCGCCGGCGCCCAGGCTGCTGCTGATTCTCATGGGTCGGAGTTTGAGGTCAGCACCCACGCGGTGAACTGGGACGAGGAAGCCGCCGGCCCGAACGACCCGCATCACGATCCCCGTAACTCCTGAGAACTGCGATCAGGAAAGAAAAGAAGAGAATCGTGGACCAGCTGACCGTACTCATCATCTCCGACGACGCGGAATTCTCCCGTGAGGTTACCAGCCGCTGGCAGTCCGAGCGCAGCGTCCCCGACTTCACCCTGATGAGCAGTGACATCCGCCTGGCCTTCGACCCGGAAGACTTCCAACTGGCGATTGCCGGCCGTATCCGGACGCAGGCGCTGTCGGTGGTGCTGGAAGCCATGGACGCAGCCGGCAAGCGCGTCATTTTT